>Ga0187817_10000592_pt1 | contig 15963 bp, 11 predicted proteins | sample NC_wetland_sal_i_17_FD_132431 | JGI IMG/M metagenome (GOLD analysis project Ga0187817, IMG submission 132431) | Wetland sediment microbial communities from Neuse River Estuary, North Carolina, USA - SO4_2 | ecosystem: Environmental > Aquatic > Freshwater > Wetlands > Sediment | place: USA...
CCACGGGTCAGTTCCGAGTGCCAAACTTGGCCCCGGCAACCTATGACGTCAGCGTGCAATTAAGGGGCTTTGCCATCTCCGTCCGCAAGGGGGTGGTGGTGAGTATCGGGCGGACCGTTGTCTCGGATTTCCAGTTGAAGGTATCGCAAGTAGCCACTGAGATCGCAGTAGCCTCGGAAGCGGCCGTCGTCGACACCGAACGGAGCAGCCAAGCGGACAGCGTGTCGGAGAGATATATAGACGATCTGCCCATTGGCCGGCGCGACTACCTCACGTTCACCTTGCTGATGCCGGGCGTCAGCAACTCAAACACCATCGCCAGTAATGCCGACTTTCGTGTGAAACAAACTCCGCAAAGCGGACTATCCTTCTATGGAAGCAACGGACGCGGGAACAGCGTAACCGTGGACGGCGGCGAGGCCAACGATGACGCCGGTGGCGTCCGCCTGAACGTAAGCCAGGACGCGGTGCAGGAATTCCAGATCAACCGCAGCAACTATTCGGCCCAGTTGGGTGGGGCCAGCGGCGCCTCCGTCAACATTGTGACCAAGTCGGGCACAGACAAGGTGCACGGCGGCGTTTATGGTTTCTTTCGCAATGATGCGATGGATGCCCGAAACCCGTTCGCTTTCAGTCCGGCTCTGACGCCGGGAGAACCGTTCTCGCTTACCGCTCAAGGTCAGCCGATCAAGAATTCTCTCAACCAACAGCAATTCGGCGGAACGATCGGATTTCCGATCAAGAAAGACAAAACTTTCCTGTTTCTTGCGTACGAAGGTCTGCGCTCCGATGCGCAGGACTCAGTCCCCTTGCTGACCAGCAGCAGTATCTTCGCTCCCACCGCAGGACAGCAGTCGATTGCCGCTGGCCTTACTGCCCAAGGCAACACCACGCCGGTTCCGTGCCTGAGCGGCCCTGTGGGGGCTGCGGTGGCGGCAAACCTAGGACTTCCCGCGCCCAATCCCTTCACTTTCCTGCCTGCTGCCACTTGTGCACAGGTACTTGGTGGGGTCTTGACCGTGAGCCCACTCGGCGGACCGCTTAACGCTTTCGTCATAAATCAACTTGAGAAAGACGGCGGGGTGTTTCCGTTCCCCATCCGGCAACACGAGGGATCCGCCCGTCTCGATCACCGATTCAGCGTGAGCGACTCGGCCTTCCTTCGCTATAGCTTTGCGCACTTGCAGGAGTCCGACCCGGACGTGCAAGCTCTGATCGGCTTCTCACGCGGCACTTCCATACTTAACTGGGACAGCACTCTGCAAGGCTCGTGGTTTCATCAATTCAGTTCGAATGCTATCAACGAAGCCCGAGCGCAGTGGAACCTGTACCAATTTAACGTGGACACTAATGATCCCGGGGGGCCCGGTCTGGACGTCGAGGGATATGGTTTCTTTGGGCGCCAAATCTTCTTACCCAGCCACAGTACAGTGCGCCGTTATGAGTTTGCCGACAATTTCACGCTGATCCGCGGCCATCACAGCATGAACATGGGCTTCTACGAGTTGATTCGCGGCAACAACACCAATTCCCAGACCTTCTTCGGCGGACGTTTTGAGTTCCTGCAGTTGCCCGGTATTGAGCTCAGCCCCTGCATGGAGTTGCCTATCTTTTGCAATCTCCCCACCACAGCTTCCTCCCCCATCAGTACTCTTCAGTCGTGGGGCCTCGGTTTGCCGGCGTTCTATGAGCAGGGCTTTGGCAATCCATCGTATATCGAGACCAGGCCCTTCACTGCCGGTTACTGGCAGGACGCCTGGCAAATCCGTCGAAACCTCACGCTGACCTACGGTTTGCGCTACGAAGTGGATTCGCAGTATGGGCCTCTCAGTACCTATAAGAAGGACGTTGCTCCCCGCGTTTCGTTTGCCTGGGACCCGCGCAGCGACCAAAAGACGGTCGTCCGTGGCGCGTACGGGATCTTCTACTCGCCGATTTATGCGCAGATTCCCAATGTCGTGAAAACCCTGGGCAATGTGAACGGTACCCGGCAGATTGCCAATACCCTGGTATCAATCTTGGGCGTCTTTGGAACCTCAAATCCCTTCCAGAACTCCGCCGCGATCTACCAGATCCTATTTGAGGAAGGTAAGATTGGGTGCGGGACACCTCCTGCCGGGCAGTACGCCTGTATCTCGGCTGCGGATATAGCCGCTCCCCCGATCGGTCTCCAAGTCGCTAACACTGGCCCCCTCCCGCCGGGAACTGTGCTCTTCTCCGGACAACCGAATTACCGGCCGCCGCAGTCGCAGCAGGCCTCGTTCGGCGTCGAGCAACAGATCGGGAACAGCATGTCTATCTCCCTCAACTACATTTACGTCCACACCACCCACCTGCCTTGGGCGGTGGATCAGAACCTGCTGCCCGGAGCGCCAATCGTTACCGGCATCCCTTGCTTTGCCGGAGGCCCGTCAATCTGCGGCGCGGACGGTCTTCCCACTAACGGCCTTCCTTTCCAGAACTGGGGAGCGGCGTCCTGTTTCGCCCCTGGCGAGACCTGTTTCGCGGATCCAACCCACACGATTCTTCAGAACAATCAATATTCTTCCCTCGCGAGCGCGATTTACCATGGCGGCATTGTGGAGGTGAAAAAGCGCTTCAGCGATCGCTTCAGCTTGATTGGCAGTTACACATACAGCAAAGCGATCGACGACTCGACGGATTTCAACAGCGATTACTCGGCGTTCGATGAGGCAGACCTCGGCGCCGAGCGCTCCCTGTCGGACTTTAATCAAAAGCACAAAGTGGTGTTCGCCGCTGTGCTGGACAGCCCGTGGGACCGTTCCCGCGTTTTTTCCGGTTTTGAGCTTTCGCCGATCGTGAGCTACAACAGCGGCCATCCTTTTAACCTGCTGGCCGGCGCGGACATCAACGGTGACGGTCACTTCACCAATGACCGTCCGCCAGGAGCTCCGCGCAACAGCGGCCTGGGTCCGGATTACGCGGACTTCGACATGCGCTTAAGCCGAACGTTCAAGTTCGGCGAGAAGTACAGCCTGCGATTCACGGCCGAAGGATTTAACATTACCAATCGGACAAACTACGCCAGCGTGAACAATATTGTCGGCTCTGATTTCGCTCCGCCATTCAACGTGCAAGGTACGGCCAGTCTTTCGCCCAGCCAGCCGCTGGGCTTTACGGCAGCTCTTCCGAAGCGCGATATCCAACTTGGCTTGCGGTTTAGCTTTTAGGGAGAAACAGGAGGGAAACGCGATGCGAGGCGTTGTGATCTGATTCGGTGCAGGAGCTTTCCCACGGCATTCGCAATGCTCCGCTCCTCGTTCACTCAATGGTGGGACTTACCAGTGCTGCGTTCGCCGGAGCTCCGGACCTCGACGGCTTCGCCAGCGGTCAGGCCGAGACTAAGCTCCTGGGCTTGTATTTCTTCAGTTCCAGCTTGGCAATCAAGGCGCGATGCACTTCGTCAGGCCCGTCCGCGATGCGCAATGTGCGGATCGTAGCAAACAGTTCGGCCAGAGGAACGTCGGCGGAAACGCCGGCGGCTCCGTGCATTTGAATCGCCTGGTCGATAATCTCCAGCGCCATGTTGGGAACGGCGACTTTGATCTGGGAAATTTCGCTGCGAGCGCCTTTGGTACCGACTTCGTCGAGCATCCAGGCCGCTTTTAGGGTGAGAAGCCGGGCTTGTTCCAGCATGATGCGGGCGTTGGCAATGACATCGCAGTTGGCGCCCAGTTCGGCCAGGGGTTTGCCGAAGGCCACGCGATGGAGCGAGCGGCGACACAAAAGTTCAAGCGCGCGTTCGGCCGCTCCCAGCGTGCGCATGCAATGATGAATGCGACCGGGGCCGAGCCGGCCCTGCGCGATTTCGAAACCACGCCCCGGTCCAGCGATGATGTGGTCGAGCGGTACCCGCACATTCGTGAAGCTAACCTCGCCGTGACCGAAGGGAGAATCATAGGATCCAAACACGGACACCATGCGCTCGATCTTGACGCCAGGCGTGTCGAGCGGCACCAGAACCATGGAATGACGCTTGTACTTGTTGGCAGAGCGATCGGTTATGCCCATGAAGATGAGCAGCCGGCAATGGGGATGGCCGACTCCAGAACTCCACCATTTCAAGCCATTGAGGACGACGTGATCCCCCTCGATGAGGGCCGTAGCTTGCATGTTCGTGGCATCGGAAGAAGCCACGCCGGGCTCCGTCATGCAGAACGCGGAACGAATTTCGCCGGCCAGCAGGGGCTTAAGCCATCGCGCCTTTTGTGCCTCCGAACCATACTTCACCAGCACTTCCATGTTGCCAGTATCGGGCGCGTTGCAGTTGAAAACCTCGGGGGCGATTGAGGAACGGCCGGTGATCTCCGCCAGGGGCGCGTACTCTGCATTGCTGAGGCCGACGCCATACTCCCGGTCGGGAAGGAACAGGTTCCACAGGCCAGCCGCCCGCGCCTTCGCCTTCAAACTCTCCATCACCGGAGGCTGCTTCCAGCGGCGCCAGTCGGGATGGTTCTGCAATTGCGCGCAATACTCAGGCTCCGCTGGCAGGACATCTTCTTGCATGAACGCCGAGAGGCGCTGGACATAGCTCTGGGCTCTCGGTGACAGAGAAAAGTCCATTGGTAATCTCACCCCGCAGGCACCCAAGCCTAACGATTTCAGCAGGATTCTCCAAATGAATTCTATGAATCCTGTAATATATGCAGCGTGCATTTAAGTCAGGTCGACCTGAACCTGTTCGTGGTGCTGGAGGCCATCTACCGCGAGGGCAACATCACTCGCGCCGGCCAGCAACTGAACCTCACCCAGCCAGCGATCAGCCATGCGTTGAAGCGACTGCGCGACCTTCTACAGGACCCGCTGTTCGTCCGCCGCGGGGCGCACATGGTGCCGACGCCGTTCACCCGGAACATGATTGAGCAAGTGCGGCAAGCCCTGCAAATCCTGGAAGTGAACCTCGGCCAGAGCCACAATTTCGTTCCCGAACACACGCGGAGGAACTTTCACCTGTCGTTGTGGGAATACCTCGAGACCCTGATTCTTCCACCCTTGCTGGGGCGTCTGGCGCATGCCGCCCCGGCAATGTCGATCACGACATCGCGGGTCAAGCGTAGGGACCTTGAGACTGAACTGGCAAGTGGTTCGGTCGATCTGGCCATCGACATCCCGATGACAATGAGTGATCGCATTCGGCAGAAGTGGCTCCTGAACGAACCCTATGTGGTCATCGCCCGGCAGGGTCACCCGGCGATAGCGGACAAACTCGATCTGGATACGTACCTGGAGCAACGCCATATTCAAGTCTCCTCCCGGCGCCAGGGTCCCAGCCTGATCGATGTCGAACTCAGCCGGCGGGGGCTTCGCCGGCAGGTGTTCCTACGCAGCCAACACACCTTCGCGGCCTGCATGGTGGTGAGTAAGACTGACATGCTGCTGACTTTGCCCGAGCGGCATGCGCAACTGCTGAACCCGGGCCTGATGAACCAGATACATCTTTTCCCGCTCCACGCGCCCCGTTTGGAAGCCCATTTGTACTGGCACGAGAGTGTGGAAAATGATCCGGCAAACCGCTGGCTGCGGGAAGAAATCGAGAAGATCTTGGTTTCGACGCCGGGAGCGCTGCGCAAGGGCGGTAGCGCGCGGCGCCGGCATTCACAGGTGGCCTGATCGCGCATCGAACTTTTCTCCGCCGCCCCGTCTGTCGAGAACAAGTTGAAGAAGATGCCGCGAGCATGTGGAGCACTCCGTCATACTCCTCCGCAGCTGTATGTTTGACCCAGGTTTCCGGCACCACGACTTTGACTCTGCAATAGCACCGGCGGCTAATTTCCCTGCGACCTCGCCGAAGCGATCGACATCTAAGCCATGCGGGAGTGGGGTAGCCAGCCCACTGCGTAGCCGCGCATCCTGAAGGCTGAGATCGATCATGGCGAAACCGATTCTATTGAGCGTGGACGACGACTCCGATGTCTTGCGGGCGATTGAACGCGATTTGCGCACGCAGTATGGCGCGGAGTACCGGGTGATCGGGAGTGACTCCCCGACCGGGGCCCTGGAACTGTTGAAACAGCTGAAGGTACGCAACGACGGTGTGGCTCTTGTGCTGGCCGATCAGCGAATGCCGAACATGGACGGGGTCGGGTTTTTGCAGGAGGCAAGACAAATTTATCCCGAGGCCAAGCGGGCCCTGCTCACTGCCTATGCCGACACCAACGCTGCCATCAGCGCCATCAATCAAGCCAGCATCGATTACTTTTTCATGAAGCCGTGGGACCCACCAGCGGAACATCTGTATCCGCAGCTGAATGACCTGCTCGACGACTGGCAAGCGTCGTATCATCCGGCATTCGAGGGAATCCGAGTCCTGGGCACGCGCTGGTCGCCCCGGTCGTATGAACTGCGGGATTTCCTGGCGCGGAACCACGTGCCCTATCAGTGGATCGACGTGGAACTGTCGGCTAACGACCCGGAGACCAAACGTCTTTTGGAGGCTTTGGGGCCGGAGAGTACCAGCCTCCCGCTCGTCCTCTTCCCCGACGGAACAAAACTGCTGGAAAGTGTTCCGGCGGACGTCGCGCAAAAAGTTGGATTGCGAACGCGCGCACAAACTGACTTTTACGATTTGGCAATCATCGGCGGGGGGCCGGCTGGTCTGGCTGCAGCGGTTTATGGCGCATCGGAAGGTCTGCATACGGTGATGATTGAGCGCGAGGCGCCTGGAGGCCAGGCCGGAATGAGCTCGCGGATCGAAAACTATCTTGGATTTCCCGCCGGGCTCAGTGGCGGTGATCTGGCGCGTCGCGCGATGGTGCAGGCGCAGCGTTTCGGCGTGGAAATCCTCTCCCAGGAAGCGGTCGGCGTCAGGACCGAGGGCCCTTACCGGATCATCAAGTTCGCGGATAACAATGAGATCTCCTGCCACGCGCTGATGATTGCGACCGGAGTGCAATGGAGGCGCCTCGAAGCTCCGGGAATCGACCCCTTGCGCGGTGCCGGCGTCTACTACGGAGGGGGCGCCACGGAAGCGCTCTCTTGCAAGGGCGAAATCGTCTACGTGGTGGGCGGAGCGAATTCAGCAGGACAAGCCGCCATGAATTTTGCCAAGTACGCGGAACGGGTCGTGATCCTGGTGCGCGGCGATTCTCTCTCCAGCACCATGTCGCAGTACCTGATCGACCAGATTAAGGAGATGCCCAACATTCAACTGTGGACGCATGCCAGCGTAGCCGAGGCGCATGGCGAGACGCATTTGGAGGAAATTTCGGTGCTTTGTTCCGACACCAATAAGGTGGAGCGCGTCCCGGCGAACGCCATGTTCATCTTTATTGGCGCGATGCCCCGAACCGATTGGCTGGCGAGTATTGTCGAGCGCGACGAGCGGGGTTTCATCCTGACGGGTTCCGATCTGATCCGGGATGGACAACGCCCCAAGGGATGGGCGCTTGACCGAGATCCATTTCTACTCGAAACGAACATTCCGGGCGTATTCGCGGTCGGCGATGTGCGGCATGGTTCGGTGAAGCGGGTCGCTTCCGGCGTTGGCGAAGGTTCTGTAGCGGTGCAGTTCATCCATCAATACTTGAGCAAGGTCTAAATGGTCGAGAAGTCGGAATTACTTCGCGTTCCGGTATTTGCGGACTTGCCGGACGATCAGATCGTCTGGTTCCTGAGCCAGTCGCAAGAGCTCCAAGTCAAGGCCGGCGACGCCTATGTGCGCCAGGGCGATCCCGCGGATGCGATGTTTGTAGTTCTTGATGGGCAATTGGAAGCGCGGGGGGAGTTCGCCGGCGAAGCCTTCGTATTTTCCACGAAGCCGGGCGACGTTACCGGGGTGCTTCCCTTTTCCCGAATGAAGCAGTTTGCAGTGACCGGAAAAGCTATAACCGATGGCCGCATCCTGCGATTTCCGGCAGCGCTGTTTCCTGATCTCGTGCAGAAAATGCCAGAATTGGCCAAGCGTCTCGTGGGAGTGATGTCGGACCGCATCCGCGAAGCCACGCGAATCGAACAGCAGCGGGACCGGCTGGCTGGCCTGGGGAAGCTTTCCGCAGGTCTGGCTCACGAACTCAACAACCCTGCTTCTGCTGCCAAGCGCGCCACCAGCCAGCTGCGCGACATTCTGAAGAAAATCAAGAACGCAAGCCACGAACTGGGCAGACGCGATCTCACCGCGGCCCAGAAATCAGAAATCGAGAAGCTGGAAGCTTCGCTCACACAATTGGACGCTCCTCCGCCGGACGCGTTGACCGTCAGCGACCTGGAAGGCAAAATCGATTCCCTGCTGCGGAGTCACGGTCAGAACGACTTGTGGCAACTATCCGCCGGCCTTGCCCGAAGAAACGTCAAACCGGAGGTGCTGGAGACTTTGTTCGCCGCCCTCGAGCCCGACACGGCTCGTGCGGCCCTGGTGCGGATCGCGGCTTCGGTGGAGGTCGCGGACTTGTTGAACGAAATCGAAAGCAGCACGTCTCGGATCTCAGATCTGGTCGGTGCGATCAAGGAATACACCTACATGGATCAGGCAAGGGTCCAGAATGTCGATGTCGTGAAGAGCCTGGAAACTACGCTGACTATCCTGAACCACAAGCTGAAACGCGGTGTCAACGTGCGGCGCGAGTATAACCGCGTTCCTCTGCTGGTGAATTCGTTCGGGAGCGAACTAAACCAAATCTGGACCAACATTATCGACAATGCGATCGACGCCATGAGCGGAAAAGGCGAGTTGCGAGTGCGGACCTATCGGGACGACGGTTGCGTAGTCGTGGAGATCGGGGATAACGGACCGGGGATTTCGCCAGAGATTAAGTCCCATATCTTCGAGCCTTTTTTCACGACCAAAGGAGTTGGCGAGGGAACGGGGCTCGGCCTCGACACGGTTCAGCGCATTGTGAAGAAGCACCGCGGAAATATTCAGGTCACTTCGAAACCTGGGGACACACGCTTTCAAGTCTGGCTCCCATTGGCGGAAGCCCCGGCTTAGGAACGCGCTGCGATGGCTGCTGATTTCAAAGTTCTGGCGGCGAGGGAGGGATTCGAACCCTCGATACAGGTGTTAGCCCGTATAACGGTTTAGCAAACCGCCGCCTTCAGCCTCTCGGCCACCTCTCCGGCGTTGCAGAATTATATTCTACCATTGCCGTTTCCCGGCGCCGGGAGTGATGGGCGGGGCGCTGACTGCGGAACTTCGTTTCGCGGCATTGGATGATCACCGCGGACCCGACCTTCGCGACCGTTCAGCGTTCCCAGTCGGCGCATTGGCGGGGCCATGTTTCCCGCTGCGTCTTGCGACCTCGACTGGTTTTTCCATAGCAATCTCAGAGCCGCGATGCCTTCGCGCGCTTGGTCGCGGCCACCCGAAGTGGGGCCGTGGAAGCCAGTTCCACGCGGTTCCTCCCGTCATTCTTGGCTCGATACAGAGCCTGGTCGGCTGCCTGGATCACCTGCTCGGGCTGGCGGTAGCGGGTGCTCGGCTCGGCAACGCCGATGCTGACCGTCACCGATAAACGATCGGCCGACTGCTTAGAATCCGCGGAAACAGTTTTCTTTTTTGTGGGCTTTCTGCGATCCGACTCTCTTGTCCGGCGATCGTTTCTTCCTTCGGCAATTTTCTCGGCTCTTCTTTCGGCGCCACGCACTTGAAACGTGGACTTCTCAATGATCTGGCGCAGGGACTCCAGATTCTCCACCGCGTCTTTGGCGGACCGATTGCGAAAAACGATGGCAAACTCCTCGCCACCGCAGCGGAAAGCCTGGCCGTCGCCAGCAACCTGAGATAGCCGCGATGCGACCAAGCAGAGCACCTGGTCGCCGACATCATGGCCATAAGTGTCGTTGAATTTCTTGAAATGGTCGATATCGACGATGGCGATGGCATATTGCTGATCGAGTGAATGCAGGGCCTCGTTGAAGGCGCGCCGTCCGCGAATGCCGGTCAGTTCGTCGTAGTAGGCGAGCACGTAGGAAGTCTCGATCAGCGAGGCGCCGAGGATGAGGGCGGCGGTGGCAACGTAGGCTTCCCCTGCCTTTCCGGCCGGCGCGAATTGCAGCCACATGAAAACTGCCGCAAGCGACCACGCGAAGCCGGGTTCGATCGGCTTGCGCGTTTGGAAAAAACGCCGGACGAACACCGCGGTGGCAGCCACAAAGCTCAGCAGAATCCAGAGCGGGATCGGGGCCTCGCCGGGATGATGTGGAAGGGCAGGGCTATTCTCCGGCCGGCAGAGCACCGCGAAGACTACCGATTCGAGGAACAGCAATCCAAAGCGGGGCGCGATTCCCGCAATGACCAGCCCGCGCTCGCGCAGCGACGCGAACGCCATGAAGTTCAACGGGATCAGCAAGGCTGCGAGCGCCACCGCCATGCGCCCGGATCCGCTGTGAGGCTGGCCCCCGGAGAAGAAGTTGACCGCGAGATGCGCCAGCAGCAGCACCAGCAGGGAAAACAAAACGCGGCTGGAATTGAATCGCCAGGCGAGAAGCAAGCCGGCAGCGAACACGCCAGAGTAGTAGAAGGCCAACGAAGGCACGACCTGGACGAACAGGCGGCTGTTGACGAGCGCGGCCACCAGCGCCAACAACAAGCCGCCAGGAACCAGCCACACCTTCCACGTTTTCCCGTTCACTTCTTCAGAATACGGCAGCCCGAGCCGGCAGGCGATTATGTTTCGGGCACGGGCCGTCAGAGACCTGGCAATTTACCGTTGGGAGACCTAATACCTATCTCATTTTGGCAGGCACTTCTCCATGAAGTCCACCAGATCCTTTTTCATCTTGTTGTGCTCGGCGCGATCGATGTACACCATATGCCCTGAGTTGTAAGTGGCGTACGAAATATTCTGGCGGAACTGCGGACTGAGGTCTAAGTGATCCATAGTCCAGTTCGCCGCCGCAAAGGGCGTGGCCAGGTCGTAGTAGCCTTCCATCACCAGAATCTTCATATATGGATTCTTGATCATGGCCGACCGCAAGCCGCCCGCGGTGCTGGGAAAGCCTTGCGCGGCGTTGCCCCACTCCCAGTCGCGGAAACCGGGCTGGTCGTAGGCGAAAACCCTGTAAGGCATGTCGGATTTGTAGTTCAGTTCGGTGCGCAGGTAGTTGTTGAACGCCGAGGTATAAGGCGGCAGAATGGCGGCACCCGTCGGATCGTAGAAACGATCCTCACCCGGATTGGGGCTGGTGAAGCGGCCATCCAGGCGTCCGGTGACTAGTTTTTGATCGAGCAGCAGTTCGTGCGTAAAAGTGGGAACGTCAATGCGCAGGTTGTGCGCTTCGATCACTTCCGGACGCAGCCCGGTGTAGCGCGAGAGTTGCTCGACAATCTTGCGGTGCTCCTCCGGCGTCATGGCGTCGCCTTTGCCCAGAGCCAGCGCGTAATCGTTGCTCGACCAGCGCACCACTTCCTCGCGCGTTTTCGCCACATCCTGCGTGAGATCGGAGGACAGCTTGTGATGGTAACCGGCGATCATGTTGAATGTCGGCGCCAGCAGGAAATAAGGCAGATCGTTCGATTTGTTCCATTCCAGCGTCTGGAAATCCACGGCCATCGAGAGCAGGGTCACGCCGTTGAAAGCGATACCATGATCCGCCAGATACCCGGCAATGCCGGCGGCGCGCGTCGTGCCGTAACTTTCCCCGAGCAGGAACAGCGGAGAACTCCAGCGATCGTAGCGCGAGATGTAGAGGCGAATAAATTCCCCAAAAGCTTGTACGTCGCCTTTTACGCCCAAGAACTTCTTCGTAAGTTCGGCGTTCGCGGCCCGCGAGTAACCGGTGGCCATGGCGTCCACCATGACGATGTCACTGCGATCCAGCAGCGTGTCGGGATTATCCTCCAGACGATAGGGTGCTGCCGGCATGAAGCCGTTTGGTTGCAGCACCACGCGCTTGGGTCCGAGCGCCCCCATGTGCAGCCACACCGAGGCCGAGCCGGGACCGCCGTTGAAGGAGAATGTCAGCGGACGCTTTGCCGCCTCCTGTCCGTCGAGCGTGTAGGCGACGAAAAACATTTCGGCTTCCGTCTTGCCGTCGTCGCGCTTGATGGGAAGTCTCCCGGCCGTCGCCGTGTAGCTGAGAATCTTGCCGCTTAGCGTGATCTGGTGATGCGTAATAACGGGCGGAACTTCCGTGACATCGTAATGTTCTTCCTTTTCGGCGCCTTCGGTCGTTTCCCCTTTGGGCGGCTCCGTGGGTTTGCCGCTCTCCGCGGCCTTATCCGGAGTCGCGGCGCTGACCGGGGCTGCTTGCTTTTTATCTTTCTTGGGCGCCGCTTGTTTCGCGCTCTCCGGCGTCGCGTCCTGGGTTTGCTGCGTCACCGCGAACGGAATCGTCAGCGCGGCGAAAAAAAGCACAATCAGAATTCTCATCATTATCTCCGGAACAAAAATAGTTGGAGCCGTATTATAACGTTTTCCCCGATGGCGCTACGGCCCGCCGGCCGGAGCCAACTCCGGACGTGCTAGAATTTGTTGCGCCTGAAATGCTTCCTCCGGCCGGGTGGCGTACCAATCTCTCCACCCTGGCAATGACGGACTAATGAACGTGGCCCAGAACCCTAACCCTCAAAGCGACTCGATCACCTACGCCGATGCCGGTGTCAGCATCGATCGCGGCAACCGCACCAAGCAGCGCATCAAGTATCTGGCCCACAAAACCTTTACCAAGGGAGTGCTGAGCGAGATTGGCGGATTCGGCGGGCTGTTCTCGGTCGACAAGAAGTATTTGGATCCGGTACTGGTTTCGAGCGTGGATGGCGTCGGCACCAAGTTAAAGGTGGCGTTCGACATGAACGTGCACCACACCGTCGGCGCCGACCTGGTGAATCATTGTGTGAACGACATCGCGGTACAGGGTGCGGCGCCTTTATTCTTCATGGATTACCTGGCCACTGGAACACTGGATCCCGAAGTCGCGGAAAAAATTGTTGGTGGTCTGGCTGAAGCCTGCAAACATAACGGTTGCGCCCTGATTGGCGGCGAGACCGCTGAAATGCCTGGGTTCTATCCCGAAGGCGAGTACGATCTTGCCGGATTCATCGTCGGCGTGGTCGAACGCGACCGCATCATCAGCGGCAAAGATGTCCAGGTTGGGGATTGCGTGCTCGGCTTGCCCTCCAATGGCCTGCACACCAATGGATACTCGCTGGCTCGCAAACTGCTCTTTGAAGTCGCCGGCTATTCTCTCGAAACCTTTGTCAGCGAGATCAAGAACAAGGTCGGCAACGAACTCATGCGGACCCATCGCAGCTACTGGTCGATCGTTCGAAAGATGATGGCAGGCGATTGCGTCGCGGCGCTGGCGCACATTACCGGCGGCGGCATCACCGAGAACCTGCCGCGAGTGCTGCCCAAAGGCACGTCCGCCGTGATCGAGCTCGGTACGTGGCCGGTGCTGCCGATCTTTGAACATCTGCAGAAAGTCGGCAACGTTACGGAAGAAGAAATGCTCCGCACCTTCAATATGGGCCTCGGGATGCTGATCGTGGTTCCCGCCAAGAAATTCAAGAAAGCGCAGACGCTGCTGGAGCGAGCCGGAGAAAAGTTTTACAGCGTCGGCCGCATCGTCAAGGGCGACCGCAAGGTGATGTTCAGCTAAAGCAGCTTTTGAACTCTTGGCTTCTGGCTCCTAGCTTCAGATTTTCCACTCACTTTGATTTTGTCCGTGTCTCCGTGCCCCCGTGGTGAATAATATTGTCCTGATGAAAAACCTCGGCATTCTGCTTTCCGGACGCGGCTCCAATTTTGTGGCCATCTCCGACAGCGTTGCAGCTGGCCGGATACCCAACGCCCGCATAGCCATCGTGATTTCGAACCGCGCCGACGCTCCCGGCCTTGAAACCGCTCGCCAGCGAGGACTCAACGCGCTCTTCATTCCATCGAAAGGCAAGCAGCGCGAGGAGCACGACCGCGAAGTCGTAGCTACGCTCCGCGACAACCAAGTCGATCTCATCTGCCTCGCCGGTTACATGCGCCTGCTCTCGCCTTGGTTTGTGCGGCAGTTCCCGGGAAGAATTCTCAACATCCATCCGTCCTTGCTTCCCGCATTTCCGGGACTGGAAGCGCAGCAGCAGGCCTTCGCTTATGGGGTAAAAGTGTCAGGCTGCACGGTGCACTTCGTTGATGAAGAACTAGATCACGGCGCCATCATTGTGCAGAGAACCGTGCCTGTGCTCGACTCCGACGACGAGCACACGCTGGCGGAACGCATTCTCGAGCAGGAACACATCGCCTACAGCGAAGCAATCAGGGTTGTGTTGGAAGGGAAATTCGAGATTGCCGGCAGGCGGCTGGTGGAAAGTCAAAAGTCAGGAGTCAAATTGCAGAAGTAAAACCGACCAATTTGAGTGTGAGAAGAGTCACTGCGAATTCAGCGGCGCCGACGTTAGATTTCAGGCGTGGAACACTTTGAGGAACTGCAGAAGCGAACAAGAAGCTTCGCACTACGTATCGTGAAATTATTTCGGTCGCTGCCCAAGACTGATGACGCTCGAATATTAGGTAAATAACTTCTTCGCTCGGCCCAACCTGGACATCTTTGCCGCTGATGATGCGGTCGCGTTCCACCACGCCGACGGGCAATCCGAGCACGCAATCCCTCCAATGGCCTGCACACCAATGGATACTCGCTGGCTCGCAAACTGCTCTTACTTTTCTTACATAATGAGTTCGTTCGTTCTCCGCGCAATCGGGTGCTGCATCACTTCGAGCTCGTTCTTCACCAGGTTCAGTCCATACACGCACTGCTCAAATCTCTGCGAGAGTTGCGCGAACAGCGGCGCCACCTTGGCGTATTCGAAGTGCTCGAATTTCGAGACGATGTAGTAGCTTTCTTTTCCCGCTTTCACCCAATCCACGAAGTTCTCGACTCGCTGGCGGCGCAATCGGAAATGGTTGATGCTCTCCGGGAACATGCCGGCGTAGAACAACGTGAAGTCGCCAATATGCTTGCGCACCTGGCGCTCGCGGTCAAACGAGGGCGCGGGGCCGTAGATTGGGTCCGACTCGATCAGCATCTCGCCCACGTCGCTCAAGGGCTTCCCCGCCGCATTGCGGATCTTTAGCAGCTGCTCGGCATCGCAAAACTCCGACAGCAGATGCGCGACGTAACTCACGACTTGCGGATCGCGAATCCCAATCTCCTCGGCATAATGACGGCCGACCAATTCAACAAACAGCTGCTGAAGTGGATGCGTCTCCGAAATCTCCATGGTCCCTACTTCCTTCCCCAACGTGCCCCTCTTGTTCCTCTCGAAACAAGAACTCGTGGGCATTAGATACCGCGAATTGGTAATCAACACAAGTGACCATTGAACCACTATGTCCTTAGACGTTCGTGTGGGGCGCCGTGTTTTGCGGGTGTCTGTTGGCAGCTAAAGCAGTCGGCTGCTAATGTCCGTGGGTTGTGGATCGAAAAGTTAGCCCCTTGAATCTATTCATCGAGCAGTAATCTAAAAATGGAGGCAGAGTGGAGCGAATCAACATTTCAAGCGGAACGCCGTGGGAGCCAATCGTCGGTTACTCTCGCGCGGTTCGCGTCGGTGCGCATATTCACGTCGCGGGTACAACGGCAACTGGAGCAGATGGCAAAATTGTGGGCGTGGGCGATGCCTACGCCCAGGCCGTGCAGAGCCTCAAGAACATCGAACGCGCGTTGCAGCGGGCCGGATCCTCTCTGAGAGATGTGGTTCGCACGCGCGTGTTCCTCACCAACATTGCGGATTGGGAAAGAGTTGGGAAAGCCCATGGAGAGTTCTTTCGCGACATTCGCCCCGCAAGCACCATGATGGCGATCACGGCCTTGGTTGTTCCAGAAATGCTCGTGGAAATTGAAGCGGAAGCGATCATGCCCGACCCGAAATAACCGGGATGCTGAAACCGGAACGCGACGGGTAAGCCGCTCATCTTAATGCTCTAAGGCAAGCGCGCGTTCGACTGCTTCAGGAAGTTTCGCGATAAATCGAATGCCGCGCAGATGCGGGCCATCGGCGGCATGGAATGCGACCAG
>Ga0187817_10000593_pt1 | contig 15955 bp, 17 predicted proteins | sample NC_wetland_sal_i_17_FD_132431 | JGI IMG/M metagenome (GOLD analysis project Ga0187817, IMG submission 132431) | Wetland sediment microbial communities from Neuse River Estuary, North Carolina, USA - SO4_2 | ecosystem: Environmental > Aquatic > Freshwater > Wetlands > Sediment | place: USA...
AGCGCAACCGTGAGCTCCACGACGCCGAGGCCGGCGCCCAAATGCCCGCCCGTCACCGAGACGGCATCGATCGTCTCCTGGCGCAGCTCGGCGGCGAGCTGGGGCAGGTCGGATTCAGGTAGCGTGCGCAGGTCCCCGGGCGTCTTCACCCGGTCGAGCAGGGGGGTCTTGGAGGAGGTATCCACAGTGGCATCCAACGCGGCGATTGGGTCCCCCTTATGTCACACACGCTCGCGGCTGCAAGAGAGCCTAAATCGACGCGGAGGCCTAGAAACGCAGAAGCGCGGCTCCGGGGGAGCCGCGCTGCGCTACTCTCGTGGATCTTGGAAGCTTACCAACCGCAATGGTGATGGTGGTGGCAGCAGTGATGGTGGCGCTTCCAGTGGCAAGCGCTGGCGGGAGCCGCCATGGCGCCCATGAGGATGACGCTGGCCAAGACCGCAGCAAAAGCCTTCTTCATTGTAGCTCTCCCGATTTCTGAACTCATGTCTCCAAGCCCCGCGACGGATGCGCGAAATTGAGCACAACCACCACGAACGGCGGCACACTATACGGCTTGGCGGCTGCGCGCCACCCCAAAGGCGCGCAGGTTGTGCGAACCGACAATTGACCCTCGCCCCGGCACGTTAGCCTAATTTCGCGGCAGCATCCGCGCAAACAGAGGCGAAGTATATGCGCACGCGCACCGTCGTCGTTAACGGCAGGATGCAAAAGGATTATCGCTACGAGCGATCTGCGCTGCCGCCGGCGCCAACGCCACGCGCGGCTGCACTGGGATTACGACTGCCGCAAGATTTGAAATGCCGACCGAGGCGGCCCGCAAAGAAGATGCGGCCCCCTTCGGGGCCGCATCGCTTGTGCCAGGAAATCAAAGCTCCGCTACTTCAGCTCGGCCCTGTGATGCCTCCAATGCTTGTAGCCGTGCACGGAGCCGCCGTCCGCGCCCTTCCAGTGCTTCCTGCCGCAAGCGTCTGCTGGGGTCACTGCGAGACCCGCTACCAATGCGAGGCCGGCGATTAGCGCAGCAAATCCCTTGGTGTTGAGCGTCATTTGACTCCTCCTGATGGCATTCGATGCGGTCCCGAGAGGGACCTCGATGGCCCGTCCCCAGCCCGACAACGGCATTATCCGCGGCGTGTTCCGCGCGATCGATGCGCCCCAGCGGGGCCGCACCATCAGGCTTCCAGGAGTTGAAGGCCGGCTCAGCCCTGCGGGTCGAGCGGCTCGGTGCCTTTCGGGCTGCCGTCGGCGGCGAAGGTGAGCTTCTCGACCTTGGCCTCCGCCTGCTTCAGGAGCTTATCGCAGTGCTCCTTCAAGGCCTCGCCGCGCTCGTAGATGACGATCGACTCCTCGAGCTCGACGTCGCCGCGCTCCAGCCTATTGACGATGCTCTCCAGCTCCTTCAGCGCTCGCTCGAAGCTCATGTCCTTGATGTCGGCGTGATTGGGTTTCGTCTTGGCCATGGCGGTATCCATGCTGCCTCCGCGATTGCCTTCCTCAAACGCCGACGTCCATCAGCGTCTTGACGTGCACTGCCACCGACTTCGCGAGCGCGGTGAGGTCATAGCCGCCCTCGAGCATCGACACGATGCGCCCGCCCGCGTGGCGCTTGGCCATGTTGGCGAGCCGCTCCGTCGCCCACATGTAATCGGCCTCGACGAGCTGCAGATTGCCGAGCGGATCGGCCTGGTGGGCATCAAAACCGGCGGAGATCAACAGTATATCGGGTCCGAAGTTGTGGAGCGCGGGGAGAATGCGCGATTCGAACGCCTCGCGAAACCGCTCGCCGCCGTCGCCCGCGCGCAAGGGCGCGTTCCACACGTTGCCGACGCCCGTCTCGCCTAGCGCGCCCGTACCTGGGAACAGCGGCATTTGATGCGTGGAGCCGTAGAACAGGTCGCGGTTGGACCAAAAGATCTCCTGCGTGCCGTTGCCGTGATGGACGTCGAAGTCGACGACGGCGACGCGCTCCGCGCCATGCTTTGCGCGCGCGTAATGCGCGGCGATCGCGGCGTTGGAGAATAGGCAGAACCCCATGGCGACATTGGTTTCCGCGTGATGTCCGGGCGGGCGCACCTGGCAGAAGGCGTTGGCGGCGCGGCCCTGCATGACCGCGTCGACCGCGTTGAGCCCGGCGCCGACCGCGCGCAGCGCCGCCTCCCAGGAGCCGGGCGACACGACGGTGTCGGCGTCGATGTGCGCCAGGTGGTTGAGGTGCTCGACGCTTTCGCGGATCGTCTCGAAGTAGGCGACGGGGTGCACGCGCTCGATGTGCTCGCGCACGTCCTTGCGCAGCGGCGCCTCCTCGCGCTGCAGATCGCGGAACACTTCGTGGGAAAGCACCTTATCGATCGCGCGCATGCGGTCGGGGCGCTCGGGATGGCCGGGGCCGGTGTCGTGCTTGACGAAGCAGGGATGCGTGAGGAGGAGCGTGGCCATTCGCGGCGGGACCGTGGGGTTTTCTCCGGCGTTGTTCCCACATGTTAGCGCACGCCGCCGAAAGGGCCAGCGCTAGCCTCCCTCGCGTCGCTTAACCAAGGTCGGAAGCTGATCGGGCGACACTTTGGCGATCACCACGCCGGGCGGCGGCGGATCGGCCGGCACGAAAAAGTCAGGCGCCAGCGGCACCCCCGGCTCGACGCTATAGCGCGCGAAATCGCGCACCTCACCATCCTCGTAGAGGAAGCTGTCGTCGATGAGGAAATGCCCGGTGAAGCTGCGCGCGGGCTTCGAGAACACCAGGTAGGCTGCGTCCGCCACGATGTCGGGCGTGCGGCTCATGCGCACGACCGCCTCCCCGCCGAGCAGGTTGCGGATTGCGGCGGTGGCAATCGTCGTGCGCGGCCACAGCGCGTTGACCGCGATCCCGTCGCCTTTGAGCTCCTCGGCGAACCCCAGCACGCACAGGCTCATCCCGAATTTCGCCAGCGCGTAGGCGACGTGCCCGGCAAACCATTGCGGCTTCAGGTCGAGCGGCGGCGACAGCATGAGCACGTGCGGGTTCGCAGACTTTTTCAGATGCGGCAGGCACGCCTTGGTGACGAGGAAGGCGCCGCGCGCGTTGACCCCCTGCATAAGGTCGAAGCGCTTCATGGCCGTGTCGCCGAGGGAGGCCAGCGACACCGCGCTCGCGTTGTTGACGCAGATGTCGATGCCGCCGAACGCGGCAACGGTCGCGGCCACCGCGCGCGCGACCTCCTCCTCGAAGCGGATGTCGCAGGAGAGCGCCAGCGCCCGCCCGCCGGCGGTCTCGATCTCCCTGGCCGCCGTCTCGACGGTGCCCTCGAGCTTGGGGTGCGGCGCTTGCGTCTTGGCGACCACGGCGACATTGGCGCCATCGCGGGCCGCGCGCTTGGCGATGGCGAGCCCGATGCCGCGGGAAGCGCCGGTGACGAACAGCGTCTTGCCCTTGAGCCCCGTCATGGCTGCCAAGCCTCAGCCGGGCGCGCGCGAGGACAGCCGCCGCACGAAGCGGAAGGGCAGCGTCACCACCCCCCACACCTGCAGGCATAGCGAGCCGATGAAGGCCGGTACGCCGACGAGCGGCAGGAACAGCGTCAGAAAGGCCACGAGGCGGATCGCCTGCGCGGCGCGGAAACCAACGGCGCTGCGGTACTCGCTGCGCTGCTCCTGCGGCCAGATGCGCTCCCACCAATCGCGCGCCAGGGGCCAGCCGAGCAGCCCTGCGACGAGGCTGATCAGATATGCGATCTGGTAGTCGGCGGGGATGAACGGGACGATGCGGTTGTCGAGCTCGGACTGCCGCGCCTCGTCGCGCGCGTGCACCTCGACGGCCGAGGTGACCACATTGCCGGTGATGCTCGAGGCCGCCTTCGACAACCAGTCGCCGACGAGCCCGGTGAACGGCTCGGCGCCGGAAGCGCCGGGGGTGGCGCGGATGACGACGCGGCCGCTGCCCTCGCGAGCGACGCTCGCGTGGAACTCTCCGCGGCTTGCACCCAGCGCATCGAGGAAGTCGCCGAGCGTGGCGCGCTTCAGCGCGTCGTCGAGACCATCGACCGAGATGCGCTGCCATAGCCAGTTGCGGCCGCCCGGCTGGCGCGGGGCCTCCGTGTTGAGGAGCACGAGATTGACGTCAGCGTCTGCCGCGGACTCGATCAGGTCGCGCAGCTTCAGGCTTTGCTCGGACCCGCTCGATGGGCGGAACAGCAAGAGATTATCCTCGGTGCGCCCCGTGACCAGCACCGTCTGGCCGCGCAGCGAACGCAACGCCCCCGCCAGCTCGGCCGGGTCGATGGCGTCGACCAGCGCGCTCTTCGTTTGCGGGTCGAGGCGCGGGGAGGAGGAGAGCGTGACCGGACCGCCCGGCTCCAACGCAAGGGTGCGAATGCTGGCGCGGCTCAAGGGCCGCTCGAGCTGGGCGATCGCCTCCTCAAACAGCGGGCGGTCGGAAAGCGCGACGAGAAGGTGCGGCCGCACGGCGGCTGAAAGTGCGTCGGGAGCGGCGTCGGCGCGGCGCACTAAGGGGTAGCTCTCCTTGCCGGCGACGACGTAGAGGGCGGAGCCCCCGGGCAGATCGTGCAGCAGCGTGCGGTCGCCGAAGACCGTTTCTTCGTCCAGGTAGATCGCGAGCTTGGTGTCGCTGGCAGCCTCGGGGAGCAGCGTCGGCACGGCGCGCTTCAATTCCTCGGGCGTGCCGGCGGTAAACACCTCGCCCTCGCGGTTGACGAATTTCCAGTGGCCTTCGGGGGTTGCATGCGCCGCCAGCGCCACGCTCTTGCCGGTCGCGGGCAACCGCTCGATGTAGGCCGCAGCGCGCTCGAGCCCGACGGCTCCGAGCCGCGTCGCCTCGGTCCCTGCTTCGCCCGCCCCCCGCGCGAGCTTTGCCAGCCAGTTCGCCTGCGCCGCCGGCGCGGCCGAGGCCAACAGCAGCGCAGCGCAGGTGCCGCGCATCACCGCATGACCGATCGCCCAGGCAAGATCCATCGTCGAGGTTCCCGCTTCTCTCACCCAAGCCTACACACTGTTTGGACAGAATTCAGCCCACTCGGCTATGGGAAGCCGGACAATTCCAAGGCTAGAAGGCGCAAGGTTCTCGGCGATGCCCATTGTGAAGGCAACGGAAGAGGCAATCGCCGCGGCGGCTGCGCTGCTGCGGCAGGGCAATCTCGTCGCCTTCCCGACCGAGACCGTCTACGGCCTCGGCGGCGATGCCACCAATGGGCGCGCGGTGGCCGCGATCTTTGCCGCCAAGGGGCGCCCGCGCTTCAATCCGCTGATCGTGCACGTCCCGGATGCCGCCAAGGCTGGCGAGCACGCCGAGATGTCCGCGCTCGCGCGCCGCCTCGCCGCGGCGTTCTGGCCGGGCCCGCTGACGCTGGTGCTCGCTCGCCGCGCGCACTCTTCCCTGTCCGAGCTCGTCAGCGCCGGCCTCGACAGCGTCGCCGTCCGCGTCCCCGATCACCCCGTCGCACAGGCGCTCCTGCGCGCGGCCGGCTGCCCGCTTGCCGCGCCATCCGCCAACCGCTCCGGCCATCTGAGCCCGACGCGGGCCGAGCACGTCTACGCGGACTTCGGTGATGGCATCGCGTTGATCCTCGACGGGGGACCGACGGCGCATGGCCTCGAATCGACCGTCATCGATGCGCGCGGGAAGGAGCCGGTGCTGCTGCGCCCCGGCGCCGTCCCCGCCGACACGATCGAGGCGGTGCTCGGGCAGCCGCTGCGGCGAGCGGCCGCGTCGACCGACACGCCGGCCTCTCCGGGGCAGCTCGCATCGCATTACGCGCCCCGCGCCAGGCTCAGACTCGGCGCCGCGCACGCGAACGACGGCGAGGCGCTGCTGGCCTTCGGGCCGAACGTCGCGCAGGGCGCGGCGCGCACGATCAATCTCAGCCCGACCGGCGATCTCATCGAGGCGGCGGCCAATCTATTTGCCGCCCTGCGCACGCTCGACAAGACCGGCGTCGCTACGATCGCCGTGATGCCGATCCCAGAGCACGGGCTGGGCGAAGCCATCAACGACCGGCTGCGGCGCGCCGCGGCGCCGCGCGGCTGAGCACCCTGGTCAATTCTCGATTCTAGTGGGCTGGGGTCGCCGGAGCTTCGGTTGCAGGAACGCCGGGCTTGAGCGCCGGCGCGCGATCCGGCGACACGGCCACGATCGCATAGGAGACGAGCAGCGAGAGGACGGCCAGCGCCAGGACAGCGAATGCCCTCCGCAACGGCAATGCCCCCAGGACCTCGGCGATCAAGGGAAAACTCCTCGATTGAGTGTTGGCGTCGGTGACGCTACGCCAGTAAAGGATTTGACGGAACTTTTCGTCAACGGTGATGCGGTTGTTTGCCGCCGTGAACACCGAAGGATCAATCGACGTGGCGAGCCAGATAACGAACGGGTCGACCCGCAGCGGTCCCGGCGCCAAGGCCGAGGCCGTGTTGCAGCGGCTTGCCGAGATCGTCGGCCCCGAGCACGCCATTCGCGACCCCGAGCGGCAGCTGCCCTACCTCACCGAGTGGCGCGACCGCTATCAAGGTCGCGCTGCCCTGGTGCTGCGCCCCGGCTCGACCGCCGAGGTTGCGCGCATCCTCGCTATCGCCAACGAGGCGGCCATCGGCGTCGTCCCGCAGGGCGGCAACACCGGCCTCGTGGGCGGCCAGATTCCGTCCCCGAGCGGCGCGGAGATCGTGCTGTCGGTCTCGCGGCTCAACCGCGTACGCGGTGTCGAGGAGACCGCTATGGTCGTCGAGGCGGGCGTGACGTTGCTCGACGCCCAGGTGGCGGCCGAGCGCGCAGGGCGTCTCTTCCCGCTGAGCCTGCCGTCCGAGGGAAGCTGCGAGATCGGCGGCGTGCTGGCGACCAACGCAGGCGGCGTCGGCGTGCTGGCCTACGGGAATGCCCGCAACCTCGCGCTCGGACTCGAGGTGGTGCTGGCGGACGGACAGGTGTGGAACGGCCTCAAGACGCTGAAGAAGGACAACACCGGCTACGACCTGCGCGATCTCTTCGTCGGCTCGGAAGGCACCCTCGGCATCATCACCGCCGCCGCCTTGAAGCTGTTTCCGCGGCCGCGTGAAAAGGCGATCGCGCTCGCCGCGCTACCTGGCATTGCCGCCGTCGCCGCGCTGTTCCGGCTGGCAGAGGAGCGCACGCATTCGGGGCTCACCGCATTCGAGTTCATGAGCCGGCTTTCAGTCGAGCTCGTCACGCGGCACGTGGCGGGCGCGCGGCTCCCCTTGAAGACGCCGGCGCCCTGGTACGTGCTGATCGAGATCGCGGGCGCGGAGGCTGACGGCTCAGCCGCGCTGGCGGTGGAGCGGCTGCTCGACGAGGCGAGCGAGAAGGGCCTCGTGAGCGACGCGGTTCTCGCCGGATCGCTCGCGCAGGCGCAAAGCCTGTGGCGTTTGCGCGAAGCGGCATCGGAAGCGCAGAAGCCGGAGGGCGGGAGCATCAAGCACGACATCTCGGTGCCGGTCGCGCTGATCCCCGAGTTCCTGCGCCGCGCCGAGCCCGTCGTGCAAGCGGTGTGCGCTGGCGCGCGTCCCGTCGTCTTCGGCCACTTCGGCGACGGCAACGTGCACTACAACGTCTCGCAGCCGCTTGGGCTGGACAAGGCGGCCTACCTCGCGCTGTGGGACGAGATGTCGGGGGCCGTGCACGACCTCGTCGCCGAGATGGGCGGCTCGATCTCGGCCGAACATGGGATCGGGCAGATGAAGCGCGCCGATCTTCTGCGCTACAAGAGCCCGGTGGAGCTTACACTGATGCGCAAAATCAAGGCGGCGCTCGACCCCAAGGGCATCCTCAACCCGGGCAAGCTGCTGTAGCGGCGCTAGAGCAGCGTCGGCGTCCCGACCGGCGCCTGCACCTCGGGGCCCTCGTTGCGCGGATTGTTCAGCGCGCGGCTCACCTCGACGATGTCGAGGTAATCCTCGGGGGCGGGGACAAGCAGCTCTGTAACGCCCGCCGAAGTGCCCGAGCTACAATCGAGCCATTTGTCGAACTTTTCAGGCGCTATTAACGCCGGCATTCGGTCATGTAGCGCCGACATTGCCGCGTTTGCAGGGACCGTAAGGATGGCCATGGTCTCGATCTCACTGCCGTCAGCGCCGAGCCAGCTCTCGAATATCCCCGCGAGCGCCATCGGGCCACCCGCCCGCGGCTTGATGAGATGCGGCCGCTTGGCGCCGGGCGCCCCTCTCCATTCGTAGAAGCCGTCGGCGGGAACGAGGCAGCGGCGGTGGCGCATCGCCGCGCGGAACGAGGGCTTGTCCGCGGCCGTCTCGCCGCGCGCGTTGATCAGCATCTTGAAGGCGCGTGGGTCCTTGATCCACCCGGGAATGAGCCCCCAGCGCACGAGCGCCATCTCGCGGCCGCCCTGCGGCTTATTGCGCACGATGGCGACGGGCTGCGAAGGGGCGATGTTGTAGCGCGGGGGAAACGCCGCCTCGTTGTCATAGCGGAAATAGGCGCGCACCGCTTCGGGCGGCGAGGTGAGGCTGTAGCGCGAGCACATGGGTCCAACGTAAACATTCGCGCGCGGCGAGAGAAGCGCCGGGCATGCTTGGTCGGGGCGCCGGCACGCTGCCGCGCCAAGGCCCAGAATCGATGCTACTGTTGCTGACGATGCCAAGCCCTCGCCAAAGTCTCGCACGGTCGCTGCTCGCGTGTTGCGCGCTCGCGCTCGCCGCAACCGCGGCGCCTGCCGCCTCGCCCGATACCAAGCCTTACGACGATCGTCTGTTTCGGCTCTCCGAGATCCTCGGCGCCGTGCACTACCTGCGCGAGTTGTGCGGGGCGGACGAAGGCCAATTGTGGCGGCAGCGCATGGGCGAGCTGTTGCAGGCCGAGGGCTCCTCGGCGTTGCGGCGCGCGCGCCTGACGCGCAGCTTCAACAAGGGCTACCGCAGCTACAGCCGCACCTATAACACCTGCAGCCCGTCGGCGCAGACCGCCATCAACCGCTTCTTGACCGAGGGAGCGCAGATCGCCGACGGCCTCGTGAAGTCGGTCCCGTAAGAGAGGCAGGCCGGCGGCCGTTTACTGTGAACGGGGCGCGCCCCTTTTCCGCACTCATCTGCGTGTTAAGAGGGCAAGCTGCCAATCGACGCGCTCGAGCCGATCCGTCGCCAAAACTTGCGGGGGCAAGGACGGATGGGTGGGCGCGGATCCGGGAGGGAACCCATGCAAACGTTCGCGGGATTGGATCCCGACGATTCATCCTTCAAGGCGCTGAACCTCATTCTTGCTGCCTGGGACGAGGGGACCGAGTGCGGCGTGCCGCCCGAGCAGATGGCCTATGCCGCGCTGTTCACGGCACTGACCGATCTCGTCGCCCACTTCGGCGAAGATGCCGTCGTCAAGCTCGCGCGCGGGCTCGAGCAGCGCATCCATATCGGCGAGTTCACGCTCAACCGCACGCGCCAGTAGCTGGGAGCGCGCCTAGAGCAGCACCAGCCGCTTCAGCACCACTTCGCCGACGAGCAGCACGCCGAATCCTAAAAGTAGCAGCCCCGTGATCTGGTTGATGAGACGCAGCCGCCTCTCATTCAACAGATGGCGGAAGCGCCCGATCAGGTGCGAGAGGCTGAGCCACCACAAGAAGCTGCCCCCCATCACCGCGGCAACGATGGTCAGCGCGTCGACGTAGCTCTCGACCTCCACGAAGCTCGACACGCCGCCGAAGATGGCAAACAGCCCCAGCACCGCACCGGGGTTGGTGATGGTGAGCGCGAACGTCTGCGGGATGTCCCACACGAAGTCGCGCAAGGTCTCTTTGTGGCCCTCCTCGGTGGCTACCGGCACGAAGCGCGGGGTCGCTGCGAAGAGCTTCCACCCGAAGGCGATGAGCACCAGCCCGCCCAGCACCTGAATGGTCATACGGTGGTACTGCACGGCGCCCGAGATCGCGCCGACGCCGAGGGCCGCGCACAGCGCGATGAGCCCATCGCCCAGCATGGCGCCGAGGCCAGCCGCGATGCCGCCCCAGAACCCGCGCTCGATCGCACGTTGGATGCACAGCACGTTGACGGGGCCGACGGGAGCGGCGACAAGAATTCCGATGATGACGCCGACGGGAATGATGAGGGGATTGGGCAGAAGATGCATTCACAGTCCCTTGTCGGCCGCACACCGGGGCGCGAAGACATGCGCGGCGCAGGGGTTACACTCTTGAAACCATCCGCGATGGAAGTGCTGCGCGATGGCTCGGCGAACTCACGGGCTGGCAGCGCCTCCTCTCGCGGCGCCGGAGCTCACTGATGCCGCGTTCCCCCGCGTTATGCTCGGGCCGGCTCTTGGTATTGGTACTGGCGGCCCTTCTCAATGTCTATCGCAGCCCGGCCGGTGCGTTGGAAAAGCGCGCTCCGCCGGCGCCGACGCAAGCGCACGAGCATTCGCCGGAGCCGGGCAAGCCGCCTCGTAGGCTTGCGGCAACGGAGAAGCCGCTTCCCGGTCCGGTGGAGGAGATGCGCCAAGCGATCCTTTCCGCCGCTCTCTCGGGGCGCATCGAGGAGCTGCGGGTGCCGCTCGACTGGAACGAGATGAAGCCCGACGTCACCCCCGACGTTAAGGATGACCCGATCGCCTTTTGGAAAAAGATCTCCGGCGACGGGGAGGGGCACGAGGTGCTGGCGGCGCTGGCCAATATGCTCCAGATGAGGCCTGCGGCGGTGCCGCTGGGCAAGGACGCAGAGAACAATCTGATCTACGTGTGGCCCTACCTCGCCGAGGCCAGGCTCGACGCGCTGAGCCCGCCCGAAGAGGTCGATTTGTTGCGCCTCGTCAGCCCCGAGGCTGCCAAATCGATGCACCAGGCGAAGAAGTGGACGTGGTGGCGGCTCGTCATCGGCGCCGACGGCACCTGGCATTCGTTCAAGAAGGGCGAGTGATGCGCGCAAGCGCTTCCCTCGCCTTGCGCCGGCCGTATACTTCCCCGGACAAGCTCTGGCCGGCAGCCGGCAACGGAAGTTGCGTGCGCTCGGCGTCGAGCTCAAGTCCGCAGAGGGACTGCGAGATGTTGTGGCGAGTGGCATTGGCGTCGCTGGCGGTCGCGAGCCTCGCGGAGCCCGCCTCGGCGCAGTGGTATCCCGGATGGGAGGGTTACTACGACCGGCCCTATTACGGCGACCGCCCCTACTACGGCGACCGAGGTTTCTGGGGCCAGCCGCGCCGCGATCCCTACTACGATGGCTACGGCCGCTACCAGCCCGATCAGAACCGCGGGTGGGAGGACGAGCGCGGCAACGGTGAGGACCGCTACCACGACGAGGACCAGCGTCAGCGCCAGGGCGGCTACGGCGAGGTTCGTGACGGAGGCCCGCGTCCCCAGATCGCGCCGCGCGCGCCGGCTAAGATCCCGTTCCGCAGCAGCTTCGCACCGCGCTCCATCGTCATCGATACCGCCGGGCGCAAGCTCTACTTCATACTGTCGCCGAACGAGGCCTACCAGTATCCGATCTCGGTCGGGCGCGAGGGTTTCGCCTGGACCGGCACCGAGGTCGTCAGCCGCAAACAGGAGTGGCCCGACTGGTACCCGCCGAAAGAGATGATGGCGCGCGATCCTCGCGTGCCCGAGAGGATGACCGGCGGCATCAGCAATCCGCTGGGCGCGCTGGCACTCTATCTCGGCAAGACGCTCTACCGCATCCACGGCACCAACGATCCCAACTCACTCGGGCGCGCCGCTTCCTCGGGTTGCTTCCGCATGATGAACGAGCACGTGCTGCATCTGGCAATGTTGGCGCCGATCGGAACGCCGGTGACCGTTGTGAAGCACCTGCCACCCTCGGTGGAGTCTGTCTCCGCGCCGCGGCCGCCGGCATATTATGGCCGCTTCCCGCCGCAGCGATATTGAGTGGTATTAGAAGGTCACGCGCCTTCGAAGAAGGCAACGGGCGCACCGCGCGCTGCGCCCGCGATCTCCCCCTCCCACATGACGCGGCGCCCGCGCACCAACGTGCCGACGGGCCACCCCCTCACTTTGCGCCCGTCGTACGGTGTCCAGCCGCAGCGGCTCGCGATCCACGCGTTGGAGATCGTCTCGCTGCGCTTCATGTCGACGACGGTGAGGTCGGCATCGTGGCCGACCGCAAGCCGGCCCTTGCTGCGGATGCCGAACAGCCGTTGCGGGCCGGCGCTCGTCAGATCGACGAAGCGGGAAAGCGACAGCCGCCCCGCATTCACGTGGTCGAGCATGATCGGCACCAGCGTCTGCACGCCGGTCATGCCTGAGTGGGAGCCGGGGTAGGCATGGTCCTTCTCCTCGCGCGTGTGGGGCGCATGGTCGGAACCCAGCACGTCGACGACGCCCGACGATAGCGCGGCCCAGATCGCGCGGCGGTGAGCCTCGTCGCGCACCGGCGGGTTCATCTGCGCGTAGGTGCCGAGCGCGCGGTAGCAGTCGGGCGCGACCAGCGTGAGGTGGTGCGGCGTCACCTCGACGCTCGCCCAGGCCTTGTGGCCAGCGAGGAACGCCATCTCGTCGGCGGTGGAGACGTGCAGCACGTGCACGCGCTTCTTGCAGCGCTCCGCGAGCGCCACGAGCCGCTTCGTTGCGATCAGCGCCGCTTCGGCATCGCGCCATTCGGGGTGCGAGGAGGGATCACCCGGCCGCCGCAGCCCCATGCGCTCTTTCAGCCGGGCTTCGTCTTCGGCGTGGAAGGCGGCGCGGCGCCCCAAGTGCGCGACGATGTGCGCGAGCGAGGCTTCGTCGTCGACCAGCAGGTCGCCGGTCGAGGAGCCCATGAACACCTTGATGCCGGCCGAGCCCTCGAGCCGCTCGAGCTGCGGGATCTCGTCGATATTCCCGCGCGTGGCGCCGACGTAGAAGGCGAAATCGCAGAACATGCGGTCCTTGGCGCGCGCAACCTTGTCGGCAAGCGTGGCGGCGCTCGTCGTCAGCGGCTTGGTGTTGGGCATCTCGAACACGGCCGTCACGCCGCCGAGCACGGCTGCGCGGCTGCCCGTCTCGAGATCCTCCTTGTGCTCGAGCCCCGGCTCGCGGAAATGCACCTGCGTGTCGATGACGCCAGGGAGGATGTGCAGGCCGCGGGCGTCGATCGTCTCCGCCGCGGCTGCCGAGCCCAGCGCACCGAGGGCCACGATGCGCCCATCGCGGATTCCTACGTCGCGCAGGCCTTCGCCGTCGTGGTTGACGACGCTCGCCCCCTTCAGCACGAGATCGAAAGTCTGGACCATCCTGTCTCCGCGGCTTGCGTCCCGCTTCCCGCCCGCATACGTAAAACGGACGCCCGTTGCAACCGGCGCGGGGAAAACGATGGCCGATACGAGAATAGCGCTCCTTCCTGACCGCGGCGTCGTCAGCGTGACGGGCCAGGATGCCGCCAGGCTGCTCCAGGGTGTTATCACCAACGACATGGAGCTGCTTGCGACCCAGCCGGCGCTGCACGCCGGGCTGCTGACCCCGCAGGGGAAGATCCTGTTCGATTTCTTCGTAGTGCGGGTCTCCGACGGCTTCCTGCTCGAGACGGCCCGCGACAAGGCGGCGGCGCTCGCTGACCGGCTCATGCTCTACAAGCTGCGCGCCAAGGTCGACATTGAGGACGTCTCGTCCGACTACACGGTCGCGGCGATCTGGGGGGGGGCCTACGAGCCGCACGGCAGGGGCAAGCCGCCGCTGCTGTTCGCCGATCCGCGGCTTGCCGCCATGGGATCGCGCGAGCTCGTCACCATCGGCTCGGACTGGGCGCTCGCCAACGAGGAGGCCGACAGCGCCACGCAGGACGAGTATCACGCACACCGCATAGAGCTCGGAGTGCCCGAGGGCGGAAAGGACTACGCTTTCGGGGAAACCTTTCCGCATGAAGCGCTGTTCGACCAGCTCCGCGGCGTCTCGTTCACCAAGGGCTGCTATGTCGGGCAGGAGGTCGTCTCGCGCATGCAGAACCGCGGCACTGCTAGGAAACGTGTCGTGCCGATCGTCGGCGCAAGCCCATTGCCCGACCACGGAGCCGCCATCGGTGCGGGGAGCGTCGAGATCGGCACGCTCGGCTCGGTCGCGGGCGAGCGCGGGCTCGCACTCCTGCGTCTCGACCGCGCGGCGGAATTTGCCGATCGGGGCGAAGCGTTGCGCGCGGGCGACGTTCCCGTGCGCATTGCGCTGCCAAGCTGGGCGACGTTCTCCCTCGCCGGGGCCGCAGCAGGGACGCCGGCATGACGGCCACAGCGCAAGAAGGGCTCGTGCGCTGCCCGTGGGCCGGCGATGACATCGAATACCGCCGCTACCATGACGAGGAATGGGGGGTGCCGTTGACGACGGACGCCGCACTGTTCGAGAAACTCATCCTCGAAGGCTTCCAGGCCGGCCTATCGTGGCTCACGATCCTGCGCCGGCGCGAGAACTTCCGCCGCGCACTCGCGCGCTTCGACGCGGAGCGCATCGCCCGTTTCAGGAAAAGCGACGTCGAAAGACTGATGAAGGACGAAGGCATCATCCGCAACCGCGCCAAGATCGAGGCGACCATCGACAACGCCAAGGCCTACGCCAAGCTCGGCGAGCGCACCTCGCTCAAGGCGTTTCTCTGGAGCTTTCTCGACAACGGTCCCGTGCAGAACAGGCACAAGACGATGTCCGACATCCCGGCCGAGACGGACATCTCGAAACGCATCTCAAAGGCCTTGAAGGGCGAAGGCTTCCGCTTCGTTGGGCCGACAACGATGTACGCATTCATGCAGTCGGTCGGCATGGTCAACGACCACCTCCTGAGCTGCCACCGCTATGGCCCATGCGGAAAGCTGCAGCGCGCAAAAGTGAAACTCTGAGCTCGAGACAATGAAGAAGGCGCCCGGCACGCATGTTGTCGACACTTCGACGGTTCAAAAGCGGGCTTGGCAGCGCATGCTCTCCGGGCGCCGGCTCGACCTGCTCGACCCCAGGGCCGCCGACGTCGCCATCGAGGACATCGCGCATGGCCTTGCCCGCGTGGCGCGCTGGAACGGCCAAACGCTTGGGCCTCACGCGTTCTCCGTCGCCCAGCACGCGCTGCTAGTCGACGAGATTGCGGGCTCGCGCCACCCCGAGTGGCCCGCGCGGTGGCGGCTCGCGACGCTGCTGCACGATGCGCCGGAATACGTGATTGGCGACCTCATCAGCCCGTTCAAGACCGCGATTGGCCTCGACTACAAGGCTTTCGAGTTGCGCCTGCTCGCGGCCATCCACGAGCGATTCGGGCTCCCGCGAGAGCTCCCCGCACCGATCCAGGCCGAAATCAAGGCGTGCGATCGCGTGGCCGCCTATTACGAGGCGACCCGGCTTGCAGGCTTCGGCAAGGACGAGGCAACCACGTTCTTCGGCCGGCCGGGCCCGATTTCGCCGGAGCTCGCGGAGGCTGTGGAAGACTTGCACCCGCTGCCGGCGGATGAGGCCCAGCGCGCGTTTCTCGCCCGCTTTCAATGGCTCGGCGAACAGGGCAGTTATTTGTAAATTGCTCAGCGTGGAGAATACGTTCTACGTCCGCCGTTCCGAAAAGAGCCACGATCAGGCCGTACCCCAGCCTCATTGGGGGGCTCCTCACACCGGAGCAAAAGCATGAACTCGCCCGCGCAGTTGAAGCGACCGGCCGTCAATGTCGATCGTCAAGTGCACGTGGAGACCCGCTCGGAGCCTGCGGCTGTCGAGATCGGGCTCAATGCCGCGATCGTCGCCGTGTCGCAGAACGAGCCGGTCGTTCTGATCATACGGGGGGAAGGCGACGACGGCCTTCCGTTCGGCACGTTCTCACCATTGCAGCACCGCACTTTCGAAATCGGCTTGCGCGCCTGGGTACGCCAGCAGACAGGGCTCGATCTCGGTTATGCCGAGCAGCTCTATACGTTCGGCGATCGCGGACGCCACGCCGAGCCAGGAGACGTCGGCCCGCACGTCGTGTCGATCGGCTACCTGGCGCTCACGCAGGCCAAGCCCTCGCTCGAGCTGCAGCATGGGGCCTGGCGCAGCTGGTATCACTACTTCCCGTGGGAGGACTGGCGCAAAGG
>Ga0187817_10000594_pt1 | contig 15950 bp, 15 predicted proteins | sample NC_wetland_sal_i_17_FD_132431 | JGI IMG/M metagenome (GOLD analysis project Ga0187817, IMG submission 132431) | Wetland sediment microbial communities from Neuse River Estuary, North Carolina, USA - SO4_2 | ecosystem: Environmental > Aquatic > Freshwater > Wetlands > Sediment | place: USA...
CCGGCAACACACTCACCGGAATCAATGCTCCGGAATAGGCCAGAATCCGCCACACCGTCGACTTCCCATCGCCGTCCACCACCGGCAGCATGCGGATCTCGCCCCGCGCGTAGTCCTCGCGATACAGCCATGCGATCGACAGAAAATGCGGAAACTGCCAGACAAACATGATGGCAAACAGAATCAGCGTCTCCAGTTCCAGCCTTCCCCGCGCCGCCGTCCATCCCAGCACCACCGGCATCGCTCCCGGAAACGCGCCCACCAGGGTGCACACCGGAGACACTTTCTTCAACGGAGTGTAGGCCGCCAAATACACCACTGCGGTCAACAGCACCAATAACCCCGTCAGTAAATTGGCGTAGATCGCCAGATAAGCGGAACCGCCCAGAGTCAAAGCCAAGCCGGCCACGGCCGCGTGCGCCCGCGTCATGCGTCCCGCAGGCAAGGGGCGCGACGCCGTGCGCCGCATGCGCGCATCCACGTTCGCTTCCAGCACTTCGTTCAGCGCCGCCGTTCCGCTCGAAACCAAGGCCACGCCCAACAGGGCGTGGAACAGGCCAAGCGACCATGACGACACGCCCAGCCGGTGCGCCCCAAAGAAGTAGCCGCACCACGCCGTCAGCACGATCAAAGTCGTAATGCGCGCCTTGGTCAGTTCGGCGTAATCGCGCAACCAACCGACAAATTGCTGAACCATCGACCCACACTCGCCCGTTTGCGGCCTGCCGCCCTCATCTGGCGGATCAGTTCAAACCGGCAATCCCCACAACACAAATCCCCACCGAACATTCCACTGCCAAAAGTGAGCATTGATACCGCGTCAACCTGTTTAATGTCAAGCCGAAATTTAGGCCGATACGCTCCAGCTTAGAGATGCTTGCACCGAAGACAGTTCTAGGCAACCAGAAATGCCTGCTATCGACCGCTGGAAGGACTAGCAACGCTAAATGTCTCGGGCGGATCAAAATAACACTGATGCCAGAGCGCTGCGTCGGACAGCGTGCCCGCCTTCCATGCCTGGACCGTCGGCAGCGTGGCCGCGATCATACCGCCATCGACCGAGTCGAAAATCAACACCACTCCGGCCAGTTCCTGTGATTTTGCCGCCAGTTCCGCGTAGTTCTGGTCGAGCAAGAATTTCGCGAATTCCAGCTTCGCCTTCGCGCCGCCAGCTTTTTCGTTCTCCTGAATCTTCTGCACCGAGACGATTTTAACGTTCCTGCCCCGAAGCGGATCCCAATCCCCTGGGAAGGGCGCAGTTTCTTCGCGCGTCACCTGAAACAGGTCGGCAGCAACCGGCGCTGGACGCGCGCTCGGCAACGGAACGTCGGAAATACCTTCCGGCATCTCCAGGCTCGTGCGCCAGATCCATCCCCGCGACAGGCCGGAGATCCGCACGTGAACCCAGTCCGCACTATAATCCAGCATCTCAAACTCATCGTGCGCGCTCGCCAGAAACAAAGTCTTGGCATTTAAGCTGGGAGTTGCAACCACCGGAGTTCCGGACTTTTTTATCGCCACCAGATTCTTCGGATGCGCCTGGTTTTTGAGCACCTCCTCCAAACTCGCAGCCTCCGCCCGCAAACCGCCTTCAGGCTGAACTGAGGGCTTCAGCGATTTCTGCGACTCCGCCAGTCGCTGACTCGACAACCCCTGCTCCAACGAAGACGAAAACGTGCGTCCCGTTTCCGGCAACCGGGGCATTGGGGCCGAGATGGTCGGCTCCGCGGCCTCTTGGTCCGCGACTCCTTCTTCCGCAGCTGCCGGCGGTTTGGCCGTCGCCGCAGCAATCACCGGGTAATCTTCGCTGGAATTCCCGCTGGAACGGGTCGCACCGGGGCCGCCCGTCAGTAGATCGGTTAATCGGTCAAGGAGATCGGATTCGATCCGTCCATTCGAAGTCAGCAGTTGGTATCCCGAGCGAGATGCAATTGAATCCGTGTACCATGCCGTGATCTTCGCGCTCACCCGCACCACCGTTCCGCCCGACCCAGTCGAGCTCACTTGCACGGCGGATTGATAAAATGCCCGCTGGTAGCGGTTCAAAGGATGGTCGCCCGGCAAAGCGAACCCTTCCAGCACCGGCAGCCGTCCATTCATCGTCGCTTGCAACTCCTTCAGCGCTCGCTCCACCACGCTCTTCGATTGACGGTAGCTGCGCTCGTACGGCCCTGCCTGAGCGCTGCCCCGCTGAGCCACGGCCAACAGAAGCATGGCGAGCAGAAGCGTAGTCGACGAGAGCGCGCTGGGAAGAAACCTGCCAGAATCGCCCCGACTCCGCCCGGTCATGGCACCTGCTCCAATTGATCCCTTCGAATCCATCCGTGCTGACCGTCGTGGGTTTCGACCCCGTACCAGTAAGGCGTTGAAATTAGAATCAGAACTTCGGCGCCAGGCTCCAGGGATTTCATTGTGCTCGCTGTGTGGAACGGAGCCGACTTCAGAGGAGCCCCGGGCTTCTTGACCAGCCGCTCCACCTGCCGCCGTAACTCGGCAACGTGCTGTTCCAAGGATTCAGCCGGCAGCTCGTCCGCCGAGGTTTGAGGCACCGCGGATGTTGGGGTCGCAAGCGACGATTGTGCCACACGGGCCGCCGCTGCCTGGCCGGTCGCGCCCTCGCCATTCGTACTCTCGGACTTCGCCGCCGATGGTGGAGTGCTCAGCACAACGGTATCACTGCCCAGACCGAAGTTTTCCTTCGCCATCCGTTCCTGTTTTGCTTCTAAAGCCTCGGCGGTTTCCTTTTTCATCAGCTCAACCGCCTGCAGGCGATCCTGGATGTCTTTGTACTCGCTGCCTTCCACCGAGCCGTTGGACTGGTGGACGCTGCGCCGAAAATCTTCAACAAACAGAGCGTCAATGCGCAGGACAGTATTCTTCTCGCCCTGCGGCTGCACCACGTAGCGCACGGCCAAAGTTCCAACATCGCCGCTGTCTTTGAAATTTCGCGGGTCCAGAGCTTGCAGACGCACCTTGTAGAAAACCTTGCCCCCCTCCGTCCACGCCGGAAACACCGGCGTAGACGTGGCCGCGACCGCTCCCGTGATGTACTCGTCTTTGTTGTATTCCTTGGTCCCGCGGATGATCGTGTTCTGCGCCACGTCTTCTACAACCTGCGCCACTTCGGGCTCGGGCAGCGGAACATTGACGATCAGCCCCGCGCCGTACTGTAAGACGTCTTTTTCGCGCGCATGCGAGGGGATCGCCGCCCCTGTCAACAGAAGAAGTGCCGCTCCTACACGGAGATAAAGAGCTGTTCCGGGAAATAGAACCCAACGACGCAGCTCCTTACTGCGAAAGCGCTTGTTCCCGATCACGACCAGCTCCGGTGTCCCTGTTGCAAGAGTCTTATACGCCGGACTGATAGCTGTCAACCCCGCGCCCGAGCACCTCGAGCGCCATTCTCACCGTCACATTCGAGGAGGCATGTAAAAAAATTGTAAAAAAAAACTTGACAACCCTATTGCGCTTCCTCATTTACAGTAGTACTATGCCCGGCCAAGTGGGGTAGTCGCCCTTTCGGTAAAAAATAAGGTTTTGGGTTTCTGTTAAAACCGGAGCCCGGCACTGATCGTTACGCTTGATCGCTGCCCGGCGCGGTCGCGTGTGCGTTGCGCAGAGCTTCGTTGTTGCAAAATCTAGGAACTCTCTGAGGAGTGCAGCATGCGTATGTGGGCGCAGTCTCATCTCTGTCAGAAACCGCAGCGGCCTACTACTGTCTTCGCCGCTGCATTCACGCTAGTTTTTCTTATCCTGGCATCCAGCCAGTCAGCGAGCGCACTACCTGCTTTCGCCAGGAAATACGGCCTGCGTTGCTCCGCCTGTCATGAAAGTTGGCCCATGCTGAATTACTTCGGCCAAAAGTTCAAGGACAACGGCTACCAGCTCATGAACGATCGCGATGCTCCGATCTGGCAGAACCCCGGATACTGGCCGGTCACCTTCCGCATTACTCCGATCTGGCACCGTGTGAGCACCGGCAAAGTTGCTGTCGACAGCAGCAGCGGCGGTCAGGTCGAGCAGCGGGTCACCTCGTCGGGCTTTGACCTCAGCGGTCTCGACTTCCACACCGGCGGCACGCTGGAGAAAAACTTCTCTTTCTACGTGCTCCCTTCCTCCGACAACACCGCCTCCTTCCACTTTGAAACCGTTATGGGGCGACTGGACAACATAGTCGGTAGTTCATGGCTGAACGTAAAGTTCGGCAAGTTCGAACTCGACAACCTGCTTTCCGAGAAGCGCATCCTGACGCTCACGGGTAACGGCGGCATCTACCAGCTCTATCACTTTATTCCGGTCGGTGATGGCAATCCCTTTGCGCAAATGGGAGACAATCAGCTTGGCGTTGAGGTAATGGGGCACTCGTACAACGACCGCACGCGCTACTCCGTGGCGCTGCTCAGCTCGAACGATGGCCAGGTAGGCTTACCCTACGGTGCTGAGTCCTATTCAACGTTCATTACCGCCAGTCAGGCGTTCGATACCGGTAAGCTCGGCGTGCAACGCCTCGGCTTCTACGTTTTTGCGGGACAAGCCCCGACCAGTTATCTCACCAGCCTAGGAGCCCCGATTGGCGGTTCCGGAACTCAAAACAAGGGGTTCAGTCGCGAAGGCTTCGTCGGACAGTTCTACTTTGGCCAGCACTTTGACGTACAGGTTGTTACCCAGCACGGCGAGGACAGCGCCTGGTTCGGCCAAGGCTACGGCGACTTTGTCGATCAATCTGCGTCGAATCCTGGTGTCACCACCTGTCCTCCGGTTTGCAACAACATCCCGGGAGTCACCACGTTGGCCGCCGGTTCGCGCAACCCAACCTGGAACGGCGTTCTCGTCGAGCCTCACTATGTCTACAGTCCGCAACTTCTGTTCCTCGCGAGATATGAAACGATCCGCATGTCGCAACAGTCGACTCCGGGCACGCGCTCGGATCTTGGCAACATCGATACCTACACCATCGGCTATCGCTATAACCCGTTCATGACGAGCCGGGCGGGATTCGCCTGGCATAACGAGTTCAACATTTTCCATCAGGTCGGGACATCGCCGTTGACCTCTACAAATGTCAACACCAGCGAACTGTTGATGGGGTTTGACTTTGACTTCTAACCACCAGATGACCCGCTGGCGAACTTGATGCGCCGGCGTTGATTTCGATTAAGGGTGCTGACTATGAACAGAATGAAGCCGATGCATTTTGTGGGCGCGATTCTTTTCACTGCGATCCTGGGTCTGGTCTTGGCCGCTGGGTGCATCGCTCGGGTCTATGCCCAGGAAGCGGCCAACGTGGGTCCTAAGCCACCGGTTGTGATCAAGCCCATGGAGAGCCACATTGGAAACATCACCGGACATGCTGCGGCTGCGGCGTCCGACTTCCGCCGCTATTGCGCCGGCTGCCACGGCGACTACGGCGATTCCAACGGTGAGAACGCGGTCTGGCTTGATCCGAAGCCGCGCGATTTCACCATTGCGACTTTCAAGTGCCGCTCTACTCCGACTGGCACTCTGCCCACGGATGAAGATCTGTTTAACACCATTGGGCGCGGCCTAACCAACTCCAACATGCCGATCTGGAATACCTTCACCAAGCAGCAACGCGCCGACCTTGTGGCCTATGTCAAGATTTTCTCGCCTCGTTGGGAGAAGGAAAAAGCCGGCGAGCCGATCAAGATTCCTGCCGAACCTGCGGTCACCATGGAGAGCATTTCCCACGGCGAAGCCCTCTTCACGAAACTCGAGTGTTGGAAGTGTCATGGCTTGCACGGCGAAGGTGACGGTCCCTCCGCCTCGACGCTCACCGACAGCAAAGACAATCCGATTCGTCCCTATAACTTTGCCGCTGGCAAGAACGACTCTCGGTTCAAGTGCGGAAATACCAATCAGGATATCTACAAGATCTTCATGACCGGCGTGGATGGCACGCCCATGCCCTCCTTCGCCGACGTGATTCAGCCAAACGATGCCTGGGATCTCGTCCACTTCCTGCGCACCTTGCAGGTTAGCCGTCACGGCAAAGAAAACGAAGTTCTGTCGGCGGCGCACGGAGTCATCCCCCCGTACGTGGATAAAACCCCAGCACCCGCCGCCGCCCCGACCGATAACAAACCGCCCGGAGGCGGAAACTAGTCATAGAAAAAGGGAGAAATTCGATGAAAGCTCACTACAAGACAGTTACGGTAATGGCCTGTACGCTGCTGATGCTTGGCCTTAGTCTCATGTATTCGACGCCCAGCGTGAGCGGCGCAGCGACAGGCACGGTCACGGGAACGATCAAACTCGACGGCACGCCCCCCCATCAAAAGCCGATTGACATGTCGAAGGAGCCGAATTGCGCAAAAGAACACGCCAGCAATCCGGTTACGACGGAGACCGTCGTTGTCGGTCCGAAGGGCGGCCTGAAATGGGTTGTGGTGTACATCTCCGAGGGCCTGGATTCGGGAACTGCCGGCCAAGTTCCTCCCGTGAAGCCGAAATGGGATCAAAAGGGCTGTCAGTACATTCCGCACGTGATGGCGCTGGATGTAAATCAGCATTTCGAGGTGGTCAACAGCGACCCGCACTCGCACAACATCCATCCTTTGCCGAAACCAAACGGGCCGAATCATGAATGGAACCGGTCGCAGCCGCCGGGAACCCCGCCGTTCGACCAGGTCTGGGCGGGCGAAGAAGTCGCCATTCCGGTCAAGTGCAACATCCATCCCTGGATGCACGGTTACATGGCGGTGGTGAAAGGTCCGACCGCAGTCAGCGATGACAATGGCTCCTACACGATCAAAGACTTGCCGCCCGGCAACTACACCGTGACCGCCTGGCAGGAGGTTTATGGCAGCCAGAGCCAGAAAGTGACGGTCGCGCCGGGCAAGCCGGCAACCGTCGACTTTACCTACAAGGCAAAGTAGGGAATCGAACCCGTTGGAGAGCGACCGCGGGGCGATCCAGGCGGCAGAGTCTAGTAACTTGAGCGCCTAAGAAGGTAAGACGAGAGGTAACAACCGGTGCGGGGAAGGCGGCAACCGCAGATTTCGAAACAGGAGGGTATATGGAAACTGCAATCGGAGTATTCACTTCGCGTGATCATGCCGAAGGGGCGGTCAAGGAGCTGCGGGAGCGGGGTGTGCCGCAGGAATCCATCGTTTTCCTAACTCGTTCCGAAAGCGACGCCAAGAACCTCGCAAAAGAGTTCGGCGCATATGTGGGAGGTTTCGCGGGCGGAGCAGCAGGGATGACAGCCGGAGTCCTGGCGGCAACGCTGCTTCTACCCGGGGTCGGAACGGTTTTTGCGCTGGGCTTCGGTGCCGCCGCGTTGCTCGGAGTGGCGGGTGCGGGTGCAGGTGCCGCCGCCAGTTCGGCGGCAACCCACGACGCGGACGCGCCGCAACCGACAACGGCTGAAAAGTCCTCTGAGGACGTCGCGTTCTTCCGGGAGGTACTCAAAGAAGGGCGTTCGCTAATTGTGGTTCGGACAGAGTCCAAGGAGCTTGCGAGTTCAGCTTGCTTCGTCCTTGACCGGCTGGGGATTGGAATGGAAGGACGGAGCCCGGTCAAGATGCAAACCGCCACGCGGCAGGTGGGCGGGGTAACCGTCCTTGACATCAGCGGAAGAATTACGCTGGGTGAAGGAAATGTCATTCTCCGCGAGATTGTTCGAGATCTGGCCGAGAAAGGCGCCAACGCGATCGTGCTGAACCTGGGCGAAGTTCACTACATAGACAGTTCTGGAATAGGCGAATTGGTCAAGGCTCACACCACGATTCGCAACCAGGGTGGGCAATTGAAACTCACCAATCTGAATAAGCGAGTCAATGATTTGCTCCAGCTGACTCGGTTGTCCGCCGTTTTTGATATTCAGAAGGATGAGACGAGTGCGATCGAGTCCTTTGGCAGCCGGTCACAAGCGGTGGCATAGCGGATTAGTTTCGCAGGGCGTTTATCGTAATGTCCTCCACGCCGAGGGCGGCTAACGCCTCTTGAAGCAGGCTAATAAAGACAGGCTGAATAACGGTCAAGGCGAGGCCATCATGGCGAAATTCTTTGCAATCACCATCATCGTAATCGCGATTCTTTCCGCGATTCCCATCCTGCGCCACACTTGGGTGGCGCCAGAGGACATCTCGACCCACGGAGCTCTGATCGATGAGCAGATGTCAGAAACGATGGCTGAGGCTGGAATCTCCTTTCTCGCCGCCCAATTCGTTTTGGCTTTTTTCATCTGGAAGTTCTCCAACCCCGGACCCGATGCCAAGATTAAGAGATTTCCCGGCGGTGCCAAGGGTTTGGTGATTGCTGCTCTACTGGTCGTAGGGGTAGAAGTCATCGCCCTCGGAATCTTCGGAGTAAAGGCATGGGCAAATGTCTATCTCACTGCACCGTCAGCCGATGCCATGCCGATCCAGGTCCAGGCTGGGCAATTCGCTTTCTATTTCCGTTACCCCGGTCCCGATAGAAAGTTCGGCCCCATTCACCCGGAACTCATTAGCGAGGGATCGCAGAATTTCTATGGCCTGGACCCCGATCATGATCCGGATTCCAAAGACGACATCGTGACCGCCGAGATGGCCATCCCCGTGAACAAAGAAATCCATCTGCTGATGCATTCGAAGGATGTGGGGCATTCCTTCTATGTGCGGGAGTTGCGGGTGCAGCAGGATTTTGTTCCCGGTTTAGATGTTTCCCTGCACTTCACCGCGACCAAGATCGGCAGGTACGAAATTGTCTGCACGCAGCTTTGTGGCCTGGGGCATTACAACATGAAGGCATACCTGAACGTGTTGTCTCAGCAGGACTTTGAAGACTGGCTTAAGAAGGAAGCGGCAATGCAGTAGTTCGTCTCCTCCACGCTCACACGCCGGTGGAGGGGGACATCTCTTGAGGTGAGGATATGCACGACATGTCGGCACACGCGGTGCAACACCATGCTCCACCGACCAGTTTTATTCGGAAGCACATCTTCAGTCTGGACCACAAGGTAATCGGCAAGCAGTATTACGCGCTGGCCCTGGTCGCAGCTCTTACCGGAATGGTGCTTTCCTGGCTAATGCGTATCCATCTGGGTTGGACCAATGCCGCGATCCCCGGGCTGCAATCGCTTTCGAAGACGGGCGCTCCCGGTGGGGTCATAACGCCGGAATACTACCTGCAATTGATGACCATGCACGGCACGATCATGGTCTTCTTCGTACTCACGACCGCGCCCTTCGCAGCCTTCGGTAATTTCTTCCTGCCGATTCAGGTCGGTGCCGAAGACATGCCCTTCCCTCGCTTTAACATGATGTCGTTCTGGGTCACGTTCACAGCCTTTATAGTTCTGATGGCTTCATTTTTCGTGGGCGATGGACCAACCCTGGGTGGCTGGACCCAGTACGCTCCGCTTAATGCGGTGGGTTCGGTCGGGGGCCCTGGCCAAGGCGCGGGCGTGGTTCTTTGGGCAACTTCGATCGCACTGTTTTGTGTGGGCCAGTTGTTGGGAGCATTGAACTTCATCCCCACCACGCTCGATCTCCGGACCAAAGGAATGAGCCTGCTGCGTCTGCCACTCAGCGCCTGGGCATGGTTCATTACCTCGTGCATGGGGCTGACAGCATTTGCGGTGTTAATGCCGGCATGCATCCTCGTCATTCTGGATCACGTGGCCGGCACCAGCTTCTTCGTGCCATCGAATACCGTGATCAATGACCAGCTGCAGCCGCACTCTGGAGGATCGACTCTTCTGTGGCAGCACCTGTTCTGGTTCTTCGGACATCCGGAGGTCTACATCGCCATCGTGCCCGGTATCGGCATTGTTTCCCACATCCTGATCACCAACATGCGCCGGCCGATGCTTAGCCACAGAGTACTGATCTATTCCATGGGAGCGCTCGCAGTTCTCAGCTATATGGTCTATGGACATCACATGTTTGTCAGCGGGATGAATCCAATCTCCTCGCTGGCGTTCTCTTTCCCCACGCTGATCATCACCATCCCGTCCACCATCATAGTGCTGATCCAGGTCTTCAGCCTGTATGGTTCCAAGCTGCGCATCAATTCGGCGTCCCTGTTTGCTTTGGGCTTTATCTCGATGTTCGTCAGCGGCGGCGTGAGTGGTTTCTTCCTGGCTCAGCCATCGATCGATATCATGCTCCATGCAACCTACTTTGTGGTGGGCCATTTCCATATGGTGATGGGCGTCGCTGCCATGTTTGGAATCTTCGCTGCAACTTACTTCTGGTTCCCGAAGATGACCGGACGAATGATGAACGAGACTTTGGGGAAAATTCATTTCTGGCTCAGCTTCGTGGGCGCGTATTGCATCTTTATGCCATTCCATTACCTGGGAATGGCCGGTAATGTGCGCCGCTATTCGTCGTTCCCGGATGACTTCCTGCAGCCACTGATCCCGGTGCATCGCTTCATCACGGTGGCTGCTCTCGTTACAGGTGCTGCCCAGCTTATTTTTCTCTACAACTTGATTCACAGCCGCTTCTGGGGCAAGCCGGCACCCGACAACCCCTGGGAGGCTACTTCGCTGGAGTGGAGCACGGCAACGCCGCCTCCTTTCGATAATTTTGGCGGTAAGCATCCGGTGGTTTATCACGATCCCTATCAATATGGGGTGGAGAGTTCAGTTGGCGACTACGTTATGCAGGTTTCACCAGAGCAGGTGAAAACAGAGCAAGAAGAGAAGTAATTCGCGAGAACTAACGCACCAACGTAGATCACCGGAATCTGGTGAAGGGGAGTTATTTAATTATGGCAACCGCGGTACATGAACCACCGCAAATCGATCAGCACCGTTTGCCCGGCCCAGGGCGCCCGGGGAACGGCGGCTGGCGGAACTTGGTTCCGGCGGATGGAAACCTGCGCGTAACGCTGGACTATTCGCCACCACCGTCTTCGACTGCCATCTGGGTAGTGCTATTCGCCATTGCCATGATGTTTGCCGCTTTCACCAGCGCTCTGATCGTTCGCAAAGGTTCATCGCTGGACTGGCGGACCTTCACGTTGCCGTCGATCCTCTACTTCAACACGCTTTTGCTCCTCGCCAGTAGCGTTACGCTGGAAGTCTCGCGCCGGCGCGTCGCTACCTTCATGGGCGGCCTGAAGAGTCAGGTCGTAAACCCCGCACGCTGGCTATACATAACTTTATTTCTCGGCTTGTTTTTTGTGGCTGGTCAGTACGTCGCGTGGTCGAAGTTGCGGGCCGAGGGTCTCTACTTAGCCACCAATCCAAGCAGTTCTTTTTTCTATGTGCTGACCGCCACACATGCGCTGCACGTCCTGGGGGGGCTGGGCGGGCTGATCTATGTCATTCGCAAAATTGGTAGGTTGACTCTGCGACGGAGCGCGCTGGATGCGACCGCGCGCTACTGGCATTTCATGGACGTTCTTTGGCTGTACCTGCTTTGCCTGCTTTGGATAAAACTTTAAGCGACTGACAATTTGGGGGGCACTGTGAGCCAAGCGGATTTGACTATGGAAGGACACTCGACAGGCGTGACGGTGGGACCGGCCTTTGCGTTTCCGACCAAGAAACTGGCGATGTGGCTGTTCATTATCGCGGACACCATGACTTTTGCCGCATGCCTGGTGGCCTACGGATTCCTGCGCAATGGAACTCCCAACTGGCCCCGGCCGTTCCACAGCATCACGAATGTCGCGCTGATGACCTTCATTCTACTAACCAGCAGCTTGACCATGCTGATCGGACTGCGCTCAGCGCGGGCGGGGGACAAAGCCGGAGCCTTTCGCTGGATCATGATTACCGCGGCTCTGGGCGTTGTTTTCGCCCTGCTGCACGTTCGGGAATGGCTGGAGCTCATTGACCAAGGCATGAGGCTGTTTAAGAATCCGTGGGGAACCGGACTGTTCGGGGCGTCGTTTTTCAGCATCACGGGCTTGCATCTCACCCACGTGACGTGCGGCGTAATCGCTTTGGTCACTGTGGGTGTGCGCTATAAGGGCGGCCGCTACAATGCGGATGACATCGAAGTTTTGGGACTTTATTGGCACTTCGTGGATCTGGTTTGGATGTTCGTCGTACCGCTGGTCTATCTTTTGAACCTCACCCACTAGACCAAACATACTTGGGGCAGAATGCTATGACAACAACAACGGAACAGCACAAGAGCGACGAAATCGGAAAAGATTTGATCGTGTATGTTTGCCTGCTCGCCCTCGCGGGCTTGCAGTTCGTCATCGCCTATCAGAACATTGACGGTTCGCAAATGTTCTGGCGCATGTTGGTGGTTGCGGGCGTCGAGGCGGGACTGGCAGAATTGTTCTTCATGCATCTTTGGTCAGAAAAGCGGGCATTCCTCCTGTTTGTCGTCATCTTTACCGTGTCTGTCCTGCTAGGGATGCAATATGGTTGGACCGATAGCTTCCGGATGGTTACCGGCGCACCATTTTCACACTGACGCATGAAAGAAAGGTGGGAGAGCGGCGATGTCAAATGGGAAGATAAGGGTCAGCAGACCGTTCCTGTTGATTAGTGTTGCGCTGGTGGGACTGGCCATGCTTACCGCCCCCCTCCCGGCTTTCTCCCAAAGCTGCTCGCTCTGCTATACGCAGGCGGCCTCGGCCGGCTCGCGAATGATTCAGGCCTTGCGCAGCGGGATTCTGATCCTTATAGTCCCACCCACGTTGATGTCGGTTGGCATGATTTTCATCATGCACCACAAGCGCAATCAGGTCAGGCGGACTACTGACGAGGCTGACCCTGACCATAAGTGGTAGCTACTCAAGGACAGTTGCTAGGGGCAATGTGACCGGCAAACCGTGCCTTGATCCAACTGATTTGGTCTGCGACCGACGCTCCCATCACACCGCTGGCATCGACGTCCGGGTACTTCAAGAAAAGGATTCGGTCCCCCTGCTTGCACATGCGGGTCACGGTTTGTCCCGACATCTCTGCCGGTATGACCGGGTCGGCCTCTCCGCTGATCACCAGGAGAGGGCCGTGGGCCGACGTTTGGCCGGGAGTATTCCTGCTGAAGAATTCCTTTACGAACTGGTTGTTCTCCCACCCCGGCTTAAGCATTCCGTTTGTGAACTCCGGCTCAGGGTCTCCGCCACAGGTCTGCGCGACGCGCCGGTATGCAGGCAGCGCCTTGTCGATCAGCATGTCGCTTAACTGGAAGCCCGGATAAAGCGCTTTGACCGTGAATGCCAAGGCTAGCAGCATGCGATAGGAAGACTCAGGAACCTGAGCGAAGTGCTCGTAGGCCAGCTGCGCATCCGCCAGCCCGGAAGTGGCAACACTGCCCAGATAATCGGGATCGCGTGCGTCGCTCTCCGCCACGGCCACGGCGGCCAGCCCCCCCTGAAAGGGTCCCAAAGCAATCCACTTAGTCCCGATTTCTTTCACAGCAGCGCGCGCCGCCCGAACCGAGTAGATGACATCCCACGCGTTCGACTGCATATCCAGCACCCCATTGCCGGAATCAGCCCCCAACCCGGAATAGTCGGTCGCCACCACCGCATAACCGAGGTTGGCGTACATCGCGAGGAGCGGGCCAGCACCCAGGGTTTTCATTAGTGAAGGAGCGCACTGTCGCGCCGCTCCCCTGAACTCGTGCGCCCAGGCAATTACAGGCCATCCGCCCGCCGGAGGCTTGCCGTCCGGAACCAGCACCACACCCGAGACGCCCACGTCGTTCCCGTTTGCCGTCCGTGAGTGATAAAGAATCCGCAATGCCGACAATTCAAACGGAAGGTCGTATTGGTCGATCGGTTCCGAGCGTATCAATTCTCCAGGCTTACCCGGGGACAGCGGATCCGGCGTGTCATAAAACTTCGTCAGTGGAAGCGTACGGGGTGGCCGGAATCCTTTGCCTGGCGTTGCGGTCTGGGCTTGTGCAAATACTGCATTTCCAGGCAGGCCGGGCAAAATCAGAGAAACGGCGGTGGCCGCCGTCAGAAACATTCGGGCAGTGCAGCTTCCCACGGAAGACAATGTTCTATGGAGAATTCTCCCTGGAAGAGACATCCATTTGACTCCGTTGCCCAATCGTACGCGCTAAGGCTAGAACTCACATCATAAAGGCGGGGTCTGGCAGTTGTCCTACTCAATTGGAAAACCTTGGAATACCTGCGGCGTTGGGCGTAAGAGTTCGCGGAAACAGCGCCCTTCAGGGACTTGGCCGCTAAACAATCCTGTTTCGAAACCGATGCCTACCGCACTGGAAGTCCTTGTGCGGAGCCGGAGCTCAGTGTCCCTGGGCCATCTGCGGTGTGCGTTCTCCGAGGGTGAAATTCACACCCACCGTGTCGCGGGGAAGGACCGCGACCGATTTGCTCCAGATCACTGGATCGGAAAAAACGGGGCGTTTCACGCGTACTTGGGTCGCAATATCATAGAGCGCACTCTCGCCGACCACCCTCCATCCCTCGTGCCAGGCAACGATTTCATAGTCGCCGGGAGGAACCTGTGTGAGTTCGAAGTTGCCGAACTCATCCGTTACCGCGTAATAGGGATGCCGCGCTACCATCATTTCGCCGTTCATCCACACATGCACGTTGCAACGCAGGCTGACCTTACCTTCGCGGGTCATGGGACGCGTGATTTCCTGCCCCGCCAGAACAAAGGGAAGGTTATAATCCGCGCTACCGGACATCTGCACGGTGTGCAGCAAGGGATCGCTATCCCGCACGGTCAAAGTCGCTTGCAGGGGCACCAGCAGGATGTGAGGTTCGTAGCGGCAGTTCTTCTGGTTGAGGAACCGGCGCGGTGCGGGCAAGTCCATCGCTTTCCCGCGGGTGATGTTTCTGAGGAACACTACCGTGTTGGCCACGCCACCGTTTGGGGCGACCAGCAAGCGCTCAAGGTCGCGGCGCTTCTGACCCAGCGGGTCGCAGACCTGTGGGTCTTTGTTAATCTCCGAGGCCACCAGGTGCGGCAACGGTCCCTGCCACTTTACCGTCCCCTTGATGGTGCCTCCGTTTTCGACAGAAACAACCTGGTAATCCGTTTGTGCCGCAGAAAGTTTCGGCGCGAGAACGACCATGAGCAGTGCGAGCAGGCGAAGCACGTACTTCATAAACACCACCTTGAAAAGGCATCGCCAGGGGATGGACGAGCCCGGTGCAGCACAAGTGGGAAACAGCGCCTGGGCGGAGGATTCCAAGCGGCTTGCAATGTCGTTGACTTTCGCGGTTCCCCACGAGACCGCGCTGCTTGACTCCGACCTTAGGACATATCCCAAGGTCGAGCAAATCACCAGAGTACAGCGACCTTCGGGGATAGCCGCTCGGGTTTCAAGGAACGCCGTTGACGCCGCAAAGAACTGGAGGTATAGTTTTCGGATTCGAGCAGTCTAGGCTGGCCGTCGCGGCGACGGTCGCAACCATCAACCTCCGTACTTCTCCGATTGCAACACGGAGGCATTTATGGAGTTCTCCCGCAGAACTTTTCTGAAGGGGACTCTGGCTGGGGGCGCCGGACTCTCCGTCCTTGGATTTGACCTGACCCCTCTCTACGCCCAGACCCAGGGCCTTAAAATTTCCCGCGCCAGTGAAACCCGCAGCACCTGTCCTTATTGTTCCGTCAGCTGCGGCGTGATTATCTACACGCTGGGAGACAAGGCAAAGAACACCGTCCCCCAGGTCGTGCACGTCGAAGGCGATCCCGATCACCCCATCAACCGGGGCACATTGTGTCCCAAGGGATCGTCGCTGGCGCAGGACATTCTCAACGAGCGCCGCCTTCTCAAGCCGCAAGTGAGGCGTCCCGGAGCCACCGATTGGGAAGACATCTCGTGGGACCAGGCCTACAGCGAAATTGCGCAGAAGGTGAAGAAGACACGCGACGACACCTTCCTCGAAACCGACGCCGCCGGCCACACTGTCAACCGTTGCGAAGGCATCGCCTTCACCGGCGGCTGCACCGACACTAACGAGTTCAACTATCTGGTCGTGAAGACCATGCGCAGCCTGGGGGTCTGCTACCTGGAAAACCAGGCCCGGGTTTGACACGGCCC
>Ga0187817_10000595_pt1 | contig 15933 bp, 10 predicted proteins | sample NC_wetland_sal_i_17_FD_132431 | JGI IMG/M metagenome (GOLD analysis project Ga0187817, IMG submission 132431) | Wetland sediment microbial communities from Neuse River Estuary, North Carolina, USA - SO4_2 | ecosystem: Environmental > Aquatic > Freshwater > Wetlands > Sediment | place: USA...
CCCAGGCCGGTGCCCTTGCTGGAGGCCTTGGTGGTGAAGAAGGGATCGAAAATGCGGTGGAGATACTCGGGCGCGATGCCGGCTCCGGTGTCGGAGACTTCCACGAGGACTGAACCGTTTTGAGCCGCCGTGCGCACCTCGATCATGCCGCCGCCGGGCATCGCGTCGCGCGCGTTCATGAAGAGATTGAGGAACACTTGCTGGAGGCGCGTGGTCGAGCCGAGGACCGCGGGCAAATCTTCCATGTAAGCCCGGACGACGTTGACGTGGGCGGTTTTGAAAGGGTGCTGGAGCAAGGCGAGGGTTTCGTCAATGACGAGGTTCAGATCCACCTCGACAGGCTCGGCCGCGCCCGTGCGCGAGAAATTGAGCAGGTGATTCACGATCTCGCTGGCACGGAAGGTCTGCTTCACGATCTTTTCGACTGTGGTTTGGCGCGGATCGCCCTCGGGAACCTGCCTGGCGAGCATCTGCGCGTAATTCGAAATGACCGCGAGGGGCGTGTTGACCTCGTGGGCTACGCCGGCAGCGAGCAGGCCGAGAGAGGCGAGCTTTTCGTTTTGAATCATCTGCTCTTCGAGGCGCACGCGCTGGGTGATGTCGTCGAGCAGGATCAGCCGGCCCAGATGGACGCCGTTCTTGCCCAGCAGGGGTGCAATCGAGGCATTGATCACTAAATGGCGGCCGGCGCGCGTGCGCAGGTGAAATTTATAAATGCCGAAGGCGTGGCCGTTGACGCCTTGGGAGACGATTTCAGCGGCCAAATCGCGCGGCAAGACTTCGCCGAGTTTCTGGCGCAGGGCGCTCGAACGCGGGACATCCAGCAGTTCCGCGATCTGCGGATTCCAGGATTCGATGCGCTCCTCGAGATCCACCGTGGCGACGCCGATGCGCAGCGATTCCACGATATTTTCGCTGAAGTCTTTCAGGCGCTCGATCTGCGCGGCCTTCTGCTCGACGGATTGATAGAGCCGGGCGTTCTCCACGGCGATGGCGACGTAGCCGGCCATGCTGAGGAGCAGTTCGAGGTCTTCGGTGGAGAGGAAGTCGCCATCCACGGTTTTGGCGAGGCCGATCACGGCGGTCATGCGCTCGCGGAAGCGGCAGGCGATGAAATAATGGAGGCCAAGCTCTTCGAGCGTATGGCGGACCGAATCGCTTTCCTGTGTCGCGGCGCGCGCGGAATCGAAAAACAGACAGCCGCCTGCAAAAGCCGGGCGGGCCGGATCAAGGAAACTCAAATCCAGCGGACCTTCGGGCCGAAGCCCCATCGAGCGCGAGAGAACGAAGGAGCCGGGATCGGCTGCATCCTCCAGGAAAATGGCCAGCCGGTCCACGAGGAAGGTCTGCGAAATGCGGTCGAGCACGGAGCCGAGCAAAGGGTCGAAACGGACTTCGTTGGTGAGCGCGCGGCCGAATTCGATGAGCGTGCGCCGGTAATCGAGGCGATCGCGGTAAAAGAAATGGTCCAAGCGCGCCTGCACCCAATCGCGCAGCGGCTGAAACAGAAACGCGGCCACGACGATGGCGATCACGGCGCCCGCCGGACCCGCCGGCCAGGCCGCGTGGGAGAGTTCCCCGATCAGCGCGACGGCCGCGAAATAAATGGCCACCACTCCGGCGGTGGCGAAGGTGTAGGCCAAGCCACGCTTGAAGATGATGTCCACGTCCATCAACCGATAGCGGATGATGGCGTAGCCGTAGCACAGAGGGATCAGCGCGAGCGAGAACACCGAGAGCTTCATCCAGGGCTGCACCGCGGCGCTTGCCAAGCGCGGCACGATATAGAACAAGAAGAAAGGCAGGATGCCGGCGAACGTTCCGCCGGTCACCCACTTCAACTGCTGCCGCAGCACGCCGCTGGGCGCGCGCAGGTAGCTGGCCAGGAAAATCCCCGCCGCAAGCAGGAAATACAAGCCCATGTAGAGGAGCTCAATGGTGTCCAGGAAGTCGCGATTCGCCACGGAAGGCAGGAAATCCACCGTGGCAGTGGCGACGAGCACATGCAGAACCAGCAGAGCCGCGGGGATGGCATAAAGGGCGGTGAGCTTCGGCCAAAGCGCGCGGCGCCGCTCAGGAAAAACCAGGGCGAAATGGGCCAGCAGCGCGGGCTGCAAGAGCAGCGCGACGACGTTGCCCCAATAGATGTCCCAATCGAAGGAGTTCAGCTTGGCGCTGTAATGAAAGCTATAGAGAATGAAAGAAACAAGGCAAAAGACGTAGAAGTGGATCGCGCGCGGGGCATTCCAGCGGCGGATGAAAATAAACAGTCCGATGAAGAGATAGAAAAGCGCGGTGATGCGCAGGTAATTTTCAATCGAAGAAGGGTTTTGCGCGGGCGCCGTAACGACCGGAACCTTGAACGTCTCGCCGCCGCGCCGGACTTCATAACTCAACTCGATCCATGGGCCGGCGCGCCAGAGGAGACGAGGCACATCCAGCGAGCGATGGATCGCCACGCCACGCACTGATTCCAGCACATCGCCCTGGCGAATCCCCGCCCGATCGGCGGGCGATCCGGGGACAATGTGTGAAGCCGCAACGCCCTGGCTAGCATCCACCCAGGTGACGCCGTCATCGGGGCGGATGTACTGGGATTGTTGGATGAAATTCAGGACGGCGAAGACCAGTGCCGCCAGGGTCAGCAACGCCAGCGTGACTGCCTGCAGCCGGACTCGCAGATTATTATCCAATAGCCCAAGCCCTTCCGGAGATCGCCTTTATGCTAGCACGTCCATTTCCAGCAAAACAGAGATTCCAAGTATAATAACAACTTTATTTTGTTATAGTTAGAAGCAATGGGAAGCGATTCCCTCCTTCGGCTACCGTTTATGGAAGGTGGGGTTCCAATTCCGGTAGTCCTTGGAAATGTCAAAATTGGACGCTTAGTCCCCCTCGAACGTAGCGGTAAGAAGGTATCAGTACGACATTCCCGTGGTTGGCGGTCGCCAGGGGGACGTAACCCTGTGCAAGGAGGTTTCCGGCATCGGCATGGACCTCCATGTGACCCGGGAAGCAACTGGGCAAGGGCTGGCGAATCCTCATGGTGAGATAGGGATCCATTCCGTATAGCGATTCGCCATAGGCGTCCTGCTGCGAGACGGCACGCCCGTCGAGCCACTTGTAGCTCGCCGTGAATTTGGTGCGCATGTGGGGCGCCGTGGCGGTGAAGGACGCCGCGAGGCTGTGGCGATATTGGGTCTCCAATTCGCTGCGGAGCCCCGTTGCTTCGATGAAGTCTTTCGGCGCGAGCGCCCCAGCATATGAATAAACGACCGTGGTGCCGATGTTCTCACCCCATTTCCGCCGGTAGGCCATGCGGACGCCGTCGGATCGCGATGCGCCGCCGTCATAAGCGAATGCCTCGGATAGATAATCCTGAACGAAATCAGGTGCGCCCGCTACGCCGCGGCCGATAACGGCGGTGTGGCTCGAATCATCGTGAAACACGGCTGCGGTCATATCCGCGTTTTTGGAGAACACATGCTCGACCGCGAGCTCTTCGTGCAAATCCTTTTCGAAGACCGGATCACCGTGGCGCATCATCAGAGTGGGAAACGCGTCGAATGCGGCCAGTGTGGAAGCCAGCGCGTCCTGGGAAATCGAAGCGTCGTCCCAGGGATGGGTAGCGACCATGGCCGAGGCTTGCCAGGTGGACGCTAACTTCACGGCCAGTTGTCCACGAGGCCGAAGAGCAGTGGTAGTTCCGAAAAATCCTGCCATGACGTATTCCCCGCCATAGCGCAAGCTGACGCGGTCACTCAGCGCGAGCGAAGCGTCGTGCGAAACGCGCATGCCGCGGAAGACGGGACCCTCCGGGCCGATGTGGGATTCGCGGATAACGAAGGTCGTCACCGGCCCGGCCCCTGCCTGGCCCGAAGGTAGCCATTCAGCGGCCAAGGCATTGGACGGGAAGAATCCGTCGTAGGCGAATTGGCCCGCCATCAAAAATTGCCCTCCTGAATGGGTTGCCATCTCGTAGGCGAAAGCCGCAGCGGGAGCGTCGGCCAGATTCGCGATCGAGCCGGGCTGGTCGGACCCGGAGGTCATATCCAGTCGTCCGTGGTTCTCCTGCCTACCAGCGCCGTCCTCGGGCAGGCGGCCGCCCAGGACTACAGGGGAACTATCCTGCCACTGCAGCACGGATCGTGTGGCGAGGGAAGTTCGCAGCACCCAGGTCCAATCGTCCGGCGCGACCATCTGATCGGGCTGGCGGCGCAGTTTCTCGATGGAAGCAAAGACCGAGCCGAGGACAATCTCAAGCGGTGTGGTTTGCTGGTCGAGGACCAGAACGTGCTGCTCGATCGCGGGCAAGAAACCGGCGAGGGTTACTTGCACCGAGTACAAGCCCGCGGGAAGCGTGCTGGTCGAAAAGCGTCCGAGATCGTTCGTCAGAAGATGCGCGGGCAAAACGCCAAACATTTGTTCCGGCGCGATCAATACCGTGGCGCCCATCTGGGGCGTACCCGCCGAATCCTTCACCAGACCAGAGATTCGTCCCATGTTCGGCGTGGCCGCGAGAGGCAGCGCCAAGGCGCACAGCAGGCATCCGGCGCCAAGAACGCGAATCGCTGAGCGGTGCAAGGTCAATCACCTCCCTTGGACGGCCTGCGGCGCGGCGGGCGCGGCGGCAGGCCTCACGGTAAAGTCCGCAGACGGCGTAATCGTCTGCTTCGCCAGGTTGTCTGTGACCTCGATTTCCAATTTGTACCTGCCGGGCGCGAGGGATTCCAGCGTGAGCCTGTTTTCCAGCGTAATCTCTTCGCCGTGTTCCGGCAGCTTGTCAGAAGACGTGTCGAATTTCAATACCGGGGCCGAATCGTTCGCCGCCTCCGCCTTGCGCACGCGGTATTCGATGGAGGCATCCGCTTTGTGTGTCTTGTCGTCCACCTTCAGGTTATACACTTGAAGAAAGACGCCCATGGAATCGCTGGCCGCAAAACTCTGGTCCAGCTTGGGCCGGACCTTGACGTCGCCCAGGACGAACTGCCCGAGGCCGATGTCTTTCATCGAGACGCGCTGGATTTCGTCGGCGAGAATCAGCGTGCTGGAGCTTAGCTTGTCGTCCTCGAAGCGCGGGACGGCGAGCCGTGCATTCACCACGCCGACGTTCCCGCTATTCACGTCCTTCACCACGATGTCCAGCCGGTAAAGCCCCGGCGCCAGCGGCACGGCTTTCTGATAAATTTCCGAACCGGTCAGCGAATGCTGCAAAAGCGAAGCCGGAGTGTCGGCATGGAGCGTGTCTTCGAACGTCTGGATCACGCGCCCGCTCAAGCTGGTGATGCGCGAGAAGAGATTCAGGCTCGCCGTATCCACGCCGTCCTTTTCCTGGAAGCTCACCTGTTGCCGTGGAATCTGCACGGTGATGGGCACAAGCACGGTGTCCGAGGTGATGCGCAAAAAGTCCAAACGATAGGAGAACTTCACTTGGTCGCGCACCAGACGCGAGGTGACCACGGCCTCGAGATCCTTGAATTTCACCGGTGGAGGCTGGAAAATCTGGTGGAACAGGTCAGCGCGGTTAAATTCGTTCAAATGCTGCATCAGGCCATCCTGGCCCTGCAGCTCTTCCATGTGCGTCCCATCTTGATTCTTGAAGCGATCGGCCTTGGTCGCACCGCCCTCCATTTCCATCTCGGTCAACCCGGCGCCGGGCAGATACATCAGGGCATCCTTTTCGCTGGGGTCCGTAGTGAAGTGGTACTCACCGGACATGCTGGGATCCACGAACTCGATTACAACGTTCTCGCCGATCCCTTCCAGGTAGCGGTAGCGCCAGTCCACGAACGGAAAGGTATCCGTCTCCCCACCTCCCTCGTCATAGGGGCGCTGGTAGGAACCCCCGGTAGGGTGATCATCGATCTCGTCCGGTGGACCCCAGATGATGTAGATCCTGCCGCGGTCGGTTTTCCATCCGGGTATGCCTGCCGAGAAATGCTCGTTGGCGTAAGCGATGCGGCGATAGTGCTCTTCCTTGAAGGTGTTTTCCGCGGAATCCGGATCGGGGTTGCGCCGCTGCCAGAATTGCTCGATGAATTGCTCGCGCTCCTCGTTCGTCTCGAGGTGCAGGAAGGCGCTGCGTTCTTCGGGGGTGATGATGTAGGCGACGTCTTCGTTCAGCCACTTCTTGTATTGCGAATCGAGTTCGTTGAAGAGGTCCCTGTCCTTTTTGCCCTTGGCTTTTGCGGATTGCTTGTCCGATTGTTCCGGCTGGGTCTGCTGGTCTTGCTGTCTGGCCTTCGAGGGGGTGTTCAATACAAGGACGACTCCTGCTGCCAAGAGGACAAGCGAGCACACCTTAGCAAACCGGCTCATAATGGCGCCTTTGCCTTGTATAAGCTGGAATCTTAACCTGCCCTTGGGTACAGGTCAACAAGAGCTTCCCCCGTCGCCCTCTTTTAGCAACTTGGAAGGCATTTCAAACCAGTGGGTTGCCTTGCGGCCTTCTTGTTATGTGCTATGGCGAACACATCGGTCCCTGGATAGCCCCTTTTTGCTCCGTATCACACGTAAAGGGTTTGCTTCCTGGCCGATCCGCACTAAAATGAATGCTTACGGATATCGGGGTGAATGGTTTGGTGCGCGAGTGTGGGTTCTCGAACGCCCGTCTCGCGCGCTAAGCAAGAAACATTTTAACGTGCAGGGGCGTATTCCCATGCAGGAGGGGGCACAAGCTTAATTCGTAACTTGGGCCCAAAAGACCCGACGTGACGAAAACCTGGCAAAAGGCGATGGCTGGCGCGGGGGCGGTTGTAGTCCTCGCCGGCATCACGTTGTTCAGCGTGCACCAATTGAATAAGGGAGTTGTCACGGTCCAAACCGGCCGGGTGGTGAGGCAGGATTTGACCTCCCTCGTGACAGCCTCCGGTGAAATCCGGCCGAAAAACTACACGAACGTTCTCGGGGAGGGCATTGGCAAGATCACCGACATCGCGGTCAAGGAAGGCGACTACGTGAAGAAGGGCGACGTCTTGCTGCATCTCGAAAACGTGCAGCCCGGCGCGGATGTGCAGGCGCAAGCTGCCAGCGTGCAAGCGGCGGAAGCAGGAGCGAAGGCCGCTGCCGCGGCATACGATTCCGCCGTGGCGACTCTCGCCCAGCGACAAGCCGACCTCGACAAAGCCAAATTCGATTGGCAGCGCTCGCAGCAGCTTTACAAGGAGGGGCTGATTTCCCGGCAGGATTACGACGCCAGCAAAGCGGCCTATGATGGCGCCGTCGCTGCTCTCAACGCCGCCACGGCGCAGATCGAGCAAACGCGCGCCGCCAGCGAGCAGGCTCGCGCCGGCGCGGACGCGAGTCGCGCTACCCTGACGCACATCAAGGATGTCCTGCGCCTGACCACCTATACGGCGCCCATCTCCGGCATCGTCAGCTACGTCGCCGTGCGGGTCGGCGAAAACGTCGTGCCCGGCATCCAGAATGCCGAAGGCAGCTTTCTCCTCACCATCTCCGACATGAGCGTGGTCACCGCCGAGGTGAAAGTGGACGAGACGGACATCACCAATATTCGCAGCGGCGAGCCCGCCGAAGTGAAAATTGACGCCCTTCCGGACCACGTCTTCCACGGCCACGTTACCGAGGTCGGCGAACTCGCCATCCTTCGCTCCTCCGGACAGGCGGCCATGACCGAAACCACCGCGAACACCCAGGAAGCGCGCGACTTCAAGGTGGTCGTCACGCTCGACGACGCGCCCGCTTCCCTGCGTCCGGGCCTTTCCACCACCGCCAAAATTCAAACCGCGCGCAAAACCAGCGTCCTGACGATTCCCATTCAGGCGCTCGTCGAGCGCACGCAAAAGGAGCTCGACGAGGCGCGGCAGGCGGGGCAGGGAAACGTGACGCTCGCGGCGTCCAAACCGGATGCGACCGACGCCAGCCAAGCCCCGCCCGTTCAGGGAGTATTCGTCGTACGGGGGAAGAAGGCCGGGTTCGTCCCGGTGCAAACTGGGATTACCGGCGTCACCGACATCGAGGTGACCGGCGGCCTGAGCGAAGGCGATCAGATCATTACCGGCAGTTACAAGGCTTTGCGCACGCTGCGGCCCGGCGCGGCTCTTAAGATCGACAACTCCCCGGCGAAAGTCGAGGAGCCGGCCAGTTAAGACGGGCAATTTCGAGGAGCCAATGTCCATGGCCGTTGAGGAAATCGTGCCCGCGCAAACCTATCGCGAAGATCTCGTCTCCGCCGGCATCGTCATCGAAACCGAAAATCTTTGGAAGACCTACGAAATGGGCGCGGAAGAGCTGCATGCCTTGCGCGGCGTGAACGTGGAAATCCGCAAGGGCGAATATGTGGCCATCATGGGTCCTTCCGGCTCGGGAAAATCCACGCTGATGAACTTGATCGGCTGCCTCGATGCCCCGAGCAAAGGCAACTATTGGCTGGCGGGGCGCCTCGTCAGCCAGCTCGATGACGATCAGCTCGCCTACATCCGCAACAAGGAGATCGGTTTTGTCTTCCAAACGTTCAATCTGCTGCCGCGGGCCACGGCGCTGCACAATGTCGAATTGCCCCTAATCTACAACGGCACGCCCTCCGTGGAACGCTTGAAGCGCGCCAAGGAGGCGCTCGCGCAAGTGGATCTGGCCGATCGCATGATGCACAAGCCCAACGAGCTTTCCGGCGGCCAGCGTCAGCGCGTGGCCATTGCCCGCGCGCTCGTGAACCATCCCTCGATCCTTCTCGCCGACGAACCCACCGGAAACTTGGATTCCGCTACCGGCGAGGAAATTATGGCGCTGTTCGCGCGCCTCCACCAAGGCGGCAATACCATCATCCTGGTCACGCATGAGCGCGACGTGGCCGCGCATACCCACCGGATGATCTGTCTTCGTGACGGCCATGTCGAAAAGGACGAACGCACCCGCTGAGGGAGGGGCGATCATCCGGTGTGCCTTCTCGGGCGAATATAAGGCGATACACCTGTGGAAATCCAGCGTTCCAGCCAGTAGGCAACCGATGGTAGCATAACGGAGGTGCTTGATTTCACAGGGGTTGCACCCCAATGAGCGACTCCTCCATGTCTTGAAATTGGCGCCTAAGGCAAGGACCCCCTTGGTTCAAAATTTTTGTGATCTTCGTCACATTTGTCTTGCAATTCACTTTTTGCCATGCTAACTTCCCCTTGCTTTTTTATCTTGTAAGTTTGCCTTGGGAGGAAGATCAGCCATGGAATGGACCACACCGAACCACGAAGAAGTTTGCTTGAGCTGCGAAGTTAGCTCCTACGCAAACGCCGAGCTCTAATTCTGAAGCCGGATGCTAGTGAAAGTCCTCGGCTCTGCGGCCGGGGGCGGCTTTCCTCAGTGGAACTGTAGGTGCCGCAATTGCAAGGGCCTGAGGGATGGAAGTGTGCGCGCCCAGCCGCGCACGCAAGCTCAGGTGTCTGTATTTGCATCCCCGCAGCAAGCGCTGTTGCTGAACGCTTCGCCGGACCTTCGCACGCAGCTTCTCTCTAGTCCGCTTCTTGCGCCGCCCGAGGTGTCCTCTGCCCGCAGTACGCCGATTGTGGGTATCCTGCTGACTAGCGCCGACGTTGATTCGGTCTGCGGCATGTTGCACCTTCGCGAGTTTCAGCCGCTGCGAGTTTACGCGGTGCCTCCGGTCCGGCGCATCTTAGCCGAAGAAAACCGCATCTTCCGAGTTCTGGAGCGCGCTATCCCACCCGTCGAGTGGGTGGATATGCCCCTCGACACGTGGTTTCCATTGACTGTCCGTTCTTCCGAATCCGGAGAATCGGTGCGTTGCCGCGCCGTCCCCTTGGGAGGCGCGTATCCGGACTACGTGAGCGATGATCTACGGCGTTCGCTGCCCCGGGAGCAGGCCATCCTTGGATTGGTGTTTGCGCAGGGAAGCAAGCAGTTCTTCTACGCGCCCGCTCTTCCCGCTGGTTCCCGCGCCTGGAAGGAATGGGCTTGTTCCAGCAGCCTGTGCCTTCTCGACGGCACCTTTTGGGACGACGATGAATTGATTTCGGCAGGTGCAAGTTCGAAGACCGCGCGAGAAATAGGCCACGTGCCGCTTTCCGGCGCGGGCGGACTGCTGGAGGATTTCCGCCCGGCGAATGGCGGCCGTCGCGTTCTGATTCACATCAACAACACGAATCCCATCCTGGACGAAGACAGCCCCGAGCATCGCGAAACGCTGCGCGCCGGCTGGGAAATTGCGTATGATGGCATGGAGCTTGAGTTATGACCCCCGCCAACGAAAGCGCACTCCTTCGGGAAGCCGAATTCATTGCCGGCTTTCACGCTATCGGGGAAGAGCGCTATCACCACAAGCATCCTTTTCATCTTCGAATGCACGAAGGCAAGCTGACGCGCGGTCAACTGCAGGCCTGGGCGCTCAATCGTTATTTCTACCAGAGCCGCATTCCCATCAAGGACGCGGCCATCCTGGCGCGAACCGAAGATCCCGATTTCCGCCGCGCCTGGCGCAAGCGCATTCTCGATCATGATGGCGATGGCGCGCGCCCCGGCGGCATCGAGAAGTGGCTTCGCCTGGTGGAAGCCACGGGCCTTTCGCGCGAGCAAGCCATCCGCGGCGATGGCATCCTGCCCGCCACGCGCTTCGCCGTGCAAGCCTACGTGGATTTCGTCTCCTCGCGCTCGCATCTGGAAGCGGTGGCCTCTTCTCTGACGGAGCTTTTTTCGAAGAAGCTCATCACGCTACGGATGGACGCTTTGCGCAAGCACTATCCCTGGCTTTCGAGCGGCCTCGATTATTTCACTGGCCGGCTGACGCAGGCGCCCGAGGACGCCGAGTTCGCTCTCGGATGGGTCGTGAAGCACGCCCGCACTCGAGAAGAGCAGGACAAGGCGCATGCCGCCCTGCGCGCCAAGTGCGACATCCTTTGGGCGCAGCTCGACGCGCTCTATTTTGCTTACGTTGAGCCGGGCTGGCCGCCGCCCGGCGCCTTCCAGCCGGCCCCGAACGGCGGGAAAGGAGCGCCGTGATACCCGGAATGGATGATCTTCCGCTCCTCGCTGCCGGTTGCCGCCTCAATGAAAAGAATCAGCAGCCGCGCGTCCTGCATATGCCCGAGCGCGCCCTGCGGCTGATCGGCCCGAGCCTGGAGATCATCGAGCGCTGCGACGGCAAACATACGGTGCGTGAGATCATCGCCGAATTGCAAAGAATTTATTCCAAGGCCGAGCCGCGCAAGATTGAAACGGACATCCTGGAGTATCTCAGCCGTCTCCACGATCAGCGCGCTCTCGACTTCGCCTCCGCCGCGGCTCAAGAAGCCCCCCAAGGACGCGTGATGACCGATGCGGCGCCTACTCCGCTCGCTCTCATCGCCGAGCTGACCCATCGGTGCCCGCTGCACTGCGTCTATTGCTCGAATCCCCTCGAATTGAGCCATCGCGCCGGGGAACTTCCGGCCGACGTGTGGACGCGCGTCTTTCGCGAAGCTGCTGCGGCGGGCGTTCTCCAGACCGATTTCACCGGAGGCGAGCCGCTGGCCCGGCCCGATTTGGTTGATCTGGTGCGCGCCGCACGCTCGGCCGGCCTTTACGTGAGCCTGATCACCTCGGGCCTTCCGCTGGACGAAGCGCGGCTCGACGCGCTCCTCGATGCCGGCCTCGATCACGTGCAATTGAGTTTTCAGGGCGCGCGCGAGGAGACCGCCAACGAAATCGCCGGCACGAAGGCGCACGCCCACAAGCTGCGCGTTCTCGAAATGCTGGGGCGGCGCCGCGTGGCCGTCACGCTGAATTTCGTCATTCATCGTCGCAATATCGAGCAGATGGAGGAGATGCTGGCGATCGGAAAAGCGTCTTGCGCCGGCCGGATCGAGTTCGCCAATGTCCAGTATTACGGCTGGGCCTTCGCCAACCGCGAGCGTTTGCTTCCCACGCGTACGCAGCTCGATTGCTCGCTCGAAATTCTCAAGCGCTCTCAGGAGCGTCTGCGCGGAAAAATCCTGATCGAATTCGTGGTCCCCGATTATTACGGGAAGTTTCCGAAGGCTTGCATGGGCGGCTGGGGACGCAAGCTGATCCTGATCACTCCGGAAGGCGATGCGCTTCCTTGCCACGCCGCGCGCGTGATTCCGGGCTTGCGCTTCGAGAATGTGAAAGACCGCAGCCTGCGCCAGATTTGGGACGAGTCCGACGCCTTCCGCAAATTCCGCGGCCACGAATGGATGCCCGCGCTCTGCCGGAATTGCGACCGCCGCGACCAGGATTTCGGCGGCTGCCGCTGTCAGGCGCTTCTTCTAACCGGCGAAGCGGCCGCCACCGATCCGGTTTGTTCGCTGGCACCCGAGCGCACGAAGGTGGACGCCATCCTCGCCGCCGTAAATGCCGCCGCGCCGGAATCCGCGCCCAATCCAACCTGGGTCTATCGTCCGAACCCCGCGTAGCCGCGGGGTTTCAGAATTCGTGTGACGACTCAAGAATCTTTGTGGGTCGCGGCTTTAGCCACGACATAAGTGCCTCAAAATCAGCGGGGGCTTTAGCCCCTGAAGCGCAAAGTATCCTGCTACGCCTCTCGCCGCATGGCCACGCGCGTAACGAAGACGAGATCCCCCAGCAAGCAAAGCATTCCAAATATTGTCAGCGTGTGCGGCGCGCCGATTCTCTTCGCCACGCCGCCCGCAATCAGCGCGCCGATCGGCTGGATTCCCAGGAACATGGACGCGTACACCGCCATCACCCGGCTGCGCATCTGGTCGGGCACACGGCTTTGCACGATGGTGTTGGTCGAGGCCATTTGATTCGTAGCCGAGAAACCGGTCACCAGCAGCAGCGCCGCCGACAGGAAAAAATACCGCGATTGCGAAAATGCAATCAGTCCCACGGCAAACATCGCGGACGTCGTGGCGATCCAGCGCGCGAGCTCCTGGTAGTTTGTCCGCGCGGCGAAGTGCAGCGCGCCCAGCAGCGCGCCGATTCCCGCGAAGCTCATCAGCAGGCCCAGCCCGGGCGCTCCCCGATGGAAGATTTCGCCCGCGAAAATCGGCAGGAACACGGAATATTGCAGGCCCAGCAAACTGAGCATGCTCAACAGTAGCAGCGCCGAGCGCACCGGCGGATCGCTCATCACGAAGCGAAAGCCCTGCATGAAATTTTCGAAGGGCGAACCTTCCTCGGCCGGGAACGAGGTCTTTTCGATGCGCATCATCAGCAGCGCGATGATCACCGCCAGAAAGCTGATGCCGTTGACGAAAAAGCACCAGCCCTCTCCGATCCAGTGGATCGCGAAGCCCGCGATGGCTGGGCCCACCACGCGCGCGCCGTTGAAAATGGAGGAATTGAGCGCGATGGCGTTGGGCAGGTCTTCCTTGCCCACCATCTGGACCAGAAACGCTTGCCGGATGGGAACGTCGAACGCGTTGACGACCCCGGCGAAAAATCCGATGAGCATGATTTCCCACACGCGCACGACGCCGAGCAGCGTCAGCGCCGAGAGCGCGAACGCCAAAAACAGCGCTGCGGTCTGCGTGGCGATCACTCCCTTATGGCGGTTGTAGCGGTCGCCGACGTATCCGCCGAGCGGCGAGAGTAGCAGCACCGGAATCTGGTTCGCGAAGCCGAAGACGCCGAGCAACGCCGCCGAGTGCGTCAGCCGGTAGACCAGCCACAGCTGCGCCGTGGATTGCATCCACGTGCCGATCACGGAGATGAGCTGGCCCACGAAGAACAGTTGGAAGTTGCGGTGTCTTAGTGCGCGAAAGCGTGTGGAGCGAGCCAGGACGTTCCCCCCAATTCGATAAGGAGTCCCATGCGAAGTTTCATGGACGCGCCAATCGAAAAGAATTACGATGCCGTGAAAGCCATCGCATGTCAACGCCACCCGGCGGCCAAAGCACGGACGCGTGAAGTTTAACGTCTTGGCACGTGCGAGACGGCGTATGCTATCTTGGCCTTTTGGAAGGGAAGGCGCTTCCGCTCAAGGAGGATCGGCATGGAACCCGCGCCACAACGCCGCAGCGACCGCGTCTCGCTCACTCTGCTGCTCGAAGCTTCCGGCAGGGACGCGCGCGGCCAGGAATTCACCGAGCCGGCGCGCACGCTGCAGATCAACCGCAACGGCGCCGTCATCCTGCTCGACCGCGAGCTGGCGCCCGAGCAGCACATTCACATCCAGCGCAAGCAGCCGGGCGAATCTCATCGCGCCGGCGACGCGCGCGTGGTCGGCCAGTTCGGCCGGCAGAAAGAGGGATTCGTCTACGGCATCGAAATCCTGGATGGCGCCGCGGACATGTGGGGAGTGGAATTCCCGGCGGTCGCCGCGTCGCTCGAAGCCGTGGCGCGGATGCTGCTGGAATGCACCTATTGCCGCGGGCGCGAGGTGGTCTATCTGAACGAAATGGAGCTGCGCGCGTTCGAAACCAATCGCGGGACCGCGCGCCATTGCAAGAAGTGCGGCGTCCCGAGCATCTGGACGCAAGCGCCGCACGAGGACGAAAAGAAGCTGGCGCGCTCGGCGCGCGCGCGCCGCTCCGAAGCCGCCGCGGAAAGCGCCGCCCAGGCCGAAAGCAATCAGCGCGGGCGCCAGCGCATGAGGCTGCACACGCGCCTCACCGCCTGCATCCGGCAGGCCGGCGCCGATGACGAGCTCGCCGTCTGCGAGGACATCTCTCCCATCGGCATGTCCTTTCGCAGCAAGCGCCGCTACAACCCCGACGCCCTGATTCACGTCGCCGTCCCTTACATGCCCGACGCCGCCAATATTTTTCTTCCCGCGCGCGTCATCTACGCCGAGGAAATTTCCAAGGCCGGCCTCTTCCGCCACGGCGCCGAATACCGCCCGCCCGTTCCGCCCGACCGCTGACGCGGCCTCGTCACGGGGTCATTCTGAGCGGAGCCCCGCGCTCTTGTTTTTTCCCCGCCATGCGGGGCCTGCCCGCCGTGGCGGGCGCGGGACGCAGTCGAACTAATCCCTCTTCGGTTTCGTCCGCATGGCGGGTTGCGCACGGCCTTCCTCTTCGCTGTCATCCCGAACCCGGCCGCTCTCTGGCCGGTGTGAGGGATCTGCTGTCGCCTTTTCTCGTAGCAGCGCCGCCCGCTTTGTAGGTCGCTCCTTCAGGGGCGACATAATCCGCCTGCGCGTAGCCCCTACCTGGCTGCCGCAGGTCTTCGCGGCGCGCCGTTTGCGTCCCGACCCATTCGGGGAGCCCGCATGGGAACGCGAGAGGCGAAACTGCCACGCTGAAGCCTTAGGAGCGCCCACTGATACTTGTACTGCAAATCTAGGTAATATATTGTCTCGTCTGAAGTCCAGCAACGAGGATATCCTTTGGCCCACAGAGGCCTTGGGAGATAGAGAATGTCCAACTTCTTTTCCACTGTGGCCCAGCAGCTGGATAAAACACCACTTCCAAAGGAGCTGCAAACCGCCGGTGCTGACCTCGCGGCATTCGTTGAGGGTGATGCTTATGTCGGCGAAGTCTGTTCGATTGGCTATGAAGAGGCACTGGTACAAATTCATGATTACAACCGACAACAGGTCGGCGGCATTCCCGCACTCTCGTTCTTGATCGCAACACGAGTCATCCCTGGCACCACCCCCGACGTGCGGAAGGAAGATTCATCGATAGTCTTATTGCGCGTCCTGGATCAGGCAGACCTCCCAAATTCTCAGGAGGCCCTGCGCGTCCGCGTCGAAAACGCACAGCGTGTGAGCGGCGAGCTAGACAAGACGTTCGACCATCGAGATGTTATGGACCCGACGACGAACAATCTGCTCGGCTACGCGGGCGTGCGATGCAGAGTCATTGGAACCTTTTACTTGGACAAGCTCTCTTCCGAGAGCGGATCAAAGTTCGAGATCGTTTTCGGATCAGACCTTACAAGCTATTTGGCTCTGTTGACATCCTCGGGAAAAGGTAGCGATGCCTCAGGCGATACAGGTTGAAACTCAGGCCGAGGAGAAGAGCTTGACGCTTCTGCGTGTGCAGCGAGCGACCGGGTGCGCGA
>Ga0187817_10000596_pt1 | contig 15911 bp, 24 predicted proteins | sample NC_wetland_sal_i_17_FD_132431 | JGI IMG/M metagenome (GOLD analysis project Ga0187817, IMG submission 132431) | Wetland sediment microbial communities from Neuse River Estuary, North Carolina, USA - SO4_2 | ecosystem: Environmental > Aquatic > Freshwater > Wetlands > Sediment | place: USA...
ACCGGTATTTATCGAACTCAGGGAACTAGCTTTTTGTTCAAGGGCTTAGAACAGGTGGAAGCCGACAAAGATGTAGTTGGTAGCGCTACCGGGAATCGAACCCGGGTTTGAAGATTGAGAATCTTCCGTCCTAACCCCTAGACGATAGCGCCATTTCAATCACTTGCGTGGAATTTCTGGAGGCACTTGCAACGAATTTGTAACAAACTTTCCAAGGCGGCCCATGGCATCGTGCAGGTCCGTGCTATCCACGATGTTGTAGCGCCTGAACACGTTCGGCGTTTTGTGACCGCTGATTCGCATTGTGATGTCTTCCGCCACGCCAGCCCGGCGCAGGTTCCTTACGCCGCTGCGCCGCAGGTCGTGAATGATAAGCCCGTCGTAACCGGCGTCGTGGTTCTCCGGGTCACGCCACTTTCCTAATCCTATCGCAACCGCTGCTTTTCTGAAAGCCTTGGTCAGATTCGTTGCGTCGAACACGCGGCCAACCTTGCGCGGATGCTGCCTGAGCATGGCCGCCAAGTCATCCGGCAACGGCAGCAGTAACGGTTTGCGATTCTTCACTTGTGAAATCGGCAAGCGCACTTCAACCTTATCGCCGTCGAAAATTATCTGCGGCCATTCAATCGCCTTCGCAGCGCCCACGCGGCAACCCGTGGAATACATATAGGTCAAAATCGGGTGCAGGTTCTCAGGCATGGCGGCCCGCAACTGCTCAAATTCCTCCGGATACAGAAACCCCTCACGTGGGTCTGATTCTTTCAACATGGGTACGTGCGGCACTTCGGCAATCTTTCCCTCGCGCTTCGCCAGTACCAGCATTCGGCGCAGCAGGGCTAGGTTGCGATTGATGGTCGAGTTTTCTGCGCCGTCCGCTTTGCGTTTCTTGATGAACTCGCGGATTGAATCGGTTGAGATGTACGTGGCGGTTCGCCCTTTGAAAAACTGATTCAAGTGCAGCAGCCCCGAAACGGTTTTCGCGCCGCTTTTCTTTCGGGTCACTAGGCTGGCGTGCCCTTGGATTTCATAATCTGCCAGCAGTGCCCGGCAAATGTCTTCGTACTTGACCCGCTTGTAATCTTGCGCGGGCTTCAACCCTAGCCCGGCCTCACCCATGCGGCGCTGCAACAGGCTTTCCGCGTATTCCTTTGACGTGCTCTTAGTAGATTCACGAATCAACCGGCCGTCGGCGTGATACCAGATGTACAGGTAGGGCGACCCATTAACGTTGCCTATGCTGCCTGTGCCGCGTGCCCGCTTCTTTTTTAGCGCGTTCGCCATGGGTTGCAGGTTAGCAGATGTTCATTGCAAATTGCTAAAGATTTCCCTCGCCAACCACGGGGAACTTTTGGTAACCTAATGGAGCTGAATCCCGCTGGCAGCAAGGCTTCCAGCGGTTTCGGTCGCCCCACCGTGGTTGTGGGCGCTAAGAATAGTTCCACGGCATGGTGTAAATATCTGTCCACTTGAGTGCAGCGGGAATACCTGCTGAGGCCGAAAAGGCCGCTAGACACTACGCTGGACGCCGCCACCGATTGCTGCGGCACACGGATACGGGCAGTATCCGCCTTACCAAATCAAGCCCACCGGTAAGGCATAAATGTCACCAAACAAATTTACTCCTGCTGTAACCCCGCGCCTCATGGGAATCAAAGCCACGGCGCAGTATTTGGGCGCAACGGTTTGGGCCGTGCGTTCCCTTGCGTGGTCACGCACAGTTTCTTCATTAAAAATTGGCAATCGCGTTCTGTTCGACCGTGCCGATTTGGACGCCTTCATTGAGGCGCAGAAAACAGAGGCGGTCCAGTGAACAAAGCGACGTTACTTAAGAAACTGGAAACGATGGTCGATGCTTTCGCGCAGGGCCGCACGTGGGGCACTATCGAAATACAGTTCACTGATGGCCAGCCTGCAATCATTCGGAAAATGACAACCGAAAAACTTGATGCACCGGAGAACAACCGTGCCCGATTCAACAGCAGATAAGAAAGAATCAAAACGTGCAACCAAGGCGCGTGAACGTATAGTCGAAAAAACAAAAACGGAACTGCCCGGCGAATGGGTCCGTCTTATCGACGAACAGCTACGCATTGGCCGCAGGCAGATTCTCCCGGAAGAAACTTACGCAATCGAATGCAATGCGGAATGGCACTTCGCACGCTACAACGGCGAAGGCGGAACCCTTTGCAGTGCGGTCTATAACACGGCGTATCGTTTCACTTTGAAGTATCCGACGTTCTACTGCTCCGCGCCACAGATTGCGGAATTTTTGAACGCCAACATCAAAACGGTTCAGGCTGCAATTGACCTGTTGGTTCTGGACGGATTCTTTGAACACGTCACTGCCGAACCCGGCAAGGCTTACGGTTACAGGGCTGTGTCACACAAGGATTGGCGGGCCAAGCATAACCAGCACGCGGACGAACCTGACCACGCTGACCACGTGAACTATTGCGCGTACAGAAACAAGCTGCCGGAATACATGCAAGGCGACGAACTAGGCAAAAAAATGTTCGCTATTTCTAGCGCCTGCTTCCGCCCGTACGCGGCCTTCCTTGTTTCGTTCCGCGAAACCGGCCAAAGTGACGACGCGATTGCAAAGCACTGGCGCACGTTCTTAGAAACAAACAAACCCACGGGCCGCCAGTGGTACACGATTGCCAAACCGTTCAGGGCTTACTTGGACGCCCATATGCCGAACGACGGCTTCTAGTTACTGGTAGGGGTACCCAAATTTCGGGAGGGGTAGGGTACCCGAAATTCGGGTAGGGTATCGGGCAGGGGTACCCGAAAAACGGGTAGGGGTATACCCAAAATTTGGGTAGGCGGGTACCCGAAAAACGGGTACCTAATCGCTGATGTAATCGCTGATTGAATCGCCTTTGCTTCTTCTTTCCGCGAATGCGGAAAGTCGCAAAGGGGCGTGGGGCTGCTGCGAAGTACCAGCCCCACTTCACACCCGAATCGCTGATGGCGAATCGCTGATACCGGCTATGCCGACGATTGCAGCGGCACTTCGTGCCTTGGGCGCTTCGCTTTGTGTAACCAAGGGGCTGGTAGTTCGCAGCAGCCCCTTGACCCCTTTGCGACTTAAGGGGTGAAGCCCCTTAAGAATCCCAAACCCGGAACACGGCAGGGACATTACGCTATGGCTGAACAAACTTACTACCAGAAAACTGCTCGCGATTGGTGGCCTGCCGCCGAACATTCCGGCGACGGACGATTCGCCTGCGTTGCCCGTATCGGACACCGTGTCGAAGTCACACTTTATCCAGTGTGCGGCGAAGCCCAAGAACTTGCGGACATTTGCGGTGGCCGCGTCAAGCGTCTGCCGCTGCCGGTTGCCAGTTTCTACAATGATTCGTTCGGCTATCGGGAACGTAACACGGTTTCGGCATAGTAGAAGAAACGGCTAGTCATGTGGTCGTTTCGCCGGGCGCGGTTACCCTCGTTTCTGCGCCCGGTCTCCTGAAATTTGAAAGGTGAAAAAGTATGCCGAACGTCTATAGCATGAAGCGCCCATCGAGCAAGGGCCAAGCATTGGGCGATGTGATTTACTGCACGGAAACCAAGCAGACGTTCGTCGTGCTTGGTGCCGATTTGCGGCTGTACGATATGGCCGGGCTCCTCACAATGCAGCCGCAGCCGTGCGTCGGACCCAAGGGCGAACCGGGCGAACGCGGACCACGCGGCGCTGACGGCGTCGGCAAAGAAGGACCACGCGGAGCTGACGGCCGTTCGTGTACTTGCGCAAATCGTGGCGAACAGGGACCGCGAGGAATTCAGGGCGCGAAAGGCGACAAGGGCGAAAAGGGCGAACGCGGCGACGTGATGATTCCGAACGAATCCGAACTGCAAGCTGCGGTCATTGCTTACCGACAGAAATATGCACGCATTCAGGTCGCGCTGTTGGAAGAAATTTCCAAGAACCTGCGAAACCGAAACGCAAGCACGCGGCTGCATGTACAGAACGCGCTGAACCGGGTCAGGAAAGAAGCCGGGCTATGAGCTACAAACACCGAATGCTGGAAGGACCGCACCCATTGGCCGGAATCCTTGTGTGGCTTCCAAACGATATTAAGTTTTCTGCTATCGAATGGATTCCCGCGCCTGAATGGAAACCGCCGTCGAAACCCGCCAAGCCCGGCAGAAACCGGCAAACCCCAAGACACGGCAAGATACACTCATCCTTACATCATCAGTGCTTCCGCGTCTTGAATGAGGATGGCGGCCTGTGCCGCAGTCAACGACTTGCCGGACTGCTCCGCGACCTCATCAATGAACGCGTGCAGTAGTGCGTCCGCCAACTTCGTGGCATGTGCGCGCTCAGCCGCTTGCGCCAATTCCAGTGTAAATACCATAATGGCCCTGACATCAGGTTTGGTATCGAATTGGTTCACCAGTTCGATAAGACCAGCGAACGTTACCTTGACCGTCTGATTTACGGTGCCGCTGCTAGGAGTGAAGTTGGTATCTCCGCTATAGGCGCCGGTGACGGTATCGGTTCCTGCAGGGAGATTCGAGTACGTACAGGTCGCCGTCCCGCCGCTGAGCGTTACAGCGTTGCACAGGGTCGTGCTGCCATAGGTGAATGTGACGGTTCCCGTAGGCTGGAACTTAAAGAACTGTGACGCTGTGACCGTAGCCGTGAAAGTCACGGCTTGTTCGAGGCTGGATGGATTGGGTGAAGAGGTCAGTGCGGTTGTCGTAGACGCGAGGCTGATATTGATGAGTACGCCAACCACTCCGGCGTTGGCGCCACAAGACCCGCTACTGGTGCAGTTCGCCACCAACAGGTCAGGTTTCCCATCCCCGTTCACGTCCGCGACCGCCACCGCCCAGGCTTCGTAACCTCCTGAGCCGAAAGTCATCGCTGCCTGGAAGGTTCCGTCGCCGTTGCCTAGCAGCACGCCCACCGACCCATTGTTACAGCTGCTGCTGCTGCCACAGAAGTTCGCCACCAACAGGTCGGGTTTCCCATCCCCGTTCACATCTGCGACCGCCACCGTAGAGTAATCAGCCCCACCGGAGGGGTAGGTGACCGCTGTTTGGAAAGTACCGTCGCCATTGCCTAGCAGCACGCCTACCGACCCGGGGTGAGCAACCACCAGGTCGGGCGTGCCGTCTCCGTTCACGTCCGCGACCGAAAGGTTATCCTCATACGAAAAAGGCCCGTCGGAGTCGTAGTTCACCGCTGTTTGGAAAGTACCGTCGCCGTTGCCTAGCAGCACGCCCACCATCCCATTGTTGTTACAGCTGCTGCTAGTGCCACAATAGTTCGCCACCAACAGGTCGGGTTTCCCATCCCCGTTCACGTCCGCCACTGCTACCGAAACGGCGTTGTACAGGCCCGAGCCGTAGGTCATCGCTGGCTGGAAGGTTCCGTCGCCGTTGCCTAGCAGCACGCCCACCGACCCATTGTCACAGTTGCTGCTGCCACAGAAGTTCGCCACCAACAGGTCAGGTTTCCCATCCCCGTTCACATCTGCGACCGCCACAGAATGGGCGGCAATTCCACCGGAGGCGTAGGTGACCGCTGTTTGGAAAGTCCCGTCGCCATTGCCTAGCAGCACGCCCACGACCCCATTGTTACAGCTGCTGCCGATGTCACAATCGTTCGCCACTACTAGGTCGGGCCTGCCGTCTCCGTTCACGTCCGCCACCACTACCGACCAGGCATAAACCCCGCCTGAGGCGTAGGTCACCGCTGGTTGGAAAGTCCCGTCGCCGTTACCCAGCAGCACGCCCACCGTTCCGCTACAGGACTCGGTGTCACTGCCACAATAGTTCGCCACCAACAGGTCAGGTTTCCCATCCCCGTTCACATCTGCGACCGCCACAGAAAGGGCATAGTAACCGCCCGAGCCGTACGTCACCGCCGGCGCAAAGTTCAAACCTGATGTTTGCGAAGGAGTTGTCTGGTGTGCAGCCGCACGGAAGCGCGTGCTGGGAAGCTGAGACGAGCTGGTCGTGGACCCACCTCTGTTGCTCTGATTGATAAGAGGAACGGGGATGTGAGGAACAGGGTTAGACTGTGCCAGCGCCCTTGCGCTGACGAGAAGCAGGAAGCAAGCGAAGCGGGCGGACATCATGGCTTCACCTCCGAAGAAAGGCGCTGATTTGAGAAAAGGGGGAACCTGCTCGGCTGTGTAACAGAGGGGGGAGTGTTCGATTTCCGAGCGCCGTAATTATCCTCCCGTGCAGAGGAAGCGTCAAGGTGTTTCTGGCGTAATCAGGCCAGCACTCATTGACCCTGTTGAGGAAATCAACATCCGAAAACCACGATAGAAACAAGCAACCCCAACACCACCCCTATTAACCAGCGTCCCACGCTACATGCACTGACTAATCCACATGGCAGCGATACAGACCCAGCGTGCTGACTATGCGCCACGTGGGGCCGCTGCGCCAGCCCGAGGGGTTGTAATCATGCAGGAAACCGCCGGAATCGAACCGATTGACTCCAGTTCTGACCCGCTTTCGTATGGTTGCGACGCAAGTGCCGCGCCTAGCGCGTTGCGCAGCGTCCAGTGTGAGTTGTTGAGGATAGGGGGGATGAAGGTGAATTTCAAGACGAAAAAATAACCGTGCGACGAACTTTGACGGCATACTTCTGCTTGACCAAAACCGGATTTCTTACGCCGGGCCGGTTGTTCGTCGTCCGAATCCGCCAACATTGGCCGCGTTCAGGCGCACATTAGACGCCTGCGGAACCCGTAACAGTAGGCCGTAAACGTTAGAACGCGACCGCTAGGACACTAACGAAAATGCCAGAAATCAAGACTAGTGACGCGGCGCGGGCGTTGGGCGCTGTGAAATCCGCCCGCAAGGCCGCCAGCAGCCGGGCGAACTTGGAAAAAGCACGCAAGAAAATTGCTGACGCGCTGGCAGCGTTCGCGCAGCAGGAACCTGCGCCAGTTTCGCGGCTGTTGATTGTTCCGAAAAGGGAAGCAAATGGCGACGCCTAGAAAATCCGATTTCATGCACGCGCTGTCCGGTACAAAATCGCAGGCCACAACCCCGGACGTAATCGTTGCGCCCGGCCGTCCCAAGTTTCCGAAGGATATTTCCAAGGAACTGCGGCCACTTTTTAAGCGGGTTTGTTCACTGCTTGAACAGCGCCGCGCACTAACCGCAGGCGACGGTGAATTGATTCTGCTTTTCGTGGTCACTTATGACCGTTGGCAGCGTGCGCTTGCTAAGGTTCAGGAAGAAGGCGAAGTTCGGTTGTATACCCGGTTGAACAATCACGGCGAAGAAGTGCAGGCCGAACGCACCAACCTTTGGCTGCCGATTGCTGAACGCGCAGAAAAGCAACTGACCGGCCTGTGTGACCGGCTTGGCCTGACGCCGTTGAACCGCAGCAAAGTGAAACCAACCGGCGAACAGGAAAAACCCAAACCCGAACCCACGCCGGAAGAACAGTTCTTTGCGGCGCTGGATAATCGCCAAAGATTTCTGACGCCGCCAGTTGTGGAGGAACCGCTATGAGCGTAATGACGCGTGCAGAATTCGTCGCAGGCATGGAACGTTTCAAGCGGGCTTGCATTGCAAATTTCAATCTGAAGTACGCATGGCCGCCTTCGACCGAACAGCAGAAAGCAGCCTATGAGGAATATCAGGCCGCGCTGGACTACATCAACAACGCGGAACTGTCCGACGGTACGTTCGCGGGCGGCCACAAAGACGCCGGGGATTGCAATGACCCCGCTTGCATTTGCCAGCAGCACGCCCGCAAGGCGTAACAGTTGGGCGATATTTTGGAACCGGACCGCGAGGCCGGTTGAATGGAACCGGCAACCCCGGTTGAGGAATGAAAATGGACATCCGCGTAACCGCCACCGACAAAGTTTTCTATCAGGTTGACCCAACTTTAGCCGCGCTGTTGATGGAAGCATTTCCTGAAAGTTTCAAGCAGCACCATTTCAACAAGCAGGCAACGCTTCCGAAAGTGGACCCGACGATTCCGGTTTACGGCATTCGCAAGAATCCGTTTTCTGACCGTCTCGAGGTTGTGTTCCAACTTTGCGGCAACGAGGAAACGTTTTCAGGCCACCCGGACCTGCTTTCGCAAGGCGTTTTTGGTGGCAAGGCGAAGCGCGTTCCACCGCAAGAAATCATTGACCGATACCGGCTGGTGTACGAATCCGCGAACGCCAGCAACGCCGCTGCTTTGTTGGCTGCGGACAAACGCGGGCCGCTGCGGTAACACGCACCGGGGAAGTTGAAAGTTTCAGGAGGAATTTATGGACGGATTACTTGAAGTGCGCAGCGCCAACCGTGCTTTTGAAATGCGACACGGGCAGATTGTGGAATTTGCATCCGATTTCGCCGGGCAGACGCGCCGCCTGCGGTCGCTTGGTTGTCCCGAACACATGATTGCCGGAGTCCTTGCGAAACGAAATCAGCAGCGGAACCGAACCGCGCCGCGCAAGTTCACCACGCTGCGGGCTGCGGAGATTGCTTTCCTTGGCGACAATTCGAAGGAAGTTGCCCGGCTTGCCGCACTGAACGCGGCCCGCTGCCGGAAGCCTGTGTTATCGCAGGCTGAACGAATCGCTGCCGTGACTGACGCTGTTCGCGTTGACCGAATCAACATGTCTGCCGAACAAACGCGCCAGTATCAAGCGGACGAGGAACTGCGCCGCAAGATGCAGAACTTGGCAGGGATTACCGACCGCGAACGAAAATATCAACCGAATTAAAACGAACAAGGGGAAGGGGCAAAGCTATGTCAGCACTTGGACAGACGAATTACATGTCGAAAGAATACATCGAACAGTGGGGCCACGAACCGCAGGTCGCGCAGAAAGCTGAACGCGAAAGAATGGCCCATGCTCAGTCCGCGATTGAAGCAGAAATCAAACGCGTCTATCCGAAATGGGCAACCAAGCCCATCACGATGCAGATGAAATCCGGCGTCAAGGTTACAACCGGCTTCGACAATGTGTTTGCCGCTATCTGCGCAGGCCGTGCAGAATTAGTGCACCCGTAAAAAGATGACGCGCAGTTGGCCGCGCAGCGGGCCGGGCCAACGAGGGTGGTCATGCCCTTCCTTACCGGCCAACAAAAGTCGCAGGGTGGTTTTGCGTGATTGCCTTTCCGCCCTGCGCTGCCTTTGAAAGATTCCGCCCGGCGTGTGGAGAACCTGCCCGCGCCGTGGCCGGAACCAAACAAGATTGACTGGTGCCCCCGGACGGCCTTAGCAAGCTGCGGAGTCCGGCTTGTGTTCTGCCTTTGTTCACGCTTCGGCAGAGCTCCTTCCCGCAGCGATAACCCGCACAACGAACCGCTTCAGCGTAGGGGCTGGCGGTTCGTGCGGCCCTTACAGCTTTTGCTTATCTCAGACAAGCCTATGGCCACAGCCACACAACAACCGAAAATTACAATCTGCCCGCCCGGCCCGCACCGTCCTGAACTGGAAACGAAGCAGCACATTTTCAAAGGTTCACGTTTGCCTGTATCGACCACCCATGTTGCGGACGGCGAAACCGAAAGCAACGGCATATCGCATGAAGATTACAAATTCATGTCCACCATGCACCAAAAGCTGGAAAAGGCACGCAGGAACGAACGACCCACGTGGGCAGTTAACGACGTTCAGCTTGCGAAAGTGCTTGCGCAGTACATGGAAAGCAGGGCGGGTTTTGCTGGTGTGCGTCGTTACCTGCGCGTCGGAACTGCGGCCCAACGCATTAAACGCGCTCAGACTGCAATCATTGCCGGGTTGCCGAAGAGAATAGAAATCCTCGACGGCCTGTGCAAAGAATACGTCGCACTGAAAGACAACCCGGCTGCCACGTGTGACCGGCTGCAAGAATTGGAACTGCTGATTGAAGGGCTGGACACATACATACGCACGTCGCAGAAAGACGGCGGCCTGCTGTTAGCAGTTGGCTGCGTGCAGACCTATTGGAAAGAAGGCCTTGACAGCGTTGCCTGTGCCGAACGCCTGCACATTAAACCGCCACACGTGCGCCAAATCGTTTGGCGGCTGGACAAGGCTGCGAAAAAAGTGCGCAACGAAGTGCGCGTGACCATGCAAATCAACTTGCTGCGCGGCCTGCGTGCTAACCCGGTTGCAGTTGCAGCCAAGGGTCAACGGCGGTGTTGGGTTTGCGGCGTACTTTTTACTCCGGGTAAGTTTTGCATAACCACGTGCAAGTCACGAAAATGCAAGAAAGCGGAAGAAGAAAAGCAGAAACGTACAAAGGAAACCGAAGCGCGGAAGTTCTATTGTGGCCCGGCCTGCAAGGACACTGCACGGTTCGCCGTCAAATCGCTGCCGGTTCCTGTGAAGCCGGGCGTGGGCGTGTTTGTTCCCGTGGCTGGCGGCGAGCGCTACCAGAATTATCTCAAGTTCTGCATGGTGATTGGAACCCCGCCGCTGACCGAAGAACAGTGGGCCATGGGCTGCGGCGTGGGCAGTTACGACAAGGGTATCAGGAACGCGCCGCAGAAATAGACAAAAGAATGGGCCAGCCTTTCGAGCTGGCCCGTTTCTGCCGCATTGTCCGGGTTACTTGCTACGACCACCCTTCTTGGCCGCCCGCCTGTACTGGTAGACACCCGCTGCGAACAGCGCGCCGCGTACGCGGTTCTGCTTTGTTCGGTCTCCGAAATGTTCCGCTATGTCGGGAACGCTTTTCCCTGCCTTGAAAAGTCTCGCTGCCTTCACGCCGTGTTGCTGCGCCCAAGTTTTCTTGCTGTGAACCGGCTTGCCGGGTTTTCGCGTCATTTTATAGCCTCCGCCCGGAATGCCGGGTTGAGCGAGAAGGTATCTGAGATTGATACTGGTGGCGATGGCAAAGTCACGATGGCCGGTAGGACGCCGACTATCTACAATGGTGGATAGTGCGGCGACGGACTTGGGACAAACTCCTTCGAATTCCCCTTATAGAATACGAGAATGTTCTGGTGCGTATTCCCGAGTTTCCTGTAATTGGGAAATTGCTTCCCGATTCTCACGGGCAGGCTGCCTGCGGGGGTCACCATTATCGTCTCGCTGATGTACACCATGCCCAACTTTCTAAATAGGCTCACTGTGTCCCCAACGAAGTTGCAATAGAAGCCAGTCTTTTTATCACGAACTTCCCCGACCACAATTACTGCAAACCTGTCAGCCGCAAGCTTGTTGACGGCTTGTCTGAATATGTTTTCGTACCAAGTCAGAAATTCTTCATACGTTTCGCACCAAGACCCGTCACCAGTCATAGTGCTGTAAACCTCAAGGTTGTAATATGGCGGGCAGGTAAAGAGCAGGTCAAAATCAGAATCGAAAGGCAACAGCTCATCAAGATGGGAGCTGTCGGCACAAATCCACCTAGGCATTTCCATTGACGGAAGCTTTTCTCGCGCAACCTTAGCCTGCCGAACGTTCGCATCAATCTGTTCTTGCCGCAACTCGATACCCGTGTACCGACGGCCCAAGCACCCAGCCACAATGCCGCGAACGCTGCCACCAGCGAATGGGTCGAGAATCCTACCATGCTTGGACGAATACCATTCATACGCGTACTCACACAGCACAGGGTCGAATACGCTTGTACCAGCGCAACCCTGCTCCGTGGCGGTCATCGGTCCACGCAGTCCAGGACGCCAAGGTCTGCGGGTATGTCCTTCGGCGTGCCCTTGAGGAAGCACATTAGGCGTTCGCGCTCGTTGCCAGCCATCAACAACACAGCCCGGTTGTAATAGTGGATTCCGAACGGTTTGGTCAAACCGACAACATCGTCAGGTGAAAACTCGATGGCACCATCTTCGCCGCAGACACCTCGCGCCATGACAACCAGAAATCTGGTTTCCTTCAAACGAGCAATGGCTTGGCCGAGAATCTTTGCGTATCGCGCCTTGCACTTCGACGTGGCTTGCTTGCTCTGGTAGACAGGGAGGTCCGTGAAAATGAGGTCATACTGCATACGCGCTGGTAAGTGTTTGTCGAGTGAAGCTGGGTCGGCACAAATCCATTTCGGCGGCTTCATGGCCGGGTAGTGTACCTGCGCAAGCAATGCTTGTCGCTCGTTGGCTTTTGTTTTTTCTCGGCTCGGTTCAAAGCCTGTGTAGTCATAGCCAAGGCATCCGGCCACGATTCCACGTGCGGATTGCCCGGCGAACGGGTCAAGGATGTGTCCGCCCTCACTAGGCATATGCCATTGATAAACAATTTCGCACAGCAACGGGTCGAAGACGTGAATCCATCGGGTCTGTTTCTCCTCCCAGTATCCGTGCTGTGCATTCAGCACGGAAAACGGCGGAACGATGAATCGGGCAGCCAACGACCCCGGTCCGTGTAATGGGAGCTTTGGCCCCAACGATTCGGCCACCGATTTACGCGGTGCTGCCTTTGCCGTATCGCTACGCACCCGCGCTGGCCGCTTTTGCATCCGGTCCGGATGCAATCTTGATTAACGCGTTGAGGGCTGCCTTGTAATCGGTAACTGCGTTCTTACATTCGGGCCTGTTCAATTTCCAACCGGCGAGCGAAGCAACTTGACTGAAAGTTGCGTCAAACACAGTCCAAAGTTGCTCGGAGATGGGCAGTGCTAAAGGGTCGTTGCGCCTCGTGCAAGTAAGGAACAAATTATTCAACTTTTTGTTGACGGCCTGCATTGCCTGCGCCACGTGGATGTCCTCGGCTGACTTGGCCTTCTTTGCCTTCGCTTTCCTGTTCGCAAGTTTATTGCTGGCGAGGTCCATGCAATACGAAACTCGCGATTGCTCAAGCCGGTAATCCTGCCACCATTTCTTGAACGCACCATGCTGACCTTTGAGGGCAGCCCTCACCTCTAACAGCGCTTTCCCTAACTCCATCGCGTGGCTGTTGTCAGCGTGCCACAGCTTTAGCGCACGCTTCTTTAGCCCGGCGATTTCGCCTTTTGTGTATTTCTTCTTGGCTGGTTTCTTTTTCACGCGTTCGGCCTCCTGAAAGTTTGAACGATTCAAACTTTAGGTGGTATAGCCGAGATTGGATAGCTACGGGAGACCTTGGCCCAAAGTAACAGCGTGATGCGAAATTTACGACCTTGCGTGCACTCTTGTTTTCTATCGACTCAGGATGCAGTTTACTTGCGCACGTAGGAACCGAGGACCAAGCCACTGGCCGTCAGTCGTTCCTGCCAACGAGCCACCATTCACACGGAGCCCACGGCTCTTAATTGCGTCGGCAAGAATGTCGCTGACGGTTTCCGCAAACTCTTGGTACAAGTCCTTTTTTCGACCATACTGCTCGACCGCGATTTTGCGGTGTGCATCAAAGTCAAACGGAACTACATTTAGATGGTCGTCACTGTCCACAGACCGGAATTGTACATCTGAAAGTGATGTGGGCAAGCAAACCAGGTCCCGGACTCAACAACCAATGCTGCCCTTAATGGGCGAAGGGTGGATTCTTTATGGCTTCTACAACATTGTAGTAGTACCAACCAAGCCCCAAGTCTGCGCGCAGTGGTACGATGTCATTCAGGTAGTATTCACCTTGGTAGACGCCAAGAAATACGTATTCGCGGGATTTTGACTCCTCCAAAACCCCCTCTTTGCTGAATCCAACGTGAGTGGGCCTGCTTATGATAAGGCTACCAGATGACCCCTCGTAGTATCTGAAATCGAATAAGAAGGCGTCCATACCATTGAACCGCATGCCGATTGGAGTGTTCAACAAACCCGTCTTAAAGATGGGCAGCTTGTTGAAAACATCGTAGATACCTAGTGGGTAGCCTATAACAATTACATCATCTCCGGGCTGAACTTCTATCGGTGACGCGCCGGGAAATTTATCCGCGCTCGCGGCACTAAAAGAAAGAAGCTGCGCTCGTTCCCCTATAAGTTTCATAGTCTCGCTGTTGAATTGGTCGTAGATATCTACGACTGCAACATCCACCACCTCATTTGCGCAGATGTGAAGTCTCTTCCCAAGCTCCTTTGAATCTAGCTCAAGGCGGTGCCATGCGACGTGGTCCCCGTCACCGACCCGGAGTGCGTAAGAAAAGGACACTATATCTTTGAGTCGCTTCGGCTGTATCAGATGCTTGGCAGTAACCAAGTAGACGTGGCTAATCGCGGTCCAGTGCGGGCCTTCTTTTTTTTCCGTTTCGGGAGCAAGCTCCAAGTAGAAAAAACCGGAACCCTGTAACAATCGCCCATCTGCGAACTTGACTTCTATTGGAGTAGTCAACCCTCCCAAATTTGCGGAGTCGGCAGGAACGGCGGAACCAAAAGCCTGTGCCTGACAACGCAGTGCTAGAGCGAACAGAAGCGCCGCTCCCAAGCGATAAACGTAAATGGAACGTTGGTCGAGCAATCTAATTCGGTGCTACTAGGACACCCGCGACGTCCCCTGATTGGAGATTCTTATCTTTCTTGTCAACTTGAAATGTCAGCTTGCCGTTCTTAACTTCCATGAGACGGCCAGTCAGTTTCTGCTTGCTACGAAGCCAAATAACATCTGCCGTTGGGTTCTCGTCGCCCGCCAGAACCGAATGCCCCACCGAACTTGAATGGCTATTTGCTGCGGAACTTTCGGCTGAAGCGTTCTTGCCCACTTGATGAGCTTGTGCACTCATATCGTGGGCAGCACTCTGTGTAGCTGTCTTTCTCCCTTCAAATACGCTAATATCCTTTGGTGGGGCACCCGAATTGAAATCACGCTGATTGAATTCGAGCGTCCGAACTTCTCCTCTACCGTACGTTCTGTTCTGCTTGCCGCTGCTGTACCGCGCCACAACTGAGAACGCATCGTCCGAATAGCTAACCCATCCGTTTATTTCGGTGTTGTTCCGAAGAGTTAAGGTGTCGGCGTGGAGAAATACCGCGAGCAGACATTCCAACAACAGAATAAGCAGTAACCTTGCGTTCATTATCACCTCGCAGCCAACCCGACCTGAATTCTCATTGCTTGTATGCTTTTTTCAGGAAAACTACACACCCGGATGTTTGACGCTGCAATGTTCCCCGTGTCATCTACTGGAAGCACGACGAAAACCTGACCGTTTGCCCGTGCGAGGAGCCTGTAGTTAGTCTCAGTAAAACTGCACCCGGTCGGGTTGGCATCTTCGGTGCCTTCGAACGCTACGGACGGAAGGGTAGAAGTTGAAAGGTACATATCACGTAGAGCGTTGTCGCGCCCAACGCCGCTAGCATAGCGCGAGGCCACGAGGCCCGCGCCGAAAAGGAGCAGCAGCGCCAAAGCTGGCTTACTGAGCACGTGCTGGACCCTGCGAAAACTGCCTAGGACCAACAACACCACAAGTGCGCATGCTAATGTTATTCCGAACGTTGTTCCTCTAATGACCGGAATTGAATGAACGAGCACACTGTCCACCGAAAGATTAAGGTCATCAGCAGACAGTCCGAAGCCACGATAGTACCCGTACAAATAACTCCACCCAATTAGAAATAGCCCAGCCGCCAGCAGCACAGAGGCTTCCACCAGATTCTTCACAAGACCGAAAAATGTAGACTGTTCAGGAACCATACCAAATCGTGATTTGTCTTCCGAATGGTACACCAGCCGTCTGGCGGTGTCCGTTGTTGATTGAAAAGGCCGGACAGTCCGGGCCTTGAATCTTCAGCGATTGGGAATGTTTTGCCCGGCACATCCCGGCAGCGGAGAAATGACTGTGCCGGTAATTTGATTAAGTAATAAGGACGAGCTGAGAAAAGTTGGGTGGACCGGAAATTTGTAACATTATTTGTAACAATACAGGCTGAGAATACGGGGTTCGGCCTAACCAGACCTAAAGTTAAACTACTGATTATAAAAACAAATCCTTTGTTTCCATTGGATGGATACCAGATTGAGAATCTTCCGTCCTAACCCCTAGACGATAGCGCCACAAAGCCGACGCTGATTATAACAAAGCCGCAGTCTTGGAAAGTGGTGTTGCCTTCCTCCTGGATTTGATCATGTGCAGCAA
>Ga0187817_10000597_pt1 | contig 15891 bp, 17 predicted proteins | sample NC_wetland_sal_i_17_FD_132431 | JGI IMG/M metagenome (GOLD analysis project Ga0187817, IMG submission 132431) | Wetland sediment microbial communities from Neuse River Estuary, North Carolina, USA - SO4_2 | ecosystem: Environmental > Aquatic > Freshwater > Wetlands > Sediment | place: USA...
GCTCGCTGACCGGAACGCTAGCCGGCGAGCGCGTGGATCCCGAACGCCATGAGGTCGCAGTCGAACCCAAAGGGGCTACTGTTACCGCGCTACGGGTCGCATGCGAGCAGGATGGGCAATGGCTGGCGCAATGCGTCGTTGATGTGTAAGAAGCGCACGGAAACACATATGAATCCACAATCACTTCTGCGTTATTCCGATTTTGAATGGTGGATCAAACCCACGGGCCAGATGCGAGTACCCGCGATCATTTACGCGGACGAGCAGTTGATCACGGACATGGACGAGAAGGTTCGCGAGCAGCTCACCAATGTAGCCACTTTGCCCGGAATACAACGCGCGGCTTACGCAATGCCGGATGCCCACTGGGGCTACGGATTTCCAATTGGCGGCGTCGCGGCATTCGATCCGAATGAAGGAGGCGTAATTTCCGCGGGAGGCGTGGGATTCGATATTTCCTGCGGGGTGCGTGCGCTGCGTACGACGCTCACGGCTCATGACTTGGAATCTCAAAAGACAGACCTTGCCGAGGCACTCTTCAAGTGTGTTCCCGCCGGGGTCGGAAGCACTGGCGAGATCAGGCTCAATGAAAAGGAGATGGAAAGCATGCTTTGCGGCGGCGCGCAGTGGGCCGTAGGGCAAGGCTACGGGAATCCCGAAGACCTTGAGCACATGGAAGAACGCGGACGAGCAATTGGCGCGAAGCCTGAGTTTGTGTCACGCGAGGCAAAGAAACGCCAATTCGAAGAAATGGGAACGCTGGGCTCGGGCAATCATTATCTGGAAATCCAGAGAGTGGCGCAAATTTATGATGCTGCTGCCGCCGAAGCAATGGGATTGCGCGAGGACGACATCATCGTAAGCATCCACTGCGGATCGCGGGGCCTCGGCCATCAGATTGGAACGGACTATCTGAAGAGCATGGTGATCCAGGGGTATCGGCCGATTCCGGACCGCGAGCTTGCCTGCGCACCAATTCACTCGGAGCTGGGGCAACATTATTTGGGCGCAATGCATGCCGCCACCAATTGCGCGCTCGCCAATCGGCAGATCATTACACATCTTGTGCGCGGCGCCTTTAGCCGGATCCTGCCGGATGCGAAACTCACGTTGCTCTACGACGTATCTCATAACACCTGTAAGATCGAGCAGCATTCTGTCGATGGCGATCGACGAGAACTATTCGTGCATCGCAAGGGGGCAACTCGCAGCTTCGGGCCAGGGCATCCCGACCTGCCGCAGTCGCTGCGGGCAGTGGGACAACCGGTCTTGATCGGCGGCACGATGGGAACCGAGTCTTATATTCTCGTTGGCACGGGCGAGAGTGAAAAACTGGCGTTTTCCTCAGCTTGCCATGGCGCCGGACGGGCGATGAGTAGGACGCAAGCGACCAAACGCTGGCATGGGCGCCAACTCATCGACGAACTGCGCGAGCGCGGCGTGTTGATTCGCACCCGGTCATTTCGCGGTGTCGCGGAAGAGGCGCCGGGCGCCTACAAGGACGTCAGCACCGTTGCCGCCGCTGCCGAGCATGCAAAACTGGCGCGTCGGGTGGTGCGGCTCGTGCCTGTAATCTGCGTCAAAGGCTGATTTGGACATGGCCGCGCCACTAGGGTTTCCGCCAACACGATGGCTTGCGAGTGAAACAGAAAGAGGCACCTATGGCGTTTCATCTGACTACAACAGTATTTCAAGATGGAGATTTCATCCCGAGTAAATTCACCTGCGACGGGCTGGACATTTCCCCTGCGCTCGCGTGGACCGAGCCTCCCCCCGGCACGAGGGGCATTGCTTTGATTGTGGATGACCCCGACGCCCCGGCCGGCACGTGGGTTCATTGGGTGCTTTACGATCTTCCTGGCGACGCGCGCATGCTGGAGGAGGGCGTCGCGAAGGACCGCCAGCTTACTAATGGCGCGCGCCAGGGCCGGAATGATTTCGGCAAGATTGGCTACAATGGACCGTGCCCGCCCAAAGGCGGCCCGCACCGTTACTTCTTCAAAGTCTATGCATTGGACAAGAAAACAAACCTCAAGGCCGGAGCCAGCAAAGCTGAACTGGAGCGTGCCATGAAAGGGCATATCCTCGCTCAGGCCGAAGTGGTCGGGAGATTCCAGCATTAGTGGGTCAGAGGAATCCTGGTGCCGTCTCGGCGGCTGCCGTCGCGTCCATCCGTCACGTGCTGGAATGGTTCGCGCTGAAGGTTCGCGTTTCAGCGTCGTAGGAAAACACTTCACCGTACCGCCCCCAAGCTATCACTGCGCGGAGCGTCTTCTCAGCATCATCCGGGGTGAGATGATCCTCAAGTTCGGGCTCGAATCTGACCCTGGGCGCTCGGTGGCCCTCACGTTCGCTAAGAACATGACATATGTGAGCCGCAAGAGGAACGAACTGAAGCAGATGTTCTTGGAAGAGCCGCTTACGCTCCTCCGTCCCACTGCGGGCGAACACGCCGCCGGCGGCGGTTAACCTGATCGATCCCTCTTTAAGTTCTGCGAATTCCAAGATTTGGAGCGCTTCGGCAATTGCCAAGAGCTCTTTGCTGCCGCGGGAAAACGAGCGAGCGATAACAGCGAGCTCGGCCTGCCCACCGTAAGGTTGCGAGGCCACCGCCTCGATGAGGCCGCTCATCAGGTTGATGCCGACCGCAGGCAGGGGTTGTACAAGGCCGCCGTGTACCTGACGCCGCGCTTTGATCGATTCTGTGGCCCGTGACGTCACGATCGAATAAAATTCGTCGACGATCCTGTGGAACTCGGGATCCAGCCTGTTACGTGGATGCGCGAGCGGCACAGGAATCTCAGCCGCGATGCGCCCGGGATTGTGTGAGAGGACGAGGATGCGGTCGCACATGAGCACGGCCTCTTCGATATTGTGTGTCACCAGCAACACCGACTTCGTCGGCAGCTCGCGCTCCACCCAAAGGTCCAGAAAGTCGGTTCGCAGCGTCTCAGCTGTCAGTACATCCAAAGCCGAAAATGGTTCGTCCATCAAGAGCGCGGCTGGTTGTACGACCATCGCTCTTGCGAACCCCACCCTCTGCCTCATTCCGCCGGATAACTCGCGCGGGTAGGCGGACTGGAAGCCATCGAGTCCGATGAGATCGATGGCGGACATCGATCGGCGACGAATTTCATCACGGGGCAGTCCGAGCGCGTCGAGGCCAATCTCGACATTCTCCAGCACGGTAAGCCAGGGGAATAAGGCGAACGTCTGAAACACCACGGCAATGCCCTCGGTTGGACCCTTGAGCGGCTGCCCACCGTACAGGACTTCACCCGAGGTGGGTTCGATGAGGCCGGCCGCAATGCGCAGCAGCGTTGACTTTCCTGATCCCGAGCGCCCGAGGAGGCCGAGGATTTCGCCCTGCTGTATCGACATATTGATATCCACGAGCACGGGCAGCGATTTGCCGGTGGGCCGGTCGAAGACCTTGCAGATCTTGCGCATTTCGAGGACAGGAAGAATTGGCTGCGCTGGCATTTTCCTTTTCCCTCAGTCGAGACGCGTACGCCGTTCTGCAAACGCATAGAGTGGCCGCCACAGCAGCCGGTTCATCGAGATCACAAACACGGACATGACCGCAACACCCAGTGCGATGCGCGGAAAATCGCCGGCATCCGTCATCTGCGCAATGTAAGCGCCAAGACCCGAACCGCTGATCTTCGTCGGTCCCCAACTCACTGCCTCGGATACGATGCTGGCATTCCACGCGCCTCCCGATGCGGTGATCGCTCCGGTCACATAGTAAGGGAATATTCCCGGAAGGATGACCTTCCGCCACCAGCTCCAGCTGTGGATGCGAAAGCTGGCAGCGGCCTCCCTGAGATCGCCTGGAAAAGCGCTCGCCCCGGCGATGACGTTGAACAGAATGTACCATTGCGTTCCGAGGATCATAAGGGGACTCAGCCAGATCTTCGGTGCGAGAGTGAAACGTAGAATCAGAAAGACGGCGATTGGAAAGAGCAGATTGGCCGGGAAGGCAGCCAGAAACTGCGCGATCGGCTGGACCTTCTCTGCAACTCTTGGTCGTAGCCCAACCGCCACTCCAATCGGGACCCAGACAATTGTTGCAAGGGCAATCAGGATAATGACCCGGAAGAGGGTCAGAACCCCGTTGCCGCCCGCGATGGCCAGATCGGTCCACGACAATTCAGGCGCCACAAATTTTGCGAGCCTCCAGGTGACGAAAGCCATCCCAGCAGCGAGAAGTGAAAACCAAACGAAATCGCCGACGCGGCGAGGCAGCGCCCAGGCCCGAATCCGCCACAGCCGCAGAGGAAAAGCAAGGCGATAGCTGCCGATAGCATGGACACTCACACCAACCGGTGCAGTCAAGACCTTCAACAAGCTCCCCTGGCGAAAAAGATCGAGCACCCAGCTGCGGGGCGCCGTTTTCGCGGCCGTCATCTCAAATCGGAATTTGTCGGCCCACGCAACAAGTGGACGAAACAAAAGCTGATCGTAGAGGACGATTGTGATGGACATCGCTACGATCGCCCAGCCTATTGCTGGAAGATCTCGCTGTTGAATAGCGAGCGCAACATAGGAGCCAATCCCTGGCAAGGCGATTTGGATGTTCCCGACAGAAATTGCTTCCGAGGCAACGACAAAAAACCACCCGCCGGACATGGACATCATCATGTTCCAAATCAGGCCCGGCATCGAAAATGGCACTTCGAGGCGCCAAAACCGCTGCCAACCCGATAGCCGGAAGCTTCGGCTCGCCTCATTGAGGTCGGTCGGAATAGTGATAAGGGACTGGTAGAAACTGAACGCCATGTTCCAGGCCTGCGCTGTAAAGATCGCGAAAATGGCCGCAAGCTCCGGCCCCAACGAAGTGCCGGGAAATAGCGAAACGAAGAACACTACTGTGAAGGAAAGATAGCCGAGCACGGGCACTGATTGGAGAACGTCCAGTAACGGGATCAATATCATTTCGGCCCGCCGGTATTTTGCCGCCGGCGTCGCATAGGCAAAGGTGAAAATCAGGGAGGCCAGCAATGCAATGAGCATCCTCAGTGTCGTGCGAAGCGCATAGTTAGGAAGAGCAGCCGGGGAAAGAGAGATGCTGGACGTTTGCGCCACAACAACCGGCGAAATCATCTGATGAGCGCCAGAACCGAGAAGGATCACAATCGCCAGTACTAATAGGGTAGCCACCGCATCGCGCCAGCTTGGGATTCTCTGGCGCCATCTCCCCCCGATCAGCACTTCAGCATGCTGTTCCACGATCGCCCTTTCCTTGTGAGCTCCGCAATGTTGCTGTGAGGTACTGTTCCGCCCTTTTGGTAAGGTGCGCTTCCTCTTCGCGCACTGCGAACAGTATCACGACATGATTCAGGGTAACTTGGTTGCAGGCTTTTCCTTGGATCGAAAACGATGTGATGATCGCCCCAACGGGATGGGTCTGAAATCAGGCACCTTCTCCGCCAGACTTACACGGGAACCTATTAATTAACCGCGTTCCTGACCGCGAAATCATTCAAGCACGCGATAGTTTTCAGAAAAGTGAGGCCAATCACACTTTGGAGTGAGAAAAGTCACTCGCGACGACCCGACACACGTGCTACGGGCAGGTGACGCGGCGCACGCGCAATTGTGAGGGCGGTCACTTACCGCGAAACATGGGACGAGTAGACATGTAACTAGAGGAGACGGAGCCGATATTAGGGACATTGGATCCGGGCAAACAGAGGGCGCTGGCATCCGTCATCGAAATCAGGAGGCAATAAAATGAAAATTATCAGGGCGATCCTAACGATATTCACCGTTTCACTACTCATGGTTACGTTTGCTGCGGCTGCGCGAGCCGACACAGCGTTCAACAAGCGAACCGTGGTCACCTTTACTCAGCCCGTGGAGATTCCCGGTCAAGTCCTTCCCTCGGGCACATACACCATCGAACTGTATGAGTCCTTTGGCGACCGCCATATCGTGCGTGTTTACAACGCCGATCGGTCCAAACTGATCGCAACCGTGCTGGCGATTCCGAACCAGCGGTTGACGCCAACCGGCGACACCGTCATGAAATTCGCAGAGCGGCCCGGCAATGCTCCGGACGCGCTGAAGGCTTGGTTCTACCCTGGCGAAAACTCCGGCCAGGAATTCGTCTACCCAAAGGCGCGCGCAGTAGAGCTCGCCCAGGTGACGCATGAAAATGTTCCCGCAATTGAAACGGAGCCCACCACAGTCGAGGAATTCAAGAGTGAACCCGTCGTGGAGGAAACTCCCCAGCAGACGGAAGTCCCGATCCCAACTCAAGCGACTGAGACACTGTCGCCGGCTCCGGCTCTGCCGAAGACGGCCAGCGATGTTCCATTGATCGCGCTGTTCGGCATGCTGTCAGTAACTTTCGCGTTCGCGCTGAAGCGGCTGGTTAGCTGATCATCGTGAACGCGTCGAAACTCCCATGCGCCGCGGGCACGAGTTGCTGCTCTGGCCCGCGGTGCAAGGAGGCTCTTTCGTGATTTTACTCGCGCCATACCGCCCGGCAATCTGGATCAATCTCGAGATTCTTGCCGCGGCACTGGTTTTGTGCGGCGCTGCCGCGGCTTTTGCTCGCAGCCCTTCCCAGGCGCAATCCCCCTCAACTGACCAAGCCACCATTTCTGTAGAAACAACGCTGGTGGTTCTTCCGGTTCGCGTGACCGGCCCGGACGGAGATTTCGTTTCCGGGCTGACGCAGGACCAGTTTCGCGTGTACGAGGACGGGAAGCGGCAACCAATTACACTTTTCCGTCAGGAAGATACTCCCGTGACGGTGGGCTTGGTGGTGGATCATAGCCGTAGCATGGGCCCCAAACTGTCGAGCGTAGCCGCCGCGGTTTCGGCCTTCGCGCAATCGAGCAATCCGGAAGATGAAATGTTCGTGGTGGACTTCAGCGACAACGTGTCGGTGGAGTTCCCCGGCGGCAAGCCCTTCACCAACAATCCGCGGGAACTGGCACAGGCCGTATCGGCGGTTTCCGCGCGTGGAATGACCGCGCTCTACGACGCCGTGGCCGAAGGGCTCGATCATCTCGAACTCGGCCACAGTGAAAAGAAGGCGCTGATCATCGTCAGTGACGGCGGCGACAATGCCAGCGGGCGAAAATACGCGGACGTCTTGCAGTTGTCACGCCGGTCGCAGGCGGTGATTTACGCGATCGGACTCGTTGGCGCAGACGAGGAGGAAAATCCAGCTGCTCTTCGGCGCCTATCCAAAGACACGGGCGGATTGGCATTTTTTCCAGGACAAGGAGAATCGATTTCGGAGATTTCCGCAAGGATCGCACGCGATCTCCGCGAGCAATACACGCTGGGATTCACGCCGGAAAAGAAGAACGGCGATTCGTACCGGAAAATTCGCGTGGAAGTGGCGGCCCCCGGAAGAGGCAAGCTCCAGGTGCGAACGCGTGCAGGTTATTTTGCGGCGCCGCGGAAACCTCCCGCGGATCGAGTCAGTGAGGATCGGCCATGAGAGCGAACATTGTTGTCAGCCAGGACGCACAAGAACTGACACGGCGTGCGCTTCGTGCCGCGTCGCGAACGCTTCTCGTGGCCGGAATTATGGCGCTCAGTTATGCGGGTTATGCCGTAATGGACCGCTATTGGTTTCAGAGCGCCGAGACGGCGAAGTTTGAAACGGTCAGCGTGCCTGCTGAGTTATCACCTGTCGAACCAGCGCCAGTAACCGAAGGCGGCGTGATCGGTGAAATCGAAGTGCCGCGACTGGGGTTGAAAGCCATCGTCGTGCAGGGCGATTCGGAGAAATTGTTGCGGCGCGCGGTGGGCCATCTCCCTGAAACCGCCTTGCCAGGCGAAACAGGAAACGTCGCCCTGGCGGCGCATCGAGACGGTCTTTTCCGGCCACTGCGCAACATCCTGCCCGGAGACACAATCACTTTGAAGACGCCAGATCGCGAATTCCAATACCAGGTGGAATGGACTGCGGTAGTTCCTCCAACTGCAGTCCGGGTGCTTCAACCGACCCTGGAGCCGACGTTGACTTTGGTTACGTGCTTCCCGTTTTACTACGTTGGAGCAGCCCCTGAGCGATTCATCGTTCGCGCGCGAAAAACAGCAACTGAAACCACTGCCCCGCTCGCGCACTGAGCGAACAAAGCAAACCATCCGCGGTTGCGCACAACCCAACGGGAGTTGGGTTATGTTTGTCCAAACATCGGGCGATCAATTTTAGCGCCGTTCTCTGTTACATTGGGTATCGGAGCTATGAATGAAGCCGGCCAAGTTTGAATACGTCCGCGCGGAAACAGCGGAGCACGCGGTCGAATTGCTTGGCGAGGCAGACGCCACGGCGAGAATTCTCGCGGGAGGTCAGAGCTTAATTCCCGCTCTGAGCGCGCGAAGCATCACCACATCTTTTTTATTGCTCGACATCATGCGCTGTCCCGGCCTGGAAGATGTGTCGGAAACCCCCGGCGAGGTCCCTGTCGGCGCGGCTTGCAGGCAATCACGCATTGAACTGAGCACGCTCGTTCGACAATCAATTCCACTGCTTTCCGAAGCGCTCGGTTGGGTGGCCATGCCGCAAGTTCGCAGCCGGGGAACGGTTGTCGGTTGCCTGGCGCAGGCGAACACCGGCGGAGAAGTGCCGGTGGTGTCTCTCGCCCTGGACGCGGAGTTGAATATCGTTTCGCGGGGCGGCATTAAGCAACGTATGCCCGCTAAGGATATTTATGCGGTTGAAACAGGCACGCGGCTACCAACGCGAAGCTTGATCGCATCGGCGTCATTTCGAACGCTCGCCGCCGGTGAAGGCTGGGGTTTCAGCGAAGTCCAATTGCGCGCCGGACATTTTGCGCTGGTATGCTGCGCGGCAACGCTTCTGCTCGATGAAAACGGGCGTATTCGGACGGCAAGAATCGCGCTCGGCGGCCTTACCGCGAACCCGTATCGCGCGGTTCGCGCGGAAAAAGGATTGATTGGAGAAGCGCCGGCAACAACTCATTAATCCGCGATGCCGCGCAGACAGCCTCGGCGGAGCGGCCCTGGCCCGCGCGCACCGATCTGCACGCGACCGGAGCTTTCAGAGCCAAGGTGGCCGTTGCGGCAGTCGCCCGCGCGCTTACCGATGCGCGAGCCCGGTGCTCCAAACAAACAGGAGCGACACATGACAGCGCCTGATCCGGGGCCGCAGAAAATGGTGTGGGATGATTCCAACGAGTCACGAACAGCCTTGAATGTCACCGTCAACGGGAAGCAAGTGCAAACCTTGGTCGCCGACCGCCTCTTGCTCAGCGATTTCTTGCGCGACCATCTCGGCCTGACTGCATTGAAAGTTGCCTGCGGAGAAGGCGCTTGCGGCGCTTGCACCATCGTGATCGACGGCGAGCTGGCGCGCTCCTGCACCTTGCTAGCAGTACAAACCGACGGAGCCGAGATTCTCACTCTCGAAGGACTGAACGCCCCCCAGGGACTGAACCACGTGCAGCAGCTCTTCCAACAGCATCATGCCTTGCAGTGCGGATACTGCACGCCGGGCTGGCTGATGAGTGTCTACAGCATGATAAAGCGGTCGATCCATCCGGACTCGGCCGAGGTCGGCCAGTACCTCAGCGGACACATTTGCCGGTGTACGGGATATCGAAACATCTGGACGGCAATTCGCCGGGCGCTGGGAGCGACGAACGACGACCCTGTGAGCGGGAAGGAATGACGGAAAAATTATTCAAATCCGCAGCGCCGGCCCGAAACCGGCGGTTTGTCGGCGAAGCCGTTTTGCGCGCCGAGGATCAGGAATTGTTGCAGGGACGCGGTGGATTTTTGCCCGACCTCGCCGCGCCAAACACAGCCGAAATCTGCATTGTTCGGTCCGCGGCCCCGCACGCCATCGTGCGAGCAATTCGGAAGGAACGAGCGCTGGCGAGTCCGGGAGTGATCGCCATCCTGCCGGCGGAAGATTTCGATTTAGTCGACGACGTTCTGCCGTGCATGGACATGATTCCGGGAACTCTGGACGTCCGCCAGCGTGTCATCGCCAAAGACCGCGTTCGATACGTCGGGCAGGCAGTGGCCCTCGTGGTCGCGGAAAATCGCTATCTCGCGGAAGACGCGGCCGCTCTCGTCGAGATCGAGTACGAATCTCTCCCGGCGGTTATGGACCACATGACCGCGATGAATCCCGGCTCGCCCCTTCTCTATCCGGAGCTGGGCACCAACATCGTCTATCAAGTCACGCAGCGCGACGGCAACGCTTTTTTCTCAGCGGGTGAAGGCGATCTCGTGATCCACAAACGGTTCGAGTTCCACAGGCAGACCGCGGTTCCGCTCGAAACGCGCGGGGTCACGGCGAAGCTGATCGATAACGGCGAGCGATTGCACGTCGAAAGTTGCACCCAGCTTCCTCAAGTGCTGCGCACGGTTCTGGCGGGCGCATTTGGAATTGATCTGAAGAAAGTAAGAGTGACGGCCCCGCGGCTTGGCGGCGGTTTCGGGTGCAAAGAGATGGTCTATCCCGAGGAAATTTTGGTTCCAGCCGTGGCGCGTAAACTTCAGCGGCCCGTCCGGTGGCTGGAGGATTGGCGGGAACACTTTGCATCCGCCACGCATACGCGGGAAGCGACGCCGAAGCAGTCGTGGCCAGCGACGGTACGTTTGTCGGACTTCGTCTCACGGGTTGGGCGAACATTGGCGCGGCGTACGGCTTTGTTGGCAACACGTCGATCACTGCCATGGGCGCAATGGTGCGCGGCCCTTACCGCGTTCCGAACCTGGACGCAAAGATGTTTTCCGTGGTCACGAACAAGACGCCGTTGAATGTTTTGCGCGCGCCGGAGCTCCGCAGGCGGCCCTGGTTATGGAGCGGCTGCTCGACGAAGCGGCGCGCATTCTGGAAATCGATCGCGCCGAAATTCGGAGGCGCAATCTGATTCAGCCAAGTCAATTGCCACTCGATCGCGGCCGAACCGGCTTCGCGAACTCCTACCACATTATTTATGACGAAGGAGATTACCCGCGCTGTCTCGAAGCAGGACTGAGCCTCGCCGATTATGAACAATTTGAGAGCGAACGCGAGGCGGCGGCCGCACGGGGAAAACTGCTGGGCATGGGCATTGCGATGTACGTCGAAATTACGGCGGTTGGACCATACGAAACCGCGCGCATCGCTTTGCAGCCCGACGGAACGGTTCTCCTTTTCAGTTCGATTATGCCAGTCGGACAAGGGTCGGAGACGGCGCAGCGGCAAATGGTAGCCGAGGAACTAGCTGTAGGCCTGGACCAGGTCGCCATCCGGCAAGGCGACACAGATGAAGTTCCCGACGCGGTCGGAACCTTCGCCAGCCGCGGCGCGGCCGTGGGCGGAGCCGTAGGACGGATGGCTGCGCGCGAATTGGTCAAAACAATCCTAATCTGTTTCGCTGCGGAACTGGACTGCGAACCCGCTACCCTTCACTGGGAAAACGGTGGAGTGATTGTTTTGGGGGCCCGTGGAAGAATTCATTCCGCTGTCGAAAATTCCGGCGCGGCTGGCGTCGCTCCGCGGAGTTCTCACGCCAGAGAAAATTGAGGCCAGGCATAGGATCGAAATTCCGCGGCCGTCCTACCCTTACGCAACGCATATCGCCGTGGTTGAAATCGATCCGCAAACGGGCGCTCTCACAATTCCGCGCTACGCCGTAGCGCACGACTGTGGAAAACTCATCAACCCTCTTTTAGTCGAAGGGCAAATCGTCGGCGGCGTGGTTCAGGGGATCGGCGCGGTCTTGCGCGAACAGTTGGTTTACGACAAGGATGGGATTCTGCAAACACGCGCGTTGATGGACTACGTGCTGCCCGGCGCGTCTGATGCCCCGGCAGAGTTCAAACTCTGGCATATGGAAACTCCAACCAGTTTTAATCCGTTCGGTATGCGCGGCATCGGTGAAGGTGGAACCATTGGAGCGCATGCAGCTATGGCCAATGCCCTGGCCGACGCGCTTCGCGATTTCGATGTTGCGGTAGATGGATCGGGGCCATTCACGCCAATCTGGATCATGGATGCGCTGAGCAGACCTGCACGCCCCGCCAAATCCGACAAAGTCTAAACCCATTAAAAAAGACGCTTAAGATAGGTGTTGAAGAATTACGTTTTGGCTGAGGCAGCTTTGTGCACTGCGGCGAGGCCATAAGCGTCTTCCAGATGCTGATCCGGTTTTTCCTTTATGTATTTCGCAAATAGTGCGATGCCATCGGGGTCTTCCAGAATATCGACCTGCACGCCTTTTTGACGAAGTATTTCCTCCGTGCCCGAAAAATTTGTGATATCGCCAACGACGCAGCGCTTAAATTGACGTCGATAGATTAAAGCCGCGCAAATGTCACACGGGCTGAGCGTTGTAAAAATCGTGGTCTCGCTGAAATCGATACGCCCTGCATCGCGAGCGGCCGAGGTCTCGCCGTGATTGTACGGATGATTCTCCTGAACTAATGTGTTGTGCCCTTTCCCCACGATCAGCCGCGTCTGGTTGTTGACGATTACGCCGCCGATGGGGCAGCCACCTTCGTCGTATCCCTTTTTCGCCAGCAGGACGCCGATGCGCATGAAATCCCTGTCCGTCAGCTTCTTGAAGAATCCGTCTTCGACGATTTTGGAAAGGCTCTTGGTCGGGAGATGAGCGATGGTGTTTAGAACCTCGTCGGTCACAGGCGTATCCTTCGTAATGAAGGCCTTCATAAATGTTCCTTTCGGGACAGCAACGCTTCAAGCGTTAAGGGATTTTGTGACTCCCATTCTCTAAGAATCGCGTGAAAAAGAGAAGTAGGGACGAACAGGTCGATCTGGAGCAGTGCTTAAGACCCCTCCGGCACGGGGGTTTTGAAACGAGAGCGAAAGACAGAAATTAGGACAACCCCAGCCAGGTAGGTGAGGAAAATGTAGGGCAGCTTTCCATAAACGCCCTCGGGTGCGGGGTAAAAATTCGCGACGAGAGCAAACAAGATGGCGGCGCAAGCGATCCAGGGAAGAGTCCTCGTTGCGGTGTTGACCACGCCGTGGTGATCGCGCAGGTAGCCGGGAAGCGCAAAACATACCAGCCCATAGCTGACGACGAATCCGTAGACCGCCATCATGCCCAGCCAGCCATAAACGTCGAGTCCACTCGTCCCCTTGGCGGCAAGGATCGCGACCGCAAGGAACGCGGCGAGACCCGTGACGATGGTCGCGCCGGTCGGCGTTTCGTTGCGCGTGTGCGTGCTCCGGAGCGAGCCGTGCGCGAGCCCGTTGTGAGACATCTGCAACAGCACGCGAGCCGCGGCCGTGATGCCCGCGAGCGTCCCCGCGAACAAGCTCACAAGGGCGCCAAGGTCAATCAGTAATCCGAGCACGGGTAAGCCGCCGACGCCGGCAAGGACGTGCATGGGCACGTCGGACGTTCCCAGGTCTTTTCCGCTCATGCCGAATCCGAGAACTTCCGCGTAGCCGCAGATGGTAAAAAATACGCCGCCCAAAACGGCGGTAAGGATCACGGCGCGAGGAATGGCCTTTAACGGATTTTGCGCCTCGGAGCCCAAGGCGGTGGCAGCTTCGAAACCAACAAAACTGTAGATCGCCAGCACCAGGCCTTGCCGGAAACCGCTGGCCGTCACGCCGCGAAGATGAAATTGGTTTGGATCGCCGTGAAAGCCGTGGCGTAAAAGCACCAGCACCATTACCGCGACCACGGCCGTGACCGAAACGGCTTCCATCGCCAGCATCAAGCGCACGGAGATCTTTACGTCGCGCCAGGCGATCCATATTGGTGGAAGCGCGAAAATTGCGGCTAACAGCAACACGGAAACGGCATGGCCAGTGAGATTCCTAAGCATTACATTAACGAAAGAGTAGAACGCGCCGAGTTTGTGGAGGCTTATTGGAAGCCGTCCTTGGACCGCAAAGGCTTGAAGCTTTCAACTCGGGAGTCATACGGGTCTGGGTTGGAGCGACATATCTTGCCAGCTTTCGGTGATTACCGGATCAAGGACATTGCTCCATTGCACGTTGAAGGATTCTCGCAAAGCAAATCAGAGAGCGGGCTTTCTGGGAAAACTGTCCGCAATCTACTCTTAGTTTTGCAGGGGATTTTTTCGCTCTGGACAATGACTTGATTTCCAAATCACCCATACGCAAGAGCCACAAGCCCGTCTATCGGCAACGCGAGAAGCCTACGTGGTCGCCTGAGCAGGTACGCTCGATTATTCAAGCTGCTGCAGCGAACTACCGGGCATTCTTCTGTTGTGCAGCGCTGACAGGAGCCAGACTCGGGAGCTACTAGGTTTGCAGTGGAAGCATATCGACCTTGCTGCTTGCAAACTGCGAATCGAGCAGAGTCTCTGGAATGGACAGCTTGTCTCGCCGAAGACGCGGGGAAGCATCCGGACTATATACTTTGGAACCGCCTTGAAAGAGGAACTCGCAGCACAATTTGAACGAGGCGAGCACAAGGCACCGGAGGATTTCGTCTTTTGTGGAAAGGACGGTTCTCCTTTTGACCCGGATGTTCTTCGCAAGCATGTGCTCTATCCTATTCTCGATAGACGGGGGATTTCTCGCAGCAAGCACGCTTCGGGGTTCCATATCTTCAGGCACTCGGCTGCGAGTATTCTCAACGAGCGTACAGGCAATTTGAAGCTTCCGCAGAAGCTTTTAGGACACTCAACCGTCGATATGACGGCGAACGTCTATACGCACGTCTCTGCGGAAGCAGAACGCGGCGCCGCACTCGCTTTGGAACGGGCAGTCTATGGAGACTTGTTCCCTATCTGTTCCCAGTCGGGGAACAGGAACAAGAGCGACGCAGCGGAATTGATGTAGATGTAAATACGAAGAGGTTTGTAACCTAAACTAGAAAGGGCGCTTTGAGGTTTAGCCTCTCAGCGCCCATGGTTGCGGGGGCCTGCAACGTACCGAATTTGTTAGTGCTGCCCTTCAGTTTTGAACTCGTCCGCCCCGCAGCCTAGTCAACATAGGAGGTCAGAGCTTGATGATTACTTCCGGATGACCGACTACCCTTCAAATACCGGCACAGCTTCCGCCGCAGGCAGATGTACAATGGCCGACTTCACGCAGTGCGGCTCGAGGCCATCTCGGAGGCCCGCGCCAGTGCTTGCGTGTCGATATATTCCCGGATGTTCGTCACTTTGCCATTTCGAACGGTAATGGCGAAGACCCAATGGTCCTCGAACGTCCTATTCGTGGCTTTAATTCTCCCCGTAGCGAAGCCGACCACCAGAACCCGGTCTCCCTGGGCTATGAACTCGGGGGGCTCTGGGTAGGAAGTTTCCACCGTTTCGTTAGCCTTCTCAAGTAAATTCTCCAATCCCGCGTGCCCGCGGTGCGTGCCGGCCAGCGGCCATTCACCGGGAATGATCCACTCAATATCTTCGGCAGACAGCGCCAGCAAACCTTGCTTATCGCGGCGGCCGAGTGCCGCAAGGAAATTCTTCACAATCTGGACATTCTTTTCGACGCTCATCGAAATCTCTCCTTTTCCCCTACATCGGAGCGTGTCCGATCTAATCGCACGTTTTGAAGGGCACTCCTGATATGATTCCCCCACCTTTCAGATGGCCGACAAGCCGCCGTCGACACACAACTCCACCCCGTTCACGAAGCTCGAATGGTCTGAAGCAAGAAAGAGCGCGACCGTCGCAATTTCCTCAGGACGACCCATCTTTCCCCGCGGGATCAGGGATTCGAACATCCGCTTCCCCTCCTCGTCGAGAACTTGATCCTGCATCGGTGTGGCGATCGGCCCCGGGCTCAGGACGTTCACCCGGATATTCCTGCCCTTCAGTTCGTTGAGCCAAGTGCGTGCGAATGAGCGCAACGCCGCCTTGCTCGCCGAATACACGCCGTAACCAGGAAAACCTTTCACCGAAGCAACTGACCCGGTCATGAAGATCGATCCGCCATCGTTGAACAGCGGCAAC
>Ga0187817_10000598_pt1 | contig 15879 bp, 14 predicted proteins | sample NC_wetland_sal_i_17_FD_132431 | JGI IMG/M metagenome (GOLD analysis project Ga0187817, IMG submission 132431) | Wetland sediment microbial communities from Neuse River Estuary, North Carolina, USA - SO4_2 | ecosystem: Environmental > Aquatic > Freshwater > Wetlands > Sediment | place: USA...
ATGTTAGCGGCCGGCGTTTTGCTCCGAAAGGGAAAGATTGGGCGGAGGCGGTTGCGCACTGGCGGACGCTGGCCAGCGATGCCGGAGCGCAATTCGATCGCGCGATTGAGATCGACGCAGCGTTGCTCGCGCCCTTCGTGACCTGGGGGACGAATCCCGGAATGGTCGTGCCTGTAAACGCGCGCGTCCCTGAGTTGAAAAGCTTCGTGCAGGAAGCCGACCGGCGCGCGGCGGAACAGGCGCTCGCCTACATGGGCCTCGATCCTGGAACGCCGATCGAAGCGATTGCCTTGGACCGGGTGTTCATCGGATCGTGCACCAACTCGCGCATCGAAGACCTGCGGGCGGCGGCGCGAGTAGCGAAGGGGCAGCACGTGAATCCGAAAGTGCGCGCCATGGTGGTGCCGGGCTCGCAGGCGATCAAGCGCGCAGCGGAGCAAGAAGGATTGGACCGCATTTTTCTGGAGGCCGGGTTTGAATGGCGCGAATCAGGATGCTCGATGTGTCTCGGCATGAATCCCGACATCCTTCAACCGGGAGAGCGCTGCGCATCAACCAGCAACCGGAATTTCGAAGGGCGGCAAGGCCGCGGAGGACGTACGCATCTCGTCAGCCCGATGATGGCGGCGGCAGCAGCCATCGCTGGACATTTCACCGACATTCGGAAGTGGCGATTTCAATAGTCGTTGGTCGTTGGTCGATAGTCGCTCGTGGTTCCCCGGAGATTGCTGCGGCGAACCTGATGATGTAGCAAGATCGTTAGAGTCGGCTCGGAATTGCGAGCGACCAGCGACTGACGACCAACGATAATTTCCTAAACTGAGACAGACTATGAACCCTTTTCGCAAACACACCGGCGTCGTTGTCCCGCTCGATAAGGTGAATGTGGATACCGATCAGATCATCCCCAAGCAGTTTCTGAAGCGCATCGAGCGCACGGGATTCGGCGAATTCCTGTTTTACGACTGGCGCTTCTCTGGAGACGGCAAAGAGTACAAGAAAAAGGCCGGCGATTTTGTGCTCGACCAGCCGCGTTACGCCAAGGCCTCGATCCTTGTCGCGGGGAAGAATTTCGGCTGTGGTTCCTCGCGCGAACATGCGGTCTGGGCATTGGCAGACTTTGGATTCCGGGTGGTGATCGCGTCGTCATTTGCCGACATCTTTGCCAACAATAGCTTGAAGAACGGTCTGCTCACGGTGCGGCTTAACGAAGAGCAGGTGGCGGAGATCATGCGCCGTTCGAAAGAGATCGGAAACTACCAGCTGACGGTGGATCTCGAAACCTTGCGAGTGGAAGACGGACGAGGATTCGTGGCGACCTTCGCGATGGATGAATTCTCGCGTCACTGTCTGCTGAACGGGTTAGACGATATCGGTCTGACGCTGCAACATGAGGCGGCAATCGCGGCGTATGAAGCGAAGCATCCGGTGCGGGCAGGGATGAATTTCTGACGGTGGAGAGACGGGCGCCTCGCCCGTCCACACGCAGCCCGGCAACAAACCCTCTGACGCGAACTCCCTCCAGGTTGTACACTTTTGAGTTTCACCGCCGGCCCGATGCTGGGTCACACCTCGTACTGAATCGGAGTGCGTTCGTGAAGAGACTTCTTATCGTCATCACTCTCAACCTCTTGGCTGTGCTCCCCGCGGGACGCGCCCAGATGGTCGCAACTCAGGCCGCCGCGCCCAAACAACTCACGATTGAACAGATCTTCGCGGAAAGCGGAATCACAGGGCGCGCTCCGGAGACGATCAAATGGAGTCCGGACGGCAGCAAGGTCTCTTTCGTGCAGCGCGATGATGCTGGCGAGCACGGCGAACTCTGGTATCTCGACGCGACGACGGGCGAGAAGAAAATACTGGCCAGCGAGGCGAAGCTGTCGCTGCTCGCGCCTCCGACGAGCAGGATCGCGGATGAGCGCGAAAGAGAACGCGTGGCGCGGTATCACGTGGCCGCCTATACCTGGTCGCCCGACTCCAAACACCTGCTCTTCGATTCCCGGGGACAGCTCTGGTATTACAGCCTGGACACGGGAACGGCGGTGCAACTCACATCGTCTCCGGACCCGAGCGAAGACCCGAAGTTTTCGCCGGACGGCAAGCGACTCGCCTACGTGCGCAAGCACAATCTTTACGTGCATCCGGTGTCGGGAGAAGAAGGCGAACGTCCGATCACGCGCGAGGAGAAAGAAAGGGACAAGGAAACAGCCAGGGAGAAAGAAGGCAACATCGTGAATGGCGAAGTGGATTGGGTGTATGCCGAAGAATTAGCGGTGCGCAGCAACTTCTTCTGGTCACCGGACGGGCGCGAGATCATTTTTCTGCAGATGGACGAGTCCCGGGTGCCAGCCTACCCCATCACCGACTGGCTGCCCACGCATCCCCGGGTGGAACTGGAAAAATATCCGAAGGCGGGAGACCCGAATCCTACTGTGCATCTGGGAGTAGTGGGCAGCAACGGCGGCAGGGTGCGCTGGTTGAAACTCACCGACGACGAGGACACCTACGTGCCGCGCTTCGGCTGGATTCGCGAAGGCTGGGCTTGGGCGGAGGTCCTGAATCGCAAGCAGGATGTGATGGACCTCTATTTCATCGACGCGAAGTCGGGCAGATCGCGCAAAGTGCTGACCGAATCCGCTCCGGACGCATGGGTCAACGTCAACGACGATTTTCGCATCCTGAAATCCGGCGGTCGCTTTCTGTGGACCAGTTGGCGCGATGGTCATACCCACATTTATCTCTACAGTTTCAACGCACAAGACCCGATGGGGGCCGATGCCAAACTCGAACGCCAGCTCGAAAGCGGAGACTATGAGGTGCTCGCGATCAGCGGCGTGGATGACGCATCGTCCACGGTTTTCTTTACCGCCAACCAAGGAGATCCACGGCAGGAGAAACTCTTTTCCGTGAAGCTGGATGGCTCCGGGATGCAGGGCATTTCATCAGAAGAAGGTAATTACACCGCCGCTTTTGCCGATGACGGCAAGCATTTCGTGGAAACGCATTCCGCGATGCTGACGCCGCCGCGGATTTCGGTGTGCGCACCAGGCGGAGCGTGCCGGAAAATCTGGGAAGGGCGCAGCGTGGCCGATTACGATCCGGTGGCGCCGAAGATGATGGAATTCAAAGCCGAGGACGGCACGGTGTTGTACGGCGATCTGATTCTGCCGCGCAATACGGATGCAAGCCGGAAAATTCCGCTCATCGTGTACATCTACGGCGGTCCGGCGGGACAGACCGTGCAAAATTCCTGGGGTGGACCTACGGCTCTGTTCCACCAGATGCTGGCCAACGAAGGCTTCGCGATTTTCTCGGTCGACAATCGCGGAACTCCGAATCGCGGCAAGAAATTTTCCGCCGCGACTCGCCTGCAGTCTGGCCCAGTCGAACTGAAAGACCAACTCACGGCGCTCGACCGCTTGTGTGCCCAGTTTCCGCAGCTCGACCGCACGCGCACGGGTATCTGGGGATGGTCGTACGGCGGCTTCATGACGCTCTATTCGCTGACCCACTCCAACCGTTTCAAAGCTGGAATCGCGGTGGCGCCGGTCACCAACTGGCGCGACTACGATTCCATCTACACCGAGCGCTATATGGGTTTGCCGAAAGACAACGCCGGCAACTACGACGATTCGGTCGTCAGCGCCGCCGGCAGTCTGCAAGGTTCGTTGCTGCTGGTGCATGGGACGAGCGATGACAATGTGCATTTCCAGAATACAATCCAGATGACCGACGCGCTCATCAAGGCCGAGAAACAGTTTCGGCTGATGGTGTATCCGAGCAAGACGCATGGGATTTCCGGGACGGCAACGAAGACGCAGTTGTTTCACATGATGGAAGATTTCTGGAATCAGGAATTGAAATAGCTGTCAGCTGTCAGTTGTCAGCTATCAGTTTTCGGGCTCTCGGCGAACGTGAGATTTAACTCATGGCTGAGAGCTGATGGCTGAAAGCTGGTTTTCATGCATCGCACAAACCTCGGCGATTTCGAACTTACCATCGTCTCCGATGGAACTTACTTCCTCGATGGCGGCGCTTTTTTCGGGGTTGTGCCGAAAACGTTGTGGTCGAAGAAGGTCACGCCGGACGAGCGGAACCGGCTCGACGCCGGCCTGAACTCTCTGCTCGTGCGTACTGGCAAGAAAAACATCCTGGTCGAGACGGGAATCGGTAACAAACTGCCCGACAAGTTGGTGCAGATTTACAAACAGCCAGCCCAGTTACTCGACAACCTGCACGCCGCCGGCGTTGCGCCCGAAGATATCGACATCGTCATCAATACGCACCTGCATTTTGACCACTGTGGCTGGAATACCGTGCGCCGCGGCGACCGGGTGGTGGCGACATTTCCGAATGCAAAGTATTACGTGCAGGAACAGGAGTGGGAGCATGGCCGCCTGCAACTCGAGCGCGACGCGGTCAGCTACATGAGCCCCAATTACGATCCGCTGCTGGAGACCGGCCAGATGGTGCTGCTGAATGGCGATCAGGAGCTTGCGCCCGGCATTTCGGTCAAGGTCTTTCCCGGGCACACAGCCAACATGCAGGCGGTCATCATCGAAAGCGGAGGCAGAAAGGCATGCTACATCTCCGACCTGATTCCAACCTCAAATCATCTCGACCTGACATGGGTGATGGCCTTCGACCTGTTTCCGCTCGAAACCATCGAGAGCCGAAAGAAATACTACGCGCAAGCGATCCCGGAGAGGTGGCTGACGGTGTTCACGCATGACGACCCGACGCCCTGGGGATATGTGGAACGCGGGGAGCGGGGAAGATTGGTTTTGAAGACGCCCGCGTAGGGACGGCCGCCCTCGGCCGTCCAGGTGCGCAGAGCGCGCCAGACTTACGTGAATCCTGCGGAGATTCGCCACGCTGGACGGCCGAGGGCCGCTGTCCCTATGTGGTCTGTGCTGGTAGCCTGGCCTCGAAGAACTCGTCCACCCTTCCCAGAATCTCCGCCCCGCTTTTAGCCTCGTAGATCGCTTTCCTGAGCGCGGCGCCTCCGGGCACGCCGTGTGTGAACCAGGAGGCGAACTGCTTCATCTTGCCTTCGGCTCCGGGCATTGCTTCTTCCAGGAGCATCTGGAAGTAAGTGCGGATCATCTGGTAGCGGTCGGCTTCCGTGGGCTGGTCGTAGAGTTTGCCGATCGCGGCGTCCGACGCTGTGGAGCTTTGCTCCGCTGGACGGCCGAGGGCGGCCGTCCCTACGTATTGTTCGATCTGACGGAAGATCCACGGATTCGCCGGAGCCATGCGTCCGATCATTACGGCGTCGCAGCCAGTCTGGGCGACGATGGCGCAGGCGTCTTCGGGGGAGCGAATGTCGCCGTTGCCGATCACGGGAATCTTGACGGCCTGCTTGACCGAGGCGATCCATTCCCAACGCGCGTTTCCGCTGTAGCCTTGCTCCCGTGTGCGAGCGTGCAGCGCAACCGCGCCGAGGCCGCAGCTTTCGGCCATGCGGGCTAGTTCGACGCAGACGATTTCGTCGTCGTTCCATCCGGCGCGAAATTTCACGGTGAAGGGAATCTTTACGGCGGCCCGCACCGCTTCGAAAATCTGGCGGATCAGCGGCAGATCGCGCAGAAGTCCCGAGCCGCCATTGCACTTCACGACCTTCTTGGCCGGGCAGCCGAGGTTCAAGTCGACGAGGTCGAAGCCGAGGTCTTCCACCAGCCGCGCGGCATCGGCCAGCACGGCGGGACTGCTGCCGAAAAGCTGGGCCGAGATGGGATGCTCGTCTTCGTAGAAGTGAAGGTAGCGACCCTGGACGCGCTGATCACGCAGGACGCCGTCAGCGGAGGTGAACTCGGTCATGATCAGGCCGCATCCGCCGAGGTTCTTGATGAAGCGGCGGAAAACAGTGTCGGTGACGCCCGACATGGGAGCGAGGACGGTGGCGGGGGAGATGGTGACCCCGGCGATGCGTAGGCTCGCAGGGAACTCCCGTGTGGGCCGGACATTGGCCCCCGTATCCAGGCCAATGCCTTCGCGACCAGGAATGCCCGCGCCACACGAGTTGTCCCAGAACTTCTGCACAGTCTGATTTTACGTTCTTTTCCTGGTCAAGCCACAAGTCCCAAAAGTAAAGCCTTCCGCCAAGGGAGGCTTTCAGGAATACACGTTTCCGCGTGGAACTTACTTCTTCGCGGTCTCTGCCTTTGCCGTTTCCGCCTTAGCGGCGTCGCTCTTGGCGTACTTGCGGCGGAAGCGCTCGACGCGGCCGGCGGTGTCCATGAGTTTCTGCTTGCCGGTAAAGAAGGGATGGCAGGCGGCGCAGATTTCTACGCTGATGTCGCCCTTATGAGTGGAACGGGTGACGAATGCGTTTCCGCAGGCGCAATGCACGCGGATCTCACTGTAGCGTGGATGGATAGCTGCTTTCATGACGGTTTCTAGAATCCTCGATTCAGAAGTTAGATTCTACAGGAGTTAGGAAGGATTCAGCAAGGCAGGTGTCAGGTCTCAGGTCTCAGGAAAACCAAAGCGAGCAGGGAGCGATTTTCCTGAGACCTGACACCTAACACCTGAGCCTGAAAACAAAACGGCAGGGCCGACCCCCCTGCCGTCTTGCTCATATCCAAAATGTCTGGGCCCGTTACTTACCTTTGTTGACTACTTTCTTGAGTTCGTTTCCGGGAGTGAATTTGGCGACTCTGCGAGCGGAAATCTTGATGGTAGCACCCGTCTGCGGGTTTCGGCCGTTGCGGGCCTTACGCTGCGAGACGGAGAACGTGCCGAACCCAATCAAGGCTACCCGGTCCCCTTTTCGAAGGGCAGCGGTAACACTGTCCACGGTGGTGTCGATCGCGGTCGTAGCCTGCGCTTTGGAAATGTTGCAGGCTCCGGCGATCCGGTCAACCAGATCAGCTTTATTCATGCTCTCTCCTGAACACTCGTCATTATCGGTTCCCGCGCATCGGCCGGGGGAGGAAGCTCAAAACACGAAGACCGACGATCTCAATTCTCGCCGATGTTGCAGGATTGTCAATGGGAAACACGTGCCAGGAGCCGGTTTTAACACCCGAAGCGAGCGGCGGGGTGTGCAATTAGGGGAAAATGAACCGAAAACGGTGGGGTTTGCTCCCTGCTTGTCCGCGAACGGCAGTTTTCCTCCGTTCTCCACAACCTGCCGCCGCTCTCCACAGGATGTGCACAAAGAGGAAACGCTTTCGAGTTGCGGCGCCAGCAGGTTCGGGTGCAGAGTTGAATCACACTATGAGAACAGCAGCCGAAGTTTGTCCGCTGTGCGCGGGCTCAGGATGGAAACCGGTTCCGGGAGGGCCGGAACGCGGCGTCACGCGCTGCGATTGCCAGTTGCGGGCGCGTGGCGGCGCCATGATCGCCGCGGCGCGAATTCCCAAGAGGTATGAGCATTGCGAGCTGTCGAACTTTACGACGGACTTCCCGGGAGCGGATCGTTCGATTGCGCTGGCCCAGATCGCTGCGTCGCGCTTCGTCCAGGAGTACCCGGTAAACAAAACCGGCCTGTTGCTGGTCGGCAACGCCGGAGTGGGAAAAACACACTTGGCGATCGGCATCGCGAAGGTGTTAATCCGCGAAAAGGGGATCGAGTGTGTTTTCTACGACTACGCGGACTTGTTAAAGCAGATCCAAGATTCGTACAACCCCTCCGTCGAAGCCACCGAGCTTGGACTGCTCCGACCGGTGTTTGAAACAGATGTGCTGGTGCTGGACGATCTAGGGTCTGTCAGGCCAACGGATTGGCGCTGGGATACGATACGCTTGATCCTGAACACCCGTTACAACGATAGCCGTACCACGATCATCACCACCAACTTCGCCGACGAGCCGGCCGCAAAAGCTGCTGACCCTGATGCGCCAAGGCGCTCCGAGTCCTTCTCGGCCGCACGGGCAGCAGCGCGGGATGAAACCCTGGGCGACCGAATCGGAGAGCGTATGCGCTCTCGGTTACACGAGATGTGCCGCATCGTGGAGATGGCGGGCAAAGACTTCAGGAAGATTAAGAGCGCCAGCTTCGGATGAGATAGGAGTCTCTATGCCCGCTCTCCGCTGGAATTCATCGGCCACGTTCCTCGAATACCCATGGGTCTCGATCGCAGTCGGGCCCGATCCTGCCGCCAATGAAGTGCGCGGACACGCCCGCGGCGTGATTGCCATCGGCGATATCGCCACCGGCGTGATTGCATTCGGTGGAATTTCGCGCGGGATCGTGGCTGTCGGCGGGTTAGCCATGGGCGGAATCACGTTCGGCGGTTCGGGGATTGGCATCCTTGCGTTCGGCGGGCTTGCGTTGGGATACCTCGCGCTCGGCGGATGTGCCATCGGCTACCTGGCCATTGGCGGTTTGGCAGTCGGCTATTACGCCTTGGGCGGAGCCGCTTTCGGAAAATTCGTCGTCTGTCCCATGCATAACGATCCGCAGGCCATCGCCTTCTTTTCGCAGCTCTGGCATGGCATGTTCTTCCCGCACGGAGCAGGGGGAAGTCAGAAGTGAGCCCGGTTGCAATTTGACCTCTGAAATCCCCTACAATCGCTTTGTGTACAAGGAGCAAATCGAGTTTCGTCCGGAGCGGGACGCCGAGATTTTCTCTGCCGCTCCCTCTTGCCCAGCGGTTTTCCTTTTGCGCGGAGACGACCCTGTCTCCGAGCCATACGTCAGCAAAACGGCCAATCTTCGCCGGCGGCTGCAGCGGCTGCTTTCGGCCCCTCAGGAGCAAACCAAGCGCCTCAACCTGCGCGACCGCGTCCGCTGGATCGAATACACGCTGACTGGTTCCGACTTCGAATCCGGTTTTGTGCTTTATCAAGCCGTGCGCGCCGCCTTTCCCAAGACCTACTCGAATCGTCTGCGGCTGCATTTCGCTCCCCTGGTCAAGTTGCATCTGGAAAACGAATTTCCCCGGGCTTCGATCACAACCAGGCTGGGCCGGATTTCGGGGAAAAATGTTTACTACGGACCGTTCGCATCGCGGATGGCAGCGGAAAAGTTTATGAACGACGCGCTCGATTTCTTCAAGATGCGACGTTGTGTGGAAGACCTCCATCCCGATCCGAAATTTCCCGGCTGCGTGTATTCCGAAATGAAGATGTGTCTGGCGCCCTGCTTTCGCGGCTGCACCGATGACGAGTACAAGGCCGAAGTGGTGCGAGTCGAAAGCTTCTTCGATTCGCGTGGCGATTCGCTGAAGCGGCAGATGGCCGCGGAGCGCGATGACGCCTCGGCGAAGATGGAATTCGAGGCGGCTGCCGCCATTCATGCGCGGCTGGACAAACTCGCTCCCGTTCTGCAGCAGTTGCCGGAGTACGTCCACAGGATTGACCGGATGCATGCCGTGATCGTCCAGAAGTCCCGGCGGCCGGAGAGCGTCGCCTTGTTTCGCGTCGACGGAAGTGCGCTTGCAGGGCCGATGGAGTTTCCGATCTCCGATCCAGAGCACACCAAGTCGCAATCGATGGAAGCCCGCATCCAGACTGCGCTGACGGCATTTCCCGCCGCCACACCAGCCAGCGCGATCGAGCGCATGGAACACCTCACAATTTTGAAACGCTGGTGCTATCGCGGAGCCCGGGTGGGCGAGATCTTTTTTGTCGATGCGAAAGGCGAGCTGCCGATGCGCCGACTGGTGAGGGGTCTCGGACGCGTCTACAAGGGTGAAGCACCCGAGAGCGAAATGAGTCCGAAACCGGTGGGATGACGCCAGGTCTTCTATTATTCAGTTTCTCCCTCATGCTCTGCTTTCATACAATGGGATCACTATGGCGAAGAAGTCTGTGAAAAGATCGACTAAGTCGAAGAAGAATGCCGCGGCACGTCCGGCGTATCCTGATCAGTCCCTTCGTGACCACCTTCTCTACTTGCTGAAAGGTGGAGGGGCGCATGCCGACTTCGACTCCGCCATGGGCGATTGGCCCGTGCAACTTGCCGGCGTCAAAGTTGCGAACTTCCCGCACACCGCATGGATGTTGCTCGAACACATGCGCCTTGCCCAGTGGGACATTCTGGAATTCAGCCGCAATTCGAAGTATGTTTCGCCGAAATGGCCCGAAGGATACTGGCCGCCGTCGGAAGCGCCCGCGGATGAGAAGGCTTGGAAGGCGAGCATGGCCGCGTTCAAGAAGGACCTGCGGACGATGGAAAAGCTTGTCGGCGACCGGAAGGTCGATCTCTACGCAAGGATCCCTTGGGGTGATGGGCAGACAATTTTGCGCGAGGCACTGCTGGTGGCCGATCACAATGCGTATCACCTTGGACAACTGGTGATGCTGCGCAAGAGCATTGGAATCTGAGTGCGTGGATCAGGCTGAAATCGCGAGATTTGGACTCGTCACTCCGGACCCGCGTGGCGGCCTCTTCCGGAATACCACCCGTATCTCTTCCCGCCAGTGCTCGTCGATTCCCAGCAATTCCCAGTCGATCTCCGGCGACAGATAACGCAGGATCGTGTCGGTGGTGGGATGCACGTGCAGGGCGGGGGAGACCAGGAGCAACAGAGGCTTCTGCGGCGAAATCTCACGTCCTGGAAAATAACCGAATTGCGCAAACTCTCCGCGGCTCTGGTGCCACAAGACGCGCGACCAGTAATCCACGCCCTGCAGGGGAAGATGCAGGTCTTCGTCAGCTTTCAGTTCGATGACGGCCAGGCGGGCGTCGCGAGTTACGGCCAGAATATCAATCATCGCTCGATCCGCCGCGGCGAATGCTGGCACCTGGACATATACCGGTTCAGGCTGTAGCCATCCGTCGAGTGTCGCGACGCTGTGGGCGACGAGCGATTCCAGCCAGCGCTCGGGATGCATTCGCCATAACGCGTGGTTCTTCGGACCATCCTTATGACGGACCGCCGCCGCCAGCCGCACCAGATCGGCAAACTGTGGCTCGTTCTCGGCGTTGAGAACACGCTCTTCCGGTCCCACACCGAAAACAATTTCCTCGCTGCTTTGGAAGTTTCGCGGGTCATGCGCAATCCGCGCCTGGGCGAATTCAAGCCCATGCCGCCGGAACGAGATCAGTGCGGGCGAGAGCACGATAACTTCTGCTTGCGGCAGAATTTCGCGGATGCGCGCGATCGACGCCGCGAAGCGGTCGCGGGCCACCCCTTCATCAACCGAATGCACCAGCCGGGTTGCCAGATTCCCGCGGTCGCCTGTATCCACTGGAACGAGCGCGTCCTCCCGTTGATCGAATTCGTACAAAAGCCATTTCGCTGCGGTCGGGTGCAGATGCGCCATACGCTGCCGGGTCAGTGTGCCCATGCCTGCCGGCACGATCATTGCCAGCCCTTCGACCACGCGGCGATCCCGCTGGGCCAGGCGACACGCGTCGAGCCATAGAATTCCGCAGGTCAGCGCGCCATCGACGGTCGCTTGCGTCTCCTGGTCGTTCACCCCGACGATGGCGAGGGCGCGCTGTCCCTGGCGCAGCCACCCGCGCAGGTGGGCCGGACCGAAGGAGTGTTCAAGATCCGCGCTGGTGCTGAGCCGGACCACGGTCCAGCCGGGAAGATTTCTCTCCAGCGCCCGGCGCAGATGAGGCTCATAGGCGGAGCGCGCCGTCCGTCGCGCCGCTGGCGAGCGCTGATCGCGATCGCGACAGAAGTCGAGCCGTGTCGGACGATTCTGCCCCATGCGCTGCACCTGTAATCGGAGGGTTGTGGTCTTTACTTCGGCATCGAGCACGCGCCGTACGAAATTTCGCTCGCTTGACCACAGGTGCAGCAGGCATTTGTTGTACTCACCGGAAATCGAATACTTCGACTCGGCTAAGTCAAACGCTATTGCGCCGTCTTCCACGACGACGGCAGCGCGCGCGCCTTCGAGGAAATCGGAGAGCAACTGACTTAGGGAATCGGGGGTCATACAGCGAGGATTATTTGCTTCGCCAGGTCCGGCGTCAGTGATGGATGGGCCGGGAAATTGGTTGGTTTTGATTGGGGTATGTCAGGCTGGCTTTGTCGTTCTAGGTCACAGATTCATTGCGAGCCAGACGTTAAGTCCGCTGCCACTGCGAATACGATCGATGTGCCAATCAAAAAGCCGAGGACGATGAGCAACGGCTCCTTCCAAGACTTCCGCTCATAACCATCCCGCCAAGTTTCTTTGACATACGTTGCCTGCTTCTTTCCGAGGCTCAAATACCACCCGAACAGAAGAGCAGTGGGAACCAAATCCACCAATCCTTGAGGGATTGGAATGAAAATGAAAATCGTCACGAAAGCGAAGCCAATATAGGCAATCAAGATGTAAAACCACATTCTGTTGGCCTTCGCTTCGTCCACGCGCCCCATCGCGTCTGCGTTTCGAGCGTGTAGAAACGCTCCGAATGACGGAGAAAATAGCAGGCTCCAATACGCTGCCGCCTTCGGATTCCAAAGAACAGGTGGCCGACCGGTTGGCGTTGGCGTCGGCGGTGCCGTCTCGCCCGCTCTCGAATCGCTAGTGAATACCGCGACGGTGAATAGCACCACTACGGTCGGAAGAGTGAGGAGCGCAAGGAACCATTTGAAGGGAGCGCAGAAGAAAGCGACTTTAAGAAGGATTCTTTCGCAGCCTGATATTGGGAGGCCCTGTTCTAAAGACGGCCGAAAAGCAGCCGTTACGGCGTACTGCAGGCCAAACATTGCACCGGTCACCACGATCAGTACAGCGGACAAAATAGCAGCAGTCCTATAGCGCATAGGCTCCTTCCTCCTGAAGAGTACCGGACAGGGCTGATGTCGAAGCAGGAAGAAATCGAGTATGGGCTGACGATGGTAACCGATGGCATTCTGCCGTGGGATAATGCAGTAGCCGCGCGAGTCGTTTCCAAGCCAAGGGCATCCAAATATGGTGACTGCCAACCAGCAACGTTTCTTCTTTGACCACTACGGGCTTACAAATCACGACCTTGAGACCTATCTGGCCGCTGCGCTTTCGGCGGGCGGCGATTATGCCGACCTCTATTTCGAATACCTGACGTCGACCTCGCTGATGGTAGATGAGTCGTTGGTAAAGTCCGCCTCGCAGGGGATTTCGGTGGGCTGCGGCGTGCGCGTCGTTTCCGGCGAGCGCACCGGATATGCTTACACCGACGATCTTTCTCCACAGCGGATTTTGCATGCTGCCCGGACTGCGGCTCTGATTGCGAGTGCGCCAGCCAAGGCGACGGTCGCCGGATTCCAGCAGAAGCCGGCGCGCAGCTTGTATCCCGTAGCGTTGCCATCGGTGGACGCCGACATTACCGCTAAGGTGGAATTGCTGATGCGCGCCGATCGCACCGCTCGCGGCTACGATCCACGTATCAAAGAAGTACGCGCCAGCTATGCCGACGAATTGCGGACCATCCTGGTGGTCGGCTCCGACGGCACGTTTGCGGAAGACTCGCAGCCGCTGGCGCGCGTGAATGTTTCCTGCATCGCGAAGACGGATGCCAGTTCAGGACGAGGCAGCTCTGGCGGCGGCGGACGGGTTGCGCTCGATTTCTTTTTCGGCGACAAGACTCCCGAGTTCTTTGCCAAGGAAGCCGCGCGGCAGGCAATTCTGCAACTCGACGCCCGTGAAGCTCCGGCGGGAGATATGGAAGTTGTGCTCGGTCCGGGATGGCCTGGCGTTCTGCTGCACGAGGCCGTGGGCCACGGGTTGGAGGCCGACTTCAATCGCAAGAAGACGTCGGCATTCGCCGGGCTGATCGGCAAACGAGTGGCCAGCGAAAAGTGTACTGTGGTCGACAACGGCACGATGCCGTGGCGGCGCGGCTCCTTGAATGTGGACGACGAGGGCCAGCCGACTCAGGAAACCGTGCTGATCGAGAATGGAATTCTGAAGGGATATCTCAGCGACAAACTTTCCTCCAAGCTGATGGGCCTGGCCGATACCGGCAACGGACGCCGCGAAAGCTACGAGCACATTCCGATGCCGCGCATGACAAACACTTACATGCTGGCCGGGCAGGACGATCCCGCGGACATTATTCGCTCGGTGAAGAATGGCGTGTACGCCGTGAACTTCGGCGGCGGACAGGTCGATATCACGAACGGTAAGTTTGTTTTCTCGGCGTCGGAAGCCTATCTCATCGAAAATGGACAGATCACCGCGCCGATCAAGGGCGCAACGCTGATCGGCAACGGACCCGATGTGCTGACTCGGGTTTCGATGGTCGGTAACGATTTGAAACTCGACGAAGGCGTCGGCACCTGCGGCAAGGATGGACAGGCCGTTCCCGTTGGCGTGGGCATCCCGACAATTAAGATCGACCGCCTGACCGTCGGCGGCACCGCGAAGCGGGAGACCGGCGGATTCATGCAGTAACATCCACCACGGAGTCACGGAGAAACCCAAACCAGGTTTCGCTTTTCTCTGCGTCTCCGTGCCTCCGTGGTAGATTTTGATTTCGAAATGACGACAACTCTAGAAACCAGCGAAACGAAGACCGCAACCGATCTCGAGCAACTAGCCACCGACGTCGTCAGCCGCGCTATGAAGGGCGGCGCTACGGCGGCTGAGTGCGTCGTCCGCGAAGGCGATGAATTTTCTACGGTGGTGCGGTTGGGCCAGGTTGAAACGCTGAAGGAATCCGGCTCGCGCGCCATCGGCGTTCGCGTCTTCTTTGGACAGCGCGCGGCCAGCACGCACTCCAGCGATTTTTCCGCTGCCGGCATCGAGCGCATGCTGAAGTCCGCGCTTGAGCTGGCGAAGATCTGCTCCGAAGACCCGTACGCGGGAACTCCCGAAGTTGCGAAACTCGGCGCGCTTACGGGAGACCTCGATCTCTATCACGAGGACGTTTACTCCTTGCCCGGCGCCGAGCGGATTGACTACGCGCGCCGTGCTGAAAAGGCTGCGCTCGACGCCGATCCCCGCATCAAGAATTCCGAGGGTGGATCGTTCGACGCCGCTACCGGCAGAAAAGTGCTGGCGAATTCTCACGGCTTTGTAGGCGAATACAGGCGGTCGTATTGTTCTGTCGCGGTGGTGCCGATCGCTCAGGACGCGAACGGCGGCATGCAGCGCGATTACTGGTACGCGGTGGCACGCAGCCTGGCCAAGCTCGACTCGGCTGAGCAGGTCGGAAAAGAAGCGGCGCGCCGCACTCTGCGTCGCCTCGGCGCGCGTAAGGTGAAGACCGCGCATGTTCCGGTGGTGCTCGATCCCATGGTTGCCACTTCCATGCTCGAACATATTTTCGAAGGCGTAAATGGCGACTCGGTTTATCGCGGAGCCTCGTTCCTGGCCGGCAAACTCGGCCAGAAAATTGCCGGACCAAACGTCACCATAATCGACGACGGCACCATGCCCGGCGGCTTCGGCACCTCACCCTTCGATGGCGAAGGCATTCCCACGCGCCGCACGGTCGTGATCGAGAACGGAATTCTGAAGTCGTACCTGCTGAATACTTACACGGCGAAAAAATTAGGCCTGGAGACCACCGCCAACGCCTCTCGCGGACTGGCTGGGACGCCGGGGATTGGACCGGGAAATTACTTCCTCCAACCTGGGACAAAAAAGGCGGACCAGATTATTGCCGAGATCAAAGACGGCCTTTATGTGACCGAGTTTCTCGGTCACGGCGCCAACCTGGTCACCGGAGACTACTCGCGCGGCGCCTCCGGCATGTGGATCGTCAACGGCGAACTGGCCTATCCCGTCGAAGAAATCACGGTGGCCGGCAATCTCAAACACATGTTCTGCAACATTTCCGAGATTGGCAGCGATTTGGAATTCCGCGGCAGCGTGGCTTCGCCCACTATCCGCATCGACGGATTAACGGTAGGTGGCGAATAGCACGGGACGGTCCCCAATGAAATTCGCCAAGATTGTTTTCTGGTGCGCAGGCATCTGGGGCTTCCTGGTGCTGACCCCGCTCTACTTCCTATTCGATCTGATCGGCCGGCAGGACCCGCCGCCGATCACCCATCC
>Ga0187817_10000599_pt1 | contig 15878 bp, 14 predicted proteins | sample NC_wetland_sal_i_17_FD_132431 | JGI IMG/M metagenome (GOLD analysis project Ga0187817, IMG submission 132431) | Wetland sediment microbial communities from Neuse River Estuary, North Carolina, USA - SO4_2 | ecosystem: Environmental > Aquatic > Freshwater > Wetlands > Sediment | place: USA...
AAAATCGATAAGGCGTGAAGTGAGTCCCGCAAGGCGCGCGTCGAATTCAAAAGCAAACGCTTCGCCATCGCGCGGCGGCGCCTGCCATTCGGGGAGTTCGTCCATGGGCGGATTATCGAAACGATCGAAGAATTGAGGGTCGACTTCGTGGACGCGCGCGACCATCTCTCCGATGACGCCGCGCGCCTCGGCCGGCGTGTCGCTCGCCGCCTGCATCCGCCACAGCCTGTGAAGCACGATGCCGGAAAGCGTATGCACCATGGTGGTGAACGCCGCCACCGGGAGCACATAGCGCGCCACCTCGATGGCGCGTTTCTCCGATTGCCGCTGGACTTTTTGCGCGCGCTTGGGATGCGACATCGAGGTGACATGCCAGATGTCGACGAGAATTGCGCGGGCCTCAGGCTCGAGCAGGCGCGTCAGCTCGCGGTAATGTTCCCAGGCCTGGGCGATTGCTTTTTCGTAAATCGTGCGCTCGGCAGAACCAAACGACGGAGATTCGGGCGGAACGTAGGCTTGCGCTCGATCCAGGCGGACGTATCGCTGGCTCTGCTGCTCGGAATTGTAAAACGGGTGCGCGTGAAGGAAAGACCACACGAACTGCCGGCTGATGTTCTCGAGGCCGAACTCAAAATGCGCGTGCTGGTAAACCGTGTGATGCCCCCCCTGGTAGGTGCCCGAGCCGATGGTCAGGCGCTGCTTTTCCGTGATCTCTTCAGGACCGACGAGGCGCGGCGAATAGCACGTGCGGGCGGCGGCGATGGCGGAATCGAAGGGGTGCGCGAAATAATTGCGCAGAGTTACTCGAGGCGCGGCGGTTTCCACGTGCGATCCAGGCGGCGAGTCGGGCGTAGCGGACAATTGCGTGGCCATGTCTCGACGGGCATTCTACACCGTGCGCGTGGCGGATTCACTCGGACTCGGAATTCCGGGCAAAAAAAACAGCCCCCGGAATGAGGTCCGGGGGCTCCAGCGGCTGAATTGCAGCCGGGTTTGCTACTTTTTTTGCGCAGCTTTGTCCGCGTATTTCTTCTGGAAGCGTTCGACGCGGCCTGCCGTATCCACCAGCTTCTGCTTGCCGGTGAAGAAGGGATGGCAATTCGAACAAATTTCCACGCGTATTAGCTCGCCCTTGCTGGTCGAGCGCGTCTGGAAAGTATTGCCGCAGGCGCAGTGCACCGTCACGGCATGGTAATCGGGATGAATTCCCTCTTTCATGAAAGGCTCCTGTCTGCCGGCCGGTCTGCGCGAATTGCACAGGGTGGTGCACGGTCGCGTCGCTAGGCCAGCGGAGAAACTTTAATTATATGTGATTCTGACTGGGTTTGCCACGAAACTGATTAGATGCGGAAGCCGTGCGGGGAGCTTCAGGAAACGAAAGCGCAGCCGACGCGCGAGCGGCCTGTCTCCAGGCGATTGGCATAAATCTTGCGCAACACCACACGCACCGGAGGCAGGATCGGGACGTTCAACACCGCGCTGAATTGATTGGGCAGCTCTTCGGGCCTGTCAACTTGGAGCGCGACGCCGCCATAGCTCAGGTCAATTACGGTCGCGGTTTTCCCGGCGTCATCCGCCAAGACCGCATTGGCTTTCGTACCCGCGAGCGAGACGCGTTCCCACTTCCGCTGTTCGACGTGTGAAACGGCACGCGGGGCAGGCGCAGTCGCCGCAGCCGGAGCGGGCGTGGGTGTCGCGGCGGCCTTTGGCGGAGCGGAAGGCGCGGGAGCTTCCCGCGGCGGGTGAGGCTCGAGCGGAATCACCCGAGACGGCGTGCGGCCCGCGTATTTCAATTGGTAGAGGCGCTGGTCGGCAAGGGTCATAAGGGCGCCTTTTTGATCCCCATCCTGCGGGTGCACGGCAACGCCGAAATCGAGCGTCACGGCAATATCGAGTTTCAGAGCGCGGATTTCCGATTCGTATTGCTCCCGAATGCGCCGGCAGAGCGTGCCCGCCTGTTCGGGGTCGGTTTGAGGCAGGAGAAGGGCAAACTCGTCTCCCCCGATGCGGAAAGCCAAATCCGAAGCGCGAATCGTGGCGCTCACGGTCTTGGCGGCGAGCTGAAGCACCTTATCCCCTTGCAGATGGCCGTGCCGGTCGTTCACCTCTTTGAGCTTGTGCAAGTCCAGGATGACGATCGCGAGTTGATGGCCGTAGCGTTTGGCCCGGTTCAATTCCTTGTCGCAGGATTCATCGAACAGCCGCCGATTGTGGAGGCCGGTCAGGGCGTCGGTGGCGGCGTTGAACTGGAGTTTCTTGAAGTCGTCGTACTCCATGAGGATGGGCACGCGCAGAAAATTGGTCGAGGCGAGCACGTCCACCATCGCGGTCTTGAGGGAAACGCGCTTGCCGAGGCTCTCGGTGAGTTCGCGGCGGCGCTGGAGGATGCGGTCCCAATACTGGTTGCTCTGCGTTTCGCCGAGATCGATCTGCGCGATCGCGCGGAAGTATTGGCGGAGGAATTGTCCGCGCACAGGCTCATCGAGCCCTTCGAGGGTCTCCACCAGGAGATCCATGAAAGACTCTTCGGCCGAGGGCTGCGGCTGAAAAGCTTCGCCGGGCTGGGGCATCAATTGGTTCCGAGACAGTTCTGCATTACCCTGAGATTCAGGGGCATTGCGGGGGCGGCGATACTATAGCAAGGAACAGTCCAATCGGGTACCTGAGTTCTGACTTTTCGAGGCTTGTAATCTGCTGGAAACGAGGGAATTAGAGGCCTCTTTGACTACCCCCGCGGCGAAGTTCTAGCGCAAGTTGCCAGAGCGAGAAATTCCTTCCACTTTTTTACGCAGGTTGCTTCAGCCCATAGGAACGGGAAGGGAAAACTCTTACCCAATCGGCTTGAGGAATTCGACCCCTACGAGGTGGACGTCTCCGGCTTCCTGCTGACGCTTTATTCGGGCTTGAATAGGAGGCATCCCGGCCGGGACTAGCGCTGAGGATGTGATCGACGGTGCGGGAATTGTGAGTGTTACGACGTCATTGAGGGCAAGCGGTCGCGGACTGGTTATGAAGGCTCCTAAAGCACTGATATCCAGTGTCTTAGCTAGCTCCAGGAACTGCTCCCCATAGGCGTCTTTTCCTCGGATGAATAGAGGCACCTGGAGGTGAATGCGCTGAAAGCGCCGACGTTCATCATATGCCGGAGTCATGCCCAGTTTATGATGGGCAACGTTTTCTCTAAGGCCCATTGGTACCCCAGTTTTAGTACCCCGCTAGACCGCAATTTATATGCAACTCTGCGTCACCCACCACACTTTATTTATACCCTTTCCTGTCAATGCATTACAGTGATTCCTGAATGCCCTATGCGCTTCTAGTGGGGCAGAGTATGCAAATTCACTCCCGACATTTTCATCTATTGTGCAAACTAGGACGCATTTCCCATTGACACTTTTTGTGCCCTTTGCGAGCATGACTTTCCACAAGGGCTTCCCCGCTCACTCCGCGGCGCTAAGAAATTAGGGGTGTCTTTGTACTCGGCAGGCCCTCAAGAGGAGGAGGAATTGCAGAAAAGCCTTGATGCCGACCCGCAAGTGAGTGGTCAAGCCGTCCTCCAGCTTGTGACCAGCCTTCTGGACGCATTTGACCGGCCGCTGCTGGTGACCGACAGGGGGGGGAGGGTTCTCTACTCCAATCTACAGGCACAGGACAAGCTTAACGCCGCGGGATCCGGGTCGAATGCCGACAAGAACCTTTTTGCGGACCTGCTGCGGGCCGATGGCAAAGCCATCCTCAGCGAGCTTGAAGGCGGGAAGCAGGAAGTCAATGTCCCCTTGCAGGGACCGGATGGTGGCAGCCGTGCGCGAGTCCGGTGGCTGCCTGAACCCGATTGGCTGGTGGTCTCCGTGGAGCCGGCTCCTCCGGAGGTGCCTGCGGACGAAGCAGAAATGCGGCAGACAGTCCAGGAACTGTTGCAGGAACGTGAGATTACGTATCGAAATCTCCTCGCAGCGTATCTTCGGCTTCAAGAGGTGAACCGGCAAAAGACCGTGTTCCTGGCTTCGGCTGCGCACGAATTGAAGACCCCGCTCGCCGTCATGAAGGGCTATTACGACCTGCTGCTTTCCGGGTCGCTGGGAAAAGTGAGCGACCGCCAGCAAGACATTCTTCGGGAATCAAAAGAGAGCTGCGACCGGCTGATTCGCCTTGTTTCAATGTTCCTGAATTACTCCGCACTCGAGAGCGGCAAGCTGGTGCTGCAACTGCGTGACAATGATATCCGCGATTGCATCAAGGATCTCGGCTGCCGCTGGCAGGACCCCTTCCAGAGGGTGAACGTCCACATGGACGTTCGTGTCCACCCGGACTTGCCGGTTTTCAAATTCGATTACCAAAAAGTGCAGCAATGCATGGCAAACCTGCTGGACAATGCTTTGAAGCACACCCCGGCGGGAGGAACTGTTACCCTGATCGCCCAGCCGCATTTTTGGGAGCGTCGAATCTCGGAAGCTTCGCCTTCCACGGAGCGCCGGCAAGGACGCGGGAGCCGGCCAAACGCCATATTGATTTCGGTGACGGACACAGGGGGGGGGATTGCAGCCGAATACCATCAGGAGATCTTCGAGGAATTCGTGCGTGTAGACCCGTCTTCTTCGGGGATGGGTCTGGGCCTGGCAATCACAAAGCGCCTGATCCAGGCGCATCGGGGAAAAGTTTGGGTGGATAGCGAGTTGGGCCGCGGAAGCTCATTTTCATTCCTGCTGCCCATCAACGTCGAGTAAACTGGAATAATGAAGCGGAGCGATGAGAGTTCGCTCCCCAGGATGAGAAATGGCCGACAAAGAAAAGATTCTTGTAGTGGACGACGAACCCAGTATCCGGAAGTATTTGCAGACGCTGCTGGAAGTGGACGGGTTCGCGGTGGACACCGTCCCGAGTGGAAAAGAAGCGCTGGAACGCATCGGGAACGGGGAGCGTCCTGATTTCGTGATCCTCGATGTGTTGATGCCGGAAATTGACGGCCTCGAAACGCTGCGGCAGCTGATGCAGGTCGACCGCTCGCTCAACGTGATCATGCTTTCCTGCTCGAATGAAGTGACCACGGTGGTGGAAGCGATCCGGCTGGGCGCGCTCGACTACCTGACGAAGCCATTCGAGAAGCCCGAGCTCGACGCGGCTCTGTTGAAATGCCGCCAGAAAAAAGAACTTCGCTCCGAAAACAAGGCCCTGCGCGAGTACTGCGAACAATTGACCGAGGACCTTTCGTTCCTGGCCGCCAGCCCGCAGATGCTCAAAATCCGCCAGCAGATCCTGCAGATTGCGCCGGTAGACGTCCCGGTATTCATCAGCGGAGAGAGCGGAGTGGGCAAGGAAGTGGTGGCGCGGATGATTCATTTGCGCTCCACCCGCAGGCAGCAGGCCTTTGTGAAGGTGAATTGCGCCGCCCTGCCGGGCGAATTGCTTGAATCCGAGCTTTTCGGCTACGAACAGGGCGCCTTCACGGGCGCGGTGCGCGCCAAGCCCGGGAAATTCGAGATCGCCACCAAGGGCACCATCTTTCTTGACGAGATCGCGGAGATGAGCCCCCATCTTCAGGCCAAGCTCCTCCACGTGCTGCAGGATGGACAATATTCGCGCCTGGGCGCGCGCGCCGTGGTGAACGTGGATGTCCGCGTCCTGGCCGCCACCAACATGGACGTGAAAGTGGCGATGCGCACCGGGCGGTTTCGCGAGGACCTGTACTATCGCTTGAATGTTCTCTCGATTCATATCCCGCCGTTGCGCGAGCGGACGGCGGAAATACCGCTTCTTTTCCGGCACTTTCTGGTCAAGTACAGCGAGAAATATCAGAAAGCCGCGCCGGACCCTTCGAAGCATTTATTGGAAGCGGCGCTGCGGTATCCCTGGCCGGGAAACCTCCGCGAGCTCGAGAATTTTGTGAAGCGGTACGTAATTCTCGAGGACGACGAAGGAAGCTTCCGCGAGTTATTGGAAATGACCGGGCAACATCAGCGAACCGCTCCGCGCGACGAAGCGCCCGCGCCCAAAGAGCAGGGACTCAAAGCCCTGGTGCGCGGATTGAAAGATGAAGCCGAGATGGAAGCGATCGCCGACGCTCTCGAGAAGACGAATTGGTGCCGCAAGGACGCCGCAAAAATGCTGGGGATCAGCTACAAGGCGTTGCTTTATAAGATGCGGCAATTCAACCTCGATTCGGGCCGAGGCTCGCGCGCTGCCGCTGCTAGAGAAGCCGCCGCAAAAGAGGCGGCAACGAAAGCGAGCACCGCTAAGGAAACTGTGCCTCCGGCGCCTGTAATTCCTGAACCGTAAGCGGCACGCCGGATCGCAATTCGCAGAAATACGGATGCGCGAACCTGGTCGAGCTCCCCTAGAATGTTCGGCCGGAAATTGCGTCTCGGGCGGTTCAGAACGAAACTCGAAATCAGGGAAGCGATAGTACGGCCCGTTAGTTCTAGGCCCCTGCAAAATGTTGCATAACTAGAGCACCTCCTAAGAAATAGCACTACCCATCCCCCTCGGCTTGGTCTAGTATTCCCGTCCGAAATGGAACACATGCCTGAACCAAGGGCGTGTTCAACCGGGCCCTCAACCTCGAATGAGAGCTCGAGAAATGGTTTGTTGCTGTTTCCAAAGGGGTTGTTGCTAGCGACAAATTTTGACAATGCGAAGGGGACGCATCCGGTCCACTCGCCGGATGTGCGCGATCTCGGCTAAATACTTGGTGAGCTTTGGAATAGCGATTGCTACTTCCATGGGGGGGATGCTGTGAACTTCAATCTAGTTTTGGAGGAGCAGCGGGGATGACGGAGCGTCGCATGGCCCGCCGGTACGATTTGTCGCTACCGGTGAACGTCCGCCTGCCAATCAACAGAGAACCCGGTTCGCACCACGGCCAGACCCGGGATATCTCCACACGTGGCGTCTACTTCACGATGCACAAAGAACTCGCTCCAGGAACGGAAGTGGATTTCACCCTCACACTACCGGCGGAAATCACGCGCGGCACGGAAGTGTTTGTCCGCGCCCATGGCCGGGTCGTCCGCGTCGATAAACAGCGCGACGAAGAGCATGAGAGTATCGGCGTGGCCGCCGTGATCGAGCGCTACGACATCATTCGCGGCGAAGGTGCTCACGTCTAAGTCATTCGGGCCCTCACGGGGGACGAGGCGGATCGAACGAAGAATTTTCCTCTCTTCCATGCATTCGGCTTTGAGTCAGATTTCTCAATGGAAAGCAAGTATGGCTGGTGCTGTGTCGGCAATTTTTGCTTCGCGGGGAGGCCGGTGAAAAGCAGTTGCGCTCGGCCACACAGGAAGCCTAGCATGTCCCCATTCCACAGTTAGAGGAGGGTCCGATGAGAGTAGCGGACCTGATTGCTTCTCGTCGTGAAGTTTATTCCATCCTGGATGACACAACGGTCCATGATGCCTCGCGATACCTGCGCGAGCGGCAAGTGCGGGCCGTGGGTGTGTGCGATAAGCAGGGTGTCCTTGTCGGCGTGATCTCCCATAGCGACATCTCCGACAAGGTAGCTGCCGAGAATAAATGCCCTGCCTGGATGCGAGTTTCCGAAATCATGACGCGCCAGCTCATCACGGCGACACCCGAAACTTCGATCGAAGATTGCCTCCGCCTCATGGATCAACATGGAATCTTCCACCTCGTTGTGATGGACAGCAACAAGGGGTATCGGGGAATGATCTCAGTGACGGACTTGCTGCAATTGTTCGCGTCGGATCAGAAAGCCCGCGCCGATATGCTCGAAGCGTTGATTTTCCCCCAGCGCTAAACGAGAATCGCTGCTCCCTACAGGGGTAGTTTTCCACCTCCAGCCGGGCGTCGGCCCAAGAGGGAACAGGACTGCCTCAAGGATGAACGATTGGCCGGAAACAGGGAAAGTTGGTTCCTCAAAGTGCCAAGGATTTTCTGGGCAATGGCGCATGGTACTGAACCTACGCGGTCCTTTGAGCTCGGTTCTACATGGTTCCCCCCATTTCGAATCAAATGAAAATAAAAGGCTTAAGCCCGGTCGTAGGTATCGATATTTGATATGGTTTGCGGTCCTCGACGGCGGGGTTTGGCGTCCCATGTGCAAAGTGACGGTCAGGGCTAACGTCCGTACGGGGTGATTTTTACCGCAAATGGCTTCGGCAACTGAACTAAGACCAGTCCCCAACACACAAGCGACTGAACTTCCCCCGGAAAACGTGTATTTCGGACCTTCCGAAGCGATGCAGGCGGTGCGTCAACGGGTGGAAAGAGCGGCCTGCCTGAATGTGCCAATCTTGGTCCTTGGGGAGAGCGGGACAGGGAAAGAGGTCCTGGCGCGGTTCATTCATGAGCGCTCGCCCTGGCGCGACGGCCCTTTTGTAAAAGTGAATTGCCCGGCGATCCCGGGCACACTTTTGGAAAGCGAATTATTCGGATTCCAAAAAGGCTCGTTCACCGGCGCCAATGCCTCCAAGCCGGGCCGCATGGAGCTGGCGCAGGGCGGCTCGCTCTTCATGGATGAAATCGCCGAGCTCGATGGAAGCCTTCAGGCCAAGCTGCTGCACGTGCTCCAGGACGGCCACTTCACACGCATCGGGGACCACGAAGAAAAGCAGGTGGATGCGCGCGTGATCTGCGCGACCAACCGGCAGCTTCAGAAAGAGATCGAAATCGGCGGATTCCGCGCCGATCTTTTTTATCGTATCAACGTGATCAGCATAACGCTCCCGGCTCTGCGCGAGCGCCGGGAGGATGTGCCGCTGCTGATCGAATACCTCCGCCATCAATTCAACCGCCGCTTCAACCGCGAGGCCCCGCCACTCTCGAAGGAACTTGTCCACCATTTGCAGCAGCGTGAGTGGCCGGGGAACGTCCGGGAGCTTGAGAATTGCATGGCGCGTTACGTCATCCTGGGATCGGAAGAGGCTTTTCATGTGGAGCAGGCCGAAGAGAAGAAGCCGTTCAATTTCGCGTACGAAATCTCCGAAGACGGAAACATCCCGCTCAAGCGGATCGCCCAGCAAGTGACCCGCCGGATGGAGCACGACGTCATCCTCAAGGTCCTCCAGGCCAATCACTGGAATCGCCGCAAGGCCGCGGAAGTGCTGAAAATCAGCTACCGCGCGCTCCTCTACAAGGTGCGTCAGGCCGGACTTCCAGCGAAACGGCCGCAACGCAAGCTCGATGGCCAGGCGGGAGTATCCGCCAGCGCCCGCATCGGCGACTGAACTCTTCTCCGCGAATGCGTTCACTGTATCTTCGCTCGAGTAGTGCGCCCGGTTCGCAAGGAGATGCGCGCGGCTCAAGAGCTCGGTAACGCGCTATTTTCGCGCCCGGCAGACCTTGCTGGCCCTTGTTCCACTACTTCCCCTGCACCCGTGTCTGGTATGAAATCAGTTACCCTGTCTCGCTTGCTCCCGTGGGTCAATTCCGCTAGCCTAAATTACGATGGCGAAGAACTCGTCGAAACCACATCTTAAGGTCTGCCTTCTCTCGCCACACCCGATGGTGCTGGACGAGTTTAACCGGTTGCTCTCGGATTCGGGCTTCCATATCGTCTCCCGGCAACTGGAATCAATGCTCGCCCCTGACCTGCGCAATCTCGAGGTCCCCCGCGCAGCCATTTATGTGGTGGATGCGCATGCAGCCAAGCAAGCTACCGGCGCTCTGCTCGGAAATATCCTTGATCGTCACAGCGGCGCCCGTTTGCTGGTTGTAGGCGACAAGCTCAAGGAAGCCGATAGCTATTCCTTGCTTCGCCAGGGCGTGAAGGGAATTCTCAATTACGCCGAAGCTCGCGAGCAGCTTCCCCGCGCGCTGCCTCTGGTCGCCGCGGGTGGGTTCTGGGTCCCGCGCAACGTCCTCTCCCGGTTCGTTGATTCGATCCTGAGCACCACGCAGGGCCGGCGTCTCCGCGGAGATTCGCCCACCGAATTGAGCCGGCGCGAACAGGAAGTTCTCAGCGGCTTGCTCGAGAATCTGGCGAACAAGGAAGTCGCGGACCGCCTGCACATCTCCGAGCGCACAGTGAAATTTCACGTCTCCAACTTGCTGGCCAAATTCGGCGTTCGCCGCCGGGCGGATTTGATTCTTCTGTGTTACCAGCGCCGCGGCGCCGGGTCATAACGCTGCCCCGTTGATCTCTCTGGCTGTGATCCCTCAATGCGCCCGGCTCACGCTGAAATCCTGCACGGGTACACTGCTATAATCTCCTCTTCGCGTTTCTCTTAGAGGATCGCGACCTGGCTTATGGCCACATTCTCCATCGAGAACTTCGGCTGCCGTGCAACAGAAGCGGATGCAGCGGCACTCCGCGGACGTTTGCTCGCGAGCGGGCTTGAGCTCGTGGAGGAACATGCGCGCGCGAATGTCGTCGTATTGAACACCTGTACGGTCACGGCCGCGGCGGATTCGCAGGCCCGCGAGGCGGTGCGTAAAATTCATCGCGCAAATCCCGGCGCGCACATTGTGCTTACCGGCTGCTACGCGCAGCGCGCGCCCGATGAACTCGCCGCACTCGAAGGCGTCGCGCTGGTGGTTGGGAACTCACACCAGACGGAAATCCCGGGCCTCGTAAGCCAATTGGCCGCTCCGTTTGCATTGGGGCACCCAACCGCTGGAGGCTTCGTGTCGCTGGCGGAGCTTCAGGGTAACGCGATGTCGCTCGCTCGCGGCCCGGCCAAAATTCTCACCGGCGACATTTTCGAGCAGACGGACATTTCGATTGCCCCTTCTGAAATTTCCGTAGCCGACCGCACCCGGCCCATCCTGAAGATTCAAGATGGCTGCAATAACCGCTGCTCCTACTGCGTGATTCCATTTGTGCGCGGCCGCAGCCGGAGCCTGACCCCGGAGGCGGTGATCGGGGAAATCCGCAAGCTCGTGGCTTCGGGAGCAAATGAAATTGTGCTGAGCGGGATCAACCTTGGAAGCTACGGCCGCGATCTGGAACCCAAGGCCAGGCTCGCGAGCGTTGTCGAGCGCATTCTCAGTGAAACGGCGCTCGACCAGATTCGTTTCAGCTCCATTGAGCCCCAGGATGTGACGGAAGATTTTGTGGCGCTCGTGGCCTCTTCACCCCGCATCGCGCCCCACTTTCATGTACCGCTGCAATCGGGTTCGAATCGGATCCTGCGGGCCATGCGCCGGTGGTATCGCGCCGAGCATTACGCGGAACGAGTGCAGGTAATTCATCGTCATCTGCCCGATGCGGCGATTGGCGCGGACGTGATCACCGGTTTCCCGGGGGAGACCGAACAAGACTTTGAGGACACGTGCGAGATCATCCAGCGCCTTCCCTTCACCTATCTGCACGTCTTTTCCTTTTCGCAGCGGCCCGGGACGGAGGCATGGAAATTAAGGGACCTGGTGAGGCCCGAAGTCATTCGTGAGCGTGCCCGGCGGCTTCGTGGCCTCGCACAGGAAAAGGCCGCCGCATTCCGCGCGGCCCAGGCTGGCCGGTGCGTTCGCGCGCTTACGCTCGCGCGCGGCGGAGCGGATTGGACCGAAGCCCTGACGGGGAATTACTTGAAGGTGCGCGTTCCGGGACGTTGGCCTGCGAATCAATGGCGGCTGGTGTGCGTCGATGCAGCCGCGCCGGAAACGGCGCAGGTCTCCGCTAATTCTCGAAGATAACCTCGGCGAGCGCCAGATTTCCGCTGTGCGTGATGGTGAGGGAGATGTTTTTCACGCCGAGCTGATCCGCAACCTGCCTCGCGCCGCCTGCAAGCAGCAACGTCGGCTTTCCGCTCGGCTCACGAATCACTTCGATATCGCGCCAGCGCACGCCCCGGCTCCAGCCCGTCCCGAGCGCTTTCATCGCGGCTTCTTTGGCGGCAAATCGGCCCGCATAGCGTTCGAATTTGTTGCGATGCTTCTCGCAGTAGGCCACCTCTCCGGGTGTGAAGAGCCGCTCCAGCATGGATGCGCCGTGGCGCGTGATCGCGGCCTCGATTCGGTCGATTTCCGCAATATCTAATCCCAGTCCGACGATCACTCACGCCTCGGATGCCGCTGCGGTGCGCGAAAAGCTCGAACAGATGCACAAGTGCACTGCGCCGGAATTATACATATACTTGTCGTCCCCCGCGATTCGGGGCTTAGCGGCAACAATCCGGATGGCTACCACTGCTACAAAGAGAAAATCGCCCGCGCGAAAGCGGACGCGCGAGAAAGCGTCTCTGCCGCTCGGCGCGGATTGGAAGCTCCGCCGGGCATTAGGTTTGCAGATACTCGAAGCTCCCGCGCTCAAACGGCTCGATTGGCTCGTCCACGGCTTCAGCACGCGCCCAGGCGGCGCCAGCGAGCTCGTAGCCGCTCGCGACGAACAGAAAACCATTGAGAAAACTTTGAACCTGGGTTTCGTGGAATGGGACAAACGCGAGCGCGTCCTCGAAAATCGCAAGCATTTCTACGAAGGTGTGGACGCTTCCAAGATGCGAGGCGTAGCACTTCGGCAGATTCATTCCGATATCGTTCACATTGCCGCGTCGCCGGCCAAATTGCATGAGGAAGAAGCTCCGAAGGGAGACGCTCTTATCACGCGCGAGCGAGGTGTGCTGCTCGTCGTGCAAACGGCGGATTGCATTCCAATCCTACTTGCCGACACGAAGCGCCGAGCGGTTGCTGCCATTCACGCCGGTTGGCGCGGCACGCTTCGCCGCATCGCTGGGAAAACTCTTGGCCGCATGCAAATGGAATTTGGCACGCGTCCCGAAGATGTGCTCGCCGCGCTCGGGCCCGGGATTAGCCGCTGCTGCTACGAAGTGGGGCCTGAAGTCGCCAAAGAATTTCAGGCACAGTTCCCGAATGCGCGGGATTGGTTCGATGGCCCATTCGATGCGCTCGCATCCGGTGAGAACGATCCGAACTGGCTCCCCTGGCTCACGATGATGCCGCCCGGCCACGCGCTGCCCCCGCCGCGGTTGCAGCTCGATCTCATCGCCGCCAATCGTGCGATTCTCGCCGATGCCGGCGTTCCGGCCAGCCAGATCTCGTCTTCAGGGTTTTGTACGGCCTGTCGCACAGACATGTTCTTCAGCTTTCGCCGCGAGCGCACCACCGGCCGCCAGATGGCCGCGATCGGGATTCGCTAGCCAGCCTTATTCGGAAGACTTAAATCGCAGGGGAGATGTGCGCAACTGAGGAAGACGGCGCAGCGGATTCAAGCAGCGCCAATTGCCCGCACGCGGCCATCACATCCTGTCCGCGCGAATAGCGCACGAAGACCGGCAGACCTTTGTCCGCAAGAATTTTACGGAATGTTTCGATGCGCTCCGGGTCCGGCTTTTCATACGGCAACTCGCCCGGGTTCCATGGAATCAGGTTCACTTTCGCGCGCAGGTTCGAGAGCAATTTCACCACGCGGCGTGCATCCTCCGGCGAATCGTTGAACCCGCCGAGCAGCACGTACTCAAAGGTAAGCCGCTCCCACGGGCGCAACGGATACCGCCGGCAGGCATCGAGGAGCGCTTCCATCGGATATTTCCGGTTGATCGGCATGATCTCGTCGCGCTGCTCGTTCGAAGATGCATTCAAAGAAATAGCCAGCTTCGGCCGAACTTTTTCCTGAGACAGCTTCTCGATGCCCGGGACGATCCCGCTCGTTGAAAGCGTGACGTGCTTCGGCGAGATTGCCATGCCGTTTGGATCGAGCAGAATGCGCAGCATGGCCATCACTGCCTCGTAATTCAGCAAGGGCTCACCCTGGCCCATCAGAACCACATTCGTCTGCGGCTTGAGTGCGGCCTGGTTGTCCTCGAGTGCTACGAGCACTTGCCCGATGATTTCGCCCGCGGACAGATTGCGGATCAGCCCGAGCGTCGCGGTCAGGCAAAAATGGCAATCCACGGCGCAGCCTGCTTGCGTCGAAATGCAAATCGTCTGGCGCTTCTCCTCGGGCATGAAGACCGTTTCGATCGTCGCTGGCTTTCCCAAACCACCTTTCCTCTCGGACTCGGCCAACGCGAGGACGTAGCGCACCGTTCCGTCTGCCGAGCGGTACCGGCGGAGAACTTTCGGCAGCGCAATCGCTGCCTCGCGGGATAGCCGCTCGCGAAGCGCTGCGGGGAGATTTGTCATCGCCGAGAACTCAAACCGCCGCTCGGAGTAGAGCGCGTGGTAAATCTGCGCGCCGCGATACGCCGGCTCGCCGTGCGATTCGGTGAATGCGCGCAGCTCGTTGGCAGATTTTCCGAGGAGGTCCGCGCCGCAAGTAGAGGAATTTCCAGCCATCTTGCATTCATCATAGCACGCTCGATGCGCGCGATTTTCTAGCCACCCCTCAAGCGCGGGGAGATATAATGTGCCATTCCGATGAATTCCTGGCGGGGCCACCGGGAGGCACGCTCATGAAAACAGTGACGCCGATGGAATACGTAACAATCGACCACTGGGTGAAACAGCTCGGTGAAATTCCCAAAAGTGATTTCACGATTCCGCGCGTGCTCGATTTCACGCAGAGCAAAGGCATCCGGCCCGAGACTCTCGCTCCCTATCTCTTCTACGCGAGCAGCCATTACACTCGGAACCTGATCTTTAAGTGCGAGCTTTTCGAAGTGATGGCTATTTGTTGGGAGGTCGGTCAGGTAAGCCGCATCCACAACCATCGCGACCAGAACTGCTGGATGGTGACGCCCATCGGCCGGCTGCGCGTGCAGAATTTCCGTGTGGAAGATCGCGATGCCGCGCATGGCACTTGCAAGCTCGTTCCCACCGATGCGTACGATATGGATCCGGCGCATCCCGCCGTCGTCGCGCCCGAAGAGCCGGTGCATCAGGTGCTGAACCTTCCCGAATTCGCCGAGCGCGCCACAAGCATTCACATCTACTCATACCCATACGCGAGCTGCGAAGTGTATTCCATCGAACGCGGCGCCTATTCTGACGTGCCGCTGCACTACTCGAGCGAATACGGCAAACTCTCTCCCGACGAAAAGTTGCTCTAGCCCCGGCCTCTCGTTGCTTCCACGCCCACGCCCCTCGAAATGTGTCCCCGGTTTCCATGACATTCCGCGCATCGGCGTGCGAGAATGGAAGTGCGCATGAGTGAGACCAAGAGCACGGTACAAAAAGAAACGCTTCCGAACGGCATCGTGATCATCACCGAGCCGATGGAGCACGTCCATTCGGTTTCGGTCGGCATCTGGCTGCGGTCCGGTTCCCGTCGCGAGCCCGCCGAGCTCAACGGCATATCGCATTTCATCGAACACATGCTGTTCAAAGGCACGCTTCGCCGCACGGCTGAAGATATCGCGCGCGAAGTGGACCGGGTGGGCGGCATGCTCGACGCCTTCACCTCGAAAGAAATGGTCTGCTTCAATACGCGCGTGCTCGATGAACATCTCCCGAAAGCTTTCGACGTGGTCGCGGACATGGTCCTCGAGCCGAAATTCGCGGGAGAGGATATCGAGCGCGAGAAATCCGTCATCCTCGAAGAAATTCGCATGACGCAGGACAATCCCGAAGACCTCGTGCACGAACTTTTCACACAGAATTTTTGGAATAGCCATCCGCTCGGAAAACCGATTCTGGGAACGCCTGAGACAGTCGCTGCGCTTACGCGGGACAAATTGCGCGCGTGGTTTGGCCAGTGGTACGCGCCCAATAACATCGTCATCACGGCAGCAGGCCACCTGACGCACGCGCAGCTCGTTGAGCTCGTTGCCGATCGGTTTGCGAAACGCGCGCCTGCGGGCGAAATTGGCGGCGACGGTGTGCCGCAGGCAGCCCCTCACATCACACTGCGCACGAAGCATGAACTCGAACAGGTGCATCTCTGTCTCGGCGTCCCGGCCCTGCCGATGACGGACCAGCGCCGGTTCGCCGTCTCGGTGCTCAATAACGTGCTCGGCGGCGGAATGTCCTCGCGCCTCTTTCAAAATATCCGCGAGCGCCAGGGGCTTGCCTACGCGATTTTCAGCGAA
>Ga0187817_10000600_pt1 | contig 15865 bp, 16 predicted proteins | sample NC_wetland_sal_i_17_FD_132431 | JGI IMG/M metagenome (GOLD analysis project Ga0187817, IMG submission 132431) | Wetland sediment microbial communities from Neuse River Estuary, North Carolina, USA - SO4_2 | ecosystem: Environmental > Aquatic > Freshwater > Wetlands > Sediment | place: USA...
GGAGTGGTGTTAGCAGCAGGTTCCGAACATCGGCACGCCGACCCGTGATACCCTCCTTTTCATGCGCACTTCTGCGATCTTCGTCCCAATGCTCGCCGCGCTGCTGCCCCTCGGAGCCGCCGAGCTCACAGTGCCCAGCACGGCCGATCAGCCGCCGCGCAAAGTGATCGTCGGCACGTCGATGCAGCGCTTCTGGGGCGAATATCCGGGGTTGCAGAAACGCCTGGAGCAACTGAGCGGGCTCATCGACCAGATGGCCGAAGAGTCGCAGAGAAAATTCGGGCGCGGCCTGGACCTCGCGATTCTGCCGGAGACGGCGGTAACTGGTGAGACATCCGACAACGTCATGGCGGACGCTGTCCCGCTCAAAGGCGCTCTCGAAGACACGTTCGCGAAGAAAGCTCGCCAACATCGCTGCTACATCGTGGTGCCCACATACCTGCTGGAGGACAAGGAAAAGAAGCAGTGTTCCAACGCGGCGATTCTCATAGGCCGCAAGGGCGAGGTGGTGGGCATCTACCGCAAAGTCCACCTCGCGGTGCACACAGGCAGCGACTCGCTCGAAGGCGGCACCACTCCGGGCCATGCCGCGCCGGTCTTCCAGTGCGACTTCGGCAGGCTCGGCATCCAGATCTGCTACGACATCGAGTGGGATTACGGATGGTCGGAGCTGGCGCGCCAGGGCGCGGACCTGGTGGCCTGGCCGACGCAATCGCCGCAGACCACTCACCCGGCGGCGCGAGCCCTCGCTCATCGCTACTACATCGTTTCAAGCACGTGGCGGAATAATGCGTCCTTCTTCGAGCCGACGGGCAAAATCATCGCGCAAATCAGCGAGCCCGCCCATGTGCTGGTCGAGCAATTGGATCTGAGCTACGCGATCCTGCCGTGGAGTCCGCAGCTTCATAACGGAGCGGCGCTCAAAGAGAAATATGGCGACCGGGTGGGTTTCCGTTATTACGAGGACGAGGATCGTGGAATCTTCTGGTCGAACGATCCCCAGACGCCGATTGCCGAGATGATCCGCTCTTTAGGCCTCGGCGAAACGGGCCAGGAGTTCCGGCGCATCCGGCAGCTTTACCGCAAAGCGGGGGTTCCGGAGTAGTCGTGTATCGAATCGCGCTGTGCCTTTTGGCGCTCTCATTCGTCGGGGCCGCCACCGGACAAACCGGCGCATTCACCTGTCCGGCAACGATCACCGTCTCGGAGACGGCAGCGCAACTCGACGGCTGGGCCTCGGAAGCCGCCTCATCCAAGCACAGTTTCAAAATGCCGAAAGTTTATAACGGAAAACCTGGCGGCGAAGAGTACGAGTTAGAACCTGATGGCCAAAAAATCGTCGGCAAGAAGACAATTTTTCTCTGGAAGCTGAGCGACTACCGCGATCTGAACCTGTTTGTGCGGTGCGTCTATCATGGCACCAACGCAACCGTCACGGCCGATATTCCCGCCGCGCTGAAAACTTGCACCGCAACGCTGGAACTGACTCCGAAGGGCGAGGTGGTCGGACGTTCGGAGATGGCGTGTGAGTAGGTTACGCGGGCCGAGGCCGAGCAGTGCTCGGCCATTACAACGGATTGCGAGATTCGATCCGGGCTGGTCGTTACGCCGGTGGGCCCAGATGAAAGCCGTGCTGTCTCCGGTAGTGCGGGTGTCGTAAGCCTTGCTGCTCTTGAACAGCTCGTGGCGGCCGTCGGTGGCTTCCTCTTTGGTTCGCGGCAACGGGCGCCACCCGCTCAATTCGAGCTACGCTGGACCCCAGGGATTTTCAAGCCCACCGTCGCGTTCTTCGTCCGTCAGCCGCGTGCACGAAGCACCCAGCTTGATCTTGAACTTCACGCGCGAGCGATCTTCCATTTGAAGCACCTTCTTACGCAGAATCCCCGGAAACTCCTGAGACGGAATGGAGACCGTCTGGTTGTAATCAACGACCCACTCCGTGGCATCCAAGTATTCATGAGCGGGTACATAGAAGAGATTGATGAATCCGGGGTCAGCCACGTTTCGAGGATCCTTGTTACCGCGCAGGCTGGCGAGCGCTTCTGGGTCATTTAGAATTCTGGCCGGAACTGGAATCAAGCGCGCCAACGAAATAGTTGGCATCCGAATCTTGTCATGCCGGGGGGCGAGGTCGCAACATTGTGACAGGACCGCACAGTAACAAAATCGAATCGGTATCTGAGCGGTGACCCAGTCCGGATCTTGCCTATGAACTCGTGTCACCGCGACTAAGGAACGCCGCTGAGACTGACCTTGATGTTCAGCCACACTTCCAAGTACCAACAAGTCCTGGGTGCTAAGCAAAGGAAATGGTATCTCTTTGAGTATATCGCCCTGGCGCAGACAACTCATGTCCGCTTCGGGAACGAACATCGCCTAATACTCTCCGTCTTGGAAGTCGAGGAAAGTCGCCGATGCTGGAATACGTGCTTGCACTATTGAATCCAGGACTCTAACTGACGCGGCATCCATGTGGGACGGGGATATACCGTCCAAGTACCGCTCGCCCAGATCCTGCTTCCTCAACGATGACAAAAGCCGCATATAGTGGAGGATCTCACGGCGTAACTCGTGGATCGCACGCTCGTACTGGACGATTACATCGGTCTTGACAACCACATAATCTGCCAGTTCAGTTGGAGTACCGCCAACTTGGCGGTCCTCGTGAGCCAGTACCCAGGCGCCACCGCCCATGGTGCCGCTGGGATACGAGCTGAACGGATCGAAAAGATCTAGAAGCTGTGGTGCATCCAGGTAGCGCACGTTCGTTGGTGTCACGCCTTGGCCCTCATGACCTGCTTGTATTCCTCAGTGATGTGTTCGAGAAAGAATCGCTGTGCAGTATCGTGGTACTCATCCAGCAGTTCCGGGATGTTGTCAGAGGTTTGAGGGATGGCGCTGTGGCAATCTATGTCGAGAACATAAATATGTCTGCCACCCTCCAGCGGCGCGAGCAGCACACCTCTGATGGTTACAAGGTGATCCTTGTGCCGCAACCGGACCTCATTTACAAATTGCTCTACGGCGTCGATGTTGACTCGTTCGAAATCCGTGAACGGATGAACAAAGCGAAGTAATGACTGTATTGTTTCACCGCGTGGTAACACAATATCATTCACATATCGCAATCCAATTCTCGTAAGTGATGTAATCTGAAACGTCGTGCAAAAGGAACTTACCTTTTGTATAACTTCGTCCTTAAAGTCCTCAAAGCGGCTGTATTTATTAAAAGCTATTACGAAGTTTTCATGGGAAACTTTTATAACCCGCGCGGCATGCGAGTTTTGAAACACATGAATGTTAAGCATCGCACCGTTGGGCTGGAACAAGGGCTCGGTCCCCACGGCGGGGTAATGGTCAGCGAGTTGATCCTGCAGCTTCCAGAGTTCTGCACTTACGCGCAGGCGCGGCGCGAATCGAATCTCAAACGCAACTTCCCGAATCGCGGGGTGAGGGAAAACCTCGTCCAACTCCGCCGCAGCAAAGGACTCCAATGCTTTTCTCATCGTCTATTCGCAGCGTTTCTTTCAAGTCTGAGGGTATCACAATGGCGTCTGCGTGAACCGATCCGGCACCAAGCAGTCCATCTGCAGAAATTCGGGAACTCGGTCGCGTTTTTAATCCGGTCATTACAAAGATCGCTTCCACCGTGTGCCACTCTCACCTTCTGCATGGCCTGTCGAGCAGAGTGTGTGTACCTTCGACCTGCGACTTGCTCACGCCGGCAGGTCCACATCGAAGCCGTGCTGTCTGCGGTGGTGCGGGCTGTCGAAGGCCTTGCTGCTTTTGAACAGCTCGTGACGGCCGTCGGTGGCTTCCTCTTTGGTTCGCGCCAGCAACGCATTCTTCTCTGCCGCGCTCATTGGCTTGAAATTGCGCGCGATCGCGACGTTCTGCTTGAGCTGTTCCATCGACGTCACGCCCATCACCTGCGCGGAAACCGGCAGGCTCAGGCAGAAACGGTAGCACTCCTCGACGGTCAGTCCCGCCTTCGCGGGCAAGCGGCCTTCCGGATATCCGCCCGCCAGGCCTTTCATGCCGATCACGCCGACATTTTTCTTCAAGCACACGGGAATCACTTCGCCCTGAAAGCTGCGGTACTGCGCATCCATGATGTTGATGGGCATCTGCGCGGTGTCCCAATCGTGCGGCTTACTCAGCATCTTGAGGTGAATGCGCGGATCCTTGTGGCCGGTGAAACCGATGAAACGGACTTTTCCGGCCTTCCGCGCCTCGATCGCCGCCTTGATTCCGCCCTTTTCGAAAATCCAGTCGGGATCATTGTCGTATACCAGTTCGTGAAACTGCCAGAGGTCCAGGTGATCGGTCCGCAGCCGCCGCAGGCTGTCCTCCAGGCACTGCATAGAGCCTTTGTAATCGCGATTGCAGTTCTTGGTCATGAGGAACACCTTATTGCGCCGTCCGTCCATGGCCAGCGCTTTCCCCATGATTTCCTCGGCTGCGCCATCGTAATAATCCCAGGCGTTGTCGAAAAAGTTGATGCCTTCGTCGATGGCCGCATGCATCACGCGAATGGCTTCGGCGTCGTCCTTGATGGAGCGAACGTGCCAGCCGCCCAGGCACATGATGGTGACGCGCTGGCCGGTGCGGCCCAATTCGCGCGTGGGAATGCCATTGGCGGATGCACTCGAAGTCTGCGCCATCACGCGACGCGCCAGAACGGCCACCGAAGCGCCTGCGGTCGCTCGGGTCATGAAATCCCTCCGGGAAGTTTTTGGCATGGCTAGCCCTCCTAAGAAAATGTTTACTTTAATCGAAGAAGAGGCGCGTGGCAACCGAACATCTGCGCGTTTACAAATCGGTTTCCGCATCATCTGACCGTCGTCATCGCGCGATAATTTTCTCCTCCACTCTCCCTGTGCTACTGTAAAATCCAATTATGCTTTGGACGCGGCGCCATTGTCTGAAAACCGTGGCGGGCACTGTAGGTGCGGTGCTCGCGGCCCAGGTTTCTTCCAAGGCGGATTCGAGCAAGCTGGCTATGCCCGGCCTGTTCCGCGGCCGCGTCGTCGCTGTCGAGCATCCGGGATGCATCATGGCTGGCCGATATCAGGCCGAGCCGGTGCAGCAGATGATGCGCAAGGGCATGACCGATCTCACCGGCGCCGGCGGATGGGCGGATGCCTGGCGCCTGTTGGTCGAACCGGGCGACGTGGTGGGCATCAAGGTGAATCCCGTCGGCCAGCCGCACGTGATTTCAGCCGCTGAAGTGGTGCGCGAGATCATCGCGGGGCTGAACGCCGCCGGCATCAAGAACAAAGACATCGTGGTGTACGATCGCTATCGCGATCAGTTCTTCGAAGCGGGCTTCGACAAATGGTTGCCCGAAGGCGTGCGCACCTCGAACGCAGTCGGCACATTCTACACGGTGCAACTGGCGATCGAGGGTTACGATTCCGATCACTATATGGACATGGCGCTGACGCTTCCGGGTTACGATATCACGAACCCGACGGCGCGCCGCTCTTATGCCGCGCGGTTCATCACGCAGGAAGTCAACAAACTGATCAACCTCCCGGTTCTGAAGGACCATCAATCCGCGGGCGTGACGCTGGCGCTCAAGAATCTCTCGCATGGCCTGGTGAACAACGTTTCGCGCAGCCATTCGTCGAGCACTCTCAACGCCTGCGGCAGTTTCATTCCGGCGGTGGTTTCCATGCCTGTCATCCGCAACAAGGCGGTGCTGCACGTGCTCGACGGCGTCAAAGGGCTCTATCATGGCGGACCCGGCTCCTATCCGCAGTTCGTGTGGGAACACAAGACGCTTTACTTCGCGACCGATCCGGTGGCGCTCGATCACATCTGCTGGAAAGTCATCGACGAGAAGCGCGCCGCTATGGGAATGAAGCCGGTGGCCGAAGACCGGCCGGATAAATACAGCACGTTCTGGAACCGGCAGCCTGAGCACGTCGAGATTGCCGGGGCCATGGGGCTTGGCGAGTGGAACGAATCCAAGATCGACTTCCGGAAAAACAGGCTCTGACGCATTATGACGACCTGGGTCTCCACCCGGACGCGTCCGGCGAGGAGATTCGGGAAGCCTACCTGAACCTGGTGCGTTTGCTGCATCCGGATCTGCAGCGCGAGCCGGCCATCAAGCGTTATGCCGAAAACCAGATGCAGCGCGTGAGCCGCGCCTATGCAGTGCTGTCCGACCCTGAAAGGCGACGCCGCTACGACGCCTCGCAGAGCACGAACGGCGCCGATCCACTTCCAGAGCCCGCAGCTTTGAAGCGCAATGTGGGGCGGTGGCGCGCCCGCGCCCTGATCACCATCGGGTGGCTAATCTGCGCGTTTGCGGGCATCGTGGGCATCGGATGGTACTTCAGCCAGCAGGCCGGTGAACCCGCCGGGCCCGCGCGGGTAAACGCGGCGCCGCTTTCACCGGCAACGAACACCCCAGCGCCGGCAGCCCCGACGCAGGCACCGCCCGCAGCCGATGCCGGCGAAACCAACCCGGACCTCGAGGCCCTGCGCTCCGAGCTTTCCAGCGTCAAGATCGCCAGGGACCGCGCTCTGGATCAAACCGTGCTTCAGGCCAAAGAACTCGATTTTCTGACGAACCGCATTGTAAATGAACCGCAGCGGGCGCTGACCGGCTCGAGCCGGTTCTCGGGCGTCTGGGTGCTCCCGCAGTCGAAGTTGACGCCGGTCTCTGCTTTCACGCCTGAATCCGTCGACCTCATCATGTCCGAGCGCGCCGGCGTGCTCCAAGGACGCTACCGCGCGCGCTACCCCAGCATGGGAGTACCCGAGCCGCCTATGGTGCGCTTTTACTTCGAAGGCAAGTGCCAGGACGACCTGGGCAATGCGACATGGGCCGGCGAAGGTGGATCTAGAGGCGAAATCCAGTTGAAGCTGACGTCGGATAACACGTTACAACTGGTGTGGTCGGTTACGGAGCAAGCAAACCAAACTGGCCCGGCAACCGGAACGGTCGCGCTGGTGCGCAAGCGCGAGCCGTAGTCGTCGGCGCCCGCATTGACCCTCAGACTTTCAGCAATCTCGCCGCGGCTTGGTCCAGAAACCAGGTAACGTTTTTTCCGTCCCTCATGCCGATTTGGGCGGGATATTTCTTGGGGTCGAAGGGCTCTTCGAAAACCGCGCGCACGGCGTCGGCTTTGTCGTCGCCAGTCACCAGCACCGCGGTGTTATGCGCACCCAGCAGCACTCCCGGCAGCAAAGTGATGCGCCACTGATCCAGCTTCGCCACCTGCACAGCAGCAGCGATCTTTTGACGGTCGGCAATGAGCGCCTCGGAGGGGAACAAACTCGCCGTGTGGGTGTCGGCCCCCATTCCGCGCAGGATCACGTCGAACTTGGGCAGGTCGTGCTGCTGGAGCTTAAAGAACCTGCGAATCTCGTCCACGTACACTTCGACGGCCGCCGTGGGGTGCAGCTCGGCCCGGATGCGGTGCACCTGCTGGCGCGGGATGCCGGCGGGTCCGATCAACAAGTCCGCCGCCAGCTTGTAGTTGCTGCGGGGATTATCCGGCGCAACGGCGCGCTCGTCGACCCAGAACAGATGAACGCCGCCCCACTGGAACTTCGCCTCCACCAGGCTCTTGAACAACAGCTTGGGCGTGGAGCCGCCGGAAAGAGCGAGGGTCGCGAAGTCGCGTGCGGCCAGAGTTTCCCTGAGCAGGGCGAGAATGAACTGGGCGCACGCCTCAGCGGTTGCCTCCGCGTCCTCACAAATCTGGCGATCCACACTCATGGCTTCTCCGTTGCAGCCAGCCGCGCGGCCCGTGCCAGGTTTTTTTCAAAAACCGGATCGCGAGCAGGGATCGAAAGCTCCTGCCGCAGCAGGGTGTAATCGTTGTCCGGAGCGAAGACAGTGCGGCTGACCAGCTCATTAACGTGAACTTCGGCGCACACCCGCTCCGAATCACCTGTGAGCACGATGGCCGCTTGCAGGCTGTTGTCCGCCGCCGTCAGTTCCACCAACGCCAGTTCGCCTTCCGCCGCCTTCTCGCCGGGAGCCCAAATCAAGGACGCCTTCACGCGCACGCTTTCCAGGCAGTCCAGCAGCCACGCCGCCAGATAATAAGCGGACGAGGGCGGTGCGGCGCCTCCGAACCCGACGCGCACCTGACGGACCGCGCCAAGCCGCGCCAGGTAGCTGCGGTTTTCGAAAATCTGCGCGATCTGCTCGCGCCAGCGAGTCAGGCGAGTCCACGCAAGGTCAGCCAGAATGCGGCCCGACCGTGTCAACTCGTCGAGCCGCCCCAGAATGGCAGCGGGGCCATGGAATGCAGCCGAATCGAGCACCACCTTGTTCACGATTCCGGCCAATTGCAGGAAATCGCGCAAGCCGAATAGGCGCGACCCGCGGCACCACAGCACCACCGGCAGATCCGCAACCGCCAGAGGCAGGATCACCGCCGGCAGATCGGGCAGGCTGGCATCCGACGCCGTGATTTCAATCTGCTCACAGCAGATCTGACGGCGCTGTCCGAAGGGCATCCAGCACTGCGAGAACACTCGAGAGGAGAGCGCACGCTCGGCCGCAGGCCGGAAACGAATCACGATCGCCCGGCTAGGGTGCTCCGGCATCAGCGCCGCCATCACTGACCAGACGTCGCTCGTGTCCTCGGTTTCCTCCACCAGCGTAATCAGCGTCATGGCGCAGGCCCGCAGCACCCCTGACGCCTGAGTTGGATCGGATTCCTTGCCCAGCGAGACCCACAATTCCGCCAGCTCGCGCAGAATGGTTTCGGGCTGGATGGTGGTGCTCAAGGCCTCCTCCACGCGTGCCCGCGGCGCGCCAGCATGTCATCGGCCTCCTTGGGCCCCCAGCTTCCCGCAGCGTAGTTCGGAAAATCGAATTTCTGCTCCCGCCACACTTCCAGGATCGGCTCCACGACCGACCAACTCGCTTCGACCATGTCCTGCCGCGTGTAGAGCGTTGCATCGCCGATCATGGCGTCCAGCAATAGCGTTTCATAGGCCGTGGGCGACCGCTCGCCGAAGCTCGATCCATAATTGAAATCCATCGAAACCGGCCGGAGTTTCATTCCGGCTCCGGGCCGTTTCGACAAGAATCGCAGTGAGATGCCTTCCTCGGGCTGGATGCGCAGGATGAGCAGGTTGGGCGTCGTCTCTTCCGCATGCTCGCCAAAAACCGCGTGCGGGGCGGAATTGAACTGGATGGCGATTTCGGTCACGCGCTTGGGCAGCCGCTTGCCCGAGCGAATGTAAAACGGCACACCGGCCCATCGCCAGTTGTCCACGAAAAACGTCGCCGCCGCGTAGGTATTGGTCTGCGCCTGCGGATCAACAGCGGGTTCCTGGCGGAAGCCCGGCACGTCGGCCCCGCCGATCCGCGCCGGCCCATACTGGCCCGCGACCGAATTCTCGAGCACCTCGGACGGCTTCAGAATGCGGATCGTCCGCAGCAGCTTGGCGCGCTCATCGCGCACCGCATCCGGCTGAAACGTGGCGCTCGGCTCCATGGCAATCGTCGCCATCACCTGCAACAGATGATTCTGGATCATGTCCCGGAGCGCGCCGGCTTCCTGGTAGTAGGCGCCTCTTCCCTCCACGCCGATGGACTCCGCCGCCGTGATCTGCACGTTGTTCACGTAGCGCCGGTTCCATAACGGTTCGAAGATGCCGTTCCCGAAACGGAAGGCCAGGATATTCTGCACCGTCTCTTTGCCCAGATAGTGGTCGATCCGGTACACGTCCGACTCGCGAAACACCTTGTGCAATTCTTCGCTCAGCGCCCGCGCACTGGCCAGATCGTGTCCGAACGGTTTTTCGATGACGATTCGCCGCCACCCTTTGCCGTTGGCCATCCCGGCCTCGCCAATCCCCAGGGCAGCCGACGCGTACTGGCTGGGCTGCGTGGAAAGATAGAACAGAACGTTTCCGCCGGTGTGGCGCTCCCCGTCAATCTCATTCACGCGCGCTGCCAGATTGAGAAAAGCTTGAGGGTCGGCAATGTCGCCCGCCATGTAGTACAGGCTGCGGGCAAAATCGGCCCACACCTCCTTGTCAAAAGGAGAATCTTCCAGGTACTTGGCGACGGAACTACACATCTTCTCCCGAAACGCATCGTCGCTCATCGGCGTGCGCGAAATTCCCAACACCGCGAAACCCGAAGACAGGCGCCTCTCATAAGCCAGCCGGTAGAGAGCCGGAAGCAGCTTCCTTTTAGTCAGGTCTCCGTTGGCTCCGAAGATTACGGCGGTGCATTCGGGTATCCGGCGCTCGAAGCGGAGCGGGTCCTGGAACGGGTTCTCCAATGACATGTACTTCAAAATATCATGCCGATCCCGCATTGTGATTCCGAGCGACGCGTTCTTTGTGCGATATGCTCCTAAGAATGAAGCCCGCAGCGCAGATCGAATCGGGCGACGCTGTTCTGGTGCAGATTGTAGACGCTGCCCTGGCCGAGGCGGCGCAAAAGAGCGGGTCATGGCTGGTCTGCCGTCCGGGATGCACCCAATGCTGTATGGGGCCGTTTCCCATCACGCAACTCGATGCACGGCGGCTTCGGCGAGGGCTGGCGGATCTCGAGGTGACGGATCCCGCGCGAGCAGGGCTCGTTCGCGAACGGGCACGCGAGTCCGTCGCTCGGATCTCAGGCGATTTTCCAGGCGATCCAGCGACGGGTATCTTAGCGGGTGATGAGTTTCCCACCGCGATGGACGAGGAGCCGTGTCCGGCACTCGACCCTGACGACGGCACCTGCGATCTTTACGCCGCGCGTCCCATTACGTGCCGCACCTTCGGTCCACCGGTGCGCTGCGGCCAGGAATCGCTGGGCGTGTGTGAATTATGCTTCCATGGCGCCAGCGATGCCGAAATCGCCGCCTGCGAAGTTGAGATCGACCCGGAGGGGCTCGAAGGCGAACTCCTGGATGAGATGGAGCGGACAACGGGTGCGCATAGCGAGACCCTCGTCGCCTTTGCCCTGGGGAGCTGAGGCCGCTAATTCAGCCGGCGGATCTTGATGTTCCGGAACCACACTTCGTCGCCGTGGTTCTGCAGCGAGATAGGACAGCTCTTTTTCGGCTGTTTCGCCAGCAGCTCTTCGACATGCGGCGCATCTTTCCAGCGCGTCTCGATCCCATGCAGAGCATCGGCCGAATCCAACGACGAATCTACGACCTTGACGCCGTTCATCCAATGCTCGACGTGATTTCCCTGTAGCAGAATCCTCGACGAATTGAACTCCCCCACCGGCTTTGTGGCGGCCGTCGACGGAGCGACCATGTCGTAGAGTGCGCCGGCAGTATGCTTCAGGTGGCTCTTGGCGTCGCCGTTTAGCGCATCGTCGGTGATCTGATATTCAAACCCAATGACGTAGTCCTGGCCTCGTGACGGCCGCCCGGAAACCGGATGCAGAAACGATCGCTCGACGCTTTGTTCAAACCTCTCCCGCAGTCCGCCAATTTCATGCGGAGCAAGGAACCAGTGATCCTGAATGCGGTATTTCACGCCACTATTCCCCGCGGGCGAAACGCGCCACTCGAACACCAGCTCGAAATCCCCGAACATATCCTTCGTGAAGAGGTCTTCGGTGATGCGCGGGCGCCGGTTGGCTTTCAAGCAGCCGTCTTCGATGGTCCACGCGTCACCGGGCGGCGACTTCATGCGCGGATCATCCCAGCCATTCATGGTCACGCCATCGAACAGCAGGACCCAACCGGCGCGCTTCTCCTCCGGCGTCAGGGCGTTGTCTGCCGCATAGCAACTAAGGACAGAAACGCACAAGAATCCAACCAGTTTCCACATCTCGGTCCAAGAATATCATCGAAGGCGTCGTCCAGCGCCGAAGGAAGCCCATCCAAGCGCTGAAAGTGCAGTAGACTCTCCTTATGCCTCTGTCAGCCAGAAACCAGTTGAAAGGCCGGGTTGAAGATGTTCGCCTCGGCACCATCATGGCGCACGTGGTGGTGCGCGTTGGCGAGAACACCATTGAGAGTGTAATCACTCGGCTCAGCGCCGAGGAACTCAAGCTGAAGAAGGGCGACAGCGTCACCGTCGTGGTCAAGTCGACCGAAGTGATGCTGCAAAAAGACTGACCGGTAGCGAGCGACTTCCGGCCCATGAGCCATTCTTACGACGCCATCATCATCGGCACGGGGCAGGCCGGGCCATCGCTGGCAGGGCGGCTGGCTGGCGCTGGAATGAAGGTCGCCATCATCGAGCGCAAACTGTTTGGCGGCACCTGCGTCAATACAGGATGCATCCCCACCAAGGCGATGGTCGCCAGCGCGTATGCTGCGCGACTGTCGCGCCGCGCCGCCGAGTACGGAGTGAGCGCCGGTCCGGTCGCTGTGGACATGAAGGCGGTGAAGGCCAGGAAAGACGCCATATCCGGAAGCTCCAGAACAGGCGTGGAGAGCTGGCTCAAGGGCATGCAGAATTGCACGGTGTATCAAGGGCATGCCCGCTTTGAATCCGCTCGCGAAGTGCGCGTGGGCGAGGATCTGGTCACCGCCGGCAGGATCTTCATCAATGTGGGCGGGCGGGCCGTCGTGCCCTCCATGCCCGGCCTCGATCAGGTTCGCTATCTGACGAATTCCTCCATGATGGATGTCGATTTCCTGCCGCCTCATCTGGTCATCGTGGGAGGCAGCTACATCGGCCTGGAGTTCGGTCAGATGTTCCGGCGCTTTGGCAGCGAAGTCACCATTATCGAAATGTCGTCGCGCCTGATTCATCGCGAGGACGAAGACGTCTCGGCCTCGATCAAGGACATCCTGGAGGCCGAAGGGATTCACCTGCGCTTGAACGCGAAATGCATCCGCGTTGCCCCGCGCGACGGCGGGGTTGCCGTCGGAGTGGACTGCACCAGTGGCCCCCCCGAAATCCAGGGATCCCACGTACTGCTGGCCGTGGGCCGCAGGCCCAACACCGACGACCTCGGCCTCGACAAAGCCGGGGTGATGCAGGACCAGCGCGGGTACATCGTGATCGACGACCAGTTGCGCACCAGCGTACCGGGCATCTGGGCGCTGGGCGACTGCAACGGAAAAGGAGGGTTCACGCACACTTCGTACAACGATTTCGAAATCGTCGCCGCCAATCTCCTGGATAACGATGCGCGCCGCGTTAGCGACCGCATCACGGCCTATGCCCTCTACATCGACCCGCCGCTCGGCAGGGCCGGCATGACCGAAACGGAAGTGCGAAGCTCCGGCCAGCGCGCGCTCATCGGAACACGGCCCATGACGCGCGTGGGCCGCGCCGTGGAAAAGGGCGAAACTCAAGGCTTCATGAAGATTCTGGTCAGCGCGGACACAAAACAGATCCTCGGCGCATCAATTTTGGGGACCGGTGGGGACGAAGCCATTCACTCCATTCTCGACGTTATGTACGCAAAAGCACCTTATACCGTTGTGCAGCGCGCCATGCACATTCACCCAACGGTTTCAGAATTGTTACCGACCGTTTTGGGAGACCTCAAGCCTCTCGGTGCCCAAGCCGGCGCGAGCGCAACGCAATAGTTCCTGATTTCGACACATCCAAACCCAGCCGGCAATCATCAAAGTTAACGTTCGGAGCTGTTGACATTCGTACGGGTTTGGAGGCGGATAGTCGTCTTTCGCCACGCCCAAGAACGTTCAAAGCACGGCAGAAAGGCGTAAGCTAGTGCAGATGTCTGGCAGGCCAGGTGCTGGCTTTTGAGAAGCCGAGGAGAGAAACCCCATGTTTGCTGCTCAAGTGGATGTCCGGGTCAGGCACGAATTACTCGCAACATTGGTTGAAGCGCGTGCTCAAACAGACAGGCTGTTCGCATTGGTGAGAAATGATTCCTTTTACGAACGGCCTATCCCCGAGCGCCACCGGATTGTTTTCTACATCGGCCATGTGGAAGCCTTCGACTGGAATCTCCTGCAAGGCGCGATTCCCGATCTGCACTCCTTTCATCCCGAGTTCGACCGGCTCTTCGCCTTCGGTATCGACCCGGTCGGCGGGGGGCTGCCCACCGATCAGCCGGGCGACTGGCCGTCTCTCGCCGAGGTCCATCGATACAACTCGAGAATTCGCGACGTTCTGGATGCCGGACTCGAGCGGCCGTCCTTCTGGCATTCGCAATACGATGGCTTTGCCGGCAGCACGCTCATCCATGTAGCCATCGAGCACCGCCTCATGCACGCCGAAACGCTGGCCTACATGTTTCATCAACTGCCGCTCGAGCGAAAGATCCGGCAAGGCAACACGCCTGCGCACACCTCTCAGCCCCTGGAGTTGGGAATGGTGGAGATTCCCGGCGGTTCCGCCACGCTCGGCCTTCCCCGGGACTTGGAAGCGTTCGGCTGGGACAACGAATACGACGAACACACCGTCAGTGTCCCCGCCTTCGCCATCGACCGCTACAAAGTCACCAACGGCCAGTACCTGGAATTCGTCGATGCCGGCGGCTACACCGATCGCGGACTGTGGCCGGAAGCCGGCTGGAATTGGAAAACCGAACAGAACATCAGCCACCCGCTGTTCTGGAAGCGCCGCAACGGCCGCTGGTATTACCGCACCATGTTCGACGAGCTTCCGTTGCCCCTCGATTGGCCGGTCTACACCAGCCACGCCGAGGCCTCAGCCTACGCCCGCTGGGCCGGCAAGAAGCTGCCCACCGAAGCGCAATGGCACCGCGCAGCGTACGGCACGCCCGGCGGCGCGGAGAGACCTTACCCCTGGGGCGCGGAAACACCGGACCGCGCCCACGGCTATTTTGATTTCAAACGGTGGGATCCCACCCCCGTCAACGCCTTTCCCCGCGCCGCCAGCGCTTTTGGCGTGGCCGGCCTGGTTGGAAACGGATGGGAGTGGACGCGAAGCCTCTTCGAGCCCTTCCGAGGCTTCCGCGCATTTCTGTTCTACCCGGGTTACTCCGCTAATTTCTTCGACGGCCAACATTATGTGCTCAAGGGCGGCTCCACCCGCACCGCGGCTTGCATGCTGCGTCGCTCATTTCGCAATTGGTTTCAGCCGCACTACCAATACGTGTACGCCGGATTCCGCTGCGTCGCGGATTGAATCCGAGGAGATTTCCAGATGCTGATCCATCCTATCGTGGCTGATCCTGTCATCGACCTTGCCGAAGATGTATGCAGCGGGTTAACCAAACCGGGCCAGAAGGAACTGCCCTCCAAGTACCTCTACGACGAGGTCGGCTCGCGGCTTTTCGAAGTCATCTGCGCTCTTCCCGAATATGGCCTGACGCGCGCAGACGAGCGCCTGCTTCGCAAACACGCGCAGGAAATCGTGGACCGCGTGCCCCGGGACGTAATAGTCGCCGAACTGGGAAGCGGCAGCGGCAAGAAGACCCGCTGGATTCTGGAAGCGATTTCCCGCCATCGCCCCACTTCTTACTACCCCATCGAGATTTCGGCCACCGCCCTGGCCATGTGCGAGAGAGAACTGGCGGACATCGACGCCATCAGCATCGTGGGCTGCGAGCGCGAATACCTCGACGGGCTTCTCGAAGTCGCGGCGCGCCGGCTACACGGCCAGCGGATGCTGGTCCTGTTTCTGGGCAGCACCATCGGAAATTTCGATCGCCCCGCCGACGTCAGCTTCCTCAGGGAAATGCGCCTGATCCTGGAGCCGGGTGATGCCCTGCTCCTCGGCACGGATCTCGAAAAACCCGTCCTGCAACTGATCGACGCCTACGATGATCCGCTGGGAGTCACCGCCGCATTCAACCTGAATCTCCTCACCCGCATTAACCGCGAGCTCGACGCCGATTTCGACCTCGGCTGCTTCGAGCACCTGGCCCGGTTCAACCGGGAAACCCGGAGCATCGAGATGCATCTGCGCTCCACGCGCGATCAGGTTGTTACCATCGGAAGGGCTGGGATCTCGGTTCCCATCCTCGAGGATGAAA
>Ga0187817_10000601_pt1 | contig 15856 bp, 14 predicted proteins | sample NC_wetland_sal_i_17_FD_132431 | JGI IMG/M metagenome (GOLD analysis project Ga0187817, IMG submission 132431) | Wetland sediment microbial communities from Neuse River Estuary, North Carolina, USA - SO4_2 | ecosystem: Environmental > Aquatic > Freshwater > Wetlands > Sediment | place: USA...
ACCCCCAGCGTCAAGGTGCTGGATCCTGCGCAAGTTCCGGAGAAGAAATCGTTCCCTCCACGGTTGCTGATTATGTTCCTTGGAACGTTCTTGATGTGTTCGATGTCCGTGGTCTGGGTGCTGGGCGCGGAGCAGTGGCGCGCCGCGGCCCCCGAGGATCCACGCAAGATTTTGGCAAAGGAAGTTGTGGCGACGCTGAAGACGCAAGCGCATCGATTCTCGACGAATGTCTTCTCACGGAATGGCGCCGGAGCAAGCGTGGCGGAACAAAGGGATTCGGACCGGCAGGACGATCTCCAGCCGCCGAGTGGCAAGTCTGAGAGACCGTAAAGCCGTATGTAAGTAAAAGATATAAAAAGGGTTAGGTCACATATGGCCCTGTAAGTGACGGGGCGGAGCTGTGAGAAAGCAATGTTGAGTCCATCGATGGGAATAGGCTCGGCGGCGGGCGTAGCGCGAGAGGAGTTTTTTGCTGGTGGCGAGCTAGAGGTGTACGTCCAGCCCCGGTGGTATGCGGCCTATACCCGCGCGAACCACGAACGGCGCGTTGCAGACCAGCTCATTGAGCGCGGCGTGGAGAATTTCCTGCCGCAATACGAATCGGTGCGCAAATGGAAAGACCGCAGGGTGCGCCTGCAAATGCCACTCTTCCCGGGGTACGTGTTTGTCCACCTGGCGCTGCAAAGCCGACTGCAAGTGCTGCAAGTCCCGGGGGTCGCTTACCTGGTGGGTTTTGGGGGGAAACCTGTGGCGGTTCCGGAAGAGGAATTCGCGAAGATCCGCGGATTCCTGAAGCCGGGACTGCGTGCCGAGCCGCACCCGTACCTGACCGCGGGCCGCCGGGTGAGAGTCAGGAGCGGGCCGCTGGCCGGGACGCAAGGAATCGTGCTCCGGCGAAAGGGAAACTTCCGGCTAGTGATCTCGATTGAGTTGATCCAACGGGCGGTGGCGGTGAATATTGATGCGGCGGATCTGGAAGCGCTGGGGTAACCCATGTCAAATGGAATCGCAGGGATTGAATGGAAAGGAGTAAAGGAAAGCAGCTGGGGGATTGAAGTTGGCGGGGAGCGTCAACTTGATTTCCGCACACGCGCAAATGACTGAGACTTCTACTAACGGTAATCTGCCTCTGACAAGTGGCAGACTGCTGGCGCGCAATGTGATTTGGAATCTGCTAGGGACGATGGGTCCGTTGCTGGCGGCGGTTCCGGCGGTCCCCCTGTTGATTCGCGCCATGGGCACGGATCGATTTGGCGTCGTGACGCTCGCTTGGGTGGTTGTTGGGTATTTCAGCCTTTTTGACTTCGGTTTCGGACGCGCACTCACGAAACTGGTTGCGGAAAAACTCGGTGCCGGACGAGCTGAGGACGTGCCCTGTCTGTTTTGGACTTCACTAGTCCTGATGCTACTGTTCGGCAGTCTTGGGGCAGTTGTAATGGCCGTTTTGTCGCCCTGGATGGTGCACTCCGTTTTGCGCATCCCAGCGTCCATTCAATTGGAGACCCTGAGGGCCTTCTATCTTCTGGCGGCCTCACTGCCCATTGTTATAACCACGACCGCACTGCGAGGCTTTCTGGAGGCTCACCAGCGGTTCGGGCTCTCGAACGCCGTGCGCATGCCGCTGGGTGCTTTTACATTTGTGGGGCCACTTCTCGTTTTGCCGTTCTCATCAAGCCTCGTGCCGGTGGTCGGTGTCCTCGTCGTGGCTCGTCTGGTGGCTTGCTTTGTTCTCTGGGGGCTGTGCTTGCGGATTCATGCCGGGCTGACCGACGTAATCGCGATTCGCTGGACTCTCGCATCTTCCTTATTTCATTTTGGCGGTTGGATGACGGTGAGTAATGTCGTTAGTCCTTTGATGGTATATCTGGATCGTTTTTTTATCGGGGCGGTCGCTTCGATTAGCGCCGTAGCATACTACGCAACGCCATGGGAAGCCATCACTAAGCTACTATTCGCTCCGTCCGCGATTGTAGGCGTGCTCTTTCCGGCGTTTTCGTCAGGATTCGCGCAAGACAAGACACGGACCAGGCTTCTCTTTATCCGTGGAGTGAAGTATACGTTTATTGCGATCTTCCCGTTTCTGCTCATCGTGATCGTCTTCGCTCGCGAGGCCCTCACACTATGGGTTGGCGCAGATTTCGCGCGGCACAGCGCCGTCGTCTTGCAGTGGCTGGCTGTTGGGGTTTTCTTCAACGGTATCTCCCAGGTTCCATTCGCGCTGGTGCAAGGGGTCGGACGACCCGACATCACCGGCAAGCTCCACCTGTTGGAACTCCCGGCGTACGCGGTCTCCTTGTGGCTGCTTGTGCACAGCCGTGGGGTCGAAGGAGCGGCGATGGCATGGACGGGGCGTGTTGCAATCGATGCGCTTATCTTGTTCGGCTTTTCCTATCGGATATTGCGAACGGAGCCACAGATTCTGAGAGGATTCCTTATGCCTCTGGGGTCAGCGGTTCTGCTTTTGACGCTCGGCGGCGTTCCGATGGGGGTCTACACAAAAATCTCCTTCACAGTTTTGACGTTGTTTGTGTTTGGCGTTATCGCCTGGTTCGCGCTTCTTGATCCCTCGGAACGGCTGTACGCGCGAAGTAAGATTTGGGCTTGGTAGTGCAGAACGGCATGCTATGACTTCATCGCATTCCTTGGCGTTTTCGACACTCAGACACAGTCTTCGGATGAAGAGCAGTACACGCAGGGCTCTGCAAATATTTGCGACCCAGGCCGGGCACTCGTCAGCGACAGCTTCAACTTTTTTGTGCCGGGAAAACTAATCTCATGAATCGACGTCGGTTGTGGAAGTCATGCGAACGGCGAGCCAGTCGTCAAAGCAATTTCCTGTACTCACTGGTGAAGGTTCTTTTTCTCGGCCCTTACCGTGATCGACGAGACATAACTGAAGAATTTCAATGATAGCCACCCAGTGCGCCTGCTCTTGTACGCGTAATGCGGCGACATCTTGAGAATGGAGCGCAGCTTTGCCGTATAGAACTTGGGTGTATAGCGAAAGGATGGTCTGAGGTCAGCCCGTTTTATGGTAGCCAGCAGTTCCGTGCGCGAGCGGTAGTGCGTATAGTAAAGCAGGCTGTCCGCGGCCTGCTCCGGTTCGAGACGCTTGCTAAACCCAATCTTCTGCATCAGGGCTATCCATCTGACCTGCGCATCGTGGTCTATAAACCGATGCGCCAGTGGCATCAAGAGGTGCCCTTCCCACAAACAGTTCTTGAGCGGGAAGAGGTGAAAGGACACGCCTCCTTCCTGCAGAACGCGATGTACCTGAGAGAAGAAAAAGTCGGCGTCTTTCACATGCTCAAGAACTTGGTTGGACACAACAAAATCGAAATGCCCGTCGGGATACGGCCAGGGGACGCCAGTCTGAACGATTTTTATGTTGGGCGCAGAAGGAAAGAAACCCTCTATCTTGTCGAAGCCGACCGAGGTGACATCCATTCCATGTAGCTCAACTTGCGTATCTGGTCTTAGCTTTGCGAATGCATCCGCAAAGTAGGTGAGCATCTTTCCAGCACCGCAGCCGACATCCAAGATTCGGAAGCAACGAAGGTTCTGGCTTTCGGTGTTTATTGCGGATAACAAATGCAAGTGAGTGATGCTGGAAGGGGACGGAAGCGCCGGTTTAGTCACGGAGCAACAGGTTAGCACGGTGAAGTTTATTGGGCCAAGGTCGAAGTGCCACGCAAGCGGCCAGACACCTGGCCCCATCGACATGATTCAGGTCGCTGTTTTCGTCTCGAAGAGGCAGATTCACCAAAAGCGTATGGGACCATTCGCGTCGTAGTGGTGGATTCGAGTTTAATCGACACATCACAGCATATCGCGCGGCGTTACCTCAGTCGTGCAGCGGTTTGCGGTCGTTTCGAATTCTGAGAAATGTCAGCTGATTTTTTTCTCATTGGAAGCTGGGGCATGGCGATGTATCTGTCGCACAAGCTCTACCGTGACTTGTTCACGCCACTGTGCGTTTATGTCTCGATGTGGCTTGCTTGCTTGCTGCTGTTCCGTCTACGGTTGGTGAACTACTTCGAGTTGGAGACGAGGACAGTTATTCTGGTCGGCACAAGCATCGTTGCCTTTGCGCTTGGGTGTGTGATTGCTGGTCGTGGCAGGCGACCTGATGGCAAGGTACTGGGAGTGTCGGTGGCGCTCCAGCAGGATCGGCTTATTCTTGTTATCAAAACACTCCTGGTGCTTAATTTTGTGGGCCTCCTAGTTTTTGTTTTTCGGATGAGCAGCAGCTATGGGTTAGCGAACTATGCGTTGGATCCATCGTTTATCCGCGGGGAGGCGGGTGATTGGACACATGCAGGACTGCTGGGTCTCCTTCTGATGTTGGATTATCCGTTGCTGGTATGTAGCTGGATCCACCGTCTTCGGACCAGCAGGTGGCAGTGGTTTAGCTTTCTAGGGCTTTTGTTGCCTGTGGTACAAACCTATCTCAAGCTGGACCGCGGCACGCTCACAGTCTACGTCATCACTTGCTTATTTGTCTGGATTTATTGGAACGGCTGGCGCAAGGTGAACTGGAAAATTATTCGCCGCCTGGTCATGCTCGGCGGTCTACTTTTTATGTACTTCCTGGCGATAGGACTGCTCCTGGGCAAGACTGTGTCAGGCGCGATGGAAAGCAGTGTCTACGATGTGCGTGATTTTAATATCAGTTCGGCGGCTGGCCTGGCGCTAGCGAGTCCCTATATTTACGCGACCGGGGCATTTCCTACGTTTCAGGAGGCCATGGCGGATGTCCACGAGCTGTCTTGGGGGGCGCATAGTTTCTATCCCATTGCGAGACTCTTCTATGGTTTGGGGATTCTAAAGGAGCGCCCTGAGGGTTTCATGTATAGCTTCTATTTGGTTCCTATTCCGTTCAATACATATACGCAGCTATTTGCGTTCTACCAGGATTTTGGTTCGCCGGGCGTCGTTTTCATGCCGTTGTTTCTGGGATGGTTCGAAACACGTAGGTATCTCCAGATGAGGGCTCATCCGGACGTGTTCTCGCTCGGTGCAACATCTGCGCTCATGGTGCTAAATGTTTTCAGCGTATTCATTCCTCTAATAACGGGAGTTTCGCTGTGGTATTGCCTTTTGATTTTATACTGGATTTCGAAGTACTGCGTTATTCGTCGGCCGGTCCTTAATCCCGCTTGATCTCCGCTGGGCGATCGCCCGTCTGCGCCAGGGCTGGTCAATGGCACGCGATGGATGTGTAGATGGTGCCTGGCCGTCGTTGATTTTGGTGAAAAGAATGGGGAATGTACCTTCTCTTGATGTTGTTATCGTGAACTGGAATGCGGGCGAATTCTTGGCACGGTGCTTGCAGTCTATCCAGGGGACGGCGCGGGAGGATGTCGAAGTTCGACGGGTCGTTGTCGTGGATAACGCCTCGTCGGATGGGTCGGGAAGAGATCTGAATTTTCCGGGCCTGCCGTTACAGGTGGTTTCAAACACACTGAATCGCGGATTCGCCGTTGCTTGCAATCAAGGAGCCCGAGGAACTTCGGCGGAGTACTTACTATTTCTCAATCCTGATGTCAGGCTGCAATTGGATTCACTGCGGATACCTCTGCGATTCATGGAAGACCCCGTAAACGGAAGAATTGGCATCTGCGGGATCCAGCTACTCGATGAATCAGGGCACGTTAGCCGCACCTGCTCTTGGTTTCCGACCGGAGCATCGGTCTTGTGGCAAATGTTGGGATTGGATCGGCTCTTTCCCCGCATTTTCCGGGGACATTTCCTGAAGGAATGCGAGCATCAAGAGTCAGCCACTGTGGACCAGGTCATGGGTGCATTTCTGTTAATTCGCCGTGCGTTGTTTGAAGCTCTCGGCGGCTTTGACGAACGATTCTTCGTCTATTACGAAGATCTGGACCTCTCTTACCGAGCGAAGCGATGCGGTTGGTCATCGTATTACCTTGCAAGCACTCAGGCCTGGCATAAGGGTTGCGGTTGTTCGGATCAGGTAAGGGATATACGTTTATTCTATTCTCTACGGAGCCGAATTTTGTACGCCTATAAGCACTTCAGCCGATCAGCGGCAACGCTCGTATTGCTTGGAACCATACTGTTGGAACCTTTTTCTCGGCTGGCATGGGCGGGCTTGACGGGATCGTTAGCAGGAATGCGCGAGACAGTTAAAGGCTATGCCATGCTCTGGCGAGCGCTTCCCTCAATGGTGGCCGTAGCGCGCCGAGAACGCTGGCACGTTCACTCGATGGGTACGGATTGATGTTGGATTTTGAAGATATGCGTATTGGGTATGGCCCTACAAGCAGCACGCTGGCGGCGCCAGGGGATCGGCGCAGGTTTTGTTACTATGCAGCTAAACGTAAGATCCGATTCGAGATCGCCAAGCCGTACGAGACGTACGATCTTGTGGTGCTTACCCAGGGTGCGGATATTAGCCTGTGGAGACATTATCCGCGAGGCCGCACAAAGATTATCTTCGATTTACCTGACGCGTACCTAGCTATTCCGCCGCTTGATCCGATGGGTCTTTTGCGGGGCTTCGCAAAATTTGCTGTTCGGCAGAACCGGCACTTGCTGCTGAACTATACCAGCGGGCTGGAGGAAATGTGCAGGCGTGCGGACGCGGTGATCTGCACTACATCAGAGGAAAGGAAGCGGATTAAGTCCCTCTGCGGCAGCGTGCACGCAATTCTCGATTTCCAAGGAAATGATGTCCGCACTCGTAAGACTGATTATTCCTCAGGCGAGATTTTTAATCTCGTTTGGGAAGGTCTACCCGGGAACATAGAGTTTTTGTACGAAATAAAAGATGTTCTCAATGAGCTTCGAAGAAAACGCAAGATCGCACTTCACATAATCACAGCTCTCCGTTACGGAAAATACTTGCACGGAGTGCTGGGTAAGCGCCGGACGGAAGAGGAGGCGCGCAGGATTTTTCAGCCCGTGTACGTCTACGCATGGAACGAGCAAACACTCTCTGCGATCTGTTCAACATGCGATCTGGCGGTGATACCCATCCCGTTGCACAACGCTTTGCGCGCCGGAAAACCAGAAAACAAGCTGCTGTTTTTCTGGCGACTGGGAGTACCAGCTGTCGTGACTGCAACGGCTTCTCATATTCGAGCCATGCAGCAGTGCGGGCTCCCAATGGCCTGCCACACCATGCAAGATTGGCGAGTCACCCTAGAAAAATACATGTCTGATGAAGATGCGCGGAGAGAAGCTGGACAAAAAGGCAAGGCATTTACGGAACAGCATCACGGTGAAGAGAAAATGCTCGGTCAATGGGATGAGGTATTTCATTCAGTCCTGGGACAGTCAATCGAACCGCAAGAGCCGAATTCGCAGAACATCGGCACAGGACGTTTTGTCGAATCTATCGCACTTCGGTAATGGAACACTGTGAACGGTCGGCAATGAACCCAAGTGAAGTCAGTGCGGGGATGAACTCTGCAGCGCATGCTGAATCGATAATTATGCGAAACATGAAAATCACAGGAGGAGCCAGATGAAAGGTGTAGTCCTTGCGGGTGGCACTGGCTCGAGGCTATTTCCTCTTACGCGTGTGACAAACAAGCATCTTTTGCCGGTATATGACAAGCCGATGCTGTATTACCCGTTGCAAACGCTTGTCGATGCCGGGATTCAGGATATCTTGATCGTGACCGGGGGCAACAACGCGGGAGACTTCCTGCGGCTGCTGCGGAACGGGAAAGACTTTGGGCTGAAGCAACTCAGCTTTGCCTATCAGGAAGGCGAAGGAGGCATCGCCGACGCGCTGCGCTTGGCGGAACCTTTTGCCGCGGGCGAGAAAATTTGCGTGATTCTGGGAGACAACATTTTGGAAAACAGCATCCGCACCGCGCGAGAAAAGTTTGAAAGGCAAATGGAAGGCGCACTGATCCTACTGAAAGAGGTGCCGGACCCCGAGCGCTTTGGCGTTCCGGTGTTCGACGGCAAACGAATTGTGCGCATCGAGGAAAAGCCGAAGGTTCCCGCCTCGCCCTATGCAGTCATCGGCGTATATTTTTACGACCGAACCGTGTTCGACCGCGTCCGCACGCTGAAACCTTCCGGGCGGGGCGAATTCGAAATCACGGACGTAAATAACTCGTACCTCGTCGATGGGCAGCTCAGTCACGACATCATCAATGGGGGCTGGACGGACGCGGGGACGTTCGAATCACTGTGGCGAGCTACCAAGATGATGCGCGAGAAGGTGCTACTAGTTGAGGAACAGGTGTTGGTATCTACCCAATACCGGGAAAAGCAGAAAAGCGCACAGAAAGCAGTTGGAGCCACTACAAATCTCTAAGAATCGAGGAGGTGCCATGGCCGCCAGTGCGGTTCAAAGAGCCGAAGTATTGGCAACGGAGATCGCGGACGTGAAGCTGATTGTTCCCCGAATCCACCGGGATCACCGGGGTTTTTTTTCGGAGACGTACAACAAGGCGGAGCTAGAGGTGCTGGGCGCAAAGCTGGAATTCGTCCAGGACAATCATTCTTTGTCTGTAGACCGCGGCGTCGTGCGAGGGCTACATTTTCAGATTCCACCGTTTGCACAGGACAAACTCGTGCGTGTGATCCGCGGATCGATCTTCGATGTCGCTGTAGACATCCGGCGAGAGTCACCGACATATGGAAAGCACGTGGCACGCGTGATTAGCGCGGCGGATTGGAATCAGTTTCTTGTGCCCATCGGATTCGCGCATGGGTTTTGCACGCTAGAGCCGAACACGGAAGTCATCTACAAGGTGACGAACTATTACTCGGCGGAAAATGACCGCGGAGTGCTGTGGAATGATCCGGATTTGGGAATTGCTTGGCCGATCGCGGAAGAAGAGGCCGTCCTGTCGGACAAAGACCGGAAACAGCCGCGCTTCCGCGAGCTGCCAGCCTATTTTTGAAAAGCCATTTTAAGGAGGGGAGCTCGAATGTCGAGAGTTTTGGTTACAGGAGCAGGTGGGTACATCGGTACAGTGCTCGTTCCGACGCTGTTGGAGCAAGGGTTCGAGGTGCGCGCGCTGGACCGGTTTTTCTTCGGAAGACATCTGCTTGCTGACGATCCGCGTGTCGAAGTCGTGAGAGAAGATTCGAGGAGAATCCGCGCCGAGCACCTGGCGGGTGTGGTTGCGGTAGTGGACCTCGCGGCTTTGTCGAACGATCCGAGCGGCGAGCTATTCCAGAAAGAAACCTGGGAGATTAATTGCGAGGCGCGCGTGCACACCGCGACCTTGGCAAAACAGTTGGGGATTCATCGTTACATTCTGCCATCCTCGTGCAGCGTTTACGGCTTTCAAGCAAACGGCCATGCAGTCAACGAGGGAAGCGACACCAATCCGCTGACAACCTACGCGAAAGCCAACCGCGCCGCGGAAGAGCGCATTCTGCCCCTGGCAGACGATCGATTTTGCGTCGTGGCCCTTCGACAGGCGACCGTCTTCGGCTATTCGCCACGAATGCGTTTCGACCTGGCCATCAACGGCATGACCTACGGCGCGTGGAAGACCGGGGTTCTTCCGCTGATGCGAGATGGAAGTCAGTGGCGTCCCATGTTGCACGTTCGGGATGCCGCTGCTGCGATCTGTTTCCTTTTGAAGGCGGACGCAAACAAAGTAAACGGCCAGATTTTCAACATCGGGGCGAACCGCAATAACTATCAGGTGGGGCCACTGGCGGAAATCGTAGTCGAGTGCCTCCCCAAAAAAATTCAGATTGACTGGTACGGCGATCCTGATCGGCGCTCATATCAGGTTTCGTTTGACAAAATTCAATCCCTGGGATTCGAAGCAAAATACGGCGCGCGGGACGGTGCTCTCGAGGTCTATCAGGCGCTAGAGTCGGGTGCGCTGCAAAAAACGCCCCAGACGATTACGCTCGATTGGTACAAGGAGCTCACGCGCTGGCACCAGATTATCTCCGAGGTAGAGATGTATGGAGGGATCGTAAGGATATGATTGTCGCCGTGCTCGGAGCCAACGGTCAACTGGGCAGTGACATCCTGAGGCTTGCTGCTGCGAGCGACGACGAATTCAAAACGTTAGCGCTGACCAGGAAGGACTTGGACGTTCGTGACCTGTCCTCCATCCCTGCCGTCCTCTCCAAGTTCCAATTCGACGTATTGGTGAACTGCACGGGCTACCACAAAACTGACGAGGTCGAAGAGCATGCGACGGAGGCATTTCGAATCAACGCCCATGCTGTCGCAGCACTGGCGAAGGCGTGCAAATCCCGGGGTGCGCGCTTCGTGCAAATCAGCACAGACTACGTATTCGACGGAAGAAGCCGGCGACCTTACGTCGAGACAGATTCTGCCAGCCCGGTGAATGTCTATGGATCTTCGAAGCTCCTCGGGGAGAGACTCGCGATCCGTGAGTATGATGAGGGAACGTTAATAGCCCGCGTGGCGTCTCTGTTTGGCGTCGCCGGATCGAGTGGTAAAGGCGGAAATTTTGTGGAAACGATTTTGTGGAAGGCCAAGGAAACGGGTGAGGTTCGGGTGGTAAACGACATCACCATGTCACCCACATCAACAGCGGATGCGGCACGTCTGATTCTGACCTTGCTGGAGAAAGAGGCGCCCGTTGGAATCTACCACGTTGTGAACTCAGGTTCGGCTACCTGGTTTGAATTCGCCCGACAGATTGTGGAAGAGGCCGAACTTAGAGCGAACGTAGTTCCCACGACGAGCGGCGAGTATCCCACAGTGGCTGTCCGACCGATGTACACCGCCTTGGACAACGGGAAGATTTCTCAAATCGTTGGAGAAATCCCTCATTGGGGGGATGCTCTTCGCGTTTACCTCATGAAAAAAGGGCACGTTCCTGTCGCTCAGACTCATACACTGAGGGCCGGGGGTTAGTTCGAATCGAGTTTTTGGCCGGAATTGGAAGGAATGGGGTCTAACGAACCGTCCGAGTACGCTCGCACCGCTGCAAGGGTCTTTTCGGTAACATTATGTTTTAGGTATGAGTTATATACGGTTTTACACAAACGCCTTTTCGGCTGAGGGCCGAGCACATGAGTGAGCCCCAGGTAGGTCGAGCGCCACGACTGCTTCAAGTTGTGACTGCAGCTATGTCCTTCACTCTCAGGCGTGGACAACCAGCGTATCTTCGCGAAGCTGGATTCGAAGTGATGATAGTTTCCTCTCCAGGGGAAGAGCTCGAACGTACCGCCAGAGAAGATGATGTGCGGAGTCTTGGGGTCAAGATGGAGCGAGAGATCTCTCTGCTGCAGGATATGAAATCGCTCTGGCGGTTATACGGCGCGATGCGTGAGTTTCGCCCAGATCTGACCGACGTTGGGACGCCGAAAGGGGGACTGCTGGGGGGGCTCGCCGCCTTGTTGAATCGTGTCCCCTGCCGCATCTATACGCTTTACGGCCTGCGGTGCGAAACCGCAACAGGGTTAAAACGACGTGTGCTCCTTTTCACCGAGCGAATTGCCTGCCTATGTGCCCATCGCGTGATCTGCGTGAGTGAAAGCTTGCGTCGGAAAGCTGTATCACTGGGCATCGTGAAGTTAGATCGAACGGTCGTGCTGGGTTGCGGAAGTTGCAACGGAGTTGACGCCGAGCTATTCGCACGCACCGCAGATCGGTATCAGGCCGCTCTAGAGTTGCGTCGACACCTTGGAATACCTAAGGAGGGCCCAGTCATTGGTTTTGTCGGGCGCTTGGTTGTTGATAAGGGAGTCGCTGAATTATTTGAGGCATACGCTCAATTGCGCCAGAATTTTCCGGAGCTACGTCTCTTGCTCGTTGGCGACTTTGAAGAAGGTGACCCTTTGCCTCAACAGCTTCGCGAACGGATTAAGGGCGATCCACACGTGATTGTAACTGGATTTGTGAAGGATGTAGCGCGCTTCTACCACGTAATCGATGTTCTAGCACTGCCCACGCGCCGAGAAGGCTTCCCGACTGTGATCCTTGAAGCCCATGCTGCCGGAAAGCCTGTGGTCACTTTCCGGGCAACGGGCGCCGTAGATGCTGTCGCTGACGGAGTGGATGGCATGGTGGTTCCCGTCGGGGACATCGGGGCGCTGGCCGAAGCCCTTTCGAGCCTTATAGGCAACGCTTTATTGGCAGAGACAATGGGACGGAATGGATACGATCGGGTCGTGCGGGAGTTTCAGCCGGTAAGGATTTGGTCGGGGATCGCCCAGGTTTATCTGCAGTTGTTGAAGGAAAAGGGAATTTCCTGCGCTGCCGTTCGATTGAATGCTCCCGGGCCTCCTTTTCTCGAGAGGCTGCAGGAGGCGTCGAGGTGAAACGTCGCATCAAGCGAATCCTTGATGTTTCCCTGGCGGTTGTCGCGCTTGTCGTCTTGTCCCCTCTTCTGGGTCTTGTCGCGTTATTCATCTACCTCAAGATGGGAAAACCTGTGTTGTTTCGGCAGATTCGCCCGGGTCACAAGGCAAAGCCGTTTACATTGCTTAAGTTCCGAACCATGAACACAGCTTGTGACCCGCAAGGTTGCTTCTTGCCGGACGGCGAGAGATTAACAAGTTTGGGAAAGCTTCTTCGTCAATTCAGTATTGATGAATTGCCGCAACTTTGGAATGTGCTAATTGGAGATATGAGTCTTGTTGGCCCCCGTCCTCTGCCGCTAGATTATTTGCCTCGCTATTCTGCCGTCCAGGCCCGGCGCCACGAAGTTAAGCCTGGCCTTACAGGCTGGGCTCAGGTGAACGGGAGGAACGCGATTGATTGGGGAGAGAGACTTCGACTGGACATCTGGTATGTCGACCACTGGAGTCTCGGAATCGATTTTAAGATCATTTGGAAGACAGTGCCCACGCTGTTCAAACGAGAAGGTATTTCAAAGCCTGGACATGCGACGATGCCAGAGTTTGTGGGAGACGATCAGTCAGGTTTATGAGAGCGAAGAAAGTGTTCGTTTACGGGGCTAGCGGCCACGGAAGAGTCGTTGGTGACATTTTGCAGGCCCGCAAAGATGCGAACTTCATCGGCTACATAGATGATGCGGCGGATTTGCTGGGGCGAAAGGTCCTCGGTTTTCCGGTTTTCGGTAATGGAGAGTGGTTGCATCAGGAAGCTACGAAGATGGAACTCGCGGTCGCCCTAGGTATTGCAGATAACATCATTCGTCAAAGACTCGCCAGACAATGTACTGCGTGGGGCATAGAGTTGGTGACGCTCGTCCACCCAACAGCATCAGTCTCAAGTTCGGCAAAGTTAGGTTATGGAGTCGTTGTGATGGCTCAGGCCGCAATAAATGCAGAGGCGAAAATTGGTGATGGGGCGATTGTGAATACGTCCGCTGTCGTCGAGCACGACGTTCAAATTGGTGATTTCGCTCATGTTTCCCCAGGAGTGGTCATGGCGGGAGCTACGCGCCTCGGTAAGCTCTCCCATCTCGGGATTGGCGCTTTAGTTATTCCATGTGTAAGTGTGGGAGCTAAAACAGTTGTTGGGGCAGGCTCCGTGGTCGTGCGAAACATCCCAGATGATGTAATCGCGTACGGCGTGCCTGCTCGAGTCCAAAGAGCATTTGAAGCTGGGCGGTAACTGTAAAGCCCACGAAAGGAATATGTGTCGATGAAGGCCGTGACTTCTTCGCGACAGCTGGCATTAGACGGTGGTCAACCCCTAAGGATAGGTTCGCTTGCCCCGTGGCCGCATTTCGAGGCGGACGAGATCGAGGCGGTTCGCAATGTGCTCCAGTCTGGCAAGATCAACTACTGGACCGGGGATGAGGGCCGACAATTCGAAAAAGAATTCTCCGCTCAATCTGGATGCAAGTATGGCGTTGCTGTGGCCAACGGCACGGTCGCCCTAGAGCTTGCGCTTTACGCTCTTGGGTTAGGTGCTGGCGACGAAGTGATAGTGCCCAGTCGGACTTTCATCGCGTCAGCAAGCAGCGTAATTATGCGCGGCGCGCGTCCCGTCATAGCCGATGTGGACCAAGTCTCGCAGAACATCACCGCAGAAACGATCCGACCCTTGATTACTCCGCGAACCAAAGCGGTGATCGCTGTGCATTTGGCGGGATGGCCGTGTGACATGGACTCGATCTTGAAATTGGCTCGTGACCATGGTTTGAAGGTTATCGAGGACTGTGCGCAGTCTCACGGAGCAACCTATAAGAGCCTCCCCATTGGATCGTTTGGCGATGTTGCTGCGTTCTCCTTTTGCCAAGACAAAATCATGACAACAGGCGGAGAGGGTGGTATGGTGACCACCAATGATGAGGCGATTTGGGAGCGTGCGTGGAGCTTTAAAGATCATGGGAAGAGTTACGATGCCGTTTATAATCGCAAACATCCCTTGGGGTTTCGCTGGCTTCATGAATCGTTTGGCACAAATTGGCGGCTTACAGAGATGCAGTCGGCCCTTGGCCGACTACTAATGCAGAAGCTTCCAAAGTTCGTGCAAACGCGAAGGAGAAATGCCGCGATCCTTACAAAGAGCTTTTCCAGGATCGCCGGACTCCGGGTGACTCTTCCGCCGCCAGAGATCGGTCACTCTTATTATAAATATTACGCATTCGTCCGACCAGAACTCCTCCGAGACGAGTGGACTAGGGATCGAATCATGGCGGCGATCGTAGCGGAAGGGCTTCCGTGCTTTACCGGTTGCTGCAGCGAAATATACCTTGAGAAAGCATTCCCAGAGGGTATCCGCCCGTCTCAAAGATTGGATGTTGCGCGAGAGCTGGGAGAAACAAGCCTCATGTTTCTCGTGCACCCGACATTGTCTGAACAAGACATGCTGGACACGTGCCAAGCAGTTGAAGCCGTCTTTGCCGTCGCCACTCGCGGTTAATCGATAACCAACGCCTGACTCACTGAGTCAATCTCCATCGTTTTCGCACAAGAAGCTTAACTCGCTAAACCGAGAATTAGTTCTTGCAAGAGGCGTCTATCAGCTGGAGTAGATGGTTAAGGAGAAATGAATGACGTACAACTTTTATTCAAGAGCGAACCAGCGGATCTTAGATGGGGTAATCATAGGGATATCTTTATATTTAGGTTACTTAATTCGCTATGACGGCGCAATATTACCATATTATAAGCATCAGTTCTGGGTTTTGTTGATGCCGATTATCGCTGGCCGACTATTGGTCAACTTCTTTTCCGGTCTGGACCGGATTCAGTGGCGTTACATCGGTTTTCGCGACGCCTTGCGTGTGAGCCGTGCATACGCCGGGTTTTCAGCGATCCTGCTGTTGGTCCGATTTGTGCTCCCCGCCAAGGCGGGAATCGTTCGAATTCCTGCGAGCGTGATAACCGTTGAGCTCCTACTTTCCCTTATTGGTGCAGTGAGCATCCGACTTTTGCGCCGGCACATGTATGAACTCAAGTCTAAAGGCAACAATGCTGCAGAGACGCCGCAGCCACGCCGGTTGCTCTTGATTGGGGCGGGTATGATGGGGGCCAATGCCGCGAAGGAGTTGGCGTCGGACTCTTCGGTCCACATCGTAGGTTTTCTGGATGATGATCCCCACAAGCTCGGCTGTGTCATCGCAGGGGTAAAAGTGCTGGCACACACATCCGATCTAACGGATATTGTCCGGACAGAAAGAGTAGACGCAGTGTTGGTGTGCATTGCGCCTGAGAAGAGAGGGTCTTTCGACCGCCTAATAGCTCTTCTCGACGGCTTGCCAGTGACTAGCAAGTTTGTCCCCACGATCACCGAGATTCTCGATTCCAAAGACGGCCTCCATCTGGCGGTGGGAAGTTCGGGTGTAGAGGCAAAGCCTGCTCAAGTCACTGTTACTGAACAGCTGACACTACCCGGTCAGCAGCGCAGCGCCATCAGAAACAAGTGCATTCTCATTACGGGTGGAGCAGGTTTTATTGGCTCGACTTTGGCGGAGCGGCTAGCAAAGGAAAATCAGGTCTTCCT
>Ga0187817_10000603_pt1 | contig 15840 bp, 12 predicted proteins | sample NC_wetland_sal_i_17_FD_132431 | JGI IMG/M metagenome (GOLD analysis project Ga0187817, IMG submission 132431) | Wetland sediment microbial communities from Neuse River Estuary, North Carolina, USA - SO4_2 | ecosystem: Environmental > Aquatic > Freshwater > Wetlands > Sediment | place: USA...
CCCAGCGCCATGCGCAGGCCGATTTCATGGCTGCGCTGGCTGACGGAATAGGACATCACGCCATAGATTCCGATGGCGGCCAGAAGCAGGGCGACGGCCGCGAAGAGCCCCAATAGTTGCGAGAAGAAACTCCATGGCCATGCCGAGTCTGAAACTGTTTGCTGCACGGTAGTGACGCCGAAGACCGCCGAATCGGGCACTAGTTCTGAAATGGTCTTGCGCACGCTCTCGAGCAGTTCCTTGGAGATAAAGTGGCCGCGAATGACCAGGCTTTTGTGGACGCGGGCTTCCGTCCAGTTGGCATCAGTGCGCGCGGGTAATTGGGTGTAGGCGACGAAAGCCTGAGGCATCGAGTCTCGTGTAACCTCGTAGTCCTTCACGTTTTTGATGATGCCGACGATTTGGCGGGGCCTCTCATCCGGGGAGCTGTCAAAGGTGATCATCTGACCGATGGGATCCTGGCTGGGCCAGAATTGATGGGCTATGGTTTCGTTGATTACTACCACCCACGGTGCGCTTTCGGTGTCTCGCTCGTCGATGCCACGGCCACGCAATATGGGTATCCCCATTACGCGGAAATAGCCGGGACTGATGGAATCGAAAAGAATGGCGGGTCTTTCCGCGGAAGAGGAAGGAGCTTGCCCTGCTATGCGAAACCCGGATGCGCGTGCTGAGTATCTTGTGCAAGCGGCAGCCAGTCGACAAGGGCTGCCGCTTGTACACCGGGCAGAGCTTGAAGCCGCTCCAAGACCTGCCGGCAGAAAAGGGCCACCGGTGGATGAATCACATTCAGGTCCAGATGGTCCGGATCGCTCGAATCGACATATTTATCTCCCGCAAGGCGAACCTGCGCGGTGACAAGATGATCCGGATTGAAGCCGGGATTCGTGTGCAAGATGCGCGTCAGCGTGTTGATCATCAGTCCCGCGCAGATGAGCAGCACCAGCGCGATGGCAACCTCAGCGATCACCAGGAAATTTCGCGTGCGATGTCGCGACACGGAACCGGTGGTGCGTCCTTCGCTGCGCAGTGTTTCATTCACGTCGTTCTTCGAAGCACGGAAGGCCGGTGCCAAGCCGAACACGATGCCCGTCAGAATGCAGACGCCAAACGTGAACAGCAAGATCCGTGCGTCCATCGGAGCCTTTGCGGTGCGCGGCATCTCTGGTGGGGACAGCATATCGAACAACTTAATGCCCCAAATGGATAGGAGAAGTCCGCCCAAACCACCGGCGAAGGAAAGCACGATGCTTTCGGTAAGCAGTTGTCGAATGAGGCGAGTCCGGCTGGCACCTAAGGCGAGGCGAACGCCAATCTCTTTGCGGCGAGAGTCGGCTCGAACGAGCAGAAGATTGGCGACATTGGCGCAGGCGATAAGCAAAACGAAGCCTACAACCGCGAGTAAAAGGTACAAAAAGTTGGAAGACCAGCCGAACAGGCCTTGCTGCAACGGCTCAACCCTAACGCCAATGCCTTTGTACTCTTCGGGAAACGCCTGGGCCAGGTGCTGCTCGGCAACGTCCATGGCCGCCTGCGCCTGTTGGACGGAGAAGCCGCGCTTCAGCTTGGCAATCGCCAGCATCCAGCGCGGGTCCCCGACTCCAGGTTCGGCAGGATTCGGACTTTCCCCAAACATGAAAATATCTGGAGGGCCGGTCTCGAAGAGATCAAAGTGAGGAGCGAGAACCACCACAATAGGAGCGGAGCCGGTGTCCACAAAAATCATCCGGCCAAGAACGTGGGGATCGCCGGCGAAATGCCGCTGCCAAAATTCGTAGCTGATTCCGAAGCCCGGTGCGTTGCTCTTCTCATCCGTCGGCAGAGAACCCAAAAACGGTTTCACACCCAGCATCGCGGGGAGTAGCGAGTTGAAATGTTGCACAGCCACACGTTCTCCAGAACCGGCGCCGGACATTGCGACCATGTCGGGCCCTGAGGTGGCCTCGATCTGTTCGAACACGTCGGTTGCCGCTTTCCAGTGCGCCACATCTGTCCAGGAAACGGGTCCGCGGTATAGTGGATATTTGGGATCTTTGATTGTCACTTCGACCAGGCGATCCTGGTCGGGATACGGAAGCGGGCGAAGCAAAAGTGCATTGATGGCGTTGAAAATCGTGGTGTTGGCGCCGATGCCGATGGCGAGGGTGAGGGTGGCTACGACCGTGAACGCGAGAGTTTTGCGCAGCCCACGGAGTGCGTAGCGCAGGTCTTGCCCTAAGGTTTCAAGCCATTCCGTCATAAACAGTCCGGAACGCGTTTCGAAAGACAACTGCTAGGCGAGAGTGTACACCATCAGAGATGCGGATTCGCGGCAGAAGTAAGGATCTATGAAGAAACTGTCTTCGATGCTCTTACGGTCCCAGGGCTTCGACCGCTAGAGTGGGCAAATCGTGGCCCTCGAGTATTCTGGCCTTGATCAGAATGCCGGGGACGCCGATCTGATCGAGAACTGTGTTGGGCAGGCGTACTGCGTTCTCTTTTGTGAGAACAACGTACGGATGGCCGCCTTGATCGGGCAGAAACAGCAGAGGAGTGCCTGCGGCGGCGCAAAGCTTAGCGCAGAAGGCGTGGTCGTAAGCGTGTGTGTGAGTAGCGAGAAAACAATTTGCGTCGGTGAGTTCGCCGCGAAGGCTGACTTCTTTGCCCGGCAAGGATTGTCGGGCGAGCAACTCGATGTTGCCTTGGTCGGCCATTTGGCGCGCTTTCGCAAGGTCAGAGACGAGCGGCTGGACTTGCGCGAAGGGCATGCTGTTCAGCCCATTGCGATCACCGAACTGAAACGCGCACAGACTGACACCGGCAACGAGAGGCAATGCCGCGAACAGCCAAGTCAGATAGCGATTATTACCTTGCGGCCAAGCTGGCATGATTCTGCTCGCCGGCATTTTTCTGTGAATTCGAACCGGTGTAAACGACGCGCCAAATGGAGTTGGAACCATCGTCGGTGACGAGCAGGGAACCATCGGGGGCAACGGTGACGCCTACGGGGCGACCCCAGACATGCCCGTTATCGACGACAAATCCAGTGAGGAAGTCTTCGTAACTGCCATTGGCGTGGCCAGAGTGGTTCATCGGGATGCGAATCACTTCGTATCCGGCGCGTACAGAACGATTCCAGGAACCATGTTCCGAGGCAAAAATATCGTCGCGATATTCGGCAGGGAACTGCGAGCCTTCATAGAAAATCATTTCCAGTGAAGCGTTGTGCGCCTGGAGGAGCACGTCGGGAACGATGGTCTTGTCCTTGAGTTCGGGGTGCTTGCCCGTGTGGCGGGGATCCTGATGATCGCCCATATACCACCAGGGCCAGCCGTAGAAGCCACCATCCTGGACATGAGTGATGTAGTCGGGAACGAGATTGTCGCCGAGGCCGTCGCGTTCGTTAACCGAACACCAGAGGTCGCCAGTTTTAGGATTGATGGCGAGACCACCACCGGCATTGCGAATTCCATATGCGTAGACGCGCATTCCGGAACCGTCGGGATTGAATTCCAGAATATCGGCGCGATTTTTCTCGGCGGGAGTAGTGTCGGGATCATCGACATTCGAAGCGGAACCGACGGCGACGAAGAGTTTTTTGCTGTCGGGAGTGAACTGCAGGTCACGGGTCCAGTGCCCGCCACCGTGAGGTAGATCGGCAATGTGCTGAGCGGGACCGGTGGCTTCGAGTTCGCCATTCTTGTAAGGAAAACGCACGACCGCGTCAGTGTCGCCGATGTAGAGCCATTGCGGGTCGGCGCCAAGAGGATAGAAGGCAATGCCGTAAGGGCGATTGAGTCCGGAGGCAAAAACGCTTACTTGTTTGGGCTTGCCGTCTGCCGTGATGCCTCGAAAGACTTTGATTTTGCCGCTGCTGCTTTCGGCGAGGGAGAAATCACCATTCGGGGCAGTGCGGATCAAACGAGGATTGTCGAGGCCGGTTGCGTAGAGTTGCACAGCGAATCCGGCCGGAGCTTTGGGCCAGGCATTTTCAGGGCGAATGACGACTTGCGGTCCGTTGTTGGCGGAATCCGTGGCATAGGGTTGCGGGAGTTCCGCGGCGGCAATTTTGCGAGTGTCACCGGGCTGTTCGACGCGAAAATCGGTGAATGGCGGTTGCGGTAGGGGCGCATTCGTCTTCAAGGGCGCGCCGGTCATGGGCACTGGACCAGTATTTGCGGCGGCTGCCGAATTCTTCAGTGATTTCACGAAAGTGACGATCTGCCAGCGTTCCTCTTCGGGCAGGCGGCCCCAGGCGGGCATGCCATTGGCAAGTGAGCCATTGGTGATGAACCAGAAAACTTCCCCGTCGGAGACGGTCTGCGTAGCGCCTTTTGAGATTGCGGGGATGTTTCCAGTCCCTTGGCCACTAGGACCATGGCAGGCCGCGCAATTGGTGGCATATAGTTTTGCGCCCGAAGCGACGGCAGACTCCTGGCCGGCCACTGGGTTCTTTTCCTGGGCACTTGAGGCAGGCGCGTTATGGTAGTGGGCATCTTGAGCCAGAATGCAGGAAGGCAACAGGAACAGAGCGGCGGCGGTAATTCCGCCGAGCAGGTGAACACGTGTACCGGGCTTCAAATTTTCCTCCAGTTAGTGATCGCGGCGTAGTTTGCACCACGTGGCGTAATTTTAGATGAGCGAGGGACATTGTTGGTTCGCAAGTTTCTGCGTGGACACCGGTTCCCGCTCAACCAACGGGCGGGTCGGCATCAGTATTTTCTAGTATGCAGGAGGCTCAGCAGATTGTGTGGCAACCGCGAGAAGCGACTCTCAGCACCTTAGCCGCATTGAATTTGCCGCGAGACGTCAGCTATCACGCAGGTCCTCAGAAGGGCGGGGTTGCGACAGAAAACAAAAAAGGCGGTTGGCCGAAGCCAGCCGCCCTTTTTGCGTTTGGGGGGTTGGGGAAAATCGAAGCGAATTAACCTCTGCCAAATGCTTGCAAAGCTTTGTGGCGCAGCATGCCGAAATGGCGATTCAGAGGATGCTTGCGTTCTAAAAAGGTGAAAACCGGTGAGCGGCGGGGCGTGAGCTTGGCCATAGCGATGTTCAAGCGGATGTCGCGGCGAGCATATTTCATGCCGGCGATCAGGGCTTCGCGGGCATCTTCTTTGCGGCCGGCAGCCATATACACTTCGGCGAGGTTCAGGTACAGCTGAGCCTGGTTGCGCTTCATGCGGACGGCGGTGTCGCAGAGGCGTTCTGCGTCGGCCCAACGCTGCTGGGTGCGTGCCAGGGCGACGCCGAGGTAAGACATGTAGTAGGGATTGTTTTTCTCCATGTCAGCGGCACGCTTGATGTGTTCGAAAGCACGGTTAGCATAGTTATCGCGCAGGAAGGTCAAGCCGGTCTTAAACTCACGGAAGGCTTCCGTATCCATCATCTATTCCACCTCGTATGTACTGGAGGACTCCACCGGGAAGCTCGGAACTCCTGGGATTGCGGCAGGTCGCAGCGGAAAAGCGAACGATCGAGAGAAGTGTGCGACAGTGCCGCTGAAGTTCGTATGTCTCGGTTAAGGACTAACCTACGGGTTCCGTGAAGAGGAATCTACTGACCAGAGGGACAGTCTTCGGTCAATGCGCTTGGGTTCTAGGGAAATTTTGCAGGTGCACAGAGCAGATAGATAAGAGAAGTGTCAGGAAGGTTGAAGTTGAGATCCTTCACCCGCGAAAGGCGCGGGTTCAGGATGGCAATTTTTGTGTGGTAGTTATGGAGACTTGGCGGTGCGCTGCCACTTGCGGCGCCAGAGCTTCCAGTCGTCGAGGGTCACTTTGAACATGGCTTTGGAGGCTTTATGGAGCCAGCGGCCTTTGCGGTGGGCGAGGTCGCGTTCGATGGCGGCAATGGCGCGAGGCGTGCCCAAGTGAATGTTGCCGGTTTCCCAGCCCATGTAGTAGGCGAGCTTCTCTTCATCGCGCTCTTCCGGGAGGGTCTGGATTTCGATATGGCTGCAGTCGGGGGCCAGGCGTCGCACGATCCAGTGAGAAGCAAAATGAACGTGGGGATCGCGGATGCGGACGGCGCTTTCAACCAGCTTTCTGCTGAGGATATTCGTGGTGTGCAGACGGCGGGCCCAGATCCAGGCCGAGGGAGTCAGTTGCTTGGCTTCGCGGACGACGTGAGCACCATCCCAGGTGGCGAGGGATAGGACTCGGGGATGCCCTAGGCTGCCGAGGCCGGCGATACGGGAGCGGAACTCGTAGTGGAGTGTACGAAGCGGCATGGAATTGTGGACCAACTTCATAACGTCTTCGGGAAGTTTCCCTTTGTATTTGGGGCAGGCGAGGATCTTCTTCCAGAAGATGACCGGGTCGCGGAGTTCATTTAGGGCGATGAGACGAAGCCAGCGGTGATGCTCGGCGAGGATGAAGGGCGCGCCACCTTTGGCAATGCAGTCGCGATAGCCTTCTTCAACGGCGCGGAACGCGCGTTTACGAGAGAGAGTGAGATGCTCACTGTGGATCGCCAGATAGAAACTGGTGACCAGACGCACGAGATCGACGGTGTAGGCGGCGGACCACGCCTCGTCGAAATCGTTTACGCCCCAGATGAGGCGGCCTTCGATGTCGCGCCAGGTGCCGAAGTTGTCGACGTGGAGATCGCCGACCGCGAGAACTTGCGGGGCGCGCGCCAGGTCTGGGCAGACGATCGGCCACCACTGGGCCCAACGATAGAACGTGGCGCGGAAGAAGGGGAAGGAAGCGAGCGCCATCATGCGATGCTTGAGGTTCACGTCAGAGCGGATGAGATTGACGTGGCGAACGGCCCAGGTCTCAAAGTCCTCTGTGGCCTGGACGATATCCGGCAGATTGCTTTTTTTCGCGGACATGGATGGTTGTCAGAAGCCGCGAATCAGAGCACTGGCAGAACTGCCTGCGCCACACGGCTTCTCGTGGGACATAGTGTATATCCGGGGTGGAAGGAAAGAAATATTTGGAGGGAGCGCATACGGCTAGGGACGAATTGTGCCCATGCAAACGTTGAGATCCTTCAGCGCGGAAAGGCACCGCGCCCCAGGATGACAATGCTGGACGAGGAACAGCCTAGCCGCGTGCGTGGGCGACAGCGGAAGGTAGGCGCGATTCATAAATGGGGAAGCGCGCCGCCAAATCCGCAACCTGCTTGCGAACCTTCTGTTCGACTGCGGAATCGCCGACGTGACTGAGGATTTCCGCGACCCAGCCGCCGATCAGTTCCATTTCCGGTTCTTTCATCCCGCGAGTCGTGACCGATGGACTGCCGAGACGGACTCCGCCAGCTTTCATCGGCGGTAGGGGATCGAACGGAATGGCATTTTTATTGACGGTGATGCCGGCGCGATCGAGGGCTTTCTCCGCGTCATTACCGGTGATGCTGCGAGAATGAACTTCGATGAGGAAGAGGTGATTGTCCGTGCCGCCGGTGACGATACGGAAACCCTTGTTGGCAACGGCTGCTGCCATGGCTTTAGCGTTTACGGCCACTTGTTTCTGGTAGTCCTTGAAGGAAGGTTCCATGGCTTCTTTCAGGCACACAGCTTTGGCGGCGATGGTATGAACAAGCGGCCCACCTTGCGTGCCGGGGAACGTAAGTTTATCGAGTTCCTTGGCAAAGGCCGAGCGGCAGAGCACCAGACCGCCGCGAGGTCCGCGAAGTGTTTTGTGCGTGGTGGTGGAAACGATGTCAGCGTGAGGGACGGGGCTCGGGTGCACACCGGCAGCGACCAAGCCAGCGATGTGGGCCATGTCAACGAAGAAAAGCGCGTCGACAGATTTGGCGATGGCGGCCATGCGGGCGAAATCGATAATGCGGGGATAAGCGCTGGCACCGGCGACAATCATCTTAGGTTTGTGCGTGTGAGCGAGCTCTTCGATTTCGCTGTAGTCGATCTGTTCGGTGTCGCGGCGGACGTGGTACTCAATAAACTTGTACATTCGGCCGGAGAAGTTCAGCGGGTGGCCGTGGGTGAGATGGCCGCCGTGGGCGAGAGCCATGCCGAGGACGGTGTCGCCGGGCTGCAGCATGGACATGTACACGGCAACGTTGGCGGAAGTTCCGGAGTGGGCCTGAACATTCGCGTGATCCGCGCCGAAAAGTTCCTTGGCGCGGTCGATGGCGAGTTGTTCTACTTTGTCGGCGAATTCGCAACCGCCGTAATAGCGTCTGCCGGGATAGCCTTCCGCATATTTGTTGGTGAAAATGGAGCCCATAGCATCCAGAACGGCTTCGGAAACCAGATTTTCGGAGGGAATCAGTTCAAGGCCGGTGGCTTGGCGGCGGGCTTCCTCGCCCAAAAGCGCATGGATCTGAGGGTCAACCGCTTCCAAGGGGCGCTGCATTCGTTCATTTGCCTGTGTGGTCATGGATGCTCCTGAAGATGCTTGAAATTCGGTGCGCGGTGCTAATCGGAGCGAAACGGCCCGCCTCAGAAGGCGGCCGCTACAAAACCAGAGAGTGAAGAAGGATTTGCTGCATGCTCCAAGCACTGATTCTAATGGAGTGTGCAACCAACCGCAATCCACAGCATCTGCTGTGGGGGATGGGAACCGCCATGGGATCTAGCTACTTGGAGGCTGCGACGATTCATTTTGTGTCAAGCAGGCCTATACTTGGAGGGCTGTCCCGACACAGCAAATCTACTTCGCTGAGGCTGAACATGAGCAATCTCTATGCAGATAACTCGCTAAGCATTGGAAGAACCCCTTTGATCAAACTGAATCGCGTCACCGAAGGCGCGAAGGCCACGGTGCTCGCGAAAATCGAGGGGAGAAATCCCGCGTACTCGGTGAAAGATCGTATCGGGGCTGCGATGGTGTGGGATGCGGAAAAGCGTGGCGTACTGAAGAAGGGAATTGAGATTGTGGAGCCGACTAGTGGGAACACCGGGATTGCGCTGGCGTTTGTGGCTGCGGCGCGCGGCTATGCGATCACATTGACGATGCCGGAAACAATGTCGCTGGAAAGACGGCGAGTGTTGGCGGCGTTTGGCGCGAAGCTGGTGTTGACACCGGGGCCGGAAGGAATGAAAGGCGCCATCAAAAAGGCCACGGAAATCTATGAGTCGGACAAGAGCCATTATTTCCTGCCGCAACAATTCGACAATCCCGCGAATCCGGAGATTCACGAGAAAACCACGGGGCCGGAAATCTGGGACGATACTGACGGCAACATCGAGGTATTCGTGAGCGGAGTGGGCACTGGCGGAACGATTACCGGAGTTTCGCGGTACATCAAGAATACGAAAGGAAAGAAGGTTGTTTCCGTGGCGGTTGAGCCGAATGTCAGTCCGGTGATTACCCAGACGATAGCGGGCCAACCGCTGGTGCCTGGACCGCACAAGATTCAGGGCCTTGGCGCGGGCTTTGTGCCGACGAACCTGGACTTGAGCCTGGTGGATCGCGTGGAGCAGGTGACCAATGAGGAGTCGGTGGAAATGGCCCGGCGATTGGCCAGGGAAGAAGGTATTATCAGCGGGATTTCGTGCGGTGCCGCGGTGGCGGCAGCGGTGCGGCTGGCAAAGTTGCCGGAGTTTGCCGGGAAGACCATCGTGACGGTGCTGCCGGACGGCGGCGAACGTTACCTGTCCACTGTTTTGTTTGAGGGCATTGGCTAGCAGGACGAGGAAAGCGCATGGCGGGCATGGCTTATGCACGACGGTGCGCCCGTGTCCCCGCAATGGCGCATCCAAGAAGCTATGAAAACGATGACAACAGCAGACAATGAGTTGGGCTCCCTCGCCAGAGAATTCCGCTGTGCACTGGAAGCACGGTTGTCTGGGGCAGCGGAGGACCAATATCGATTGGCGGCCAAAGACGGCATAAACGAGTTCTGCCGGCGTTATCTGGAAGGACTGTTCCCCCTGTACTATGAGCCGTCACCCGAGTTGGAGCCGCTGTTGGCTCATTTTGTTGAGGATTTGGAAGCTCGGTTGAGCGAACAAATCACGCGATCGATGCACTTTGATTGCAGTTGCCGCGGGAAGAAGGCTCCGGAGAATCTGCAGCAATCGGTGGAAGGAATTGTGGCGTCGGTTCATGAGCGGCTACCGCGATTAGCGCAGCTGCTGGCGACGGATCTGCAGGCGGCGCTGAAGAACGATCCGGCAGCCAGTGGACTGGAAGAGATTCTGCTGAGCTATCCGGGCGTGGAAGCGATCACGGTACAGAGGTTGGCGCACGAGCTATATAAATTGAAGGTGCCGTACTTGCCGAGAATCATGACGGAATTGGCGCACAGCCGGACGGGGATTGATATTCATCCGGGCGCGACGATTGATGATTCTTTTTTTATCGATCACGGGACCGGCGTGGTGATTGGGGAGACGGCGACGATCGGGAAGCACGTCACGATGTATCACGGCGTGACGCTGGGAGCTTTCAATCCTACGGGGCGGCGCGATAGCGGCGGCGAATTGGTGCGAGGCTTGGCGAACAAGAGGCATCCCGACATCGAGGATCACGTGACGATTTACGCCGGTGCGACGATTATCGGTGGGGATACCCGGATTGGGCATCACAGCATCATTGGCGGGAATGTGTGGCTGACGCATTCTGTGGCGCCGTATAGCCGCGTGGCCATGCGCGAGCCGGAATTGGTGATTCGCACAAATTCGAAGGATGCGGATTGGGAATGGTTTCTTGGGAGTTCGATTTAGGTCGGCTGTTTGGGCAGCGGACTTTCGACCATAATGACAATTTTGTCTATGCCAGCGCGGCGAATCTGTTGAGCAACTGCGGCCACATCGACATACTTTGCCCGCGAATCGGCACGAAGATAGACCTTATGTTCCGACCCCCGTTGCATGCGGTCCCGGATTTGGTCCGGAATTTGGCCGTACGAAACTCTCTCACCGCAAATGAAAGCCATACCGTTTCTACTGACAGCGACGTCAATAGCGTCTTCCTTCAAGGCGCCGGGTTGCGATTTCGAATGTGCCGCGAGAGGCAAATCGACTGACCAGCGCAACGAAGAATCCACACGGATGACGGCCGGGATCATAAACAGCATCAAAAAGAACAGCATGATGCCCCCGAGTCCAGCGACATCAATGTGGGCGATGGGGCCAACGTGGCGTTTGGCCCGGCGCTGGGTTTCCACGTCTTGGTGACCATGATGCCACCTTAGACCGCACGGCGTCTGAATGAGCAACATAGCTGAATTTCTCTGCGCCCACCATAGTACGAACGGTTTGCCGCTCAAAGACTGCTGCTACAATTTGGGATGCTGAGCGAAAAACGACCAAACGAGGTCGGTGGCGGGGACAGAATTACCGCTCAAGGGTGCACCGGGCCACATGTGATGGCCGCCTTGAATGGCATACAACTCGACAGCTCCGCCGGAAGTGCAACCCGAATATTTTGTGGTGTGAAGCGGGGGCGTTTCCTCATGCGTGGGAGTGTCGGCGCAACCGTTTTGTATGACCCAGAAGACAAGGGCGTCGGCAACCGAAGTGTCGGAACGCTTGGGGCCGATTTGGAAAGGAGTGGAGCCGCCATTGAAGGGCACCAGATGGTCGGCGGTGCCGTGAAAAACGATCAGGGAGATAGGATTAGCGGGATGGCACGGAAGGTTCTGCGCTCCTTCGACGGGTGCAATGGCAGCAATCTTGTCTGAGAGTTCACAGGCCAGGCGATAGGACATCATGGCGCCGTTGGAAATACCGGTGGCAAAGACGCGGCGCGGATCGACAGAATAATCCTGTTCGAGTTTGCCGATGAGCGCGCGAACGAAGGCGACCTCGTCGATGTGGTTTTGCTGCGCGTACCCGCAACAATTACCGGCGTTCCAGGTGGGAAGTCGGCCGGTGCCGCGCGGGTAAACGGCGATGAAGTTTTCTTTATCGGCTTTGGCGGTCATGCCGGAGAGATGCTCGATCCCTTCGGGGCTCTCCGTCGCACCGTGAAGCACCAGAACAACTGGCAGGGGTGAATGACCGTCATAGGCCGGCGGAAGATGAACGAAAATAGCTGCGCGAGAGGCCGTTTACGGCGATAGAGCCTTGCTGGTTGGAAGAATTGGCTGAGGAGACGGAGCCCGGCAAGGTGGTGGACCACCACCACGACAAGGACGCTCAGCAAAGCGAAAGGCCAACGGGCTTTTGTGGTTCCACGCACGGTAGTGCCTTCGAGCAAAACTACGTTGGTACACTTGCTTATAGAACCCAGGCCAGCGTCGAAAGTTTTGGGATACTTTGTCGGGTTTTGTAAGTAGCCCAGCTTTTTTGCCCGTGATGTGCGCACAGACTCGCCAAAAGGCGAAAAGCCGCAGGGCTCGAGGACTTGCCCTGCGCTACAGGGGTACGTTGCGTTGACAGTGAGAGAGTTGGTCCGTTACGCTCGAATGCTTATCTACTGCTGAGGGAAATGGACAGGGAGACGCATGGCTGACGAGAAGCTGCCGACAAGGGCGGAAGATTTTTCGGAGTGGTACAACCAATTAGTTTTGCGGGCGCAGCTGGCGGATTACGCTCCGGTGCGCGGGTGCATGATCGTGCGGCCGTACGGTTGGGCGCTGTGGGAGAACATCCAAGGGGCGTTGGACCGTCGATTTAAGGCCACGGGGCATCAGAATGTGGCGTTTCCGCTGTTTATTCCGAAGAGTTTCATCGAAAAAGAGAAGCACCACGTAGAAGGATTCTCTCCGGAATTGGCGGTAGTGACAATCGGAGGCGGCGAAGAGTTAGCTGAGCCGCTGATCGTGCGGCCCACGTCGGAAACTATCATCGGGCACATGTGGTCGAAATGGATTCAGTCCTATCGGGATTTGCCGGTGCTGATGAACCAATGGAACAGCGTGGTGCGCTGGGAACTGCGCACGAAACTGTTTCTTCGCACGCTGGAGTTTTACTGGCAGGAGGGTCACACCGCACACGCGACTCGCGAGGAAGCAGTCGAAGAGACGCGACAGATGCTGGACGTGTATACCGATTTTGCGGTGAATGAAGCGGCGATTCCCGTGATTCCCGGAGCAAAATCGGAGGCCGAGAAGTTCGCCGGAGCGCATACGACCTATTCCCTCGAAGCTATGATGGGAGATGGCAAGGCACTTCAGTTCTGTACCTCTCATTTTCTAGGACAAAACTTCGCACAGGCGTTTGACGTGAAATATCTGGATCAGACCGGCGTGCAGCAATTTTGCTGGACTACGTCCTGGGGACTTTCGACCCGTGTGATTGGTGCGATCATCATGGTGCATGGGGACGATCAAGGGCTGGTGATGCCCCCGCGGATCGCGCCAACACAGGTGGTGATTGTTCCTATTTTCAAGACGGACGAGGAGAAGGCCAGCGTTCTAAAGACGGCGAAGGAGTTGAAGGCGCAACTGGTCAAGACCAACCTGCGAGTGACCCTGGATGAGCGCGAAGGGTTTAGCCCCGGCTGGAAGTTTAACGACTGGGAAATGCGTGGTGTGCCGGTGCGAGTGGAACTGGGTCCTAAGGATGTGGCCAAACAGGCGGCGATGCTGGCGCGGCGGGACAAGCCCGGTAAGGAAGGAAAGGTCAGCGCGCCACTGGCGGACTTGGCAGGCACCATCGAGAAATTGCTGGCGGACATTCATCAGTCATTGTTTGACAAGGCTCTGGCGTTCCGTCGCGCCAACACACACGAAGTGGCGAAATACGATGAGTTTAAGGTGGCGGTTGAGACCGGTTTCGCGTTCGCATATTGGTGCGGTAATAGCGAATGCGAGGAGAAGATCAAGGAAGAGACCCGGGCGACCATGCGCTGTATCCCACTGGACCCTGCATCCGTCTTAGGTCAAGAGGGCAGCGGTGGTGCGGGAACCTGCATCTACTGCAATAAGGCGTCAAAAGAGCGAGCAATATTCGCCCGGGCCTACTAAGCCCAACCTGCCTGTCGGCACTCAAGGGTTGCATCCGAAGAACACTGATTGGCGCCTGTTCTCGACAGCGGGAGCACCGGGTGTTAGCGTAATTTTTACTGGACAAGAAATCCTCGCCGGCCGGATAGATCCGGATTTTGGCGCACCAAGAGGTAGCTTTAGTGAAACGGATATCGAAATTGTCAAGCAACGCCCAAAGAGGTGAAGGCAGATTGAAGGCGCTGCTGTATTTTGCGTTTCTGATCGTGGCCGTGTTTGTTGCCGTTAAAATCCTTCCTGCGTACGTAGCGGATTATCAGCTGAAGGACAAAATCAGCGAAACCGCGAAGTTCGCGATTGTGAATCGGTATACTGAAGATCAGATTAAAGACAATATTTTCCATACCATACAGGACTTGGACATTCCCGCGACCAGAGATGACGTGAAAGTGGCGAACACGAACCACGGGATTGAAATCAGCGTGAACTATTCCGTTCCCGTGGATTTCCTGGTGTATAAGACCGACCTGAATTTTGCGACCTCGTCCGAGGGCCGGGACTACATGAAATAGGCGCGGCTGGACGCTCATCCCCGGCCGCCGTTCCACACCTGTTCTTGAGGGTGATTTTGTTCCGCTTCCTGAGTGCGAGACAATAAAGCTTGGCCAGCTCTGGGGGACATCTTTGCGATTCCGTCTTGAAAAAGGATTCTGGACGTCTGTCTGGGGTTTAGGGCTGCTCGCCTTTGTGGGCTTTTGTGTCCTGGTGAGTGCGAGCGTCTTCACGTTTTTCTACGTGAAATATTCGCGGATGATCGATACGCGGTTGTCCGGCCACATCTTTCAAAACACAACCCAAATCTTCTCAGCGCCGGCGCACATCTCTACGGGTGAGGCGTGGGGCGTCGAGGATCTGGTCACCTATCTGGAGCGTTCGGGGTACCGGCCGCAATCCGATGAAAACGCGCTTGGGGAGTACGACATTAATGGCAATGTCGTCGACATCAAGCCCTCGAAACTGTCTTATTTCGGCGGCACCAATGACCTGGCGGTGCAGTTCAACGGTCGCACCATCAAAAGCATACGGCCGTTAGGCGGCGGGCCGGATATGGGCACAGCCGAAATCGAGCCCGAACTGATCACGAATCTGTTCGACAGCTCGCGGGAGAAACGGCGCTTGGTGCGGTATCCGGATCTCCCGCCTATGCTCGTGCAAGCCATTCTTTCCGCCGAAGACAAGCGTTTTTTCGAACACCCGGGCTTCGACTTCATCCGAATCTTCGGGGCGGCTTGGGCGGACATTCGCCACAGCCAGCACATGCAGGGCGCGAGCACCATCACTATGCAAGTGGCGCGCACGTATTTCCTGAGCACCGACCGGACGTGGAAGCGGAAGCTGGCCGAGGCGATGCTTTCGTTTGAATTAGAGCAGCGGTTCTCGAAGCAGCAGATTTTCGAAATGTACGCCAACGAGGTTTACCTGGGCAATCGCGGAAGCTTCGGGATACGTGGATTCGCCGAGGCCAGCATGGCTTACTTTGGCAAGGATCTACACGATCTGACGCTGCCGGAATGTGCATTTCTGGCTGGGCTGATTCGTGCGCCGAATTATTATTCGGTGGCCGATCGGCATCCGGAACGCGCAGTGCAGGCACGAGATCGCGTGCTGGCACAAATGGTGGAAAATAAGTTTGCGACGGAAGCGGATGTGCAGGACGCCAAACGCGTGCCGTTGAAGCTGGTGCGCGCGTCGGTGACTGGAAACGAAGCGCCATATTTCGTGGACATGGTGAAGGATCACCTGCTGGAAAAATATTCGGAGCAGGAACTGCTCAGTACTAACTACCGCGTGTATACCACGATCGATCCACAACTGCAGCGCGCGGCTGCTGCGGCGGTGGCTAGCGGCATGAAGAATGTGGATGACCTCTTGGCGAAGAAGTACGCGAGGGCTCACGCAGCCAAAGGCAAAAAAGTTACCGGCGAAATTATTCCGCAGGCGCAGGTTGCGCTGGTGGCGCTTGATCCCCGAACGGGAGAAATTAAGGCGCTAATC
>Ga0187817_10000605_pt1 | contig 15836 bp, 14 predicted proteins | sample NC_wetland_sal_i_17_FD_132431 | JGI IMG/M metagenome (GOLD analysis project Ga0187817, IMG submission 132431) | Wetland sediment microbial communities from Neuse River Estuary, North Carolina, USA - SO4_2 | ecosystem: Environmental > Aquatic > Freshwater > Wetlands > Sediment | place: USA...
AACGCTCCTGCTTCTCGCCGTATTGAGCCTCCCGGCACGCGCCCAAACGTTCGCCGTAGGACCCGACCCATCCGTGGAGATCAACAATCGCGGCCTCGAGCTCTACGAACAAGGCAAAGTGGACGAAGCCATCGCCCTCTTTCGCCGCGCACTCACGCTCAATCCTGATTTCCCCGAAGCGCTCGGCAATCTTGGCCTCGCGCTCGATTCCAAAGGAAAAGACGACGAAGCCGTCGCCGATTTCAATCGAGCACTGAGGCTCAAGCCCGCGGACGCGGTGACGGCGAGCAATCTGGGCCTCGCGCTCTATCACGAGAAAAAATTCGACGAGTCGATCGCCGCCTACAAAAAAGCGATCGCGCTGCACGCCGATTTTCCCCAGGCCTATAACGGCATGGGCGCCGCCCTCTTCTCCTCCGGCCGCCCGGACGACGCCATCGCCGCCTATCGTAAAGCCGTTGGGCTCGACCCGAAATACGTGGACGCGCTGAACAATCTGGCCGCCGCGCTCGATGCGAAGCAGGAGTGGGACGAGTCGATCCGCGTCTATCAACAGGCGCTCAATCTCGCCCCCAATGCGCAGGACATTCGCACGAATTACGCCGCCGCGCTTCGCAATGCCGGGCGCACGGACGAAGCCATCGCTATCTATCGCCAACTCGTCGCCAAGAAGGCGGACGACGCGCATTCGTGGTTCGAGCTCGGGCATCTTCTTTACAAAGCAGGCCAGCTCGACGATTCCGTCAGCGCGCTCCGGAAAAGTCTTGAGCTGAATCCGAATCAGCCCGAAGCGGAATTCAATCTCGCCCGCGCTTATCAGGATCAACAGAAAATCGCCGAGGCCATCGTGGAATATCAGAAAGGACTCGCGCTCAAGCCCGGCGACGCGCACGGGCTCTATAATCTTGGCAACGCCTATCTGGCGCAAAACGATGCGGCCAAAGCCATCACGCATTTCCGCCTGGCCCTCGGAGCCCAACCCGATTTCCCCGAAGCATCGCTCGGTCTGGGCGTTGCGCTCATGCAGGCGGGCCAACTCGACGGGGCGGAAACCGTTTTAGTAAATTTGATTGCGCAAAAACCCGAGAACGCCGAGGCGCAATTCAATCTCGGCAACGTCCTCTTCAACAAAGGCCAGTACGGCGCGGCAGCCGACAGCTACCGCAAAGCGATCCGCCTGCGCACTGATTTCGCTCGCGCGCACTACAATCTCGGCATCGCGTTGCAAAGGCTGAATGACAACGCCGCCGCCCAACAGGAATTCAGCGAAGCCAACCGGCTCGATCCCACGCTGGTTGCTCCAAAATAAAAATGAATTCATCGCTCGGCCGCGGCGCCAGGCCGTGCACCGGCGGCAACGCGCGCGCCGCGGCGGCTTTACAGCGCTCGACCGCCGCCGTATGCTGGCCCTCGGGTCATCGTCAAGAGTCCGTGTCCGAGCGCGCATTCAAGCGAATTGTGGAGGCTGCCCATGGGGTGGATTTTCCTGATCATCGTCGTGCTCTTCGTCGTGTTCGTCATCAGCATGTACAACGGCCTCGTGAGCTTGAAGGTCCAGTGCGACAACGCCTGGTCCGATATTGATGTTCAGCTCAAGCGGCGCTACGACCTGATTCCGAATCTGGTGGAAACCGTCAAGGGCTACGCCGGCCACGAGAAAGACACGCTCGAAGGCGTCGTCGCCGCGCGCAACCGCGCCATGACCACCCAGGGTCCCGCGGCAAAGGCGGAGGCGGAAGGCGTGCTCACGTCGGCTCTGAGGCAGGTCTTCGCGCTCGCCGAAGCGTATCCGCAGCTTCGCGCCGTCGAAAGCTTCACCCAGCTTCAGCAAACACTGAATCAAATCGAAGATAGCGTGCAGAACGCGCGGCGTTATTACAATGCCGTGGTGCGCGACCTGAACACCAAGATCGCCGTCTTCCCCTCGAACATCATCGCCGGCATGTTCAATATCAAGCCGCGCGAATTCTTTGAGATCAGCGCGCCCGCCGAGCGCGAAGTCCCCAAAGTCAGTTTCGGCGGCGCGGCCCAATCGTGATTGGCGGCATGGCCATCGCGCGCCGCGTTCGTATCGTTGGTCTGCTCGCCCTGCTCGTCTTCCTCGTCGCGCTGCCCGCCGCGGCGCGCCAGTACTCCGTCAAGGATTTCAATGAGCAAGTCACCATCAACGCGAATGGGACTGTCGAAGTCACCGAAATTATCGAGTTCAGCTTCGTTGGTTCTTATCAGGGCATTTATCGGCGGATTCCGGTCGAGTACACGACGCCGCAAGGCTTGAATTACACGCTCCTTCTCGAACCACTTTCCGTGACTGATGAAGACGGCCATGCGCTCAAGTACGAGCAGACGCGCGAGAGCCGCTACGTCAAATTCAAGGTCTTTGTCCCCAACGCGGAAAATGCCACGCGCACCGTGATGCTCCGCTATCGCCTGCTCGACGCGCTCCGCTTCTTTGAGGATCATGACGAGCTCTATTGGAACGTCACGGGCGACGAGTGGGATGTGCGCATCGCATCCGCCAGCGCACATATCGAATTGCCCCCCGGCACCACGGGACTGCGCGCCGTCGCCTATACCGGCGTATTCGGCTCGCGTGCGCAGGAGGCGCGGGTCGAGCTGAATGGCAACACCGTGGAAATTCAGACCACTCGCCCTCTCGGATTTCACGAAGGTCTCACCGCCGTGGTCGGGTGGGACAAGGGATTCGTGCACGAGCCGGGCGTCGGCGCCAGAGTTGCGCTTTTCCTCCGCAGCAATTGGCCGCTATTCATTCCCATCGGCGCGTTTTGCGTGATGTTCTGGTTGTGGTGGACGCGCGGGCGCGATCCCGAACGCGACGCCATTACAGTGCAATACGAACCGCCCGACAAGTTGACACCCGGAGAGTGCGGCACGCTGGTGGACGGCGAAGCCGCCATGCGCGACATCACCGCTACGCTCGTGGATCTCGCCGTGAAGGGTTACATCGTCATCGAGCAGAAAGATCAGGCCGGGCTGCTCGGTTTCACGCATCACCGCGATTACGTCTTCCATTTGAAGAAACCGCCCGCTCAATGGAACGACGCACGCCCGCACGAGCGCGCCATGCTCGGCGGCCTCTTTTTCAGCAGCAGCTCGGTGCTCACCGAATCGTTCGGCGCTTCTCCCGGGATCGTGGCGCAATCTCCCGGCGTGCAGGACTATTCGGTCGCCGCGGGGACAGTCCCGGCACAGTCTGCGCCCGATAATGTCAGTGCGACGCCCGTCATCGAAGACTATACCGTCGCGTTCCGAAGCAGTTCAAACACGGGCGACACTTCGCAGCCGAGCGTTGCGCTCTCGGATTTGCAAAACCATTTCTACACGCAGCTTCCCGCCATTCGCGATTGCATCTTCGACTCGTTGATGGCCGACGGCTATTACCTGCATCGGCCGGACACGGTCCGCCAGGCCTACATTGGGGTTGGACTCATCATCGGCATCCTGATCGTATTTTTGGGCGGGGCGCTGGGAGTGGCCACGGGAGTTGCGCGCCTCACGTGGACGCTTGCCGGGATTTTGACCGGCGCCGTGATCTGCATTTTCGGCTGGTTCATGCCCGCCCGCACGATCTCAGGAGCGCGTACGCTTGCAAAAGTTCTTGGCTTCGAGAATTTCCTCGGGCGCGTGGAGAGCGACCGCATTGAGCGGCTGGAAAAAACTCCGGAACTTTTCGAGAAATATTTGCCTTATGCGATGGCGCTGCACGTAGAGAAAAAATGGGTGCAGGCGTTTTCGGGGATCACCATGCAGCCGCCGCAGTGGTATCAGGGCGGCTACGGCAGCGGTTTCGTGCCCTTCGTTCTCGTCAGCGATCTCAATTTGATGTCGTCGCAGGTGGGCAGCGCGTTGATGTCGTCGCCGCGGAGTTCCGGTGGCTCGGGCTTCGGGGGAGGAGGCGGCTCCGGCGGTGGATTCGGCGGGGGTGGCGGCGGCGCGTTTTAACCGTGCCACTTTTGCGCAGCCCCCGATCCGTTTTCCGTTTTTAATAGTTGCGTAAGCCATCCGTGTTCGCGAACACCTTCTTCCTCCATTTGGCGCGTCCAGGCGCTCAGAATGCTCGAGCGATTCAGGTAGCCAACCATCTGCTCCGGATTCTCGCGGCTCACCACAGGCAAGCGCCCGATGTTATTTTGCAGTGTCCGGAACAAAGCGTCGAAAACCATCTCGTCGGGATACGCGACGATCGGATTCCTCGTGCCGGCCTCGAGGACCGGAATTTTCCCTTGTGGGTCCGCTTTGATGGCGCGCAGCAAGTCGCTCTGCGTGACGATCCCAAGGAGCCGCCCGTCGCTTGAGGCGATGGGAAGCCCCTGCGTGAGATTGAACCCCGGCTCGCCGCGAGCCATGCGCGCGGCGAGTTCGCCGGCCGTCATCTCCGGAGGGATGGGCTGCACATCCTTTCTCATCACTTCGCCGACGCGAACCAGTTTCAGCGCGGCTGCTTCGTATTCCTCAGGCACGGAAAGCCCGCGTCGCGCCAGCTTCTCCGTCATGATGGAGCTGGGCAAGTAGCGGAGCGCGATCAGGTCTGCAATCACGCAGCCGAGCATGAGCGGAAGGATGGCGTTGTAATCCCGGGTGATTTCAAACGCGAATACGATGAATGCAAAGGTCGCGCGCGACGCAGCGCCAAACACCGCCGCCATGGCCACCAGCGCGTAAGCCCCCGGCGACAAGTGCGCCGACGGAATAATAAGGTTCACGGTCATGGCGAAAACCCCGCCCAGCGCCGCGCTCGACATGAACATCGGCGCCAGCAAGCCACCCGACGTTCCCGAGCCGAGTGAAATCACGAGCGCCAGAGCCTTGAACACGGCAATCAGGATGAGCAGTTTCAGCGCGAGATTGTTGTTGAGGATGTCGGAGATGGTGTCGTAGCCGACGCCCAGCACGCGCGGCACGAAAAACCCAATTACGCCGAGGGCAAGCGCGCCGATGGCCGGATGCCACAAGTCGCTAATCGGCAGGCGGTCGAACTGGTCTTCGACCCAGTAGAGACTCTTTGTGAATGCGATGGCGGCGACGCCGCAAAGCAGGCCGAGCACGAGGTAATACGGCAGGCCGCGGAGGACGTCGAAATCGACGTTGCCCATCGTAAACATCGAATGCTGGCCGAGAAGAACCGAGCGGACGCTCGTGGCCAGAGTGCAGGCAATCACGAGCGGGATAAAGGACCGCGAGCGGAACTCGAAGAGCAGCAATTCGATGGCAAGAATGACGCCGGCAATCGGAGTATTAAAGGTAGCGGCCATCCCCGCACCCGCTCCGCAGGCGAGCAGGACTTTCCGTTCGGCAGCTGTGGTGGAAATGAATTGGCCGACGAGCGAGCCGAACGCGCCGCCCGTCTGAATAATCGGCCCCTCGGCGCCGAATGGCCCGCCAGTGCCGATGGCGATGGCGGCCGAGAGAGGTTTCAAGATGGCGACTTTGGCTTGAATCCGGCTGCGTGAAGTCAGCACGGCTTCCATGGCTTCCGGAATTCCGTGGCCTTTGATTTTGTCGGTGCCGTACTTGGCCATGAAGCCGACGATCAGGCCACCGATTACGGGCGTGACGATAATCCACGGTCCCAGATGCGTATTTTCCGGACTGCGAAAATGGAAGGACCATTCGTGGTAGTAGGCCAGATTGGTGAACAGGCCGATCAGGTCGTAGAGCAGGTAGGCAATGAGTCCCGCGAGGATGCCGACCAGTGCCGCCAGCAGAGAAATGAATCCGATGCGGAAGGGCGCGGACGGTTGTGGCCGGAGAGTTTTCGCCGGTTGTGCTTTGGATTCCAAGAGCAATGCCTCCTCGTGTCGCTCGCTTAGCGACGGCTGGGTCTTTTCGCTTTTTGGTTGCGCGGCTTGCCGAAATTCGATTTGCGCGCTTCGTTGAACTCTCTCGTCAATCGCACCCCTGTTCGAGCGCGCGCAGCAGCCTGGGTCCGGCCGAGCTCAACTCCGCGTGATGCGAGAGCGAAATCTTGCGCAGCATTTTTTCGCCGCGGCGCGTCAGGGCCAAGAGCACTTCCCGCCGATCCTCGCGGCCTATCGCACGAGTGATGAGGTGTTTCGCGGCCAGGCGATCCGTCAATCCCACGGCCGTATGATGCCGGATTTGCAGCCGCTCGGTCAGCGCCCCTACGGTGGCTTTCTGGTTTTTCGGCAGTCCTTTGAGCGCCAGCAGCGTCTGATGCTGCTGGGGCTCGATTCCGGTCGCATGCGCGGCCCGCTCACTAAAACTCAGGAAGCGGCGGATTTCGTAGCGGAAATCCGCGAGCGCGCCGTAGTCGATGCCTTCCCGCTTGGTCGCTTTCATGCAAGAGAAAATTATATCGTATTACGACGTACAATGCAGGTGTTCGCGCGCGCAGGATTTAGGTCGCGGCACATTTCTGAGCATTCCTACGCTCGGTTGGGAAATTCAGGCTTCAGACGATGCGAGGAAGGAATGCGGGAACACGCCGCGCATACTCGTCAAACTTGATGCCGAAGGCCTCGCGAAGAATTCTCTCTTCGCTGCGGATGCGGATGGCTGTGCCGATCTGAAATATCACCAAAGCGCCAAGCAGAACTTGCCAGCGTGTGGATGCAAGCCCGGTTGCAAGCAGCATCCCCAGCATGGCCAGGTAAATCGGATTCCGGACCACGGCATATGGTCCGCTCGTTATCAGGTCATGACCCTCGATCACGCGCGCGACGAGCGCCCACTGCTTCCCGAGCGTGCGCGCGGCGGAATAGCAGAAAAGGACGGAGACCGAAGCGATGGCAATCGTCATCGCCGTCAGAATTATTTCTCCCGGCTTTGAGACGGGCAAGAATGGCGACAAGTACGGGCGGGGCAAGGCAAAACAAAGCGCATAGGCCAGGCCTTGCATGGCGAAACCGGCGTGCGATTTCAGATCGCGCTTCTTTTCAGTCCCCACCGCTTGCCGCTTCCCTATTACCAGGATCGCGCCGAATGCCAGCCAGCACACGCCAACCGCCAGAAGCGCAAGCTCGGCCCAAAAGTCTGGATTCACGGCCATCTTTTCAGGATTGCAAGCGCTTGCGGAATGATTTCTGAGTCTTGAAGTGTTCGTAGCCCTGCCGTTCGTAAAAAGCATGCGCGCGCCCGCGAATCACATTTGACCGCAGGCCGATTACGCCGCATCCATTCTCGCCCGCCCATTCTTCCGCCCGCGCCAAAAGCCGCTGCCCGACTCCCTGCGAGCGCTGCTTCTCATCCACCACCAGGCCGCTCACCTCCGCGCGCATGTCCGTCTCGACGCAATGGTAAAGGAATACCGCAATCCAACCCGCAAGTTCACCGCCCGGCAATTGCGCCACGAACACCACATGTTCGGACGTGCGCTCGATGCCCTCGAGCCGTCGCGCAATCTCTTCCGCCGACGAGGGATAGCTCAATTGGCCCGCGAGCTCCGCCATTCGCGCGTAATCCTCCCGGCGAGGCGCTCGAATCTCCACACCGAATTGTCTTGCGGGAGCGTTCATCGCTTCATCCTTCCTCTATGTTTCTTTTCCTCGCAACGCCTTCTTCAAAATGGCAATCTGCCCGGCATGGTAAAGGTCATGCTGTATCAGACCGTGGAGCATGAAGTAGGTCGTATATTCTTCGTCCACCACTCTCTCGTTCAATTGGTCATCCGCCAGCCGTGCGACCGCCTTCCGCAGCTGCCCCCTCCATTCCGCGAGGTCCTCGAGCGTTCGTTTCCACGCGACGTCGCTCACCTCCCACACCGGCGGCCAGTCCATTTCCGGAGTCACGGCCACCACTTCCCCCATCAGCCGCTGCCGCACGATCTTATTCCACACCGCGACGTGATTCACCAGTTCCCAAATCGAGTGCACATCGCGGACTGGATGCTTCGAAGCATCCTCCGCCGAAATGCCTTCGAGCACTGCTTGCAGTGATGGCCCGTGCCACGCTTCCCCGGAAAACGCGCGGTCCATCTGGTCGAGAATTCTGTTGATTTCAGTCATGGCCGGACTCCCAGAAACCGCAAATTAGAGACACAGACAGCACAAACAACCGATTAGGCACAAAATCGCGGGCAATATTGTCCACCCATTGAGTCTACTGACCGAATAGATTTCAAGCAACTGGATGGATCGACCGGCGGGCAAATCTCAATCAAAAATTCTTGTCGGAATCGAGAAGAATCGTGACGGGGCCGTCGTTTACCAGCTCGAGCGACATGTGCGCCTGAAAGACGCCTGTCTCCACGCGCACACCAAGCGCTCGCAGCGCCCGCACAAATTCCTCGTAGAGTGCTTTTGCCAATTCCGGCGGCGCCGCCTGGATGAAACTCGGGCGCCGTTGGCCGCGCGCGTCGCCATAAAGCGTGAATTGCGATACGGCCAGCGCCGCGCCGCCCGTATCGAGAAGCGACCGGTTCATCTTCCCCTCGTCGTCGCCGAAGATCCGCAGATTCGCCACCTTCTCAGCCATCGCGGCGGCGGTAGCGGGCGTATCTTCGCGCCCGACGGCGACCAGGACGACAAGCCCCGCGCCAATCTCGCCGGTCACGCGGCCATCGACCGCCACGCTTCCCCTGGTCACGCGTTGCACGACAGCTCGCATGAAGTTTGCCGTCCAGCGCACCCGACCTAGTACACGTTGGGCGCGGCGCTCGTTGACGGCCGGCGCGGCAATAGGTCGGGGAGCTGCGCAACGTTGTAAGCCCATGCCGCCATCACCTGCGCGCCTTCCACCAGCTCAGCTTCATGCGCCTGATCGAAAGTGTCCGCCTGTGAGTGATGCGTCTGGAAATATTGCGCCGGCTCCTGAACGCAATAGAATCCGGGAACGCCCGCTTCGTCGAACGCCACATGATCGCTTCCCGTCATCCATCGCATGCTCAATTCAAGCAAGCCGAGCGAATGCAGCGGAGCGACAACTCCTTCCATCGCCTCGAGGTCCTGGAAATTGCGCATCAGGCTGATGCTGATCACGCGGCCCGTGCCAGTATCATGAATCAGGGCCGCAGAAAATCTCGGCAGCTCCTCCCGGTGAGCGGCCACGTAAGCCCGCGAGCCATTCAACCCCTGCTCCTCGCCGGAAAAGAGCGCGAATCGAATTGTGCGCTTCGGGCGCAGGCCCAATTTCTCGAGCGCGCGCGCCGCTTCCAGCACCACGATCGAGCCAGTTCCGTTGTCCGTGCTTCCCGTTCCCAAATCCCAGGAATCGAGATGCGCGCCGAGCACGACGACCTCATCCGGCTTCTCGCTCCCGCGAATTTCAGCAACCGTGTTATAGACTTCCAACGATTTCTCGCTGATCGAATTCGTCATCTCGACTTCCACTTCCACAGGCCCGCGCTGCATCAACCTCCAAATCAAGCTGTAGTTTTCCGAGGTGATGAATGCCGCGGGAATCGGCGCGATGTGATAATCGCGTCCGCCGAGGCCGGTCATGTTGAGCAAGCCGTCGACCTTTCCCGAGTCCGTCAACATCGCCGCCACGCCTTCATTCTTGAAAAACTCGGTGCGCGCCGCAATGAATTTGCGCCGCCCGGGCCCGTACATCTCCGGGGCTTCTCCGGGGCGGCGCGGGTGCATGAGCAAAAATGAATCTCCGTAGGGTACAAGCATCGGATTCGGCGCCGGCTGGTCCTGTGGCGGCAGAATTATGGGTTCGGTCGTGATCACGATCGCGCCCTTTAATTTGCCCTTGTACTTTTCGAGCTCCTCCATCGAGTTCGCTTTCACGTAGGTGACCGTGCCACGAAGCGTTCCACCGGTTCCGGGCGCCCAGCCATAGGACGCGAGCGTCAGCGGATGCTCGGCGGGGCTGGCGATACGCCCGCGCGCCGTGCCGCGCGTCCAGGCATGCGCGATGGTCCATCCTTCCAGGTGCGCGTTAGCCAGGCCGTACCCGGCGAATTTTTCGCGCGTCCAGTCGTTGGCCTTCTTCAAATTGTCCGAGCCAGTCAACCTTTGTCCGATCACGTCGGAGAGGTATTCGAGGTTCGCCATGATTCCGTTGTGGTCTTGAATTTCCGCCAGGATTTTTTCGTCCTCTTGCGCCCAGGGGCTTTTCGCCTGTGCTTCGGGCTGCTGGGCACGCAAGGCGGCGAACCCGCCGCCAAGGCCCAGAATTAAAACAAGAACAAGACCACATATACGGTGAGACTTCATCATGCTCCCCCTTCTATCCATTCGCATTTTGCTGATGAAAAAGAAGCTCGATTCTAAGCGCCGTATCCGGAGATTACAATCGGCGCGCCGTTCCTGCTGCCACTAGACGCGCTGCACGTTCGATGCGTTTCCTCACGGCTGTTCTCACGGCCGCGAAAATGTGCTAGAAGGAAAGCGCGAAACCCCTCAAGGCAAAAAATTGAAACTCGCCCTCATCGGAACCCACGGAGTCGGCAAGACCACACTCGCCTACGAAATCTGCTCGCTCCTGAAGAAATCGAATCACAATGTCGAACTGGTCACCGAAGTCGCGCGCCAATCGCCCTTTCCCGTCAACGCCGCGACCACGCTCGAGGGCCAGCTCTGGATTCTGCACGCGCAAATCGCCGCGGAACTCGATGCTGCCCGTCGTGCCCCACACGTCATCTGCGATCGCGCCGTCCTCGATAACTACTGCTACCTCGTCAATAAATTCGGCCGCCAGCCCCAGCTCGAGGCCTGGCTCGCCTGGTGGATGGACACATACTCGCTGCTGGTCGGCGTTCCGCCCGTTGAAGCAGGCATTCCCGCCGATGGCTTCCGCTCCGAAGATCGCGCCTTCCAAATGCGCATTCACGAATTGCTCGGCGAATTGCTCGCGTCGCCCCCATTCAATCGTCTGCGCGCTCCAATCCTTTGGCTCGAAGCGCAGGACCGCCGCCACTGGGCCGAGCGCATCATCGCCGCCACCGTTCCCATTCTCGAAGCCCCCGCCCCCGCCCGCGATGCCGCCGCGCGCTGAAATCATAGCGAAATCATGAGCGAGCAGCCCAACGCGCCTCCGGCGTCAAATCGCTGGCTCACGCGCGGCGTCCTGGGCGTCGGTCTTGCCAGCCTCTTCGCCGATTGGGGACACGAAGCCGCCACGGCGATCCTTCCCGCATTCCTCGCCAGCCTTGGTGCGCCTGCGGTAGCTCTCGGCATTATTGAAGGCGTCGCAGATGGCATTTCAAGCTTCGCAAAACTCGCGGGCGGCTGGATCGCGGACCGCCCGGCGTGGCGCAGGCCGGCGGGCATCATCGGCTACTTCATCACCGGGCTTTCGACCTTCGCCTACGCGTTTGCCCAGAGCTGGCCGTTCGTGCTCGTTGCCCGCGCGCTCGGATGGGCCGGCCGCGGCGGACGCGGGCCCTCGCGCGATACTCTGCTTGCCGACGCAGTCGCGCCGAGTTTTGCCGGCCGCGCCTTTGGCTTCGAGCGCGCTATGGACACGGCCGGCGCCGTGCTCGGCCCGCTTTCGGCTACGGCATTGATCGGCGTCCTCGGAGCGAGAGGCCTGCTGAAATGGACGCTTCTCCCGGGCCTCGCGGCCGCGCTCACGTTCGCGTTGCTCGCCCCCTCATGCAAGCGGCGCGACGGCCACATCCACGCGGGATTCTCGGCGAATCTCCGCCGGCTCCCCAGGGTTTACTGGCATTTTCTCCTGGGCGTTTTCGTGCACGGAGTCGGCGACTTCGCGCCCACTCTCCTGATTCTTCGCGCCAGCCAAATCCTCACGCCGCAATTCGGTGTCGCGCGCGCCGCGGCAATTTCGGTCGGACTCTACACCTTCCACAATTTCATCAACGCAGCTTGGGCCTATCCGGCGGGAGTCCTGGGCGACCGCACGAGCCGGCGTGGGTTCCTTGCCTTGGGTTACCTCGTAGCCGTCGCAATGAATGCGGGATTTATTTTCGCCCCGCCCACAATTTCCGCGCTCGCCGTCCTCTTCGCGCTCTCGGGAATCCACATCGGCTTCAAACAGGCGCTCGAAAAATCGCTCGCGGCGGAGTTGATGCCGGCCGAGGTGCGCGGCTCTGGCTTCGGTGTGTTGGCCACGCTGAATGGCATCGGCGATCTCGTCTCGAGCGTGGCTGTGGGCGCGCTTTGGTCCAGCGTCAGTCCGACGGCCGGCTTTGCGTACGCGGGAATTCTTACGCTGTCGGGGGCGCTGCTGATTTATTTCTTCACCGGTCGCAATCCCTCGATTACTATGTAGCGCAGGCCGACTCTGAAGAATGAAGAGACTTCGAGCCTGAGGCCATTAGAACTTATCTGGCTTTGTTTACATCCTGCTCTGCGGCTCGCGCGCTTGGCACCGCCAAATGTGGAGTGCGGTGGCTAGCCACCGCTTTGTTACGGCCCGGCTGGCCGGGCCGAGGTTGGATTCGAGAGAAGCGTCGGCTGATTGGCACGGCTTGTCCGCGCTACGGCATGGATACCAACAGAGCCAACTTATCTCAATATATGGTTCTTAGGGGGTCGGAGCTTTAGCTCCGACATCAAAAGCGGCAGAAAAAGGGGGCTTCAGCCCCTGAGGTGCACCGACTTTATTGTCGTCAGCATTTATGAGATGGGTTGTAGCGGAATTGGTCGCGATTCGAATTTCTACGAAGGAAGGTAACTATGGCCAAGGGATACTGGATCTCGATTTACCGCTCGGTCTCGAACCCCGCCGCTCTCTCCGGCTACGCCAAACTCGCTGGCCCGGCGATCGAAGCAGCCGGCGGCCGTTTCGTTGTGCGCGGCACTCCGGCAAAAACCTACGAACATGGGATCAACGAACGGATTGTGGTAATCGAATTTGACAGCGTCGCCGGCGCCATCGCGGCATTCGAAAGCGAAGCCTACAAGGCGGCATTACGCGTCCTGGGCAACGGAGCAGATCGCGACATTCGCATCGTCGAGGGAGTTTGAGCTGATCACTGCCTGACTCTCTGTGCTCAAAGTTTTCTCCGGCCACGAGGCGCCGGCTGGCAATGCGGGCAAAAGTAGCTGCTCCGGCCCGCGACGATCACGCGGCGAATCGGCGTCCCGCAACGATAACATTTCTTGCCTTCCCGCTGGTACACCCGATGCCGCAGCTGAAATTCGCCCGGCTCGCCGTTTGAATCCACATAATCCGAGACGGAAGATCCGCGCAGGCGAATCGCTTCCCGCAACACAGCCTGCACGGTGCGAAACAGCCGCTTCAGCTCCTCATCCTTCAGTTTCGCTCCCAGCCGCGCGGGATGGATGCGCGCCCGCCAAAGAGTTTCGTCGGTGTAGATGTTTCCAATCCCTCGTAGGACGTGCTGATCGAGAAGCAACGCTTTGATCCGCGCGCGCCGCCGCGAAATGCTGGCGCAAAATTCGCCTTCGCTCGCTTCGAGCGGATCGAGCCCTTGTCGGCCTAAAACCTCGTCGCGCGCCCCGTTCGCGAGAATTCGCATCCGCCCGAACCGCCGGATATCGGTGTAACGCATCTCACGCCCGTCATCGAGGCTAATAAACACATGCGTGTGCGGGATTACGTGGGCATCCGGCGGGCAGGTGACGATTTGTCCTGTCATTCCGAGATGAATCTGAAGCGAAAACGCCGCCCGTCCGCCGTTCGCGCCCTCCAAATCCAGCAACAAAAATTTGCCAAAGCGGCGCACGCCCGCGATCCGGCTTCCCGGCAGTTCCCGCTCGAGCTCCGCGGGATCATCGATGAAATCCGTTTTGCCCAGGCGCACATCGAGGATGCGCCTTCCCGGGAGAACCGCGCGCAATCCCCTCGCCACAGTTTCGACTTCCGGCAGTTCCGGCATTTTCCCTCCGATACAAAGTAGCACAGACGTGTCGGCCGCGGGCGCTTGCTAGGATATCCGCCTGTGATAAACTCCGCCCGCTTGAAACGCCTGTTTCACCGGAGGATTCACATGCGCCGTTTTCTGGTTTTCCTTCTTGTGCTTTTCGCGCTGCCCGCCTGCGCGCAAACCATTGCGATTCGCGCCGGCAACGTGATTGATCCTGCGAATGGTAAGGTGGCGAAAAATCAGATCATTCTCGTCAAGGACGGAAAGATCGCCGAAGTGGGCCCGGCCGTTGCGATCCCCGATGGCGCGCAGGCAATCGATCTTTCGAGCGAATGGGTGATGCCCGGCATCATGGACGCGCACACGCACGTCACGTTCGTCGAGCGCGGCCACGGCATCCCGCTCGAGGAAGATTATCTCGAAAAAGGCAAAGGCACTCGCGCCCTCCAGGGCCTGCGCATCTCTCAGCAGTTGCTCAACGGCGGAATCACCACCGTCCGCGATGTCGGCAACGAGGGAAATTACGCTTCCGTGGATGTCCGCAATGCCATCAATAAAGGCTGGTTCGTGGGGCCAACAATTCTGACATCCGGCAAAATCATTGCCCCCTTCGGCGGACAATCGAAACGCATGCCGCCCGATATGGGCACCATCTGGCATTTTGAATACATCGACGCGGACGGCCCCCAGGAAATCCGCAAGGCCATCCGAGAAAATATTTTTTATGGCGCCGACCTCATCAAGCTCGTCGCGGATAACGGTCCTTATCACTATTCCGAGGAGGAAATCCGCGCGGCGGCTGATGAAACCCATCATGCCAATCGCGCTCTGGCCGTGCACGTTCTCGGCGGAGAAGCCGCGCGCAATGTGATTCTCGGCGGCGCCGATTCCGTCGAACACGGCTGGGACCTCGACGACGACCTGCTGCGCCTCATGAAGCAAAAAGGCACTTACCTCGCGGGAACCGACTTCCCCGCCGCTCATTTGGAGTGGGCCGAGTACCGCAACGCCAAACAAAGAGGCGCCCAGATTCTCGACCGCCTGGCGCGCGCATACAAAATCGGCGTCAAAATGGCCTTCTCCACCGACGCCGTATACGAAATCCCGGGCAAAACGCGCGCGGATCTCACCTGGGATTATCTCGCCGTCTGGCGCGCCGCGGGCATCCCCCCGGAGGATATTCTCAAGGCTATGACCACGAATTGCGCCGAACTCCTCCGCATACAAAACGAACGCGGCGCCATCACGGCGGGGCTTTACGGCGATATCGTGGCCATGCCGGAAAACCCGCTCGAAAATATCGAGTCGCTGCGCAAGATTGATTTCGTGATGAAAAACGGCGCGGTAATTCGCTCACCCAAATAATTGCCCAAGCGAAGCCCGGGCCTCGACTATTTCCGATCCGGCGGCAGGATGGCGAAGACGCGCACCGGCCCGCCCGATCCGCCCTCGAGTTTGATGGGCGCCGCAATCAGGAACGCGCCGGCGTCCGGCAATTGGTCGAGGTTTGCCAGATTCTCGAGATTGTAGAGACCCGCGGGCAAATCGATGCGGTGAACCTCGAAGTTCTTCGATGGGCCGTAGTCAATGCTCAGCGTGTCGATTCCCAGTCCCACAGCCTCGCGCTCGATCAAGAATTTCGCTGCCTCGACGGAATATCCTGGAAAGTGCATCACCCCGCCGGCATCCATATTCCTGTAGCGCTTTTGATCCGGCCAGCGCGACGCCCAGCCTGTCCGCAGCAGGACGATCGAGCCCGGCTGAATGCGCCCGTGCAGCGCCTCCCATTTTTCCACGCGCGTCACCCTCAGCCGGTAGTCCGGGTCCTTCGACACCTCTTCGCGAACGTCAATCACCACTGCCGGCCCGAAGAAACGTTCCGGCGGAATCCTGTCCAGTGAAATATTTCCCGGCGGAAAATGGCCGGGCGCATCCATGTGCGTCCCGTAGTGCTCGAGCATCCAGAAACCGCGCGCGAAATAGCCCTCTTTCTCAGGGGTCGCCAGCACCTTCGCTTCAAACGTGTGGTCATCTCCCGGCCATGCCGGCAGTTTGTCGTTGATCGCATAGGTCATGTCCACCACCTGGGTCTTGCCGTCGGGGATTCCCTCGAGCC
>Ga0187817_10000606_pt1 | contig 15834 bp, 9 predicted proteins | sample NC_wetland_sal_i_17_FD_132431 | JGI IMG/M metagenome (GOLD analysis project Ga0187817, IMG submission 132431) | Wetland sediment microbial communities from Neuse River Estuary, North Carolina, USA - SO4_2 | ecosystem: Environmental > Aquatic > Freshwater > Wetlands > Sediment | place: USA: North...
CATCCGTAATCCCGATCTTCGACAGCCGGTAGCGGAGCGCATTCCTCGACAGCCCCAGCAACCGCGCCGCCTGACTCTTGTTTCCATTTGCACGCCGCAGAGACTCGCGAATCATCTCATCCTCCCACTGTTCCAGCGTCATGCCTTCGGGGAGGAAGTTACCCGTCCCATTCGCCGCCCGCGCCGGACGCGTATCCAGATGAATGTCCGCCGCCTCGATCGTGCTGCCCTTGGCGAGGGCGCAGGCGCGTTCGATGATGTTCTGCAACTCGCGCACGTTCCCCGGCCAGTGGTAGTTCACCAGAATCTGCATGGCCTCCCGCGAAATGCTCTCGATGTTTTTTTCGGAGTCGCTGCGGAATCGTGCGATGAATAAATTCGCCAGCTCCGGGATATCCTCTTTCCGCTCGCGCAATGGAGGCAGCGCGATATTGATCACGTTCAGCCGGTAATACAGGTCCTGGCGAAACCTTCCCTCGTCCACCAGCTTGCGCAGATCGTCGTTGGTGGCGGCCAGGATCCTCACGTCCACCTTGACCGTCTCGTTCGAACCCAGCGGCTGGAATTCCTTCTCCTGAATCACCCGCAGCAGCTTCATTTGCGTCTCGGGGCCGATGGTGCCGATCTCATCGAAAAAGATGGTGCCGTGATTGGCTACCTCGAAATAACCCTTGCGCGACTGGATGGCGCTGGTGAAGGCGCCTTTGACGTGCCCGAATAGCGTCGATTCCAGCAGGTCCGGCGGCAGCGAGCCGCTGTTCACCGGTACGAACATGAACTCGGCCCGCGGCGAGTGCGCATGAATGGCTTTGGCGACCAGTTCTTTGCCGGTGCCCGTCTCTCCCGTGATCAGAATCGTGGAGCGGCTGGGCGCAACCTGGCCCACCAGGTCCAGCACCCGCACCATGCGCTCGCTCTTGCCGATGATGTTGGGAAAGCTGTAGCGCTGCTTCAGGGCGCGTTTGAGCTGGGTGTTTTCTGAGACTAGGCGCCGCTGCGCGATCGTCCGGCCAATCTCGATCAGCAGCTTGTCGTTTTCCCACGGTTTGGTGAAGTAATCGTTAGCCCCCAGCTTCAGGGCCTTGACCGCCGTCTCGGTCGAGCCGTACGCCGTAATCATGAAGATGGGAGTGTCCCGATCGTGATCCCGGACTCCCCGCAGCACGTCCATACCCGAGCGGTCCGGCATCATCAGGTCCAGTAGAACCAGGTCGTAAACGTTCGAATCCAGTTTCTTGCCGCCTTCGGTTCCGTTGGCGGCCAGATCCACGTCGTAACCTTCCAGGCTCAGCAGCGCATCCAGACTCTCGCGGATGTCCGCTTCGTCGTCGACTACTAGAATTTTGCCTTTGGGGGTGGGAACGGTTTGTTCTTCCGCAGGGGCGATATCAGACATTCACGGGCTTCCTCTGTGCGCCGCCCGGCCGCTTTGCCGCTTTCGACCAAGGCAGTTCCACTTGGAAACGCGTGCCACCGCCGGGACGGCTGAACACTTCAATGGTACCGCCATGCTCTTGAATGATGCCGTAGCTGACCGAAAGCCCCAGACCGGTCCCTTTGCGCCCGGCTTTAGTGGTAAAGAATGGATCGTAGATCCGGTGGACGTTCTCCGGGGCAATCCCGTGCCCCGTGTCGCTCACCTCGACTCGCGCGCCGCTCTCTTCCGATGACGTTCTGATTTCCAGTACGCCACCGCCTTCCATGGCATCCCGTGCATTCAGAAACAGGTTGAGAAAGACCTGCTGCAGCTTTCCGGCATTGCCGTGGATCGGCTCGAGCGACGGATCCAGCACCGCGCGCACCTCCACGCCCGCCTTCTTGAACTGGTGGTCCACCAGAGACAGAGTCTCCTGCACCACGCGGTTCAGGTCCACTTGCCCGAAATCCGTGCTGGAGGTCCGTGAGAAGTTGAGCAGGCCGTTCACAATCTCGCTCGCGCGGAAGGTCGACTTGGCGATTTTGTCCAGCATGCGTGCCTTCTGATCGTCGTTGGCCACCTGCTTGGCTAGCATTTGCGCGTAATTCGAGATCACCGCCAGCGGCGTATTCACCTCGTGCGCCACACCCGCCGCCAGCAAACCGATGCTGCTCAGTTTATCGGCCTGCACCAGCCGCTTCTCCAGTTCGGCACGATCGGTGACGTCGTCGAAAATGATCAGGCGGCCAATATGCTCCTGGTGCTTCGAAACCAGCGGGGCGATGGCAATATTCAAGGTCGCTTCACGCTGGAGCGCCTGTCCGTTGCCGTTGCCGTTTGCCGCCGCTCGGGCCACGGCCGGCTGCAGCACGTACTTGTAGATGTGGTGGATGCCAGTGTCGGTGCGGATACGCTCGAACTGTTCCACCAGATCTGCCGGGAACAGAGCCGAAAGCGGCTGCCCTAGAGCGCGGTCTCGTGAAATGCCCGTCAGGTGTTCGATCTGCGTGTTCCAGCTTTCCACGCGATCGTCCAAGTCTGCAGCCAGGATGCCGACGTTGATCGACTCGACGATATTCTCGCTGAACTCCTTGAGACGTTCGTACTCTTCCACCTTGCGCGCCAGAGAACTGTAAAGCCGGGTATTTTCGATGGCGATGGCCACGTAACCAGTCAGCGTCTGCAGCAGTTCCACGTCCACGCTGGAGAGAAAATCGCCATCCCGAGTCCGGCTCACTCCCAGATACGCCACGGTGCGGCCTTGCGCCACACACGGCAGGTAGTACGTCAGGTCCAGATCTTCAATGGTCCGCCGCACCGAGGGCGCCCATAATCCCGAGATGGCATCCAGGCGGTACCGCGTGCGCTCGAAAAACAGGTACGGCTGCTCGTGTTTCCACTGGAGAAAGCTCAGGTCCAGGGGATCCTCGGGCGTGATCGGCCGCGTGTTCCGGTCGCGCAGGCCCACACCCATCCTCAGATGGAATCGCGGCTGCCCTTCATCCGGGTCATCGTCGGTCAGGAAAAACGCCAGGTGACTGATGGAGAGCGTCTGCAACAGCCGCTCCGCTACAGCGTGGAGCATGGTCTCCAGGTCCGTTTCGGAACTCAACTCACGCGCGAATTCCACCAGCGTGCGCCGGTAGTCATATTGCTCGCGGTAGAAGTAACGGTCCAGCCGCTCCTGGATCCAGTTGCGGATCGGCTGGAACAGGAATGCCGCTGCCAGCATGACCGTGATCAGCCCAGTGTTGCCCAGATCCTGGAAATTTTTTTGCACCAGGCTGGCCAGCGAGAATATGATGCCGTAAAACGCGGCCAGCACACAAAGCGTCGCCAGCGTGTACGCATAGCCGCGGCGGAACAGGATATCGACGTCCATCAGCCGGTACCGCGCGATGGCATACGCCAGGCTCAGCGGGATTAACTGTAGCGAAAGCACTGAAGCCTTCATCAGCGGCGTGGGGATGAAACCGATGACATAGGGCAGGGTATAGAAGAGAGCGAACGGCAGAATACCGCAAAGAGTGCCGTTGCGCAGCCACTGCAATTGCCGCCGGACGACTGGGTCCTCGAACTTCCTCCGCTCGATGCTTAGCGCCACCCCGCCCGCGATGTAGATCGTAGTCAGCATCGCCAGCCACATCCGGTCCAGCATCCATCGCAATTCCACCAGCGGAATTGACGTCCGCAGCATACCTGAGCTGGCCAGAACGTATAGAGCGATCATGCAGGCGGCCAGCACGTACAACGCAGTCGCCGTTATCCGCGCCCGCAGCCCTTTTCTCGGCTCGGGAAACGTAAAACAGAAATGCACGAAGATCACCGGCGCCAGTGTGCCGGCGACGACGTTGCCCCAGTAGATCAGCTTGTCAAAATTGTTCAGCTTCCCGGTGTAGTGGAAGCAAAAGAAGATAAAAGAAACCAGGCAGAAGATATAGAAATGCTGGGCCTTGTACGCCGTACCGCGGCGGAAGTACACGAAAAGCCCGATCGCGAGGTACGCTAGCCCGACGAAGTAGAAATAGTATACCGCCGGGTCCCGGGCCACTTCGCCGATGATGAGCGTCGGCTTGATTTCCACTCCGGCGCGCCGCACCAGATAATCGACCTTGCTCCACGCTCCGGTGCGAACCAGGATTTTGGTGACGTCGATCGACCGCTGGATCGGTATCCCGTTGATGCTGACGAGGATATCGCCTGTCTTGATCCCCCGCTTGGCCGCCGGGCCGTCTTTCGCGACATCCAGCGCTTCCACCTCGGAGCTGCGGTCCACCCAAATCACGCCGTCGTCGGGCAGCCGGAACCGGCTCTGCTGCTGGAAGTTAATGACCGCCGAAACCCCTGCGGCGACCGTCAGCAAGGTCAGAATCGCGGTCGATAACTGGAACTTCAGCTCCTGGAACATTCAAGCGCCAATGACACTGCCGCCTTAGATCCCCTGCACTAGCAAGTCTGCTGCCAGCCCGCGCGCCCTTCCTAAACACAGAATACTATACATTTTCTTAGACTTATTAGTTCTGTGTTTGTCGCGAATTCGGAATTTGGGAGAACCACACTCCGTGGAAGTGTAGGCTAGATCTTGATCTTCGGATATTTCTTTTTCATCCACGTTACAAACGCGGCTGGCGCGGCCATGGTGGAGAGCCGGCCCTGCCGAACCAGCGCCCAGTCGCTGAACATGCCGGAGGCTTTGATTTCATGCAGCGTGACCGGAGGATCGAGGCGGGTGAGAAATTCCAGGTCAATGACGGTCAGTTTGGGCGACTTCGCATCCGGCCGGGGTTCGGAAACCACCTGGGCGAGGCCGACCACGGCTGAATCGCCGCCGCTGTGGTACATGAACACCCGATCGCCGGGGCGCATATCTCGAATCGCACGTAGCGCTTGCGGATTTTTGACGCCATCCCAGACGGTCTTTTTCTCCTTCTCTAGTTGGTCGATCGAATAGGTTTCGGGGTCGGTTTTGGCCAGGAAGTAGTTCATTAATCGTACTTTAACCGAGAGAACAGCCACGCGGCAACGAGTGCGAGACCGGCTGCACCCGCGAGCATGGTTGGATAGCCGAAACGGGCCACAACGACGCCGGCAACGGAAGCGGCGAGCGCCTGCGCCAGGAAGGCCACCAGAAAACATAGGGCCGCGGCACCGCTGCGCACGGCCGGCGCTACCTGGTTCATGAGCAGCGAATTGGTTCCCGGGTCACTCATGTACTGAAAGCTCATGTAGGCGACGTAGAGAGCTGCGGCCGCGGATGCTGAAGTGTTCGCCGCCAGGGACCCGAGCGCCAGGGCGGTGACCAGTTGCATGCATGCCACGCCGCGCACCAGCCCCAGCCTGCGCAAAAGGAGGGGTGACAACAGAACGGTTGCGACCTGTCCCAGGTGCGAGAAGGTGAAGACGGTGCCAATGCTTTCGAGCGGCATTCGGAACCGGCGCTCGAAGTAGGCGTTGAACAGGGGGTTGAACGCACCGGTAGCGAGGCTCCAGACACCTATAGCCGTCAGAAATTTGTAGACGAACGGACTCCGTGGATAGCCGTGCGTTTTCTCGGGGCCAACAGAAGCCAGGCGCAGTTTGGTGAGCGGCCAGAATGCCAGTGCCGCAACGGCGACCGATGCCAGGAGTGCGAGCTGTTTCGCGTGCAGAGAGTCGGGAACGAGATGGGCTTGGAGCACCCAACGGGGCACCCGACCGCCGACCAGCCCGGCCAGCATACCCACTCCGATACCTGTGCCGTAAGTGATGCTGAAGCCAGCAGGCCTGGACCGTTCGCTGGTGAGGGCGGCGACTGCCGGAGAGAAAGCCACAGCCCATAACGAACTCGTGGCGCCAGCGAGAAAAGCGCAGGCCACCAATGCCGGTTGGCCCGAGAACAAACAACGCGTGGCGAAGGCAGCCGGGATCGCCAGCGCCGCAATCTTGAGTGCGGGAGCCAAGCCAACCCGACGCACAAAACTCGCGGCGGGCAGCACACCCGCAATGCTCCCAAAGGTCAAGGCTCCGGCTATGAATCCGAGAACGTCCTCGTGATACCCCCGGTCCAGAAGGTAGAGGTTGTAAAGCAGAAAAAACACGAAGAAGCCGAGCGCGTAAAGTGACTGGGCGACGGTGAACCACCAGAACGAAGCATCCAGCTCGGAGCCGTGCCACTTCCAGCGTATGGCGTGCCAGAGCATCACGGGCAACGCGCGCGCGTGGTGAGCGGTGCGGGTGGCAAGGTGAGCCGCATAGCGCATACGCTGCGCCACGCGGAAGCCGACCGTTTTCTTATCGTCCGGCACCAAGACGTCACCCACTGCCGGCGGCAGAGTGAGCGGGAATAATCTTCGGATGGTTACTTTGCGACGATCTCGAGGGGAATCGAGCAGCGCCAGGTGCAGCCACAATTCATGTTTGTTCGGATGGAAGAGCGCCTCGAGAGGCGCAGCGGCGTATTCACTGAACCAGAGACGGATATCGCCGCCCAGGAGTTCGACTTCTTCAGCCGCCTGGGGAGCCAGCCGGCATCCGAACCAGGCGGCAGCGAGTCCAAAGGCGACAGCTTCGAGCCGACGCAAGGGTGCGGAATGCAGCTTCTGCCAGGTGCTCCAAAAAGCCTCATTATCGGCCTCCGTCTCCAGGAAGCGAGCGATTTCGTAGACGTGGTTCGCGCGGGCGCTGCCGCGGAACAAATGCCGCAGCAAATGGAGCGCGGAGTATGCCAAGCGATCGGCCGGGTGCAGTATGGGAAGAGCATCCCGCTCGACCCGACGCTGCCAGAAATCCTCGACGCCCGTAGCCGGAAGCTTTTCGGCTTCCGCGTCCCAAAAGCGAAAGTGTAACTCCACGGCAGGAGGAATTTCGGGATCGAACGGGTCGCCTTTCCAACGCCATCCGGTCTTACGCGCAAGGGTTGGCAAATGATCCGCGGGCAACCGGTCGTTAACCGGAAGCGGCTCGTAACCCAGCGAGAGGATGGATTGATAGGCACGATCGACTAATTCCCCTGGAACGTACAGATCGCAGTCGTAATGCATGCGCAGCCGGGTATCGAGGGTGTACTCTGGGCCAAGCGAAAATCCCTTGAGGAGCAAGAAATCAATCTCATCTGACTTAAGCTGCCCCGAAATGAGGGCCAGTTCGGACCTGAGTCGCGCCAACCGCTCGGCATTGCGCGTGATGTCGCGGTCGACTTGATCGCGCCTCGATTCGGGAAAGCAGTCGCGACAACTCGCACCCAGGATCAATGTGATCCCGGATCGGTTGGTGAAATCCACGAGACTGCTCCACTCGGAATCGGAGAGAGCACGCAGGACTGCGTTGCCCTGGCGCCGCAGATCATCTGAAAAACTGAGAGAGGTGATCGCTGCCGCGACGTTGCGCGGGACGCGGGCGTCCTCGATCCAATCGAGCGGCTCGATTATGGTCGCGGTGAGTTCCGGAGTGGGAGTCTGTACCGACACGCTGCCCTAAAATTCAAATCGTAACGCGAGTTGGATGCGGCGCGGTGGGCCACTACTAAGGATATTGCCGAAAAAAGGCGCGAAGTCGGCATAGGTTCCCGGAATGCCCCAGTTGGGGTGGTTGAACGCATTGAAGAATTCGGAGCGAAATTCGATATGGCTCCGCTCGGTGACGCTGAAGCGGCGATCGAGCGCCAGATCGAACACGTTGTTGCCGGGCCCAATGATAATGTTGCGGCCTGCATCGCCAAAGGTGAAAGGTGCCGGCGTGCTGAACGCGTTGGTATTGAACCAGTTGGTAGCGGTGCGCTGGCTGCGCGGCAGTTCTATGCTTTGGCCCAGGACGACGTTAGGCCTGTTGGTGGTGCCGGCGTTGGCACCGTCATAAGCGGCGTAGATGGGCGTCACAGGCGTTCCGTCCTGCAGGGTGATGATGCCGCTGGTCTGCCAGTGGCCTAACACCGGATTGAGGAAGCCGCGATTGGGAATTTGGTAGACGAAGCCGGTGCTGATGCGGCGTCCGACATTGAAGGAGGATAGACCGCGCTCCAGGTGCAGATTGCGCTCATCCTGCGCGCCGACGGAATAATAAAAGCCGGGAATGATGGTATCGTCATCGTCGATGGATTTCGACCATACGAAGCTGGTCAGGAACGAAAGCCGTGCACCCATGTGTTTGTTCGCCTTGACCTGTAGGGAATTGTAGTTGGAGTTTCCGATGTGCTGGATCTGGATGATAGGACCAAGCTGGGGAAATGTGCGGAGCGATTGCAGGTCGCCCGGCCGGGGCGGGAGGTCCTGACCGGTTTCCACGTGCGCCGGCGTATTGAAGTGGCGGAACAGCCCGAGATCGGTGCCTTTGGATCCAATATAGGCGGCCTCGAGCAGCATGCCCGCCGGTAGTTCCTGCTGCACGCTCATGTTCCACTGCTGCAAGTATGGAGTGGGAGCGTGCACGTCGAGTCCATACTCTGTGGGGAAGCCGGTAGTTGCGGTGATGGGGAAACCATTGGCGAGGGTCAGCAGGGGTGTGACGCCACTGGTGGAGTTGTTCTCATTGCTGATGCCGTTGAGCACCAGGTTATAGGCTTCGAGTGCAATTTCCGGGCTGTAATAGATCCCATAGCCGGCGCGAATCACCATCTTCTTGCCCGGCCAGACGCTCACGGGCGGCGTCCACGCAAGGCCCACGCGGGGAGCGAAGTTCTTACGGTTCGGCAAGCCTGCGGTCGCAACGTTCACGAGCGGCGGCGCCTGAGGAAGCTGCGAATAATCGAGGTTCAGCAAGTGATTGCGGGCTTCGGTAAAGGGGGAATAGTACTCGTAGCGAACCCCGAGGTTCACGGTAAAGCTTCGCGACACGCGCCAGTCATCCTGGAAGTAGGCACCGTAGTTATTCTGACGTAAGTAAGCCTGTGAAAAGCCGACGGTGCGGGCCGTGAACTGCGGGAAGCCCAGCAGGAAATCCGCGAAGCCATCCCCTGTGGAGCCTGGATTGGAGAGATCTTCAGTGAATGCTCCGGTAAAGGTGTACTGGCCGCGCGGCATGTTACTTTGCTCGTAATTTACCTGGGAGTGCAGCCACAGGAGTCCGGCTTTAAGAGTATGCCTGCCCCGCGTGACCGAAATGCCGTCGGAAATCTGCCAGAGATTATCGCGCTGCAATTGGGGCAGAGTCGGCGAATCGGTCACCGTGGAAAAATCGCTGACCACGAAGTAGGGCAGGCCGAAGGACGCTGGATCGGCGGGCAGGTCGTTGATCCCCAATTCGCGGGCGATGTCGGTGTGGAAGGCGCTTTCGGGTGTCCCGAACACTTTAAGCCGCGTGAAAGCAAAGCGGGCTTCATTCAGCCAAGCCGCGCCGGACAACGTATAGCCGATCGAGGCTTGCTGGGCGCGCAGGGTTTCGTCGGTGGGCAGGACCGGGAAGCCGCCGGCCAACAGGTTGCGCTCGTCGTTCATGGTGTAACGGGCGAAAAGGAGGCTGTGGTTGCGAAATTCGTGATCAATGCGGCCAGAGCCGCTGTCGGCGTGGTTTTGATTGGGCGTCGCATCCAGGTAATTGTTGGGGCCGGTGCGATTGGGCAGGGGCTCGAACATCGCCAGATACCTCGAGGCGATCGGATCGATGCGAGAAGCCGGAATGATGTTGTTGGGGAACGGCAGCCGGGCGCCCGTGGCGTCGAGGCTCAGCGGATCGAAAATCGGGCTGCGGCCTGCAAAGTCACCGGAACGAACGGAGGCGTCGGGGACGATGTTCACCGTGGGGGTGGCGGATTTACTGCGGAGCCCTTCGTACGTGAAGAAGAAGAATGTGTCTTTCAGTTTAGGTGCGGGGCCTCCTAACGAAGCGCCATACTGGCTCTGGCGAAAGATGGGGCGCGGCAGAGTGGGGTCGTCGAAGAAATTGTGCGCATCCAGGGCCTCATTGCGGAAATATTCGAATGCACTGCCGTGCCAGGCGAGGGAGCCGGATCTACTGACCACATCGATGACACCGCCGGCAGCCTGCGAGAATTCCGCCGAGGCGAGCGACGATTGAATCCGGAACTCCTGCACCGATTCCATGGGGGGTGTGACGGCCATGGAGAAGGTGTTGCGGTCCGTGTCGGAAGCGCCGTCGAGCGTTATGGTGTTCATGTAGGAGCGTGCGCCGTTAATGGGTGGATTGAGCGCCACCGCGCCACGATTCTCCTGCACGTCATTGACGACGTCGTGGGTAAAACCGCCAAGCTGACGTGGAATGGCGCCGGGCCCCAGGGTGATCAACTCGGCAACGTTGCGCTGGTCCAATGGCAGCGCATTAATCTCACCGGGTTCGAGGCGATAGCCAGCGGAAGGGTCCTCGGTTTGCACAGGCGAGACTGATCCTTGAACGGTGACGCTGTCCCGCCCGGGGCCAATCTTGAGCACCAGGTCGAGCCTGGCGTTCTGGTTGACTTCAAGGACGACGCCCTCAGCGCTTACTGGCCGGAAACCCTGCTTGGCGGCGGTGACGGTGTAGGCGCCCGGCAGAAGCTCATCGATGCGGTAAACACCTTGCGCGTTGGTAATGGCGGTGCGGGCAAACCCAGTGGCATTGTTGCGCGCGGTAACGGTGACCTCCGGCGCGACGGAAGAGGATTCATCGCGAATTTCCCCAAGCAGAGTAGCTGAGGCCACTTGCGCCCGCGCTTCCACAACCGCGAAAAAGACAATTAAGAAACCAGTAGCCCACTTCATGAAACCAGCGACTCCAGGGTTTTCACCGCGTCATCCAGATCTTGATATCGGAACTCGAACGTCAGACTCGCAGACAGCAGGTGCCGGAGAGAGGCCCGGTGGTCTTCGATTGGCTCCATCAGAGGCAAATCCGGTTCGAGCCGGAGAAAGGCCTCCGCGGCGGAGATGGGTACCAGGCGGGCGGGTCCGTGTGGCTGGCGGTTCAAGAACACTACCGCGAACACGGACGCGTGGACCGACCGCCGGATTTCAGGAAATGCGTTGCTGCGCATATGAAGACCCAGCTTGCCTGAGGCGTTGAGCACTTCCAACTTGCCCTGCAATTCCGGCAGGATCTCGATCGCAGTCGGCCGGAAGTGCACATCGCGGGGGCCACCCACGACCATGGGTTCCGAGCGACGCACAAGGGAAGCGCAATCGTCGCCGATGAAGGTCCAGCCGCGGCGCGCGCAGGCGAACGAAAGGCAGCTCTTTCCAGCTCCGGACTCGCCGCAAAGCAGCAGCCCGCGCCCATTCCGGGCTACACAGGCGGCATGAATCAGTGTCAGGCGGCTGTGCCAGAGGATCAACTCGACAACGTTGTTGAGATAGTAACGGCGAAAGAAGTCATGATCGCGCGCGGTCGCCGGCGGCAGCCAGAAAGAAGCAAATCCCCGGTCGAGATCACAGACGGCATAATTTTCTTGATCGGAGACAACCGTCATGAGATGCTTCTGGGCTCTCCAGACGATCCCCTCAGGGCGTTGGGCGCGCTCGTTGCCGGAGATCAGCACTCGGAATTCCAGGGAGTAATCGTTGAAAAGCTGCGGGAATCCAGACCAGGACTCTTGCGTGGCGGTCAGAACGTCGGTGGAATTCGTGACGAGCCGCAAGGGAAATCCCAGGACGTTCACCACGGTTTCCAGCGGCAGAGGGATGCTGTAGCCAAACGGATCAAAAATCGCGGCAGCAACGCTGGCGGCTGGGTCCATATATCGACTTCTATTATCCCTGCCCGTACCGCGCGTGGGTGGCAATCGGCGTTGTTTTTACAACTTTGAAGGACGTTGTCGCAGTTTTTATTGGAGCGAGATTCAGCCGGAATTGACTGCGTCTTCCATTGCGCACCGCTATCATCTGCTACTCGCTGCTCAACTTGTGGGGCCCCGAGAGAGTGGTGGAGATGCTGTGCCGAATGCCGCCGTGGCGAATTTTTTTTTACATTTTTCAACGGCCCGCGGCCAGTGAACGAGATTCGGCTGCTGCCTTTTTGTGCGTGGAACACGGGGGCCGGAAGGTGTGCAAAAATCGATTTGATCCCGACTGTGGGACACGGCTAACGACGCTCGCGATGTTCCGGAGCGCGATGCTCGGGTTCGTGCCACTCCCGCATCTCGTGGCGCTCCATGCGGGGACCTTCGGCGCGGGGACGTACGTAGTCGTAGTGGTGCACGTAGACGTTGCGATTGTCCCAACGGCGCTCCCAGGAACGGTTGTTGAGCAGGATCACGTGCGACCGCCAGTTCAGCCCGATGCCGCCCCACCCGAAGGGCGCGAATGCGCCAATGAATATGCGGGGGCCGAAGGTAATCGCGCCGCCGACGAAGAATCCCGGCCGCGGCCGGAAGAAGACCACAGCCGGATTGTAGAAGGGGACATAGATGAACCCCGGATCCACCGGCAGAATCTCGATAGCGCCAGGAGCGGGTACCACACGGTAGTATTCATTGGACGCCAGATACCCGTAGTTCAACGCAAGCTGGCGCTGGCGCTGAACGGCGTCCATCACGGCCGCGCGGTCAGCGAGCACGGCGTTGCCGAGCTGCTCGGTCCAGTTCATGTCGCCAGCCATCTGATGCAACACGGAAGGAAAGCCCAGTAATCCCAGAACGCTGGGGTCCCAGGGCAGACGATCCTCATCGATGGCCCGGGACAATTGATCCCCGTTGAGATAGCTGTGGGCGCGCGCCCAAGCGGCGGCGTCGGGAATCTGGTCCCAGTAAGTGGAAGCCGTCAGCACCTGCGCCAGAAGGGGATCGGGATAGAGAGCGATGCGTGCAACAAGCTGATCCAGTTGTTGCGGCGGGTAACTGGGCGGCTGCGGATAGTTCTGCGCGAACAGCGCCGCCGAGAAGGCCACGGAGCCGGTCAGGAGCAAAGCGGTAAGGATTCTGATGCGGTATGGGTATTTCTCAACCATTCGTGTTTCCTTCAGGGAGTCTCCATCAGATTGAAACATAGATGAGCACAGGCGTGTCCCGGCGGCCGGAGGTTATCCGCTCAGCGGAGAAAATGGCGTGGTAGCGGCGGGCTCTGGGATCAGCCGGCGCGGATTGATCGCGGTGGCGGCAAGGTGAATGGCACGGCTAGAATTGCGGGTGACGATGCGCGCGGCGATTGTCCACTACTGGCTGCTCAACATGCGGGGCGGGGAGAAGGTGGTGGAGGCGCTGTGCCGCATTCTGCCGGAAGCGGATCTTTTCACCCTTTTCTACGACCGGGAGCGGGTGAGCCAGACGGTTCGCGCGCGGCGAGTGACGGCGTCGTTCCTGAATCCGCTGCGGCGGCACTATCGGTCGCTATTGCCGCTGATGCCCTTGGCGCTCGAGAGTTTCGATTTGCGCGGGTACGATCTGATTGTGTCGAGCGAGTCCGGGCCGGCGAAGGGCGTGCTGGCGCCGTCGGACGCGCGTCATGTCTGTTATTGCCACACGCCCATGCGTTATTTGTGGGACCTCTACCCGGCGTACCGAAACGAATTCACAACCAGCGCGTGGAAGCGCGCGATGATGGCGCCGGTAGCGAATTATCTACGCTTGTGGGATTTCAGCACGGCGGCGCGCGTGGATGAATTCGTGGCCAACAGCGCGAACGTGGCGCGGCGCATCTGGAAGACGTACCGGCGGGAGGCGCGCGTGATTTATCCGCCGGTCGCCGTGGAATCATTCTATTGGAAAGAGCCGGAGGATTACTATTTGATCGTCGCGGAGCTGGTGGCGTACAAGCGCATCGACACGGCCGTGCGGCTGTTCTCGAAAAGCGGGCGAAGGCTGCGGGTAGTAGGCGACGGCCCGGAATACGGCGCCTTGAAGGCGCTGGCGAAAGGCAATGTCGAGTTCTGCGGGCGTGTCGCGGACGAGGAGTTGCGGGAACTTTACGCGCGGTCGCGCGCGCTGCTGCTGCCCGGCGAGGAGGATTTCGGCATGACGGCGGTGGAGGCGCTGGCGAGCGGCAAGCCGGTGATTGCGCTGAGACGCGGCGGAGTGCTGGAGAGCGTGCCACTCTCGGATCCGGTGGGCGGGGTGATGTACGATACGCCGGAGCAACTGGCCGGGGCCATCGAGAAGCTCGAACGGATGGAGCGAAACATATTGCCGGAGCGCCTTCGTGAGTGGGCGGGACGGTTCAGGGAGACGAACTTCGCGGCGGAGATGAAGGAAGTGCTGTTCGCGCGAACGGTGAAAAACGGGGACAGGCAGCACCGTCCACGCGCCGACGAAGCAGGATGTCGTGATTCGTAGTATCAGGCGGCTTGGGACGGTGAAGCCAGTCCCCGTTTTTCAGCTAGGGCGTTACCACGGCGATTGGGCGGATGGGCGATCCGGTGCCGCCGCGGATTTTCAGGGGCGCGGCCGCAAAGATGAATTCGTAGACGCGGTCTCGGGCGAGCTGCTCCAGATTCAGACATTCGATGATGTGGATTCCGTGCTCCACCAGCAGGTGCACGTGAACGGGCATGGTGGGTGCGGGGACGAACTCGAAGGCGACGGTGTCGGAGCCGGCGGCGAAAGCGCCGCGGGAGCTGATCCAGCGGGCGGCGGGTTCGCCCGGGCCGGGACCACGCACCTGGGCGATGAAGCGGGCCGCATCTTCCCAATATTGCGCCCAGCCGGTGCGCAGCAGAACGACGTCGCCGGAGCGGACCTGGACGCGCTGGCCGCGGCAAGCGGCGTCCAGGTGATCGGGCGTGATGGTGAAATCGACCGGCAGAACGTCCGCGCCTTGATGGCCGGCGATATCGAGTAGCACGCCGCGACGGAAGATGGGCGCCATGGTGTCGACCGAGAGGCGCTCCAGGCCGCCGGTATAGGACTGGGCGACTTCGCCGCCATCGTGCAGCTTGCCGTGGCGCGAGAAATGGCAGAGCGCGTCGATGTGCGTGCCCACGTGGCCGCCGAAGGCGAGCGCTTCGGACGCCGAACTGCCGCCAGCCGCGGTGACGTATTCCCCGTGTTTTTTCACCAGGCCGAACAGGTAAGGTGGATGCACCGGATGATGCGGCATGCCGACGAAATAGGGCTGCGCGAGATCGTAGAGTTTGGCGGAGCCGAGCAAGTGCAGGAGATCGGTCATAAGAAGTTCAGGGTACCTTAGGTGCCAGGTGTCAGCAGAACGGTAAAATCTAGGTAGCTTGAAGATCACGATTTCGAAAGAGAATTATCTCAAGACTATCGCGGAGGCCGAGTCGGAGGGGGAAACCGTGATCGCGGCGACGCTGGTGCGCTGGCTGAAGGTTTCGGCACCGGCGGTCACGATGGCGATCCGGCGGCTGAAACGCGACGATCTGATCCGCGTGGGCGGCGAAGGTCAGATTACGCTGACGCGCTCCGGCCGGGTCATTGCGAACCGGCTTTTGAACCGCCATCACCTGATCGAGCGCATGCTGACGGAGATTTTCGGCATGGAGTGGTACAAGGTCCACGAGGAAGCCGAGCAGCTGGAGCATGCGGTTTCGGCGGACTTCGAAAACAAGCTGCGCGAGAAGCTGGGGGACGGGGAAGCGTGCCCGCACGGCAACCGCGTCGGCGTGGATACGCCCAGTGACCGGCGGCGGCGCGGTTTGAAACCGCTGAATGAGGGTGAGCCGGATGAGAGGCTGGCGGTGGTCAGCGTGTTCGAGCGCGACCGGCGGCTGCTGGAGCATCTGGAGAAGTTGAATGTCCGGCCGGGCACCGCCATGAGTATTACGACGGCGCATCGAGACAAGCTCACGCTGGACGTTGAGGGGCGAGCGGTTCAGATTGAACGGCCGGTGGCGGAACGAGTCTGGGTAAGGCCGATGACCGCCAACACTTCGCGCTGATAACGATCGAGAGTGAACTTCTCCTTCCAGGTTTCATAGGCGTGATCGGCGACGGCACGCAACTGATCGGGTGCATGAAGCAGCGCGTCGAGCTTCGCGGCCAGCGCTTCCGGCTCCGGCGGCTCAACCAGGAATCCGGTTTTGTTCTGAATCACAATTTCGGGGATGCCGCCGGAGGCGAACGCCAC
>Ga0187817_10000607_pt1 | contig 15831 bp, 15 predicted proteins | sample NC_wetland_sal_i_17_FD_132431 | JGI IMG/M metagenome (GOLD analysis project Ga0187817, IMG submission 132431) | Wetland sediment microbial communities from Neuse River Estuary, North Carolina, USA - SO4_2 | ecosystem: Environmental > Aquatic > Freshwater > Wetlands > Sediment | place: USA...
CCTCGGTACTCCTGGTCATAACCTTGTGGTGGGCCCTCTATGATGAATTCTTTGGGTTGCGTCCCTGGAAAGTTTACCAGCGTGCATTTGTGCAGCGGTACGGAGCTTTCCTGAGGAAGCAAATCCCCCAGCAGCGCGCCAAAGAAAAGGCAATCGAGAATTCTCCGGAGTATCTGTCGCTCAAGGAGAGGCTGGGGGACATGGAGAAGGAAACAGCTCCTAAGGTCAAGGAGCTGGACGCGGAGTCTGCCCGAGTGGATGCCCGTACTGCTGCGGTCCTCAACTTGCTCACCACAGCGCGAGCTTATGTCGGGTCGCAGATCTATATCATTGAGCACACCTCGAGTCGCGGGAGCAAACAATCGCTTCAGAAGGACCTCGACAAATACGAAAGTGGCCCCTTCCAGCTAATCCTTCCTCCTGCCCAGCTCGGAGGTAATGAAGAAAGGCTGCGCCTGACTTTCGACCAGCTCGAGGACAAATTCAGCGAGCTTCAAAAGGAGAAAGGAGATCTCCTGCTCGAGAAGGCGGGCCTTCTTCACCCCGTCTCGGAGTTGCAAAACCAGGTTGATTCCTACGTGAAGGACCACATTGATGGGCCTACGGTTGAGGCGTTGCGGGGGCTTCAGAAAAAGAACGATGACTTTACGGTGGAGATCAAGCAGATCAACAACCCCGACGCGGGAATTGTGGACCGCTGCGAGAGCTGCCACGTGGGCATTCGCGAGCCGGTGGTGATGACCCGCAAGGACATGGGCGGAACGAAAGATCCCATGTCCGCAGCCTTCACCTCGCATCCCGATCCAGACCTGCTCACCATCCACGACCCGGATAAATACGGCTGCACGCCTTGTCACAACGGCAACGGCATGGACATTGCCCATGTGGAAAAGGCCCATGGGCACGACGAGCACTGGCTCTGGCCGCTCCATCCCATGGAAAACGTCGAGGCGGGATGCCTGCAATGCCATTCGAGCGACATGGTGCTCGCTCACGCTCCGACCCTGTCTCGGGGGAAGCAGTTGTACGAGTGGCGGGGCTGCATGGGCTGCCACGTTTATCAGGGCTATGACTCCGAGCCGGCAGAGCTGCTTACCACCCAGCGGACGATTGAGCAAGCGGAGCAGCAGCGGGCGGAAGATAGATTGGAGGTGCAAAAGAGCATCCAGGCGGGCGACCAGGCTCCGGACAATGAAACGGCGCAAAAGCTCTATTTAAAGGCCAACGAGCTGCAAGTTTCCATCAGCAAGATCAGCCTGGAAATCGATCAACAAGACCGGCGCGTCAAGAACTTATTGCAGGATATGAAGAAAGTAGGGCCTGATCTCAAAGAGGTCCGCATGAAGCTGCGGCCGGAGTGGATCCCGGTCTGGCTCCAAAACCCTCATGCCTTCCGGCCTACGACGAAAATGCCGCGCTTCCGTCTGGATGAGGATGAACTGCCGGCCGTCTCTGCCTTCATCTGGCAAAGCGGGCTTAATGGGCAACTCCCCAAGCAGCCCGCCGGGGACCCCGCCAAAGGCAAAGACAGTCTCCAGACGCGCGGGTGCCTGGGATGCCACTCGGTGGGTGAAGGGCCCAATGCCGTGGGCGGATGGTTTGCCGCCAACCTCAGCCGGGTGGGAGAGAAGGACAATTACGATTACCTGGTCCGTTGGGTTCACAATCCTCGCGAGCGCACCAACCCTTACTGCCCTTATGAAAAACGCGACCTGACGGCCCAGGATTACCAGAAACATGGCCTCCCCTTCGTCTTCGACCGAGAGCACTCGAAGTGCCCCAACGACGGTCACGAGTTGCTGGTCGAGCAGATGACCCCCATGCCGAATCTCCGGCTTTCCTGGGACGAAGCGCGGAATATCGCCAGTTACCTCATGACTTTGAAAGAGAAAGATCCCTCCAGTTATGCACCTGCCCCTTACTTGAACGACCCTAAGCTGAAGGCCAAGGGAGAAGAAATCGTGCGGCGATATGGCTGCGCGGGCTGCCACGAAATCGCGGGCCTCGAGAATGAAGGAAGGATTGGGACTGAACTTACCGCAGAGGGAAGCAAGCCGCTTGAGCAGATGGACTTTGCCCTCTTCATCAAGCAGGCTAAGGAAAAAGACTGGTACAGTCATAAGGGCTTCTTCGAGCACAAGCTGGCCAAGCCGGAGTTGTTCGACGAGGGGATGATCAAGGCCGAAGGTGAAGAGCTGAAAATGCCGGACTTTGATTTTGAGAACAAGCCGGGTGAAGTCCGAGCCCTCACCACATTTCTGATGGGCAGCGTCACCTCCGAGTATCCCGAGCGCTATTTCTACCGCCCGTCGGACTACCGCCGTGACATTCAGGAAGGCTGGTGGGTCGTCCAGAAATACAACTGCATGGGCTGCCACCAGTTCACACTGGACCAAAGCAGCGTGCTGATGAATTTGCCTCAATACCAGACGCCGGATGGCAAGAGCCAGGTGCCGCCTCGCCTGCTGACGGAAGGCGCGCGCGTCAACCCCGAGTGGCTGGCCAGGTTCCTCGCCAATCCTGCTTTGAATGATAAGGACACCGACCGCGACGGGGTGCGCAGCTACTTGAAATTGCGCATGCCCACTTTCTATTTCTCCCCTATCGAGATTCGCAAACTGGTGAAATTCTTCCAGGCGCTTTCGCAACAACCTATGCCTTATATCCCTGCCAGGCAGGAGCCGCTCACGGAGCAGGAAATCGCCATGGCCAGGGCACTCTTCACCAGCCCAGGAGCGCCGTGCTTGAAATGCCATGCGATCGGCGCTCCGTCCCACGACCAGTATGCGACGGCGCCGAATTTCCTGCTGGCGGCAGACCGGCTCAAACCCGATTGGGCCCGGCACTGGATTCTCGACCCGGCTTTGATCGATCCCGGCACCGCCATGCCGTCAGGCTTGTTCAAGCTCCAGGCGGACCGTTACGTTTTTGCCGGGCCTACGCCGCCGTCCTTCAAGGGTTATAACGGCGACCAAGCGGAACTGCTGGTTCGTTACCTGTTCGAGTTGACTCCTCAGGAACAGCAACGGCTCATCCAGATGAGCGGAAGCAATTTGAATCCGGCCTCTGCAAAACCTAAAACAACGGAGAACCGGCGAAAGCCTCGGCCGGGCGAAGGCGCGGTTCGCGAAGCAGGGCCGTCCGAATCAACAGCTCACGCCAGTGCAGAACGCGGCTCTGCCGCACCGCTTTGCGGAAAGCCTCCGGCTTTCCGGCTGATGCCGAAACCTTCGTTTTCCTCCGCACAGGCTGGAAGGCTGAGCCTTGCAGCCTGTGCGGAGGACGTTCTTGAGGCAACACGTCGCGCGGAAAGGCGGAGCCATTCCGCAAAGCAGGCGGCGGAGCCGCGGTCATCGTTAAGCAGATCGAGCGTAATTTGGACAAGCAAGGCGGGCGCACCGCCCCTACACGTACAGTAAGGCTGATTAGCTTGATTGCAGCGCCCCCGCGAAGGGCGCGGAAAGGTCAAGACAATGGAAAAACGAATCCTTATCTCACTCGCCATAGTGACGGCATTGACTCTGTTCCTGGTCGCTTGCAGCAAGAAGACGGAAGAGACCACGGAGCAGCCGGCAGAAACCACAACGGCGGTTCAACCGACCCCTATTGACCAGTCGACGGTGGGTGAAGTCACCGGCAAGGTCTCCTTCGACGGAGCTAAACCGAAGCTACACCGAATCATGATGGACCAGGACCCGGTTTGCGTGAAGAAGCACAATGGGCCCGTCTTCGCCGAGGATGACGAAGTTAACTCGAACAACACGTTGCCCAATGTCTTCGTGTACGTGAAGGCTGGGGCTGAGAAGTACGTGTTCGCAACGCCTTCGGAGTCCGTGACCCTGGACCAGGACGGCTGCATGTACAAGCCGCATGTGACTGGGATTATGGTGGGTCAAACGCTCAATATCGTCTCCAGCGACCCCACCACGCACAACATCCACCCCATGCCCAAGGACAACCGGGAATGGAATATGTCGCAACCGCCGGGCGCCGCTCCCATCGAGCAGAAATTCGCACGCGAAGAAGTGATGATTCCGGTGAAATGCAACCAGCACCCCTGGATGCGCGCTTATATTGGCGTGTTGAAAACTCCCTTTTTCGCGGTGACAAGCAGTGATGGCACATACGCTATCAAGGGTCTTCCGCCTGGCGACTACACCATCGGCGCCTGGACAGCGATTGGCGGCGGGGAAGGCCAAACGCAAGAGCAGAAAGTAACCGTGGGACCCAAGGAAACGAAGACCGCCGATTTCACGTTCAAGGCGGCTTCGTAGGAGTTGAAGGTCGCGAGCTGAATTCCCTCCGGACGGCAGCACTCTATCTCGGGAGTCTGTGTGATGACGGGCGTTGGAGCGAGCGGTTCTGCCGCCCCGCTGTGCGGAAAAGCTTCGGACGTGCGAAAAAATCAAAACAACTCACGCAAAGTCGCAAAGGCGCGAAGAAACGCAAAGGCAGAGTTCTTACATTGCTTTGCGACCTTGGCGTACTTTGCGACTTTGCGTGAAACCGCTTTGCCTGTCCGTGGTTTAATTCACACGTTCTTCGCCTTTCCGTCGAGCGAGCTTCCGGCCCACCTGTTTCCGTGCGGGCCGGGTGAGAGGTTATTTGCTTTTTTGTGAACCATCTGAACGAGGTTTTCATCTAAGTTAGAGGAAAGTTCCCGCACTAATTGTACAGGGCTTTTCGATCAAAACTCGACGCGTATCAGTGTCTTCACCTTGCAACCTGATGGGGTTGCAACCTTCGACAGGAGCAATGACCTATGGGGCTAGCGATTGCGCTGGTAGTAGTCCTTATCACCCTTGTCTCCGGCTACTTCTTCCTCGCCAAGACGTGGTGGTTCCCGATCGATATCACGGCCAATTACGGCCACGCCATCGACCACCAGTTCATGCTGACGCTGGTCATCACGGGAATCATTTTCGTTGTCGCCCAAGTTGCGTTGGCCTATGCCGTGTGGCGTTTTCGCGACCGTAAAGACGGGCGCAAAGCCGGCTACTCCCACGGCAATAACAAACTCGAGCTTACTTGGACTGTCGCAGCCGCCATCATTTTTGTCGGACTGAACCTGATGGGCTACCACATTTGGGCATCCGTCCACTTTATGGGGCCGCAGCCGGGATCGATGAGGGTGGAGGTTTGGGGGCAACAATTCGCGTGGTACTTCCGCTACCCCGGCCCGGACGGGAAGTTTGGTCCCGTGCACGTAGAGAAGGTGGACGACGCCACGGGGAATTTTCTGGGTCTCGACCGCGATCACGACGCGGACTCCAAAGACGATATCGTTACGGCCACCCTCGGGATCCCCGTTAATCAACCGGTCGAGCTCATCTTGCGCTCCAAGGACGTCACCCACTCGTTCTTCGTTCGCGAACTTCGCTTGAAACAGGATTTGGTTCCCGGGATGGAGATTCCCATCCACTTTACCGCCACCAAAGTAGGGACCTACGAGATTGCCTGCGCGGAATTGTGCGGCTTGGGTCACTATAAGATGCGGGCCTTTCTGAACGTGATGCAGCCGGAGGATTTCCAGAAGTGGCTCCAGAGCATGGCGGAAGCGCAGTAGTGCGGAAAACGGAAACTCGAAATTCGAAACTCGAGACTGGAAGATGGAAACTGGAAAACAGAAACTGGAAATTCGAAACCCCAAGCGCCTTGCGCCGTCACACCGGCAGAGGCGAGGCTCCATTTTCCAGTTTCCATTTTCTAGTTTCCATTCCGAGTTCTCCTTGGAGGGAGAATGAGCGTTTCCGGTGCGGGCGTGCAAATATCGCGGCTGGGTCAAGTCCAGGTGAGGGCACACGATGTCGAGCGGGCGACCGGATTCTATCAGAATGTGCTCGGCCTAAAGCTGCTGTTCAAAGCGCCCCCCGGTCTCGCGTTTTTCGACTGCGGCGGGGTGCGGCTGATGATCGACCGCCCGGAGAAGCCGGAGTTCGATCACCCTTCTTCCATCCTGTACTTTGCCGTGCCTGACATCCAGGCGGCCCATGCGCAGATGAAGCAGAGCGGTGTGCGCTTTGAGGACGAACCGCACTTGATCGCCAGAATGCCGGACCATGATCTGTGGATGACGTTTTTTCGAGATTCGGAAGACAACTTGATGGCGCTCATGAGCGAGGTGGGGAGGTAGCGCGGACCTCCGGTGTTGAGGTCCTCGGGTCTTGTCTGTCATTCCGAGCGCAGCGAGGAATCTCACTCTGCTTCGCGGCGGGCTGCGGAAGAAAAAACCAGAGCAAGATTCCTCGCTGCGCTCGGAATGACAGCGAGGGTTTCGGAGGTCATTGATGGTACAACCGCAGGCGGAAGCGATTGAACGGCATGAGGCGCCCTCTGGGTTTATCCGCAGGTACCTCTTCAGCCTCGATCACAAGGTGATTGGGATCCAGTATTACCTGCTGGCGCTGGTCTCGGTTTTCGTGGGGCTGACCCTCTCGATTTTAATGCGCCTTCACCTTGTCTGGCCGCAAGCGAGCGTCCCGCTTCTTGATAAGCTTTCTCCTCTCGGCGCGCCCAACGGTGTCATCACCCCCGAATACTATCTTTCACTTCTGACCCTACACGGCACATTGATGGTCTTCTTTGTCCTGACCACGGCTCCCCAAAGCGGCTTCGGAAACTTCTTTCTGCCCATCCAGATCGGCGCTGAGGACATGGCTTTCCCGCGGCTCAATATGCTTTCTTTCTGGATTACCTTTGCCGCCTTCATCACATTGGTGGCGACGTTTTTTATCCAGGATGGCCCGCCCATTGGCGGCTGGACTTCATATCCACCCCTGAGCGCCGTCGGCGGGGCGGCAGGTCCGGGGATGGCCATGGGTGAAAATCTCTGGATAATCTCCATCGCCCTGTTCTGTGTCGCCTCGATGCTTGGCGCTATCAACTTCATTGCGACAACCCTTGACCTCCGGGCCCGCGGCCTTTCTTTGATGAAGCTTCCCCTCACCTGCTGGGCTTGGTTTTTGACCGCCATCTTGGGGCTGCTTTCATTTGCGGTGTTGCTGGCGGCTGGAGTTCTGCTGCTTCTCGACCGAGTCGGCGGCACCAGCTTCTTCATCCCTGGAGGCCTGATCGTAAGCGACAAGATCGTTCCCCATACCGGCGGCTCGCCTCTGCTCTGGCAGCACTTGTTCTGGTTTTTCGGCCACCCGGAGGTCTACATCGCCATCCTTCCCGGCATGGGCGTAACTTCCCACATCATCTCGACATTCTCTCGCAAGCCGATTTTTGGCTATCGCGCCATGGTTTACGCCATGTCAGCCATCGGTATTCTGGGTTTTACGGTGTGGGGCCATCACATGTTCGTGAGCGGCATGAGTCCGTATTCGGCGTTTGCCTTCTCAATTCTTACCATGGCGATTGCCGTTCCCTCCGCCATCAAGACCTTCAACTGGATTGGCACGATGATCGGCGGCAAGATTCGCTTCTCGCCTCCTATGCTATTCGCCATCGGTTTCGTGTCGCTCTTCATCACCGGCGGACTCAGTGGTATTTTCCTGGGCCAGCCTCCCATCGACCTCTATTTCCACGACACTTATTTCGTCCTTGCTCACTTCCACCTGATCATGGGCGTAGCTGCCATCTTTGGAATTTTCGCCGGAACTTATTTCTGGTTCCCCAAAATGTTCGGTCGGATGATGAACGTGACGCTGGGGAAAATCCACTTCTGGATCACTTTCGTGGGTGTTTACGCGATTTTCATGCCTATGCATTACCTGGGGTTGGAAGGAAACCCGCGGCGCTACTCGGAGTTTATTGACAATTTCCTGGTCCCGCTGATTTCCGTCCACAGGTTCATTTCCATTGCCGCGTTCATTACCGGTGGCGCGCAGCTCATCTTCCTGTTCAATCTTTTCTGGAGCATGTTCAAAGGCGCGAAGGCGGCGGAGAACCCCTGGGAGGCCACGACCCTCGAGTGGACGATCCCTTCGCCTCCGCCTTTTGACAACTTTGCCGGAAAGCACCCGGTGGTTTTTAACGGCCCCTACGAATTCAGCGTGCCGGGCGCCGCGAAGGACTTCATCATGCAGAATTCGCCGGAGGGAGTTGTGGCGGGACACTGAGAGCTGCTGTCAGTTGTCCGTGGTCCGTTGTGCCGTTAACAACTGACTTCAGATTAGAAACCACGGGCTACAGACGAGGGCCTGTGAACCACCGACAACAGGCGACCGACGACGGACCACGGACAACGGACAACTGACAACGGACAGAGATTTCTATGGGATCGACGACGCTAACACCAACCAAGCCAGAGGCAGCCGTCAAGAATGGAGGAAACGGCCGCGGTGGAGGCGGTTTCCGGCCTGGCGGCTTCGGCGGTGGCGCCGGGTGGGGGGAATTTAGAGTGCCGGAGCGGACCTATAGGCTGGGCATGTGGTTCGCGCTCACCGGCATTGTGATGTTGTTTGCCGCCTTCACGAGCGCCTTGGTGGTTCGTAAAGGAATGTCGTTCGATTGGGTTCCGGTTCGGGTGCCTCGAGTCCTGTGGTTAAACACCCTGGTATTGTTGTCGAGCAGCGCCACCCTGGAACTCTCCCGTCATTGGCTTAGAGCGCGCGCAGCCAAAGCATTCATCCGCTGGCTTTCGGTGACATTGGTCCTGGGGCTTGGCTTTCTCGCCGGCCAGATCATTGCTTGGCGCGAGTTGGCCGCGCGCGGAGTTTATCTGGCTAGCAATCCGGGCAGCTCTTTCTTTTACGTGTTAACGGCCGCGCACGGCTTCCACTTGCTGGGGGGCGTGGTGGCCCTTGCCTATGTGGTTTTACGCGCCCGCCGTATTGCGCTTGGCCAGGCGCGGCGCACCCCCCTGGATGTGACCGCGATTTACTGGCATTTCATGGATGCGCTTTGGATTTATGTATTTTTCGTGCTGATGAATTGGATGTGAAGCTTTGAACCGCAGAGACGCAGAGGCGCAGAGACGTGAACAGGAATAGCTGTCATCCTGAGCGAAGCGAAGGATCTCTGCAGTTGATAATGAACTGCGAAGAAGACCGGCAGCTGCGGAGATCCTTCGCTTCGCTCAGGATGACAGCGAGAGGGCTCAGGATTGAGAAGAGGATGGATTTCTCTGCGCCTCGGCGTCTGGGCGGTTGATCAAGGGGGTTAATGATGGCAAGCCATGAGGTCTTAAGCGGCAATCTCGGCCAAGCTGCGGAATCGGCGTGGGGAGGAGGTACAGCTCCCTTTGCCACCGGCTCGAAGAAGCTGGGGATGTGGCTCTTCATCCTCTCCGACGCTATCACCTTCTCCGCGCTGATCATGGCTTACAGCTACGTGCGCGTGGCGAGCAATGCCTGGCCTACGCCTTTCGAGTTCTATCCAGGTATTGTCAAAGCGACGTTCATGACGGTTATTCTCTTGACGAGTTCCGTGACCATGGTGATGGCCGTGCGCGCCGCCAAGCTGGGAAAACGAGCCAGCGTGGTGAAGTGGTTGGGCGCGACCATGCTGGGTGGGTTGAGCTTCGTCATCATCCACGCCACGGAGTGGGCCGGCTTGATTGGCGAGGGCGTCCGCCTGTTCAAAAACCCCTGGGGGGCGCCGTTGTTTGGAGCAGCTTTCTTTACCTTGACTGGCTTGCACATGACGCACGTCTTCTGTGGCGTCTGCTATCTGGGCGTTGTCGCCGCCCTCACCGCCAAGGGGAAACTCACCTCGGAGGATGTGGAGGTCAGTGGGCTGTACTGGCATTTCGTTGACCTGGTGTGGATGTTTATCTTCCCGCTGGTGTACATACTTTCGGTGAAGATGGGATGACGACGGCGGAAACTCGAAAATGGAAAATAGAAACTCGTTAACCGTATCGTCACCCCCGCGAAAGCGGGGGTCCATTGGGCTGTGGATTCCCGCTTTCGCGGGAATGACGAATCAAACGGTCGAACGACTCGAATTTCGATTTTCCAGTTTCCAATTTCCAGTTTCCATCGCAGGGAGGTGCCATGGATCAAGCATCGGAGCACAAGCACGCTGAAGTCGGGGTCAAGATCTTCATGGTAGTCTGGTTCTGGCTCTTGGCGCTGACGGGTGTGGAAGTCTTCTTAGGTTATAAGGCCTTCGAAGTGAAAATCATGATCGTCCTGCTGATGGGCCTTTCAGTGATCAAGGCTTCCTTGATCATCGCCTACTTCATGCACTTGCGCTATGAAAAGCCCAGCATGGCGGCTACTTTGATGCCTGCCTTGGTGATGGTCATTCTCTTAATGTTCATGGTATTCCCGGACAGCTTCAGGCTATTGGCGATGAGGCCGCATTAGGTGTAGATTTAGAGGTTAGGGCTTTGGATCGTAACGCGAGGTAATTCTAAAAGTAGCACAGGCACTCTTGCCTGTGCTCGAAACGCGGGATGCTTCAACCCCGGCACAGGCTAGAGTGCCTGTGATATCCCCAGTGAAGGCGCGGAATGGCAGGGTTTACAAAGGCATTTCGGCAGGCTGTTAAGTGCATGGCCTGGGTGGGTACTCTAACCGGGTTGCTGTCCTCCTCTGCGCTGGTCTACGCGCAGGGCTGCGCCATGTGTTACACCAGCGCGTCGGCGGCGAAAGCCGGCGCGATTCATGCCTTGAGAAGCGGAATCCTCATCCTGATCGTCCCAGTGCTCGTTATGTGTGCCGGCATCTCTGTAGTCATTTATCGTTCCCGCAACCGGTTTTCCGGCGCGGCCGACTGGTCCGGCGAACAAGACTGGGAATTGCGCGAGATGCTTAATCGGATAGACGGCATTGAAAGGCCTGATCTTCGAGGTAGGTTTCTGCCGTCCGTTGTCCGTAGTCCGTTGTCCGTGGCAACTCGCCCCGGGACAATGGACCACTGACTACGGACCACTGACAACGGACAACTGACGACTTCAGGTGCCACCATGGCAACTAAACAATACCACCCGTGGTTACATCGCTACGCAATCTTCGTCGCAATCTGCACCTTTCTTTTGATTATCGCGGGCGCCTTGGTGACCGGCAACGACGCCGGTCTTTCCGTGCCTGATTGGCCGACTTCGTTCGGCAGCTTTCGAATGCCGCGTATGGTGGGCGGGGTCATGTTTGAACACGGCCACCGGATGATCGCCGGCACCGTGGGAATACTGACGATCATCCTTGCCCTGGCGCTCTGGATCAAGGATTCCAGGCGCTGGGTGAAATGGGTGGGCGGCGCGGCCGTGCTGGCCGTGCTGGCCCAGGCCTTGCTGGGCGGCATCACGGTGCTCTTTTATCTGCCCGTGGCCATCTCGACCAGTCATGCCACACTCGGCCAAATCTTTTTCTGTCTTGCGGCAAGCTTGGCCTTTTTCACGCGAGCCGACTGGCGATGGGACGAACCTAAGCTTGAAGATGCTTCCACTCCCTCGCTTCAACACCTGACCGTGGCCATGACGGGCATCATCCTTGTGCAATTGGTTCTGGGGGCCGTGTACCGCCACCATGGGTCGGGCATCGAGCCGCACCTGGTCGGCGCTGGCGTGGTCACAATGCTGGTGGCCTTTGTCGTCACTCGAATCATGATGAAGTTCGCGGAGACGCGCGCGCTGCTGAGGCCTGCCCTGTTGCTGGGGGCTCTGCTGATCCTTCAGGTTTTCCTCGGCATTGGTTCTTACGTCGTGAAGATGGCTGACCGCAATGCCCCTCAACCCCTGCCGCCCGTAGTCGACTTGACCACCGCGCACGTGGCCGTGGGCGCGCTCGTGCTGGTGACCAGCCTTTATCTGACCTATCAGACGCATCGCTTCCTCGCGCCACGAGCTAAGGAGGCAGGAATCGCTTCCGCCCCTCACGGGGTGCACATATGAGTGAAGTGTCGGAATCTGTCATCAATAGAAGCAACTCGCCGCGGCCGTGGCTTCCGCGCTTGGCGGACTATTGGACATTGACCAAGCCGGAAGTGAATTTCCTGGTCCTGGTCAGTACCTTGGTCGGATTCTATCTTGCCTCGCGCGGCCCGCTGGATTTCTCCCGCCTATTCCACACCCTGATGGGCACGCTGCTGGTGGCCAGCGGCACTGGAACGCTGAATCAATATATCGAGCGCCAGTCGGATAAGTATATGCGGCGAACGGCCAATCGGCCTTTGCCCTCCGGGAGACTGGCCCCAGTCGAGGCTCTCTGGTTTGGGATTCTGTTAGCGGCGCTCGGCGGCTGGGAGTTGTGGGCGTTCACGAACCCATTAACCAGCAAGCTCGCCTTGTTGACCTTGGGCGCCTACCTCGTGTTTTATACGCCGCTCAAAAAGAAAACGCCCCTTTGCACGCTCGTCGGGGCCTTCCCTGGAGCCATGCCGCCGCTCATCGGCTGGGCGGCGGTGCGCAACAGCCTGGGCCTCGATGCCTGGGCGCTCTACATCATTCTCTTCCTCTGGCAGTTCCCGCACCTGCTGGCGATTGCCTGGATGTACAGAGAAGACTACGCTCGCGCCGGCCTCCGAATGCTTCCGAAGAACGACCATGAGGGCCGGACGACAGTGCGGCAGATTCTCGGGTATACACTCGTGCTGATTCCCGCGAGCTTAATGCCCGCCTTCCTGGGGCAGGCGGGGAAGGCTTATTTGGTGGGAGCTTTGGTACTCGGCTTTGGGTTCTTACACTATGGCATGCGCCTCGCCACTCACCGGTCGAATTCATTGGCGCGGCGCTTGGTCCTGGCCTCAATCGTTTACTTGCCTTTGGTATTTGCCTTGTTGATGGTGGACAAATCGGGCTAAGGTATCGGGAGATCGGCTGATCGGGAGATCGGGTGAACAACAGAATCGATGGGTCGGGTGACCGGTAAATCGGCTGATCGAACCACTAGCCGCATTGATATCAACTGACGCGAGTGACCCGATGACCGGCTGAACAGAGAACGATAATCGAATCGGGCTTTTGTTCACCCGATCACCCGATCTCCCGATTATCAAGCTTTCCCTGCTTGTTCCCGTGCCAGCTTTGCCTCCAAATGCTCAAGGACCGAATCCAGCCAGCCGAGGAGTGCCTTTTCAGCCTCTTCGCGATCCTCGGCGTCCTCGAGCGAGGAGATGCTGTCACCTCGGTCGTTCAAGGGGATGAAGTGGCAAGGAAGGTCCTCGTCCCGATGGTTTTCCGGCACCCATTCCCAGAGCAGACATTCGTTGCAGGGGTGCCGCTTTGCAACTTCGTCGAAATTCAGGCAGGTAACCGAATCACGGAAGAGCTTTGTGGGTTTCCACGGCGTACGGACAGACCGGCCGTATCCGCCGCTTTTCAAGATGTCCCTTTGCAATCTCAATTGGTCTATAATCTGTTTGAGGTCGGCTGCCATGCCCTTCTTACCTCCTTCAGGTCTCTAGGGGGGAGCCCCATCTGTGCCAAGCCCGGCACACTTGGTTGGAGCAATTTCGTGGCCAATGGCAATGCATTGACAGGAAGCAACTTAAGGGCACAGGGGCGGAATCCAACGATCAGAGTGGGTCAAAATGCCCACTCCTGCAATCTCGTTTGCCGGGCACTTTGCGCCCTTTCTTAGAGTTCGATAGCCGGCGGCTGCTTTCTAGCGCCTTTCTAGCGTTGGCCTTTACAGGCTGAGATAACTCCTATGGCTCGAAGCGAATCCGTCGTTCCATTCGACTCAAGCGAGGATAGACGACCCATGTTCGAGGAATTGGCATTATCAGTTTTCTGCCTTCTGGCAACCATAACTGGGCTGGCCGTCGCGGTTTGGGAGGTGATCAGCGGCAGGGTTTTCGACATGGACGGCCTCTGGCTAACCCTGATCAGCCTGACCTTGGCGGCGGTGTTCGGCGGAACCCTCGCATGGTCGTTTTGCACCGGAGAGGGGCGGCAAATGCTACGTCAACTTCGGAAAGGGTCTGCGGCGAAGGACGTCCCCGAGAAAGACCCGCCGACTACCTCATGATCCGCTACCTTCCCAGCGTCGATGCCACCCTGAATGCAGCCAGCGCCATCTTCCTGACGCTGGGGTTCTTTTTCATTAGGCAAAAGAACATCCGAGCTCACAAAACCTGCATGCTTTCGGCCTTCGCAACCTCAATGGTCTTCCTGGTTTGCTACCTCACTTATCACTACTTTCACGGCACAACCCACTTCCTCGGCCATGGCGCCGTTCGTAGTTTCTACTTTGCCCTGCTCGGTTCGCACACCGTGCTTGCGGCGCTGATCGTGCCGCTGGCGCTCACTACGCTTTACCGCGCCTGGCGGAAGCGCTTCCCGCAGCACAAGCGAATTGCCCGCTGGACCCTGCCCCTTTGGCTTTATGTTTCGGTGACGGGCGTGGTCATTTACTGGATGCTCTATTACCTCTATCCGACCCTTTGATTCGTGGCGTTGATTGGTCGCGCTTGGTGCCGCCGGCGCGGGGCCGGCGCCACGCCAGCACCCGCAACCGGCAACCTGCAACCTGATTCGTTGGATTCTTTCAGCGAGCGCGCTATAATGGGCGCTCGCAACCTTGTTTCATCACGATGAGGACCCGCAGAGGGATCTTTCATGATTGAGCCCATTCCACGACTAGGCGATACCATTGACGATTATTGCCCTCGCTGCCGCCTGCTCCTGAACCACGCTGTGGCAAGCCTGGTGGACAACAAGGTGGTGAAAGTCATTTGCGAGACTTGCCATAGTGAGCATCCGTACCGAAACGCGGAGTTGCCCGTCAAGAAGAAGCCCAGCTCCCGCGCCGCGCTATTTGACCAGGTTCTGCAGAAGACCGGGTCCACGCCCGATGCCGAGCCCCCAGCGCCGGCTGAGGAAGCCGCTCCGGTTGAGCCGGAACCAGCAAAGAAAAAAAGGGTCGGAACTCCCGCACGCTACATCACCCGGCACAGGAGCAAGTCTCCGCGGGCGTAGCAGGTGCCGGGTGTGAAGTGTCAGGCACCAGGGAGCGGTGACGAGCACGATTACGAATAGTGAATGGCGAATAGTAAATTGTAAATAGTAAATTGTGAATTGCAGACGATGGGTCTTCGTGGCGCGCAATGTCTGCAAACTGTTCCCGTCGTCAATTTACAATTTATAATTCACTATTCACTATTCGTCGCCTCGCAGCATATGGCGTTTTGGATAATGGCGCTTGTGGCCCTTCTTTGGCTTGGCATGGGGGCCCGCACCTTCAGGAGCCTTCGCGCCGCCACTATCCTGCACGCGAACCCACACGCTTCCCCTCTTGAGTTGTTCCCGAAGGTGTCGGTTATCTTAGCGGCCCGCAACGAGGAAGAGGCGCTTCCCGCAGCGCTTCAATCTCTCCTGGCGCTTGAATATCCCGAAATCGAGATTGTCTTGGTGGATGATGACTCCCGGGATCGCACAGGGGCCATCGCGGACGAGTGGGCTCGCAACCCAGCGGCGAAGGGCCGACTCAAAATTCTCCACAACCATTTACTGCCGCCCAATTGGCACGGCAAAGTGCATGCTTTGCATCTGGCGGCGAGCGCCGCCTCCGGCGAGTGGATTCTGGCTACGGATGCCGACATGGTTTTTCATCCCTCGATTCTACGCGTGGCCATGTCCTGTGCCCTTGAACGGGGTGTGCAATTCCTCTCGATTGTCCCGGAGTTAGAATTCGGGTCTTTCTGGGAAAGAGTCGTGCTCCCCGCCTTCTCCTTTCTTATTACTTCCATTTTTCCCCTCCACCAGGTAAATGATCCGGCGTCTTCCCGAGCCCTCGCCGCCGGGGCCTTCATCCTCATGAAGCGTGAAGACCTCAATGCCTTGGGCGGCTATGCGCGCTTGAGGAATGTTTTGATTGAAGACGTCCGGCTGGCCGACCTTTTCAAACACCATGGGCGGCGCATCTATTTGGCGGCCAGCCGGGGTCTCTTGCACACCCGCATGTACAGCAGTGGCGGGGAGATGTTCGAAGGGCTCAGCCG
>Ga0187817_10000608_pt1 | contig 15820 bp, 12 predicted proteins | sample NC_wetland_sal_i_17_FD_132431 | JGI IMG/M metagenome (GOLD analysis project Ga0187817, IMG submission 132431) | Wetland sediment microbial communities from Neuse River Estuary, North Carolina, USA - SO4_2 | ecosystem: Environmental > Aquatic > Freshwater > Wetlands > Sediment | place: USA...
CGCATTGCTTGTGTGATCCTCGTACTGAAAGTCGTTGAAGGTGAAAACTTGCTCGAGCGGGTACGGGCCTTGCGTCCAGGAATAGCCGAACTGGAATACCGCCACGATCGGCGGCTGCGGCTGGATATACGAAATGCTAGCAGGTGTTGTTCCAGACGGGAGAGTAATCGTCTGGGTTATCCCGTACCCCCCGGCAACGAGGCGGGCCCGTATCCAAAGCCCGGGCTCGTTGTTGACCGTTGTCGAAACCATGTCGGGCGGGACGGTGAGCTTAATGACTTCGTTGGCCGTGAAGTCTTTGGAAGGGTTACCCGAGTTGCTCGACTGCGCCAACACCATCCATTCGTAGCCATTCCAATATTCCCAGTTGATCGTGTGGGACAGGGGTGTGCCCGTTCCTGCCGGCACTAAACCTGGGGCCACATAGATTTCCACACTTGCCCCCGGCTTGCTGAAGACCTCGTCTTGCTTGAAATAAAACGTCGAGCCAGGAGCAGGCACCTGACCCAGAGGGTAAAACGCTTTTGTCGTATCCAGTGACTTGCCGTTGGAGTACGCCTTATCCGGCGAAAGGCCCTCCACCTTAGCCGCAAGGGTGATTTGGATCGATCCCAAAGAGGGATCGTACTGCGCGTACGTCGAGCCGCTGATCCCCTCATATGAAACATCAAACTGGTAACTTCCCGGCGTGAGCGGGAGGGAGGGTGGAGCGAATACGCCGCCATTTGCAGTCACTCCAATTGTGGGGGCTGAGTTCGGCGGAGTTATAGTTACGGTCGCCCCATTTATTGGCTGGCCACATTCATCCAGCACCAGAACCTGCGTCGAGCCCGCCGTCGCAAGGGTTGCAGTAACGTTCAGTTCCAGAGGTTGACTGAGCTGCGTAGACAGCCGAACCGTGTCTGCTTCCGGTAACAATTGGTTCGGGTCGGGGAGCAAGGGTTGGGTCAATCGCCCCCGGATCCAGTAGGACTGCACGCCATTGACGGTGGTCTGTGCCGCCTGCACGCCCGCGGCGCTGAGCTGAACCGACCCGCTGTTGGATAATCCATTGGTGCCGTCAGATCCCGGCTCGACGGGGTCGAGGCAGGAGGGTTGGTTCGAGATGAATCCGCGCCACACCTGGCCATCCCAGTATTCCCAAGCGATCTCGAGCGGTGAGCTGCTTCCTTGCGGCAGATCGAACGTCAGGCTTAGCGCGACCTTTCCTGCCAACGCCAGAAACTTGCTGTGCGCGAGATAGAGGATGTGGTCCGTCTGCTGTAATTGCAGGTTCTGAAACAAAGTGAATGGCTGGCCGGCCTGAAGCGCCGCGGAGTGATTGATGTATTGGTCCCGGCCCGGCCACAAGCTGACCACCTCCTTGAGCGCCGCTGCCGCGACCGCCGCATCCTGTTCCGTCGAGAAAACGATTTGCTGGGAACTGCCTGGCGGAGGGGGCGCGGCGACCTGCGTTCCCTCGGGAGCTGAGGCGTCCGAAGCATTTTGACTGAGCGTGAACACCACAGGCGCGCGGGCCGGCTGTGCGGGAACGAGGCGGAGGCCCAGAAGGTCCAGGAAGGCCAGCTTGTTTTTCGCGGGAGCTTGGTTCAGGCGCTGTAGAATCGCCGTGATGAAGCTTGCGACGATCGGCCCCATCGCGGCGCCCGCGGATTTTGCAGGTGGATTCCAGAGGGGAAGATAGCCTGGCCGGCGGCTCTGGAATTCTGCCAAGAGCGCGTTCGAGTCTCGCGAATCGACCGGTGGTGTTGTTTGAGGAATCACGGGGCTGCGCCTTCCTCCAAATAGAACGGGTAGACAAGATTCTGGAGTGTATTCGTCACCCGCACGTAATACGTAATCGCAATCAACAGCTCACCCTGATTAGCGGGGTTAATGGTCACATTCACTTGCTCAACGTCAATACGCGGCTCCCATTTCACAAGCGACTCTTGCACTCGGGTTTGAACCTGTTGCAGTGTGTTTTGGCTGAGGGGAGCGAACACGAACGATCTTAATCCTGCGCCAAAATCGGGCCGCATCACGCGCTCGCCCCAGTCCGTGCTCAGGATGATCCAGATGGCCTGGCGCACATCTTCCTCGTAAGCTGCCATCACCGTCGAACCATCGTTCGCTTGGCAGGGAGGAAAGGCCCAGCCCACCCCCAAGAAAGCCTTCGCTGTAGTTGTAGTCCCCATCGTCGGTTCCTCAATCGCCGATTATTACGGTCGGGCATCCAACCGCGATCGCGTTAGGCGGTCCCACTTCCACCACCATGTCTCCTAACCGGGCCGCCGGTAGGCCATCGATCAGGACGGTCAGACTGCCTACTGCCACAACGCCGCCCACATGAGGCACCACGCCCGTGACCAGCGGGCAAGCGTGAAAGTCCGACGTGGCCCGCCAAGCCGGCATCCCACCGATAAGCACCGTCGGGCTTCCCGGACCGGGCCCCAAAGGCGTTCCGTGACTTGTCAAATCGGCGAGTCGCGCGGCAGGCGGCATGTTGTTTCTCCATCCTCAGTTGAGCGTAATCAGCGTTCCTTCAACACTGACGGTTCCATCGGACGAAATATCGGTCGAAACATCACTTTGAATGTCCACGTTCAGGGCGTCCAGTGTGATTGTGCCGGCGGGCGCGCTGAGCGTAATGTCACCAGCCGTTGCCTGGATTTGAATCGTGGGGGGTGCATCGGCGATATCGAGCGTAATGCTGAGCAACCCTCCGGATGTGCTGATCTGAATCTGTGTCGGGTCGAGCGTGATCTGTTGCGAGGTGCTGGTGGTGATCTTGACAGATTGAAGCGCGTCATCGAACTCGATGGTGTGACCCAGAGGGCTGTCTGCCAAGCCGGTTTGGAGAATTCGCTTTGTCAGAAAGTCGGTCGGAAGGGTTGCAGGAGGACGATTCAGGGTGCTCCAGAGCCCCCCGATCACGTAGGCGTCGCGGTGGTCGTTCTGATTGAGGGCTACCAGCACCTCATCGTCTATTTGTGGAATCCAGAGGAATCCGCGGCCCGGTCCGCCGCCTATCCCGACCACACGCGCCCACGGGTCGAAATCGGGGAACGCGGGAATGTGTACCTGAACCCGGCCTTCCGAGAGCACGTTGAAGTTGTCCGTCACCGTGCCGGGCGCTATGCCAAAGCCGCCCTCTTCTTTCTTTGTTCCGGAAAACCATTCCATGAATCCCGTTGCCATCGATCCGCTCCTTTGTTGACGCCTCGCCTCCAGCAATCAACTGACTGCTTGGCCTTGAACTCTGAGTAAGCCGCCCGGACCACTCGGAACCGGAATCCCCCCGAACCAAACTTCCTTGCGCACCTTAAAGTTGGTGCGATAGCCGCTGCCGTCAATCACATGTGTTGCCGACGTAATTCGATACAGACCGCTGAATTGGCTGCCCAAACCAATCAGGTTGATCACTTTTCCGGCTTTAATCTGGGTGTTGCCGATGGTGCTGCCGCTGCCAGTGAGCCGGTTATTCAGACGGGGAAGCAGTTCCGTAAGAATGTCTCGAAACGCGGTAGGAAACCCGGTAGGCTTGATCGAAACCGTTTGTGAGGCATTTTCGCCGAGGATGGTGCTGATGTCGCCGAGGCCGGGGTAGATCATCAGGTTAAACGAGGCGGTGTCGTAATCCCAACTCACGACGATCACGAATTCAACTTGCAGGCTGGCGATCCAGACACGTGCGGAAACTCCAAAAACATCTCCCACCGTGGTGAGGCGCGGCGTGAAATCCATCAGAGACTGGCCCCATATGAGCGTCACGCTCGGCGAATAATCCTGCATCAGAAATTGAAAGCGCAGCACGTAGCCCTGGGGATTGAGAGTGTGATCGATATACACTTCCCACCCGTTGTCTTTTGCGATGGTGGTGAGAAAATCAAAATCGCTTTGTCCCGTCTGCTTTCGGACAGAGTGTTGCGCCTCCTGCGGGGCCAAAATATAGCTGACCAGAGACATGAGGGTGGATAGCGCCGCGCCGATCGGGTCCAGATCAGGGATGAGGAGATTCGTGCCGCTGACGATGGCGGCAACCACAGGGTCCGGGAGGGGAAGCGTGCCGATAGTCGGAAGGTTGATTGCAAACGCCCGGTCCACTTTGCCGTGCGTAAGGCGCTGGAGGAAATCGTGCGCCGTAATCCGGAGGGTGGGCATGCCGCCGTTAGGGAAGGAAGGCTCGACGCCCGTGATCTCCCCCACGAAGACCTTTTCGAGCGGGCCTGGCGCGTAGCCCATCGAAAGCGTGAATCCGTTGTTTACAGCGAGCAAGGGATTATCGAGCCATTGCAAGTTCTGGTTCGCGAACGTCATCTCGACGCTGTCGGAGCCTTCGATTCCATCCGTCCAGGTGACACTGGTGATCGCGCCGCGCAGGGCCGCCGGCAGATTGGCGCCGTTGATTTGGGCGGTGAACATAGGGCCGAATTGGGGGTAGCTGCCCATGTTTACTGCAACACAACTCCGGTACTGGGATCGGTGAACGGCAAGGGCGGAATCTGAAGCTCCTGCCCTGGGGTGATGGAGCGAGGATCCACGATCGCGTTGGCCAGGGCAATCGGCCGCCACTTCGTCGCATCTTCGTAGTAATTCGCCGCGATGCCACTCAGCGTGTCGCCTTCTTTAACCGTGTACGCCTTGCTGAAATCTGCCGTCTGCAGATTTGCCTGGCTCACCTGTGTGGCCGCGTCGAGATACTCATTGAAGGTCACATTCAAACGGGCGCGTCCCGGCCTTCCGTCGCTATAAAACCTGATGAATTTTTGCGACACCTTCGCTAACACGCAGCGAAAATCGAGCGATCCCCAGGTCACCCGCAAAACAGGAGGGGTGTGCAAGTCCGAATCGATCGCCAGCAGGTCAAAGATCTGGTTCGTTTCGTTCCTGACATCGTTTTGTGAATCGAAAGTGTCGAAGAAAAGCTCCATTTCAAGCGTCTGAAGATTGCCATGAACGAATTGAAGAAGCGGCGAGGTGAGTCCCGGAATGGCCTGCGAGGCATAGTTATTGTCTTTATTGAGGCTGTATTCCTCCGGGTTGAATAGCGCATAGACGATCGCGCCGGTTTGTTCGTTCAAGATTTGCACACGATCCAAGGCCATCTGTGTCTCCCTTAGATTCTCCCTCGGCGCTCTCGCGCCGCAATCAGGCGGCGGTCCAACTGCTTCACGACTTCGTCAGTGATTTGGGCAACATCAACAATCGGTTGTGGCCGGGAGAGGCGATTTCCTGATTCGATTGGGATTATGGGTTGGTGCACGGGTCGCCGGGTCACCCGGGGCGAGTTATCCACAAGGGTCATTTCAGCCCCTGGGATTCGAGTTGTCCCCAGCGCGAGACCTTGCCCGTCGAGCACCAGGCGCTCCTCGACGCGCCGATGTTTTGTCGCGATGTGTTTGACCACGTCGCAAGTATTCGGCTGCCCTTCCTCGGATTCATACTGCGCGAATCGGGCTCGCGCAAATCCGCGCTTATGAGGGAAGGAGATGGCGTCCAGCATGGCTGCGGCCAGGGTGTGGATCGGCTCTAAGCTCCGCAAACCGCCGGGCGCTTGCTTAAACTGGACCACATTCAAATGTCTTCCGGCGGCGGAGAAGCTCACCCGCCTGGCTTCGCTCTCCCTGAACGGCGAAGCTGGCCAGGTCGCCGCAGACTGGCTTCGAATTGACTTCGCAAGGACCTGTTCCAAAATGCCAAATGGTTGGCGAACGGAATGCGGATCATGAGGTCGGGATAATGGGAGCAGCGCCTTCGATATTTCTGTTGCCGCCTGGCCGCGAGGCTGGTTGAGCCAGGCCTGGAAGAGAAAATACTGGTGAAACAGATTGCAGGGCCTCGTCACTCGGGCATGGATGAACCCATTCGGCTGCGCTCCCGGCATTTGCCGGAGGAACTTTGCGATGATCGCCCGGGCCCATCCGAGATGCCGGGCCAGCGCGGGTGGGCGCCACCGGCAAAGCGGCCAGCATCGTTTTTCCCTGACGCCCGGGCCTCTAAGAGAAGGCCAGTTCCCGATCGGTCTCATCGCTTCGCTCCTTATTTCTCCGTTCATTGATCGCCGAGATTTCACGCACCCAGCGGACGCGGCTAGCGTGGTCAAGATCGAGGATCGAATCCACGGACCAGTGAAAGTGATAGGCGACGAAGGCTACCTCCTCGTAAAGCGCTTGAAGGGGGTAGCCTAAAACCCCCCCTGGGCGTTAAGCTCCACTTCGAATGTATGCGAGCACTGCGGGCAGATCGTGGGGAGGCTGGCTTTCCCGTTGCGATTGATGCGGTTGTAGAATTCCTGAAGGAAAGCAAGGTCCCCGGCGTACAGCCCTTCGATGACCTTCGGGGTGAGTTGTGACACCGACCCCAGCTTGGTGATCACGCGCGAGAGGAGGATCACCACCAAGTAAGCTTGGTTGGATTGGACGCGCGGATCCTTCAGCGGCAGGATCTCGTCCGCAGCGGTGGCCAGGCGCATTATGCCGTCTTTGTGAAGGTCCCCATGCTCATCCACGTACCCGAACGGCAAAGTAAACTCGTGTTCTGTCTGGAACATTAGACTCCTGCCTTTCTGGCCCGGCAAAACAAGAGGCCGGGACTAGACACGCTGTAAGCCACGCCGGATCTGGGCGCTCAGCCGGGCCCAGCCACCGGCCGGTGGCCGTCAAGGTTCGCGAGGCGTCCGAACTAAGCTGAAAGCTCGACGCGCTCGCACGTGAGCGTTAATGTGGTGATCGACAACTCATTGCCCTTGGCGTTGAACGCAGGGCCATCCCATTTGCTCGGCCAGGCATTGAAGAAGTTCCAGCGGATTTTTTCCGCGCCCGTATCGTCGAGTTGAACCACAGAGCCGCTCTGCCGCTGGAGGTTCCCCTTGACCGCCTGCAAATGCCAGTTGTAGAGGTCCTGGTTATCCGTGATTCCCCATTTCAAGGTAATATCCGGATAACTCGCCTTTCCCGGGAACTTCCGAACGTTAATCACGTCGTTGCCCTCGCGGTATTCCACCACCTCGAGGTGCGAGCCCAGCGCGCTGCACTCCATGAACCCGGCTTGCTGAATGCCCTGAATTTCGACTCGGAATCGAAATGCCTTGTATGGATCCTGTGCCATCCTTGCCTCCTATGCTGTGGTTTCCTGTAAGCTTGCCCCCGTCGGGTCTTGGATGACCTGGAAGATAATAAATTCGGCGGGGTGGGTCGGAACGACCGTCACCTGAACAATTAGTTGTCCGAGGGCGGTTACCTGCGGCGTGTTCAGCGTTGCATCCACGCGCACCCGGAAGGCCTGATCCGCGGTGGCGCCGAATAGCGCTCCCTCCTGCCAGAGGGGAGTGAGAAAATCAGTCACCAGCCGCTTCACCTGCTGCCAGAGCGTAATGTTATTCGGTTTGAAGACGGCAAACTGGGTCCCTTCCTGAATGGACTTTTCGATGTAAAGCAGCAGGCGCCGCACGTTGATGTACCGCCAGGCCGTCATATCGGGCGGTGAAATCGTGCGAGCGCCCCAGATCAAAATCCCGCCGCTCGCGAAGGAACGGATTACATTGATTCCCTGTTCGTTCAGCGGCCCCTGATCGGCGTTGCTCAGCGTGACGTCCAGAGACAGCGCCGACGTGATAGGCTCGTTGGCAGGGGCTTCGTACACGCCGTACGTGTTGTCATTGTTCGCGTAAACTCCAGCGATATGACCTGACGGCGGAATCAAAATCTGTCCGCTGCCGAAGGGGCTCGATATTCCAATCCATGGGAAATAGAGCGCTCCATAGCCGTTGTTTGAATTCACGCTTTGGCGTTGCGCCTGGATGGCATTGAACGTCACATCCGAAGGGTTGAATTGGGAAGAATCCAAGATCGCGAATCGGTCTTGCATCTGCTCGCAGTGCGCGATCGTGTAGGCCTGGATGTCCTGGGTGCCTGCTACTTGAAAATGCGAGTTGGCGCTTGGCCAAGTCGTGGCCGCGTCGGGCACACAGACCAGATTGACGTCATCGCATTTCTTCAAGGCGTCGATGCCGTTGTGGTAGTCCGTCGTGGCCAAGGTGGAGAGGTTGTCGTCCTTGCCGCCTGACAGATTCGTTTTGGCTAAGGTGCTTGGAAGGTTCAGCGGAGGCGGTGTCGTTGATGGTGGGTCAGCCAGCGTGAGGTTGATCGCCCCGGAGTTCACGATATTTCCAAAATAGCGGCTGTGCCGGGAATCCATGGCCAGGTTCGGAAACACTTCCGTACCCGCACTGGATGAAACAACGGTCAGCTTAAATTCCATCGATGCCACGCTTACAGTTGCCGGTCCCGCCATGGAATAAGTGCTGGTAAGGCCGTTTGTGAGCGTTAGAACGTTCGTAGTGGGGTTTACGACCCGCACAACATCGTACGAGTTGGGCTTGCTGGCGTCGCTGATACTGATGCTGACGTAGCTGCCCGGCTCGAACCCCGTTACGGAGGTAACGCGGATCTGCTGTAAACCCACGGTGAGGTCGGCGATGCGGAGAGTTGCGCCGCTGGGGTAGGCGTTTGCCAGGCCAGACTGAAGACTAATGGTTTTTGCGGTGACGTTGACGCTTTGGATCGTAGCGTTCTCAGTCGTCGCGCCCTGCGCGATCGTGACGGTATCGCCCGGCATGAACCCCGACGCCGACGCCACTGTAACGCTCGTGGCGCCGGCCGTGGCAGCCGCTGACAGAGTGGTCTGTGTGCTGACGACCTGTGATGTAGCGATGCTCGCCTGATCCACCTGTGCCGTAATGCTATTGCCCGCCGTCCCCTCCTGCTGTGCCGTCACGACCAAGGTGGTTTGTTGAGGGTTGGCTGCAACCACCAAATTCGCTTCATCGAGCAGATTGAGCCAGGCCTGCTTGCCGTTGCCGACGCGAACAAAGTAGCACTGCTGGCCGCCTTCGTTGAAGAATCCATTGACGGCATGCGTGACGTAGACCCGGTAGGGCACTTCGATGTAGCTGCCAAAGACCTCCGTGAACTGGCTCATCTGGGTGAGCATGGTCGGCTTGAGCAGAGGACCGCTCTGCGCGGGCCCTACAAACGCCGCGATACTCGTGCTAACGCCGGGAATTGGTCCCGGCAGCGTAATTTCCTGAATATAGACTCCTGGAGCCTTGTCTATTACTGAAAAGCTTCCCATGAGAAATATCCTCCTTATAGGCGATGTGCCTAGAGCGGCGTGAGTGTAATGACATATTCATCGGGCGTTCCGGGGATCGTGAGACCCTGTATTTGGGGCTGATAACCGGCCGCCACGGCGCGAATCGTGTGCGCGCCGGCGGCCACATTTTCGAATGCAAATCCACCGTTGCTATTGGTGGTCTGGCGCAATCCGGCATCCAGGATGTCCACTTGCGCGCCCGCCACGCCCTGCGAGCCGGGACCCACCACCTGGCCACCGAAAGCAATCAAGGTCTCGGCGGGTTCGGTCAGTCCGGGGGCGTACTGAGTCGTCTCGGTCGTTACTTCGAAATCGGTCAAATCCGAAAAGACGGGGACGCTGATCGTCACGGTAACCGTGAGAGATGCCTTCAGTTTGCTGCCCAGTGAACTCCAGAACTCCGCGAGGTTCTTGAGGGCGTCCGGATGAAGTGCGACCATGGGCAGTGGCGGATCCTGGCCGACCAGAGTGCCAAACAGGAAGTTCGACGGAATTGTCGGATAATGCGAAAGCACCACCAATACTTCAGAAAGTAACCGCTGTTCCTGTAGAGGGAGATCGGTGCCTCCCACCGGCCATGCGGTGACCAGATAGGAGCAGGCCAGCCGCAGTGGCGCCGGATGTGTAATCACCTGGTTGCCGACCTGCGTCGTAGTGACCTCATTCGACCGCAGATCGAGATTCTCGCGCAGGTCGTAGAGGAATAGATCGATGGTGGTTTTCGCCGGAGTAAAAGGATCCAGAGGCCGATCGAAGACGATGTCAGCAGCCGCGAGCTCGGGAAACATGGTGGCAAAGCTGGGATCCTGAAGGACCGCCACCAGGGTCTGGCTCAGATCGTCGATGTACGCAGCCTGCATCGCCATTCGATTTAATGCTCCGGCTCGCCTCTCACACTTTCTGAGAGAGCGTAGCTTTTCTTAACAACTCGCCCGGGCTCCACGACCGCGCCAATTTCTGGTGCTCGCGGCACGCAGCGCGGATCAAGTGAGATAGATGGACCTCGCCCTCATCAGCCGCGGCATAAAACGCGGCGGCCAACGCCATGTTTTTGATGTTGCCCCCGGCCAGGCGCACTTCGCGCGCCAGCAGGTCAAACCTGACATCGGCTCCAAGCGGCGCCTTCTTCGGGAATACGTTTTGCCAGATTCGAAGCCGATACTCTTCATCAGGGAAAGGGAATTCAACAATGGCCTGCAGGCGGCGAACGAACGCCTCGTCCAGATTCTGCCGCAAGTTCGTGGCAAGAATGCTAATCCCTTGATACTCCTCCATTTTTTGGAGCAGGAATGAAATCTCGATATTGGCGTATCGGTCATGCGAATCGCGCACTTCCGAGCGTTTGCCGAAAAGCGCGTCCGCTTCGTCGAAGAATAAGACGGTATTGCTGTTCTCGGCCGCCGCGAAGATGCGATCCAGATTCTTCTCGGTCTCGCCGATGTACTTGCTGATGACCTGCGACAAATCGATTCGGTAAAGGTCCAACCTGAGTTCACGAGCAATCACTTCCGCGGCCATGGTTTTTCCGGTTCCGGGCGGCCCGGAGAAAAGGACGTTCAGGCCCTTGCCGAGTGAGAGCTTCTGGTCAAAGCCCCATTGGCCATAGACTAGCTGGCGGTATTCAGCCTGAAAGCAAATCTCGCGGAGTTGCGCCATCTGGTCCGAGGGAAGCACGATGTCGCTCCAGGCGTAACGCGGCTCGATTTTATGCGCCAGTCTCGTGAGTTCGTGGCCGGACTGGCTTCGAGCGGCCGCCGCCAATTCGTCCAAGGTGGGCGTAACTGGTGCCGGAGGTCCACCCACGTCCTCCTCGGAGGACGATCGTGCCGAACGCCAACGCGAGCTGAGCTGTGCCGCCGCGACCGCATCGGTGATTTGAGTTGAGGTGAGGCGGAAACGGCCGGCGATCATATCGAGATCTTTCGAGTCGAGTTCGACGCTGCGCTTCCGGAGTTCTGCCATCCAGCACGATTGGCGCTCAGCGAAGTCTGGGATGTCGAATGTGACGGGTATGATTTCGAACCCCCGCGCGGCTTGGGGATCCCATGCCATCCGCCCAGCAAGGATGGTGATTCCCGTGTAAGGGGCTAGAAGGTCAAGCAGGTCTTGCAGGCGGGTGATAGGGCTTGGTTCGCGGAAGTCATTAACGTCCGAGATGTACAGGATGGCAGCGTTGATTCGCGCTTCTCGAAGCACCAGTTCCCAAAGCGCATCGCGTTTCGGATTCTCAAGCAGCCGATCGATGCGCACAGCCAGGAGCTTGGCGCCGACTGTTCCTGCCAGACCCTCGGCCACCTCGCGCTTCTCGGTGCGCCCAGGCGCTTGAAAGTAGAAGCGAAGCGGCTCGTGCGCTGAGTAGGCGTGGGCTGCAAGGCGGGGAAGTACGCGTTTGATGTCGCTGGGCACTGCCAGTTGTTGCCAGTCCAGTCCAGGTTCGAGCAGTTCGCAGAATGCTTCCAGGCGAGGGTCCAGGTAATTCTGGCCCAGCAGCAGGCGTGTGACTTGATCATCGAGTTTTAGATAGTGTGCTAGAAAAGAAGGCTCCACTTGATTTGGATCCGGCAAAAGGTGAAGCAAGCCATGGCGAAGCAGCGGGCTATGAGGTGAAAAATGAAGTCGCCGGTCGAGTTTTTCGGCGGCTGAATCACAGAAGAGATTGAGCGCCAAGTCTACCGTGGGCCGCTTCCGGGTGACGTCATCTTGCAGGTAGGCATAGATCCTTTCGTAGCGCAGGTCGAGTTCAGGCGCCAGAGCGAGTAGGACCACATCAACATCGAAGCCGCTCAGTCCAAATGCTCCGACCAGCCAAGCCAGCGAAGATTGCGGCGGCAGATCATCGACGAGGTGATCCCTGTCAGTCCGGGCTCTTTCGCTGGCGCGAAATTGGGGCACCCCAACCGGCTGCGACACCAGCGATGTCACGTCCTCACGAGTAATGTATAACCCCCGGAAGAGATGGGCGCTCTCTGATGTTGGGGCAGATTGCAGAGATTTCAAAGCGTCTTCAAGCAAGTGATCGAGGCGCTGCAACGCCGACTCCAGCACCTCGAGTTGTAGCGGAGGGCGGGAGTCCTTGCAAAAGTCGCGGCTTCCATCGAGTGGGGGTGCAACAGTCATACTTTACATTTTCGAAATCTTCATCGCCTTGGCGCCCTTTGGCCGGTTAAAGGAGGCATTCCTCTCTTTCAGTCCGGATCGTGCCTTGGCTTTAGCCTTTCCACGGGAATCACCATGGTTAGTCTTTGAATTACCTCTACCAACGCAAAGGCTCCAGACGTTCTCCCCGAATCAGAAAAGCCAACAACAATGCCTTCAACCTCTTGTGTGTCTCGAAATAATGCGTCGAGCTCGTTGGCATTCGCCTCGGGCAGAAAAACGTCGCATCTAGAAAAACGGACCTGGTCTCCCTTCTGCGTGAGAAACCTCCCGAGCAAGAACAGTTCACCTTGGGTGGAGCCCAATCAATAGCGAGCACCCGTCATGCCAAACAAGTTCTTCCAGGGAGGAATCGCGATACCCGTTGCAACGCCAATCTGCATCTCCCACAAGAGAATGAACTTCGGTTTCGCACCTCGGTTCTTAGCCGGACATTCGACTGGCAAGAAGTCGTACTCCGAGTACGTCCGTGGTACTGCAAGGAATTGCAGGATTCGGAAGGAGTTGAAGTCGAGAGCGAGAAACGTGAGTGATGAAGCCGGGACTGGAACGGCCCGCCAGATTTGCAGAATAGAGAAGATGGGCTCGCCGGCTGCAAAAAACTGCAGGGCTCCTGAAGACAATGGCAGTGTGAAGGAAAGGCTAAAGGGGAATGACTCCCAATTCGAGCGCTCGAGTCTCGCAAATGGCGACCATGCTAACGCGACAGGCTACTTGAGATTGAGCGCGCGAAGCTTGTGGTAAAGGGTCCGTTCACTCGTTTGCAGGCTCTTTGCAAGCTCTCGACGAGTAGGGCCAGCGGTTTTGACCGCAACCTCGAGCACCTTGCTTTCGATCTGACGAATGGCTTGGGCATACGACAATCGACGCTGGGAAATTGCTTGCCATATGCTTCGCGCCACTGTGTCCAGAGGATCTACAGGGTCCGTTTTGTCCTCGCCGGCTTGCGCATGCCAATCATCCAAACCCAGGGAGGAGCCGGCGCTCTTGAGGAACAGCATCCGCGATACGGCATGCTCGAGCTCTCGAACGTTTCCGCTGAAAACTTCTCCCTTCAAGAAGTTAACAAGCTCCGGCTCGACCCTCGAGATGGGCTTGTAGAGGGCCTTGTAACGTCTTGCGAAGGCCAACACTAAGTCGGGTATGTCATCGGGGCGTTCTCGAAGAGGATGCAAGCGCAGATTAATGACGTTCAAGCGGTAGTATAAGTCTGATCGAAAACGGCCTTGCTGGACCAGGGGCTTGAGAGGCTGGTTCGAGGCCGCAATGAGTCGTACATCGATCCGGACTTCGTGGTCCGCGCCAATTGGGCGCAACACGCCACGCTGGATTACGTCCAAAAGTTTAGGTTGAAGGGAAAGCGGGAGGTCATTCACATCATCGAGGAATAGAGTTCCTCCCTGTGCGGCTTGAAACAATCCCGATCGTTCGCCGACCGAGCCCGTGAAGGCTCCGCGGCGATGTCCGAACAATTCACTTTCGGCGAGCCCCTCGTTAATGGTGCCGCAGTGCGCAGTCACGAAGCCAAAGTTGGCTCGCTTTTGATCGAGCTGATGAATTGCCTGGGCGAGGATTTGCTTGCCGGTCCCAGTTTCGCCTTCGAGGAGAACCGTCACATCGCTCGCCTGTGCGGCTTTGAGGGCACGCCGCAGGAGAGGCATCATAGAGCCCGAAGCCGTAAGGAATCCCAGGCGGGCGAAAGTCGCCCTCAGGTCGGGATCGGACACGACCTCGCAAATCGACTGGGCCACGGCTAAGGCACTCCTGCCTAGAACGATCTGTTATCCCCGAGTGGACTATTTACCGATCCTACATAAAACATCAGGTACTGTCAAAGCATTTGAAACAGCTTCTAGTCCTTTCGGGAGCGAAGTAAGGAGATTGGAACCTTATTTCGTAAGCGAAAAACATTGACAATCGTAATGTTAAGGAGTAGCTGTTCGTCTTGCTCGCCGCTGCGGGCGGCCGCTATAAGTTGCAAGGGAAGGAGAGAGGGAATGCAAAGACGCAGCTTTATCAAGGCTGGAGCCACCCTGGCCGGCGTGCTAGGCGTCGCCAGGCCCAGTCCTACTCCCGCTGACGTACCTGACCACAATTGGGACGGGTATGATTTTGGGCCGGGCCCTCGAGTGAGGAACCGGCTCAACCAGGGCCCGTTTGGAATTGAGCAGGACGAAGGCTGGCTCACCATCGCGACCACAACGCCTTCCGGCGAGCATATCAAGAACTTCGGTCAGGGACTGGTGGGGTACGCGTGGGAAGAAAGCGGCCCTTCTGTTGCCGCGCGGCAGGGCAAGGAGACCCTGGAGCAGCACGTGGAGAAACTGGCGACTCTGCCTTTTGTTGACGTCCTGTATATCCGCTGCGATTGGCGCGACGTGCAGAGCAGGCCCGGACGGCTTGATCTCATGCCCATCTGGAAACTGACCCTTGACGCCGCCAAAGCTCACAACCTGCGAGTCGGTTTTCGCGTGCAACTCTCCAGCCCCAATATCCAACCCAAACTGGTCTCGATGCCGGACTTCGTCAAGGAGAAGGTGCCCCTTTTCAATATCGGGCGAAAATCCAAGGAGCGCCAAACCGACTTCGACTTCTACGAACCTCAATATAACCACCCGGAGTTCCAAAAGGCATTCCGTGAACTGACCGAGCTATTGGCCGCAGAGTTTGATAACAATCCGCTTGTGGAATTCATGGACCTCATGATGTACGGTTTCTGGGGCGAGGGTCACACCAACGATTATCACCCCACGCCCTTTCGCGATTACCTGACCGGCGAGCGGACCTTTATGGGGATGACCCAACTTCAGCTAGAAACCTTCAAGACGATTCCTATTGTGGTTAATATGCAGCCGGATATTAGTGGCGTCGGGAATCGCGAGGTGCAGGACAGGGTGATTCGAGAAGGCGGCTGGCTGAGGTCCGACAGCATCATTATGGACGAACCAATCCAGATCGAAGAACTGGGCAATCGCCCGCCGTGGCTTGCTTCCATTCTCGAGGACGGCGCAAATCGGCACTACCTGCTCCACGACGCAACCCACGAGGACGAAGATGACATGGGTTATCGGATTGACGAACGTTATCGCGAAGTTACGGGTTTTCATGCCCTTGACATTGGGACGAACTACTTTGCCTTGTGGACCGAGGCGAACAACATAAAACGGTATTACGAGAAGTATCCACGTTCGCTCGAGATGATGCAGCGCAGATTGGGCTATCGTGTTCGCCCCTCTTGGATCTGGCAGCGCAAGCGCTACGACACGGCGGAACTCATCTTGGGCATCGCCAACGATGGCGTCGCGGGCGTCCCGGGCGTTCTGGGTGTTTACGTGGAAACCCCTGATGGAAACGTAAAGGTGGGCGGAAACCTGGATGCCGGCCAGCCATACGCCGGAAAGGTTCGCCAAGCCTCTTTTGTTCTTCCCAAGGGTCTGGACGGTAAGGAAGTACGTCTCCACGCCGAGATCGAAGTGAAAGGAGTACGCCGCCCGGTGCGCTGGGCGTGCCAGGAAGCCCTGAATCCTGA
>Ga0187817_10000610_pt1 | contig 15807 bp, 13 predicted proteins | sample NC_wetland_sal_i_17_FD_132431 | JGI IMG/M metagenome (GOLD analysis project Ga0187817, IMG submission 132431) | Wetland sediment microbial communities from Neuse River Estuary, North Carolina, USA - SO4_2 | ecosystem: Environmental > Aquatic > Freshwater > Wetlands > Sediment | place: USA...
CTGGAAGTTCTGCATCGCGAAGTGGAACAAGCCCACGCGATGGAATCTTTGGCCGGCGGAGCCCCGGCCACGCCCAGCCATCCCCTGAACCGGAGCCCGCAATGAACGCCCTCAAGTTCCTCTTCGCCGCCTACATCGCTACCTGGGTGATTCACGCCTTTTATCTGGGCACCCTGGTCCGGCGGTTCAGTCGCTTGCGGCAACAGTTAAAGGAATTGGGTAAAGGGAAGTAGCGGTCATGTGGGGCGGACACTCTTGTCCGCGGCCGTTGCCGTTGCTTTTGCCCGTGACTCTGCTTCAGTTCCCCGCTTTAAATTCCTTCAGAACGCTGAGGAAATCGGGCCCGCCGTTGGAGCGCAGGAATTCGTAATCCTCGATCACGGCAGCGGTACCGACACGCGTCGAGGGAAGAGGAGACTCGACGCGAATCACGCGCGCGCTGAAACGCACGCGGACGGCGTCGGTGAGGGTGACGTGCGGGGGAAAAGTCAGGGTGACTTCCAATTTGGTCCCGGCTGAGACCGCGCGATCCAGATAGAAGAAAACACCGCGCGCGCTCACGTTCTGAGTCTCGGTTTGCACCTCGTCGGTGCCTTCCAGACGTACAATCGCGGGCAGGCGCATGTCAAACCGCCGCATCATCCGCCGTTCCTGTGCATTCAGTTGCATGCCAGAACGCTCCGCCACAAGCGTTTCAGTCGAAGAAAAGCAACTGCTACCGACGGCAAGTGCCCCAAAACCTGAGGACCGAGTCCGAGCAGACAAGTCTCTTACTCCCCTCAATGTATAGAATTATCAGCAGTTTGCAATAGCAAAATCAGTAACTGAACGGGCTCGGTTAATCTGTCTCCCGGTGGGGATCAGGGTAACCGTAGGGGAGACGGGGGAACAAAGCGTTGCGTAAGACGAAACCACATGAGTAGCAATCACGCTGCCATCTGGCGGGCTGAGAGTCCTACTTTTCCCACGAAGAATCAGCGGCTTGGACACGCCTTGCCGCAGCCAGCTATAGCCCTATGCAAGCTGCTGCAGAAAGACAGCGGGGATTTCTCCGCGCTTCCCGGGTTGCAATCTCCTTCATGCCACTTTTGTGCCAGGGCGCGGCATCTTCCCGCGGGCACCAACGCATCTGACGAATCTTGGAGCTGGGGCTGGCGGTGGTTAGAGGCGGCCTTTGAATCTCGACGGCGTTCTGCGATGGCGTCATCCTGAGCTAAGCCGTTCTTCAGGCGGAGCGAGGGATCTCGCGTGGACGCAACGAGTACGCATACTGCACGCGAGATCCCTTGCCCCGCTGGTGAAAGCGCGGGGCTTCGGGATGACGCCGAAGCAGAGGTTAAGATTCAAATTGAGCCAACGACCGCGGCGGTCGCTTGACTTGTCTATCCCTCAGATGTTTAAGTAGTTACTTAATTTTTTCCGCCAGTTCCAGTGATCCAGCAAGCCGCGACCAGCTTCGCCCAGGGAATTCGCCGGCGCGAGGCCCGAGGCCTTGTGTGCCGTCCTGATTCCACACTGATCTGCGCGAAAAAGACCCGCGCAGGAAAGACCAGGCGCGAGAAAGATCTGGCGCGAGAAAGACCTGAGCGCAGAGAAAGACCTGAGCGGAGAACCTTTTGACCGAAGGGATGCATCGGAGGAACGCGTGAATCTAGATGGCCGTTGGTTGGGAACATCTGTCATAAGAGTACGTCTTTTTGCCGCAGCAATGACGCTGGTTGTAGCCGGATTCGTGGTTCTCGGGTTGGGTTCGCGTTCCCTTCAGACCGCCGCGAAAGCACATGGCCGGATTGTAGACGCCCAGCTTTCCGAAGCCCTGCTTTCGCCCGGTCAGACGCTCGCCATGGCAAGTCTTCCGTCCGCGAATCAAAGCCCAGCAGGCTTAGTGCCTGGCGCACATTCGCGGGCTCGCAACATCTATGCCGGCCTGCCGCTGATGTTCGAACCCAATCAGGGCCAGGCGAATCTCGACCCGGCCGATCCTCGCAGCAAATTTGTGGCTCGCGGTTCGGGATACAGCCTCGCGCTCGGATCTGAAGGCGCAATCCTGCAACTCCGTTCCGCCAGCTCGTCAAATCTGGGCTCGCCGAACCAGAGTTCGTCAAAGCTGAATTCCTCGAAGCACCGCGGCGCCTCCGTTCGCGTGGAATCCCTGCAGATGAAACTGGCCGGCGCGAATCCGAACCCACGCCTGACCGGCGCTGATCTTCTCCCCGGCAAGAGCAATTACCTGCTGGGCAATGATCCGGCCAAGTGGCGGCGCGGAGTTCCGCAGTTCGCCCGCGTGCGCTACGAAGATGTCTATCCCGGCATCAATCTCATCTTCTACGGAAATCAGGGACATCTGGAGTATGACTTTCAAGTGGCGCCCGGTGCTGATCCGGCGCAGGCCGAACTCGAATTTGACGGGGCGAAACAACTTGAGCTGAAAGATGGCGATCTCCTGATTGACGGCGAAAACGGCAGCGTGCGCCTGCAAGCCCCGCGGATTTATCAGGAAATCGCCGGTCGCGAGCACCCGGTCGAGGGCAGTTTTGTGCTGCGCGGAGCGAACCGCGCCGGCTTCATCATTGGAGCCTACGATCATGCCCGCGAGCTGGTGATCGACCCGTTGCTGGCGTTCTCGACGTATTTCGGCGGCAGCCTCGATGAGCAAAACACTTCCGTGGCGCTCGACACCAGCAACAACATCTACCTCACCGGCTCGACCGATTCGGTGAATCTTCCAGTTACCCCAGGCGTGTTGCAGGGGACGCTCCACACCACAGCCCCATCCACCAACGTTTACATTGCCAAGATTACTCCGCCCCTGGGCTCGAACCAGCCTGTCCTGGACTATGTGACCTACCTCGGCGGGAGCGGCAGCGACTACCCAATTGGAATCGCAGTGGACAGCTCGGGAAACGCCTATGTAGCGGGCACGACCACCTCGACAGACTTTCCCCACAGCCAAACCCCCTACCAGCAGGCGCCGGAAAGCCCCGGGAACCAGCACGTTTTCGTCACCGAACTCAACTCTGCGGCAACTGGCTTGCAGTATTCGTCGTATCTGTCGGGGAATGGCACCGACATCGCCAGCGGAATGACGATTGATTCCCAAGGCCACGTTTACGTGACCGGCACGACGACTTCCGTGCAGAACGGCGCCGACCAATTTCCAGCTACCCACCTTCCCCAGCCCTTGGCGTTCCAGAGCATTCCGCGGTATACGACCCAGTTCTTTGTGACCAAGGTAGATACGAACGCACCGAGCTACGGCAGCATTGCCTACTCCACCTACTTTGGCGGGGGTAACTTCGTTGCTCCTCCTCCCCCGGCGCCGCAGACGCCCACCGTCACAGGCGGCGGCATCGCTGTCGACACCAACGGCAATATCTACTTCACGGGCACCACCAGCTTCATCTACTCAGGATGCGCGGGATGCAGTACGACAGACTTCCCCATCCTCGATGCCTACCAGCCTTGTCTGGATCAACCGCCTCCGACCGTCGTCATCAATCCTCCGAGCTGTACCTACAGCGCCACCTCCTTCTACCCGGACGCCTTCGTGGCCAAGTTCGCCAATCCCAGCGTTCCCCAAAACGCCCAGGCTGGAGCAGCGCTGTTACAGTGGTCTACCTATTTGGGCGGATCGCAGACCGATTCCGGTACGGGCATTGCCCTGGACAGCGGGGCAGCCAACATCTATGTCACAGGAACCACGAATTCGCAGGTCTTTGTGGCTTCCGCGACCTTCTCCACGCTGGCGTCCTATCAGAAGTGCCTGAATAATCTCTTCACTGAGAGCGGCACTGCAATCACATGCACCCCCCAAACCGACCCCGCCCCCAGCGACGCTTACGTGGCGCGGTTGAGCAACCCGACTACGGGCGGGACTACGATTACAAACGTATCGCTGACTTATTTTTCGTATCTGGGCGGAAGCGCCGATGAGGAAGGGCTGGCCATCGCGGTAGATGCCGCGAACGGCGCCCTGCTCACGGGATGGACCAAGTCCACGGATTTTCCAGTGTTTCCCAACCCCAACACCATCCAGGGCAATCTGAATCCTACGCAGGACGCTTTCATCGCCCGGCTGAACACAGCTGCCAGCGTGACTGGATCGAACACGACCGCGTCCTGGGCTAACTACTTCGGCGGGACCGGGATCGGCGAGGGAACCGGGATTACTCTCGATACCAACGAGACCATCTATCTCGCCGGCGACACCAACGCGACAGACCTGCGTGTCAGCGACCCACTTCCCGTGGGTGGAAGCTATAACGGCGGCTACGACGCCTTTGTGTCGCAATTTGGAACGGCGTCGAGTTTGTCCATTAAGGGAGTCCTCACTCTGGGCACGAACCAGGCCTACATCAGCGCCGGCAACCAGGCCACCTTTACTTACACTCTGACCAACAGCGGACCCGATCTGGCTTATAACATCACCGTCAATGACGATATGACAAAAGCCGGGTTGCCGCTCACGTTGAACTCTGCCAGCGCTACTCCCTCCGCGGCCTGCACCCCCCCCGGGTCCACTGCGACCAACGCGACGTGCAGCATCCAATCGCTGCAGGCTGGCTCGACCGCGACCATCACGATCGTGGTGACGCCTGCGCCCAACGCCGCCGGGAGCCAGGCTCAGTTCAACGGCGGAACCGTGACCGCGAACGCTCCCAACAACATCACCCCCACCGAAACTTCGGTGCCGGCGCAAATGTCGGATTACAGCATCAGCGTTAGCCCTGCCAATGCCACCATAGTCGCGGGGAAGACGGCGACCTATTACGTGCAGTTGACTCCCCATCCGGTCTATGGCAGCGGCATCTCGCTTTCGGTTACGGGGCTTCCCACCGGAGCCCAACAAAGCTTCACCACGGGCACTGTGACGCTGCAGGGGACCAGTCCCGTGACCACGACGCTGAACATCTCAACCACGGCGCGGCCGATCATCACGCCCGAGGCGAGCCTCTGGACGCGCCCCTTCTATGCCATCTGGCCCGCGTTTCCAGGCTTGGCTTTGTTAGGGATGAGAGGCGACCGCCGGCGCAGGCGTATAGCCGGAATCCTGCTGCTCGGCTTGATTTCCATAGTGCTCCTGCTGCAACCCGCTTGCAGCCACCAGACCGTACAGCCACCCGTCAGCGGGACGCCGGCCGACACCTACCCCCTGACCGTCGCCGCCACCGCAGGCAGTGACACGAAGAACTACCCCATCGTTCTGAACGTCCAGTAAGAACGGGCTGGGATTCTTGACGGATGCCCAGCCTTCGAAAACCACGAAGGCTGGGGCAGCCACTTCTGGAATGGTGCAGGCGAGAACATTAAGGCGGGCCAGGCCCCGCCTTCAGGCGCTGAATTTGCGATTGTGCTCTTACGCCCCCGCGGAGAGCTTGTGGTGGCTCTTGGTCTCAGCCAGGCCGTACTGCCGGATCTTGTACAACAGAGCCTTATAGCTGATCTGCAGAATGGCTGCGGCCTGCTTGCGGTTCCAGTTGGTCTGCTCCAGAGCGCGAGTAATGGCCTGCGCTTCGGCTTCATCCTTGGCGGTGCGGGCCAGCGATTTCAACCCACCCGGCTCGGCTTTGGCGACGGAGTCTCCGCCGTTGCCGCCATCCCGGGGCATCAGTTCCGCCATGGCCAGGGTTTCGTCTCCCAGAATCAGGTAGCGCTTGAGGAAGTTGTTCAGTTCGCGCAGGTTGCCGGGCCAGGAATGGTCCTGGCAGGCCTGCAGCAGGGCGGGCGACAGGGGCAACGGAGGCCGCGCGTAACGTTCCGCCATGCGCGTCATCGAGTGCTTCAGCAGGATCGGAATCTCTTCTTTCCGATCGCGCAGCGGCGGCAGGTGCAACGTAAAAGCATTCAGGCGGTAGTAGAGATCCTCACGCAGCCGTTTCGTGGCGAGCGCTTCGGGAATGTTGATGTTCGTCGCCGCCAGAATCCGCACATCCACCTTGATCACGGAACGGCTGCCCAGGCGCGAGAATTGCTGATCCTGCAAAACATGCAGCAGCTTCGCCTGCAGGCCCGGCGGCATCTCGCCGATTTCGTCGAGCAGGATCGTGCCCTTGTTGCACAGTTCGAACTTGCCGGGCTTAGCGTGCGTCGCGCCCGTGAAAGCGCCGGGCTCGTAGCCGAACAGTTCGCTTTCCAGCAGATCGGCGGGGACCGCCGCGCAGTTGACTTTCAAAAACGTGCGATGAGCGCGCGGCGAAAGCTTGTGAATCAGCCGCGCCAGTACTTCCTTGCCCGTGCCGCTCTCACCGAGCAGTAGCACCGGGATGTCCACGTTGGCCACCAGCGCGGCTTGCGAACGAATCTTGCGCATGGCCGGGCTGGCCGCGATGAAGAAAACATCGTCGGCGAGTTCTTCCACTTCGCTGCCGAAAGTTTTCTTTCCCTGGCCCAGACTGAGATCTATGACGGCGTCCAGTTCCGCCTTCTGAAACGGTTTGGTGAGGTAATCCTGCGCGCCCAGCTTCATCGCCTGCACCACCTTGCGCGTATCGCTCACGCAGGAGAGCATCACGACCTTGACCCCGGGGCGCAGCTGGCGCAGTTGTTCGAGCGTCTGCAGGCCGTCAATGCCGGGCATGAGCACGTCGAGCAGAACCAGGTCGGGATGCAGGCCCTTCTCAACCCGCTCCAGCGCCTCTTCGCCGCTGGCCGCGGTTTCGACCTTGTAGTCGTCCACCTCCAGCAGCGTCTTGATGTAGCGCAGCATGCTGGGCTCGTCATCCACCAGCAGGATTTTGGAGTTCTCCTTCATCGTGCTCTTCCTTTGGCCGCGGCCGGGACCGGTTTGTACGGAACCAGGAAGGAGAACTTGCAGCCTCCCCCCGGATCGCTCTCCACCCAGATCTTGCCCTCCATGCCATGCACGAGGCGGCGCGCGATCGCCAGTCCTAATCCCATGCCTTCCTGATCTTCGGTGGTGGGCAGACGGAAGAAGTCGTCAAAGACTTCCAAATGAAATTCCGGCGGAATGCCCGGCCCAGTGTCGGAAACGCTGACCTTGACCGCATTGGGATGACTCAAATTCTGGCGGCGGCGCTCGGCGGCCGAAGGTAGAGCCGCGGTGCGGCGATCCCACATGTGCGGCTCCGCATGCAGCCACACCGTTCCACTCGGCGGCGTGAACTTGAATGCATTCTCCAGCAGATTGGAGACGACGCGCTCCAGCTTGGGCGCATCGAGCGGAAAGATCGGCAGCTTGTCGTTGGCCAGAAAATACAGCGCGATTCCTTTTTCCTGGAAGCGGTTTGACCACATGCGGCACACTTCCGAAAGGCAATCGTTGATGTTTCCCGGCGCGAACTGCATGCGCAGTCCGCCAGTCTCCAACGCGCTGAAAGTCAGAAAGTCCTGAATGAATTGCTGCAGGCGTTTTCCGCTGGCCTGCATGTCGCGCAACACTTCGCGCTGGCGATCGGTGAGCGCGCCCAGCTTCTCGCTGTGCAGCAGCTCAACGTAACCATTCAAAATGGCGAGCGGCGTCTTAAGGTCATGAGCGGCGGAAGCCAGCGCATTGGTCGTACGCTGAAAGCGCCCGCGCAGTTCGTTGTACTCCTGCAGCAGATTCTCCGGACTGGGAACATCCGCGGCGGAAGGAAGCACAGCACTGACGGCCGGAGTCGGCGCCGAAGCGGCTACCGGTTCGTCCGACACACATGTGTTTTTGTGGGCGGTCGCCATGAGGAAACACAGACCACGGGGAGGGGAACAGTCCTCAATCGGTCGAGAGACTGCTGTCTTGAAAAATCGTAATTGCAGGCCTATCGCGTTGTCAACGAAAAATGCAACGGAATTACCCAAGTGTAGCAAAAGCTTGCACTTTTGCAGGGTTTTGAGGCCTGAACGCAGCCCGCCCCTCCCCAAACAAAAAGCGAAACAGAGACCCGCAGATTCCGTTTTTGGGGCAGGTTTTCGGGTCAGAGTTGCCCGATCGCTTCGTCATTCGACCCGTTTGTGCCGGATTTTGCCTGAGATTTGGCCCCTGAGGTGCTTCAAATAGCCTTGTTTCAGCGCTGAGGAGGCGTGTGCATGACCGGCGCTAGACCCGAAAACGAGCGGAGGAAGTGGCCCAGGCTCCCTTTGGCCATCCCCGTATTCGTGCGCAGCCGCGACAAGAAGGGCAACGAGTTCCTGGAGTTCGCCACCGCCCTGAATGTCAGCGCCGGCGGCATGCTGGTTGCTCTGCGCCGGATCCTGCCTTCCAGCCGCCATGTCCAGCTTGAGATTCCCAGTGCTCCGGTAGCCGCCATGGCTCTGATGCCTCGAGTCTCCCGCAACCTGCGCGCCAAGGCGCTGCGCAACACTCCCGCCGAAGGCTTCTATCTCCTGGGCCTGAAGTTTTCCCGCCCCCTGCTCGGCCCGCTCGGCCGCAACGGCTCCCGCCGGCGGAAAGTTGCTTCTGCCGTGTGAAAATGTTTTCGCATAGCCCCTCGGTTAGTGTTACTGTTGTATCCATCCCCCTATTACCGGGGTGCCTCCCCCTGGCTCTTTGGTAAGCTGATACTATTCAATCAGATAAGCTAGATTGAGCTGGCTTGCAGTGTATCTGCCCGGTTTGGCTTTCCGGGTGCACGTTGAAGAATTCTCCCCCCTCTTGGTAGAAACCATGACTACTAGCAGTGTAAGCACGCTCGTCCAGCCTTTGGGGGAGACGCCGCCCGAGGCCGTAGTTTTTGGACGCACCGAGGCAATGCAGTCGGTCCGCGACCGCCTCACGAAGCTCGCGGGCGCCAACGTTCCCGTGCTCATCCAGGGAGAAAGCGGGACCGGCAAGGACATCATTGCCCGCATGATCCATGCTGCTTCGCCGTGGCGAACCGGGCCGTGGGTCAAGGTCAACTGCCCGGCGATTCCCGGGACGCTGCTCGAAAGCGAACTCTTCGGTTACGAAAAAGGGGCCTTCACCGGCGCCTACGGAGTGAAGCCGGGCCGGGTGGAGATGGCGCATCGCGGCACGCTGTTCCTCGACGAAATCTCTGAACTGGATATGTCGCTGCAATCGAAACTGCTTCAGCTTTTGCAGGACGGCCAGTTCTGCCGCATCGGCGCCCAGGAAGACAAGAAAGTGGAAGTGCGCGTGGTCTGCGCCACCAACCGCAAACTCGAGCAGGAAATCGAGAACGGAACTTTCCGTTCGGATTTGTTCTATCGCATCAACGTGGTGAATCTCTACCTGCCGCCGCTGCGCGAACGCGCCGCCGATATTCTCGACCTCATTGCCTACTTCCTCGAGTATCACAATCGCAAGTACAACTGCCGCGCCAAACCGCTCAGCAGCGAACTGATGTCGGTCCTGCTCAAGTACCACTGGCCGGGAAACATTCGCGAACTGGAAAACCTGGTCAAGCGCTACGTGATTCTGGGCAGCGAAGACGTGATCCTGTCCGATCTGGCGCCGCGGAATCCGGACTTCTTCAATACCGACATTCCCGTGGACGGGCAGATCTCGCTGAAGAAAGTGACGCGTCAGGCGGTGCGGGAACTGGAACGGAAGATCATTCTTAAAGTTCTGCAGAACCATCACTGGAACCGCAAGCAGGCGGCGCGCGCCCTGAGCATCAGCTACCGGGCGCTGCTCTACAAGATTCGCGACGCGGGCCTGCCCTCAAATCGCGCCGTCAAACGCCGCGACCCGGACGATCCCAACCAGATCGCGGCAGATTGAAGCCCGGGCGCGACGCGCCCTACTTCCCAATATCTTCATTCCACAGGTCGGCGTGCGCCCGGATGAACTCGGACATCATCTGAATGCACTCCGCGTCGTCGAGCACGACAACGTCGACGCCCTTCTGCCGGAACAGATCTTCCGCGCCCATGAAATTTCGATTCTCGCCGATGACGATCCGCGGAATCCGGTAGAGCAAAGCCGTTCCTGTACACATGATGCAGGGACTGAGCGTGCTCACCAGCGTCAACTCCACCCAATCGCGGCGGCAGCCCGCATTGCGGACGCAGACGGTTTCCGCATGCGCGGTGGGGTCTCCGGTCTGCACGCGCAGGTTGTGTCCCCGCGCCACGATCCGTCCCTGCCGGTCGGCCAGGATGGAGCCGATGGGCAAGCCTCCTTCGCGCAGGCCTTTCCGGGCTTCTTCGAGCGCTTCCACTAGCAATGATTGGTAATTCATGGAAATCGCGAGCGATGAAGCGTAGCGCCGGACCAAGCTGCCCTCCGTCGGATACCGTCCGGACAGGTTGGAGCACGGAGAACGTCTGCCGTCACATTGCGTGTTCCTTGTCTTCCAAGAACTTCCGGTATCTTGTCCTGGTTCGTCTGACATCTTCGTCATTGAACCTGCTGGCATCTAATTTTCTCAAGGTCAGCTTCCCATTGCTGCCCTCTGGGTATATCCATGCGACAAAAATCTTGTCTGGTCGGTCTTGAAAGATGATCGTTATGAACGTGCCGCCAAAAAGACCCCCCTCCCGCGAAAGGACTACGAACTTGCTTCGGTAGTAGTCTGAACTCCACTCCTTCAGCAGATTGAACTCGTCGTCCACTCCAGCCCCTCCTGCCAGATACTTGTCAAACAGCTTTCTTAGATAGCGAACATCTGGGTTCCTGTAGACGAGGTAATACTCTTTGAGCTGCTCCGCAGTGAAGTTAGCCTCGCCGGCGGGTATGGTGGACGTTGGCGGATTTGGAGTCGCCTGACCGCTTTGTTGTTGCCCAAACGAATGCGCAATCAAAACCAGGGTGAAAATTAACGGAACGCATACGCGCATCCTGCTCCCTCCTTAGGCAACTCAAATGATACTCGTTCGCACGCGGGTCGTTACAGCTACTCCGGTTCACGTACGCTTTGCGTCGTCCCACCCGCCTCGTGCATCAATATCTTCGCGCCCCGGTCAGCGCGGGCGTGCTCCTCGAAGAAGAAGGTCGCCACAGGAGGACAACATGTCCATACGGCCGATTAAACGTCTCATTCAATCCAAGCCGACGATTGAAGGTGCGGGAGTTCACCTGCGCCGCGCTTTCGGCTTTGGCAACACCCACGATTTCGATCCCTTCCTTCTTCTCGACGACTTTCGCAACGATGTTCCTGAGGAATATCTCAAGGGATTCCCCTGGCATCCTCATCGCGGAATTGAGACCATCACCTACGTCCTCGCTGGAACCGTGGAGCACGGCGACAGCATGGGCAACAGCGGCGCCATCTCGGCTGGCGATGTGCAATGGATGACCGCCGGCAGCGGCATCATCCACCAGGAAATGCCCAAGGGCGACCCGACCGGGCGCATGCACGGCTTCCAGTTGTGGGCCAACCTTCCCGCGTCGCTCAAGATGACGGCACCGCGGTACCAGGAAGTGAAGACCGCCGAAATCCCCGAGGTGACCGACGACGACGGCACGCACGTTCGCATTGTCTGTGGAAAGTTCTGGGGGAAGCGCGGACCGGTGGACGGCATCGCCGCCGATCCGACCTACCTCGATGTGTCGGTGGCGCCGGGCAAGCGGAAGACTCTGCCGGTAGCCACCACGCGCCACGCCTTTGCCTATGTTTTTGCCGGACACGGAAAATTCTGCAATGCCTCCGGCCCGCTCGCGGTGCCGACCGAGAGCGTGGGATGGGCTGACACTCATCCGCCGGTGGACGCCGGAAACCGCTCGCTGGTCCTGTTCGACCGCGGTGATGAAGTTTCCGTGCAGGCCGGCGACGACGGGATTCGCTTCCTACTGGTTTCAGGCAAGCCGCTCGAAGAACCGGTCGCGTGGTACGGTCCCATCGTGATGAACACGCAGGAGCAACTGCAGCAGGCGTTTGCCGAGTTGGAGAAGGGGACGTTCCTGAAGAAGAAGAAATAATCCGACTCTGAGAGTGTCACTCCCCAATTTGTCATTCCGAGCGCCAGCTTCTGGCGCGAGGAACCTGCTTTCCGATGCTGTCGGCGAAAAGCAGGTTCCTCGCTCCGCTCGGAATGACAAAGGTTAGCGACAGCAAACAAGATTGTTGCGAAACAACTAAGATTGTCCAGAACCAATAAAGTCGTTCAGATCACGATCGGAACAGTCGCCGCTCCATGCCTGAACTCCCCGAAGTCGAAACCATCGCCCGCGGTCTGGCTAGGCGCGTCACCGGAGACGTCGTGGAATCCCTCTGGCTGGGCCAAAAGAAAGAACCGCTGAAATCTTCCGCGTCGGAAATCGCCGGCACTCTCGAACATAGCCGTATCGCCGCTGTCCGCCGCATGGGCAAGCACATTGTTTTCGACCTGGAACAAGATCATGTGGCGCGGGCACCCTTGCCCGCGAAAGGCCGGACGCCACGTCGAAAGACGAAGAACTCTGAGGCAGCGCAGGCTTTATCGGGAGCGCAGGCAGAGGCGGGCAGAGCCTGCCCTGAGCCTGTCGAAGGGAGTGCCCGTCCCACACAAGCCAAGGCCCAATGGATCGTTCACCTGGGCATGACGGGCCGCCTGCAAGTGTGCGAACCGCAGGCGGAAGTCGAACGTCACACCCACGCCATTCTCCGGTTGTCTTCGGGCAGGGAACTGCGCTTTGTCGATCCCCGCCGCTTCGGCCGCCTGAGCATCGCCCGGGCCGCCGATTTTGACGCTGGCGGCGTCGAGCCGCTGGAAGTGGATCTGGAGCGCTTCCTCACGCTGTTCCGCGGGCGCAAGACTCCCATCAAAAGCGCGCTCCTCAACCAGAAACTTCTGCGCGGCGTGGGAAACATTTACGCCGATGAATCTTTGTTCCGCGCCGGCATTCGCCCGCGCCACCGCGCCTCGACCATCCCCCGCGAGCAACTCGGCAAGCTTTTCGTCGCCGTGAAGGAAGTCTTGCAGGAAGCGATTGCCCTCGGTGGGTCTTCCATCTCCGACTATGTGGACGCCGATGGCGAAGAAGGTTTTTTCCAACTCCAGCATCGCGTGTACGGCCGCGAAGACGAGGCCTGCCTGGTCTGCAAGACGCCAATCAAACGAGTCGTGATCGCCGGCCGCAGCAGCCATTACTGCCCGAAGTGCCAGAAGTAGGTGCAATCGGTGATTTTTGATTGTTGATTTTTGAATGAAAGGTTCCGGCTGCCGGGCTTTCAATCAGCAATCAGCAATCAGCAATCAACAATAAGGCTGCCCCGCCCTAATTCTGTTACTCTTCTCCCCATGCCTGACTTTTCCATCGGAGTAGATCTCGGCGGTACCAACCTGCGCATTGCCGCCATCAGCACCGAGGGCCAGATGCTCGACAAGGTCGCTCTCAGCACCAAGGGCGCCCTGGGCGCGGGCCATGTGATAGGCGAAATGTGCGATGCCATTCTGCGATTGACCGCTCAATACCGCGCCAGCGGCCGCTTTCTCGGCGTGGGCGTCGGCTTTCCGGGCATCATCGATATGGAAACCGGAATGCTGCGCAAGTCGGCGAACCTGCCCGGCTGGGACGAATATCCCGTGCACCGTGACATTGAAAAGCGTCTGGGAGCGCGCGTTTTTCTGGAAAACGACGCGAACGTAGCCGCTCTGGGCGAGAAGTGGCTGGGCGCCGCCCGCGACGTGAACGACATGGCCATGATCACGCTGGGCACCGGCATTGGGGGCGCCATCGTACTCGACGGCAAGATTTTCCACGGCATGAACGGCATGTCGGGCGAGTTCGGCCACGTCACCATCGAACCCGACGGCGTCCCCTGCGGCTGCGGCAATCACGGCTGCGCCGAGCGCTACGCTTCCGCCACCGCCCTTGTGCGCATGGGCCGGGAGGCGATCGAGGCGGGAAACGCGCCTGCGCTGGCCAGGCTTTCGGCTTCCGGTGCGGAGTTCAGCGCCAAGGCGATCTATGATCTCGCGATGGGCGGCGACCAACCGGCCAAACGCATCTTCGAGCGCTTCGGGCGGACCCTGGGCATGCTGCTCGCCGATCTGGTCAACGTTCTCAACCTGAATATGTACGTGGTCGGCGGCGGAGTCGTCAGCGCGTGGGATGCTTTCGCGCCCAGTATGTTTGCGGAAGTGCGCGAGCGCTCGATCGTCTATGTGGCAACCGCGCCTTCCGATCCTCTGGCCGCCGCGAAATCGAGGAAGAGCACCGGGCGCCATACCATCATCACGCCTGCAATTCTGGGAAGTGATGCGGGCCTGTACGGCGGCGCCAGGCTTCCCGCGGCGTAGCGGAATTCGCGGCGGGCCCGGCCTCTTATCTTTCGTGATCTGATCGGCGCGAGCGATGATCCGCGCGATCATCCGAGCCATCTCCCGAACTACGACCCGCGCACAAGTTTGCGCGCCGCATTCAGAAAAAACTGGTTCTGCTCCGGCGTGCCAATGCTGACGCGGATGCACGATGGCGCGCCCCAGGCCCGCAGCGGACGAACGCTCACGCCTTCCTCGCGCAAGCGTTTGGCGATGCCCACAGCATCTCCGCCCACGTCGCAGTAAACAAAATTCGCCGCGGTGGGAACCACGCGATATCCCAGTTCCGACAATCCTTCCTCGAGAACCTCGGCCTGCGCCGCATTATTCGTGACCGCGCGTCCGACGTGATTCTGATCGTCAAGCGCGGCCAATGCCGCGGCCTGCGCCACCGACGAGACCGAGAACATGTTTCGCATGCGGGCGCAGTAGGCCAGCAGTTCGGCCGGCCCCAGGCCATATCCGATGCGCAGGCCGGCCAGGCCGTGCACTTTGGAAAAAGTTCGCAGCACGACCACGCTGGCGCCCTGCCGCACATAATCCAGCGATCGGGAGTACTCCACTTTGCGCCGCGCGGCCCAATGCTGCGCAAATTCGTAATACGCCTCGTCGAGAACTACGACCACATGGTCTGGAACCACACCCAGAAACTTGCCGACCGCATCGGCTTCGATCATCGTCCCGGTGGGATTGTTGGGATTGGCCAGGAAAACGATGCGCGTGTCTTCGTTGATCGCAGCCAGGATCGCTTCCAGATCGAACCCGTCTTCGCGCATCGGCGCTTCGATCAACCGCGCTCCCACCGCATGCACGGCCATCGCGTACACAATGAAAGAGCGCTCGCTGGTCACCGCATTCAGTCCCGGCCCGAGCAGCGTCTGGCACAACAGGCTGAGCAAGGCAGTCGAGCCAGCCGTCACCAGAACCTGCTCGGAAACGACCGTGTGACATCCCGCCAGCGTGCGGCGAAGCTCGCCGCAGTCATCGTCAGGATAGGAATGTGATGAAGCCAGCGCCAGCCGCATCGCTTCTATTGCGCGCGGCGACGGGCCGAAGGGATTCTCGTTGGAATCGAGCTTGATGAGACGCTGCGCGGTCCCCGGGGCCGCGGGCCGCGGCCATACGCTCGGCGGCTGCCCGCCCATCTCGCGCGCGGGCTTCGATACCAGATCAAAGAATCGGCTCATGCTCGGCCCATCATGGCACGCCCATCATGACACGCACATCATGACACGGATGGCTTGCCGCCGGACACGCGCGCCCCGCACGCGGATTTCAGCCGTTCAATTTCCTTGAGCGTGAGCGGCCGGAATTTTCCGGGCGGAACATCGAGGGTGAGCGGTCCGTAACGAACCCGTTTGATTTTTTCCACGTGATGGCCCACCGCTTCGAACATGCGGCGAATCTGACGATTGCGCCCCTCGACCAGCGTGATTTCGTACCAAGGATTCGCCGCTTCCTTCACCACGCGCACTCCCGCCGGCCCGGTCTTGACCCGCTTGCCGTCGTCGGTCGCGATGGAAACCCCGGCCCGCAGTTTCGCAATCGCTTCTTCATTCGGCGTCCCCGCTACTTTCACGACATAGGTTTTGGCCACATGCGACGCGGCTTTCATCAGACGATGCGCCAGTTCGCCGTCGTTGGTCAGCAGCAACAGGCCCTCGCTGGCGTAGTCCAGCCGCC
>Ga0187817_10000611_pt1 | contig 15787 bp, 11 predicted proteins | sample NC_wetland_sal_i_17_FD_132431 | JGI IMG/M metagenome (GOLD analysis project Ga0187817, IMG submission 132431) | Wetland sediment microbial communities from Neuse River Estuary, North Carolina, USA - SO4_2 | ecosystem: Environmental > Aquatic > Freshwater > Wetlands > Sediment | place: USA...
AGCGCGGTGGTGACCACATCCGCCCACTGGCTGGCCGGCAGCGACCACCGCGCACTCTACGCCGAGCTCCGGCTCCCCGCTCCGCACAGCCGGCCGGACCAGGCGCCGGCCGCTGGCGGGCCATCGGGGAGCGCCGGGCCCAGCTGAAGTGGCTCATGGCCCGCAGCAGCGCCGAGATGTCGGCAGGCGGGTATTCAGTGGTCATGTTCTTTCTCCTTGTCGGTCACTGCGGTCGGTGCCCCTGGGGCGAGGTCAAGACGCCCGCTGGGCGGCGCAGCGCTGCTGGATAATCGGGTGCGACACGAGACTCTGGTCATCGAACAATGCCTGCTCTTTCGCCAAGCCGTGCAACAATCGCACTTGACAGGTGCCCTATCGAACTAGGCGACGGAAGCGCGAGACATTTACATCACCAAGACATTTACATCACCCCAGCTCAGAGGACATCTTTTATGTTTGACGCCTGAAGGGACCTAATTGTCGGTGGATCGAGGCTGAGGCGCGAGTGGGCCAGCTGCGGAAAGCGTCATCGGGGCCTGGTCCCGCGCCGTCGGCCGGCGATGTGGATGGCGGGACGGTGTCAGCCCGCGCGTCGGCGTGCGTCGCATGGCACGTTCCTGAAATCGCCGCCACCCCGCCCGAGGGCCCAAGGGCCACGGGCATGAATGCGCGTGGCAGGAGGTCGCATGGCAGGCTTTCGGGCCGGACGCGGGGGCATGGTTCGGCGGCTGCGGTGATCAACTGCCGGTACACCTGCTATCTGCGGCCACCAGCTCGCCCCGCCCCCGTCCGACGGGACGTGCTGACCGGCCTCATGAACCGCGCTGGCCCGTCGGAGAGGGCGGATTGATATGCCGGAGTGGAAGATTCCCGGGTATACCGGGCTGCGGGAACTGGGTTCGGGCGGATTCGGCGATGTCGTGCTGGCCAGGCACGACGAGTCAGGGATTCTGGTGGCGGTCAAGTACCTCAGCGATGACCTGCTGGCCGATCCCGGGTTCGCGGCGATGTTCCGCGATGAGGCGGCCGTGCTGGCCTCGCTCGATGATCCGAACGTGGTCCGCCTGTATGAGTACGTCGAGTCGCCGGCGGGTGCGGCCATCGTGATGGAGCTCATCGTCGGGGTCTCGGTGCGGGAGGTCTTGTCTCATCAGGGCGCGACCACGGCCGAGGCGGCGCTGGTGGTGTTGCAGGACTCGCTGCTGGGCCTGGCGGCGGCGCACCGGCGCGGTGTGGTGCACCGGGATTACAAGCCGGAGAACGTGCTGGTCGACGGCGATGGTGTCAGTAAGCTCACCGATTTCGGCATCGCGACGCGGGCCGGGGATCGGCCGATCCCGGCCGGCAGGCTGGCCTACGCGCCGCCGGAACAGTTCAGGGGCGCCCCGGCCAGCCCGGCCGGGGATGTCTACTCGGCCACGGCCACCTTCTATGAGTGCCTGACCGGTCATGTGCCCTTCACTGAGCAGACCACCGAGGAGCTGCTGGCCCAGCACCGCTCCGAGCCGGTACCGCTGGAGGCGGTACCCGGGCCGCTGCGGCCGCTGGTAACGGCCGGGATGGCCAAGGACCCCGGTGACCGGCCCGGCGATGCGGCCGCCTTCGTCGCCGAACTGCGCACGGTCGCCGCGGACGTCTACGGCCAGGACTGGGAGGATCGCGGCCGGTCGCGCCTGGCCGAGGCGGTGCCGCTGCTGGCGGCCCTGTGGCCGTCCGGCGCGGCGCCTGCGATGCAAGGCGCCGCGGTGGAGCAGGTCAACCTGCCCCGCAGTTCCCAGGGATCCCGCAACGAAGCACATCTCAGGCACCTCAGGCGCCTCCGTGTGGCCATGGCTGCTGCTACCGCGGCCGCGGCCGGGGCCGTCGTCGCGGTCGTCGTCGTGACCAGCGGCTCCTCCGATTCACCCTCGGGTACCGGCCTCCGCCCAGCGTCAGCCACCTCCCCGAGCACGCTGCCTCCGGTGGTGAAACTGCGCCCATCTGCGCCCGCGACCGCTGGCTCCCCACGGTCCTCACTGCCGCCATCGCCATCTTCCGGCAGCCGGAGAAGCGCCACGCCCGGCTACAATGAGTTCGCTAATTCGCGTTACGGATTTACCGTGCTCTGGCCCTCGTCCTTCAGGGCGCAACCGCCGCCCGAAGACGGCGACGGACAAGCATGGACCTCACCGGATAGTCAGGTTCTGCTGAGGGCTTACGGAACAAATAACTTCCTTAACTATTCACCCGAGCAGGACGAAGCAGCCGACGCCCGCCTCCTGTCTGTCGTCTATGTCAATATCAGCGGGGATATCGTCACCGTGAGCGGCTACGAGAATAACGGACAAACAATCGTATACCAGCGAGACGTGGTCGGCCCTGGCTCTATCGATACCCTCTACTGGAGCTACCCCGCAAATCAGAAGGCACAGTGGGATGCTGCAGTCACGCTGACAGCACTGACATTCCAGCCAGGAAATGTCACTACTTCACACTGAACAACCCGGTTCATAGCGGGCTCCGGGTGTCGCCCGAGTCGCCGTACTGGACTAGGTGTGAGCTGAGCAGGCGGGCGGGATTCCCCGGCCGCCGGGGGTGCCGGCGAACGGGGATCCTCGCCGCTCGATGCCGGAGTGCGGTGCTCAGCGGATGTAGAACTCGTCGGCGTCGTACTCGGTGAACTGCGAGTTCGACACCACGTCGGCCATGCCGAGCGCCTGGAACGCGGGGAAGAGCTGCTCGGCAGCCCACCGGTCCATGTGGGCCTTGGACTGCCACACGGTCACCACGTGGAGCCCGTTCTCGTCGGTGCCTGCCGCCCAGGCGAGCAAGCCGTCGATGTCTTGGGGCGGGTCGTGCTTGGCGGAGACCGCGCGGAAGCCTTCGATCGTTACCCCCGGTGTCGCTGAGATGTGGATGTATGTCATGTCCGTCCTGCCTTTCTGGGTTTGTGCTGGCAGGAAGGACGCTACGGGAAAGCCCGTATCGGGCCATCCGGGGAATCACTCACTGGAGTACTCATTCAAGGCCGACCTCGGTACTCATCGACGGCCCGCACCGTGCTCTCCGTGCTCTCCGCTGGCCCAGGCGGCGATCTGGCTGCGGTTGCGCAGCCCGAGCTTGGTCAGGATGTGCTGGACATGGTTCTCCGCTGTCCGTTCGGAGACGTACAGGTTCTGGCCGATCTCCTTGTTCGTCAGTCCCCGTCCGACCAGCCGGGCCACCTCGAGCTCGCGGGGGCTGAGGGGCGAGTCGCCGACCGCCGCGGTCGGCCGCTGGGCGCGCAGCTGTCCGATCCGCTCGGTGAACGGCACCATCCCCAGTAGTTCGGCCTCGCCCGCGGCGGCGCCCAGCAGGGCCAGCGCCTGGTCCCGGTCCCCCGGCGCCTGCCGGCGGGTGAGCGCGGCGGCGAGTTCCACGCGGGCTTGCACGGCGCACCCGCGGGCGCCGTTGGCGTCACAGATCGCGGCCGCCGTCCGCAAGTCTTCAACCGCCTGGTCGAGACGGCCCAGCGCAGCGGCCGCCTGGCCGAGCGGCAGCTCGACCGGGCCCATGTAGACCCCGGAGCCAGCCCCGTTGGCGACGTGCTGGCCGCGGAACGGCTCGAACCGCGCCGCCAGGAACTCGATGTCCTGCGTCCGGCCGAGGCCGATGGCTACCGGCAGCCCGTGCGCCCAGGCCGCCATGCGCATCGCCGACATCGGCGTCCAGGACTGGACTGGGCCGGCCTCGGCGTAGGCGGTCTCAGCGGCGGTGCGGTCGCCCTGGTGGAGGTGGATCAGCGCGAAGCTGAGCGCGGGGAAGATAGTGGCCGTGCCGCGGGTGGTGTCCACGGCATCCGGCCGCAGGTGCGCGGGGATCTGGTCGAATAGCTCGATAAAGCCTGATCGGTCCAACCCGATGTGCAGGCCCGCTTGGCCTAGGATCACCGCGCAGCTGCCGAACGCGGCAGGGTGTCCCATGTCGCTGAATACCTTGAACGCATCGGCGGCCAGCCGCGTCGCCTCGGTGAAGCGCCCAGTCGCCAGCGCGAGGGTGGCAGCGGTCATCAAGTAGTGCCATCGCCCGAGCGGGCCGGGAAGCCGCTCCACGCAGCCTTCGAGATCGGCGAGCTCACGCCGGACACTCCTCAGCTGACCCGTCTCGAACAGGGTGTCGATCCGCCACAGCCGGCCCCACATCTCGAGCCAGGCGCTGCCTGCGGCGTCGGCGGCCTCGAGCATCCGGCTCGCCAGCACAGCCCGTTCGGCGACTCCGTCGGGGGCGCAGCAAGCTAGCTGGCGGGCCTGGAGTGCGTCCACGAGCGCGACCGGATCCCCCGCCGATCCGGCGGCGGCCAGCGCGTCGCGGCTGACCTTCCCCGCCCGGTCGTACTCGCCGCGGTACACCAGCGCCTGCGCGTACCGCGAGGAGACCCGGGCCCGCAGATCATCGGGAAGGTCATCCCCGGCCAGGGCCTGCTCGCAGACGCGGCAGATCTCACCGTCCCACTCCGGTACCCCGGTGGCCTCCATGACCAGCGCTGTGCGGGCGAGCCAGAACCCGTCATGCCGGCGCTCGGCCCGTCGGCCGACCCGCGCCGCCGTCTCCTGCGATCCGGGCAGGTCGCCGCTGCGATGCTGGGCCCTGGCCAGGGCAAGTTCGAGGCGCGAGCGGTCGTGGTCGCCGATCTCCGAATCGCCCACTGACAGCGCCTGCCGGTACAGGCGCACGGCCTCCTCGAACGCCAGCGAGGCTGCCGCCACGTCGGCGGCAGCCTCGCAGGCCGCAACCGCCCCCGCCCGGTCACCGGGCAGCGACGCCGCCACCCGGTGCCGGGCGATCTCCGCCAGATGCAGATCCAACTGCCCTTCGTATAGCGCCTCGATCCCGTCCGCCGCGGCGGCGTGCAGCCGCCGCAGCTCCGCGGCGCTCAGCTGCTCGGCCACCGCCGAGCGGACCAGCGCGTGCGAGAACCGGTGATCGCCGGGACGGTCCCCGGCCACCAGGAAACCCGCAGCCCGGCACTCATCGAGCGGGCCGAGCAGGGTAAGCACCGGTACGTCCAGCATCTGGGCCACCACCCCGGCCGAGAAGCTGTTGCCGGCCACCGCGGCGGTCTGCACCAGCGCCCGGGCGGGACCTGACAGCTGCGCGAGCCGGTAGGCCGTCGCCTCCACCACCCGTCCCGGCACCAGCCCCGGCACCGGTACCGGCCCGCCGCGGCGCTGCTCGGCGAGCATGCGGGCCAGCTCGCGGACCAGGAACGGGTTTCCCCCCGTTTCTGAGTGCACCTCGCTGGCCTGGCCCGGCGCCGCCGACAGCCCGGCAGCGAGCAGCATATCCCCGACCGCGCCGACGGGCAGGCCACGCAGGTCCACCCGTTCGGTGTTGGCATCCGCCGACAGGCGCAGCAGCAGCCCGGCGCTCGTTTCACCGGAGACCGCCGACTCCCGGTAGGTCGCCAAGACCAAGATGGGCGTCCCACGCAGCTGCCGCACGACATCGGCGAGCAGGACCGCAGACGCCTCATCCGCCCACTGCAGGTCATCGAGCACCAGCAGCAGTCCACCCGGCCTGGCCGCCTGCGCCAGGCGCCGGCGAACCTCCGCGAACAGTGCGAACCGCTGGGCGCTGCCGGAATCGGCGCCGTCAGCCAGCGCGGGACGTTCGGCGTCACCGAAGACGCGCGACCACAGGTCGGCACGGGACGGGTCGTCACCGGCCGCCCGGACTGCGGGCTCAGCCAGCACCAGGTGCCACAGGCCGTACGGCGGCAAACTGTCCCGGTCGGCCGCACGGGCCCACGCCACCGGCACACGCCTGGCAGCCGCCGCGGCCGCGGCCTCCTCTGCCAGCCGGGTCTTCCCGATCCCCGCCTCACCGGTGCACAACACCAGGCGGCCGCTACCCGCCAGGGCATCATCCAGCAGCAGCGTGACCCGAGCCAGCTCGCGGTCACGCCCCACCATCGGCACGGACGCCATGCCCCCCACGAGCCAACCATAAGCGCCCTGGGTCACCGGCGCCTAGCGGTGAACAGTGGCGAAATGGCAGCGACGAGCTTCAATAGCGCCGACTGGCCCACACCGAGATATGGGCGCGCCAGGGGTCACGGCGCGCTCCGGGCCGCAAAGTGCTCCCCCTGGCGCGCACCGCAGTTGCCCGTAGATTTTCGCCTCAGAATCATCCGAGTCCTTGTTTGAGCGCAGTTACCGCGTTGGGGTAGTCGGAAAGCTGGTAAGGCTTGTGCCCGGGCGGGGGTGGGCCGGAATAGGATTTGATGCTAGGCGGGTTCGGAATGACATCGACGCTCAGAACCAACTGGTAGCCCGCGTTTTCCCACGGAGCCAGAACAGGCTGCGCCGTGGCGTCCGATATTGCCTCCTGGTCACCGAGATAGACAGCCGCGTACTGCAAATGCCCGCCCAGTAGCTTCCCCATGCCGTTCACCTCGCCAGGGGTGTTATCTTGCGCCGCTGCGCCCTGGTTAGCTAGAAACGGGCCGCCAGGCCAGCCGGACGAAGTAACGTGGTCCCCTACCCAGTAAAGGCCGACAGCGTTATGGGCCTTCAGCCACGCCGTCATGTGGGTAAGGAAATACGTGTCGTCTTGCCCGCCGAAGGTGTGGAAGTCCAGACCCCACTCAGGGATTATGATGGGCTTGCCCGTAAGCTTGGAGAATTGGGCTATCCAGTCCAATCCGCCTGGTCTGGCAGTCAGGGTTTGCTGCCAATGAAGAGTCCAGTCGAGCGCGCCGGATGCGGTGTGAGGGTACGTGTTGTCAGGGCCGCCGTACCAGTCGAAGATATCGGTTCCCACGTAGTCGACGTAAGCGCTACCGGGCCAGCACTCGGCTACCGTTGCCGCGCCGGGGTAAATGGCCCACAAGAACTTGAAATGCCCACCGGGCACCGATCGCATGGTCGTAACGGCTTGCCGCCAGGCAAGGATGAAAGCATCGGGTTCAGCCGGCGGTGCGTGCTGCTCGCTCCACTCGTACCACGAGCCGTTCATCTCGCGACTGAGATTGATAATGGTATTAGAGAGTCCATCTCGTACCAGCAATTCACCTAGCTGGTAGAACTGTTGATTATCAGTGCCCCCCGCTGCCGCGGCCAGAGCCGTGCTGCTTGACTCGTAATAGCCGGGCGTGGTGTCATCTGGCCCACCATCGTTCAAGAGCGCTGCTAGCTCAGAATCCACGACGCCAGACGCCGTGATGGCTGGCGGGCTGGCCGGGGGAGTCTTCAGCAGATCCGCCCACGTGGCCCGGCCGACGATACCGTCAACGGTCAGCCCTTCGACCGCCTGGAATTCCTCGACCGCTATTTTGGCCGCTAGGCCGAAGTGACCATCAAGCGCGACGTGGGGTTGGACGTTCCAAGCGTTCAGCCGGGCCTGGAGTGTCTTTACCGCGCTGCCAGTTGAGCCGAGTCGCAACGTCGGGTTGATTGACATTACCGAGCTTATCCATGCAGGCACGGTCAAGGCAGTAATGCCGACCAAGACCGCAACGGAGATGAGGACCACCCGCCACTTTATCCTTGGCATCTTCATGTGGTCTGCCATCTCGTAGCCAGTACGCACCCACCTCAGGATAAGCGTGCAGGGTGGAGGCCTCCAGTTCGCCGGCAGGCACGTCCTCATGCTTACCGCTTATGGTGTTACGCTGGCGCGCCGTCGGCCGGCGCGCCGTCGTCACGAGGCCGTGGTGCGCGGCCTGGCCGACGGGGTGGTGTCCGCGCGGTCGGCCAGCGGCTGGCAGCCCAGCCGGGCGGCGATCCCGGCGGCCTCGCCGGCCGCGGCCGCCGCGGCCTCGGCGTCGCCGCAGGCGGCCAGGTGGGCGGCGTGGTCGAGCAGGCCGTGGGCCAGGTGGTAGGGGGTGGAGTGCTGGCGCAGCCCGGTGATCGCGGCGGCGAACGCCGAGTCGCCGCTGTCGGCGGCGGCCAGGCGGGCCCGAGCCAGGTCGCGTTCGGCGCGCTGCATCGGGGCCAGCTGCCCGGGCCGGTAGCCCTCGAGCAGGGCCAGCAGGTCGCGGGTGGCGGCGGTGTCGGCCAGGTCGTGCGCGGCGCGAGCGGCCAGCGGCCAGGCCCACCGCAGGTCCTCGGCGCTGATGCCCAGGGCGGCGGCGTGGTCCAGGGCGGCGCGGGCGTGGCGCAGCGCGGCGGCGGGCTGGCGGAGCGCGGCGGCGGTGAACGCCTCCACCACCGCGATGAACGCCTGGTCCTGGGGGTCTTCGCTGGCCCGCAGATCGGCCAGCCCGGCCAGGCCCGCCTGGGCGGCGGGGGCGTCGCCGCGCAGCGCCGCCAGCCAGGCCCGGTAGCAGGCCAGGTCCTCGATGCCGGCCAGGCCGTCGGCGTCGGCGGCCTGGGTCAGCTCGGCCTCGGCGCCGTCCCAGTCGCCGGTCATCAGCAGCGCCTGGGCCAGGTTCCCGACCGCGACCGCGAGGAGGTGGCGGGCGCCGGCCCGGCGCAGCTGGCCGGCGGCGGCGCGGGCCGCTTCGACACCGGCGGCGGGGTCGGTAGTGGTCACCGCATCGGACAGGTTGAGCAGCGCGAGGCCCAACTGGACGGTGTCGCCGGCCTGCCCGGCCAGCCGGGCGGCCTCCCGGAGGCTGGCGGCCGCCTGCGGCCTGCGCCCGGCGAAGACGTGGCAGATCCCGCGGGTGGTGAACAGGCGGGCGAGGGTGGCGTCGTCTACGGCCAGGTCCTGGCCTAGGGCCAGGGCCTCGGCGGACAGCGCGTCCGCCGCGGGTGACCCGGCGAATACCTCCAGCCTGGCCAGTTCGCCCAGGGCGCGGACGGTGTCGGTGTCCGGGTCTTCCCGCAGCACCGCCAGGGCGGCGGTGAGCTGTTCGCGCGCCTGGGCGTGCCGGCCCCACTGGCGCAGCGCCTGCCCGGCGATCACCTGAGCGCGGGCAGCCGAGCGGGTATCGCCGCCCTGCCGGTACGCATCCCCGGCCTGGCCGGCCTGCTCGGCCGCCGCGGCCCAGTCGGCATTGGTCAGGGCGGCGCCGGCGGCGTGTTCCCACAGCACGGCGGCCGGCTGCCCGTCCGGGGTGCCGGCCTGGGTGAGCCGGGCCGCGGCAGCGTAGCTGGCGGCGGCCCGGGCGGGGGCGCCGGTGCGGCCGGCCCGCTCGGCCGCCCGGGTCAGCGCGGCGATGGCCTGGCCGCGGATCTGCCCGGCATCAACGTCGTCGGGCACCGCGTCCAGCGCGTCCAGGTAGTGCCGGGCGATCACCTCGGCCACTTCCTCCCCGTCGCCGGGGAAGGCGGCGCGCAGGTGCGCCGCGACCGCCAGGTGCCGGGCCTTGCGGTCCCGGCGGGACAAGGTGCCGTAGGCGACCTGGCGCAGCATGTCCTGGGCGAACCCGTAGCTGCCCCGCTCCGGCGACAGCCGGTCGGCCGACACCGACAGCACCTCGCGGCGGACCAGCTCGGCCAGCGCCGCCCGCACCGTGGCCTCGTCCTGCCCCGACACCGCGATCAACGCCTCGGCCGGGAACGTGGCGCCCAGCACCGCCGCGTCGGCCACCAGCCGCCGCACCCCGGGGTCCAGGGCGTCCAGCCGGGCGGCCAGCAGCGCGTGCAGGCTGTCCGGCACGGCCAGCTCCCCGACCTCGCCGGTCAGCCGGTACACCCCCTCGACCGGGCGCACGATGTCCCGGTCGACCAGCGACCGGATGGTCTCCACCGCGAACAGCGGGATGCCCTGCGCCTGGGCGGTGATCTTGGCCCGCGCCGCGGCCGGCATCCCGGGCACCAGCGCGTCCACCAGCTGGTCCATCGAGGCTGCGTCCAGCGGGTCCAGGGTCAGCGCGGTCCGGTTCCGGCCGGTGCCGAACCCCGGCCGGGCCTGCCCCAGCTCGGGCCGGGCCAGCACCAGCACGTACACCGGCAGGTCCCGCACCCAGTCGATCAGATGGTCCAGGAAGTCCAGCAGCCCCGCGTCGGCGTACTGGCCGTCCTCCACCACCAGCACCACCGGCTGCACTGCGGCGAGCCGCTCGAAGAACAGCCGCCACCCCGCGAACAGCTCCTCCCGCGACAAGACTTCGCCGTCATCCCCCGCGGCCGCCACGCCGAGCAGCCGGCCCAGCCGCGCACCCACATACCCGCGCTCGGCCGGGTCGGGTACGTACCGGGCCAGGCCCTCCGCCATCTTGCCCGCGGCGACCTCGGCCGGGTCTTCCTCGGCGATGCCCAGCCGCTGCCGGACGATCTCGGCCAGCGCCCAGAACGCCACCCCCTCCCCGTAGGACAGGCACCGGCCGCGATGCCACCACACCTCCGCCTTCAGCCCGTCGATGTACTTGAAGAACTCCCAGCCCAGCCGCGACTTGCCCACCCCGGCCGGCCCCGAGATGAGTACCAGCCGCGGCACCCGCCGGTCCGCCGCCGCATGGAACAGGTCCCTGATCGTGCGCAGCTCGGCGTCCCGGCCGGTCAGCGGCGCCTCCAGCCCGTCCACCCGCTGCGACCCACCCACCCCGGACAGCACCCGGGTGACCCGCCACAGCTGCACCGGCTCTGTCTTGCCCTTCAGCTGGTGCTCCCCGGCGTCGGCGAACCCGATCCCACTGCCCGCCAGCCGGTGCGTCGTCGCATCAACCAGCACCCAGCCCGGCTCGGCCGCCGCCTGCACCCGGGACGCGGTGTTCACCGCGTCCCCGGCCACCATCCCCTCACCGACCGCACCCAGCGTGACGGCCACCTCACCGGTCACCACCCCAGCACGTACGGCCAGCCCCGGCAGACCGGCCCCAGCCCCCAGCTCAGCTACGGCGCTCACCAGGTCCAGCGCGGCGCGCACGGCCCGCTCCGCATCCCCTTCGGTGGCCGCCGGGGTGCCCCACGCCGCCATCACCGCGTCCCCGATGAACTTCTCCACCACCCCGCCGTACCGGCCGATCACCGTCCGCGCCACCGCGAAGTACTCCGACAGCAGCTCCCGGACCGCCTCGGGATCGCGCGCCTCCGACTGCGGGGTGAACCCCACCATGTCGCAGAACAGCACCGAGCACACCCGCCGCTCGGCGGCCGGCTCCCGGCCCGGCCCGGGCACCGCCGCCGGCGGTGCCGAAGCAGCCGCCGACGGCGCAGGGGTAACCTCAACCAGGGCCGCACCGCAGGCACGGCAAAAACGATGCCCGGCAACAACCGGCGCACCGCACGACGGGCAGCCACCCACCGGCGCGCCGCAATGCCCGCAGAACCGGTCGCCCTCCTCCAGGGTCGCACCGCACCGCCCACACCCCACGCCATGCTCCCCACGCTCAGTACGTCGGCCCTGGTCAACCCGCACGTACCGACATTGTAGGTCCCGACCGCCCAGCCGGTAATAGCTCTAAAGGCCCAAGCGGTTTCCTTGCTTCTTCCGCCCTTCTACGTTGACCGGGAGCCCGCCAGTGTCACGTCCGCGGGGCCGGCCCCGCTGTCAACGGCCAAGACGCCAGGGTCTGTATCACCGGCTATCCACCGCGGTGTCCAGGCCTGTCTACGCTTATACACGGGCAGGTCACTCGCCGTAAAAGTTGCTGCGCTATTCGGGGCAGGTCGTCGTAGCCTGAAGTCATGCTGCCTAACGGTCACTTCCTGATGTCCGCCGCCGGGCTAACGGCGCTCATCGCCATCCCCTCAGCACCGGCACCTGGATCCGGGTCAGGGGACTGATCGGGATGCTGTCGGCCACGTACACCGCTGCGCAATGGGCCGAGTACGTTGGCGGCGCAGTTGCCCTGCTTGCCCTGGCCGCCATTGCCACCAGGCTGCGGAAGCGGCCCCGCGGGCTGATCCTGGGGCCGCTTTGCGTGCTGGTCAGCGCGGCCGTCATTTGCGCCGGGGCATTTGTCTTTTCCGGCACCCGGGTGCAGCAGGTCAGCCTGAACAGCATCAAGCAGGTGGGGCTGGAGACGCATCACGCCGGGCTGCGCACGAACGCTCTCCTCTACCAGGTCCAGGCCACCGCTTCGGTGACCCTGCGATTGCTCCCGTCGACCGGCACGCTGGGCGACAGCCTCAACCATGTCATTGCATCCCTGGTCCATGAGACCATCACGGTAGACGCGAAAGTGGCCGTGTACGGCCTGATCAACTTCGCTACCCTGACGTCCCGGAGCGCCACCGTCAACCGGCAGACCCGCACCATCACGGTGTCGCTTCCTGACCCCGAGATCGGCCCGGACACCACCTATATCGCATCCGTCAGCGCGGTCCAGGTCCGCGAGGGCGCGCTTTATGCCGTGGCCAAAGGCCTGATGGGGGTGTTCGACTCGCTGCTGCACCGGCCGGCGGTCTCATTTTCCGCTCAGCCGGCCCTGACCAAGGCGGAGGCGGTCGCGCTGGCCCAGGCCCGGCAGAGCCAAGCGCTTGAGGCGTGCGGAAGACAGGAGATAACCCAGCAGCTGACCCGGATCTTTCAGGTTACGCCCCAATACCAGGCGTACCGCCTGTCAGTCATCTGGCCCACGGCCACACCGTCCGGCGTGAACTGCGCGGCGTTGCCGCAATAGCTGGCTCGCGCCTGCGGGTCGGCTTGTCGGTTGCAGAACCCATGGAGAGCCTGCGGAGCGATCGCATCCGGCAGAAGGACCCGGTCCGATCCACAGATCATCCCGAGCAATCGTTCCAGCACATCTGCTTCAACGGCCGAAGCCCGGACATGACTGCGAGACTGACCAGCTCACCCCGGCGGGAACGGCCCTTAACTCCGACTGGCCGCCGCCCAGCGCGGTGAGCACCAGGGGTGCGACCTGCGCCTGCCGCATGATCAGCGACGGGCCGCCCGGGCGGATGCCCGGCCCGGCCGCCGCCGCCCAGGCCGTCGTGACCTCGGGCTCGCGCCCGCCGTGCCCGCCCGCGTCGAGATGCCCATGGTCGGTGACCACCACGATCGTCCAGCCTTCGTCCGCGACAGACGGACGGGACCGGACCGCGGAGAGCAGCCGTCCCAGCCGCCGATCGGCGACCCGCGCGGCCTCTTGGTAGGCCGCACCCGCGCCGAGCACGTGCCCCACCGCGTCCACCGCGCCCAGGTAGACGAACGACAGCCGCGGCCCGTCCTCGGCCAGGATCCTCGCCGCGAGCCCGGTCGTAGCCTCGTCCGCCGCGTCCCACCCGGCCAGGCTGAGCTCACCCAGGACGACGAACTCCCGCCGGGCCGCCTCGGCGAACAGCGGCCCGCCCTGCTCGGCCAGGGCCAGCGGCGGCCAGCCGCTGACCGCGAGCAGAGTGGGCAGCCCCGCGCGGGTGGCTAGGGTCACGAAGTCAGGGTGATCGGCCAGCCGGTGCCCGGTCAGGTCGTTGCCGGTGATGCCGTGCCCGTCCACCCCGTGGCCGGTGGCGATCGTCGCCCAGCACGGCCCGGACCAGGTCGGCGTGCCCTCGTCGACGGGCACCGGGCCTAGGAAGCCGTCGCGGCCGAAATCCCAGATGACCGGGGTCACCTCCGGGCCCAGCAGATCGAAACGGACTCCGTCCACCCCCACGACCAGCACGTGGCGTAGGGTCGGCCCAGAAGGGAGCACGATGTCATCCTCGCCGGAATCACCGCACCTTGACAACCGTCACCGGAACACGCTGCGCCAGATCTTCCAGCACCCGGTCAGCCACAACATCGAGTGGCACGCGGTGACCTCGCTGCTGGACGCGATCGGCACGGTGGACGTCCACCCCGATGGCCAGGTGGCCGTCAGGGTCGGGTCGGAGAGCGCGTTCCTCGAACATCCCAAGGGCAAGGACATCGACGAGCAGATGGTGCTCGACCTGCGCCGGATGCTGAGCAAGGCCGGCTACGAGCCGTCGTAGCGCCGGTCGCCGCCCGCGGTGAGCAGGCGGGCCACGGCGGCGCCGATGCCGGTGCCGCCACCGGTGACGATGACGGCACGCGGCGAGGTCACGCCCTGCTCTTGGACAGGTCAGGCAGCTGCGTGCTGGCCGACCGCCGGGCCCGGGCGACGAAGGTGGACACGAAGCCGAGCGCGAGCACGCCGAGGGCGAACCACGGCGCGAGGATCGTGGGGCTGGTGACCTTGTAGAACGAGCCGAAGATCGCGCCGCCGGTGATCAGGACGGCCAGCACCGCCGACACCAGCAGCCAGGCCCGGCCCGGCGCATCCGCGAAGCTGCGCACCGAGCCGACCGCCATCATCCTCACCCCGACCACCGGCGGGATCACGAAGGCCGAGGAGAAAACCGGGCCCATGAACCCGACCGACTGGGCGATGACATCGGGGAGTGACAGGACCTTCGCGCCCAGGCGCTCGTATGCGGGATCGGACTTGGCCATCGAAGCCTCCCTGGTTTTGCCGGGATCGTACGGACGCAAACGATCTACTGTCAAGACGGTACTCAAATCCGTCCGAGCGCGGAGGTCTTGGCCACCAGCTCGCGGCAGAACGCGCCGATCCGGGCCGTGTCGTCGGTGAACTGTGACGGCTTGACGCAGAGGGTGGTGAAGCCGCGGGCCAGCTGGTCCGGGACGGTGGCCAGCGCCTGGTCCAGGTCGGCCACGCCGTGCGGCCCGGCGAACACGCCCCGGGTGCCGCCGACGTACTCAAGCTCGCCGGGGCTCCGTCCGGCCCGGTGGCCGGGCACCGGTCCAGCAACTGCTCGGTGAGCTCGGTGATGAAGTGCTCGTAGACCGCGACCGCCCGCTGCGAGAAGCTGCCCGACACGATCTTGCGGAGCTTGGTGTGCTCGGGCGGGTCGGTGTCGATGATCGTGCGGCGAGCCGCCATGTCCTCATCAGTCGGCTCCTCGAAGGAGACCCCGCGGCCCGACGAGAACGTGGCCACGTCCCGGCTGGCCGCCACGATGTCGGCGTACCGGTGCACCGACCAGAAGCCCGATCCCTCGTCCGGAAACCACGCGACCGGCGCCTGGAGCCGCAGGCGGGCGAACTCGTCGTATGGCACCCCCCGGACCCACATGTCAAGATCAGTTAGATCGACCGCACCGATCATAGAAGATAGTTTTTTGGCACCAAACGAGCTGGGCGGCAACGGTCCGAAGCCGCGCGTGAGGAGGCTGGGGAGGATGCGGGTCCTCGTCATCAGGCACCACGACATTGACTCGGCCGGTTTCATCGCCGAGGCGTACGAGGCGCGCGGCGCCGAGCTTTCCGTCCACCTGTTCCCCGACGACGGCCCGCTGCCCGCACTCGACCGCGTGGATCACGTCGTGGTGCTCGGCGCCGTCAGCTCGGTCAACGACCACGATCCCTGGATCACGGCCGAACTGGCCTGGCTGCGCGCGGCCGACCAGGCGGGCGTGCCCGTGCTCGGGATCTGCTTCGGTGCCCAGGCGCTCTGCGCCGCGCTGGGCGGCCGGGTCGAGGCGATGGAGCGCAGGGAGATTGGCTGGATCATGGCCGACTCGCCCGATCCTGACGTGATCCCGGCCGGCCCCTGGCTGGAGTTCCACAACGACCGCTGCCTGCTACCCGCCGCCGCGACCGTGCTGGCCCGCAACGACGTGGCCGTCCAGGCGTTCCGCATCGGCCGGCACCTCGCGGTCCAGTTCCACCCCGAGGTCGACGGCCCCCAGCTCAAGCGCTGGCTGGACGCGCACACGGACTCCGACGCCACCTCACTCGGGATCGACCCCGATCAGTTCCTGGCCGACACCATCCGCGAGGAGCCCGCCGCGCGGGAGCGGGCCGGCCTGCTGGTGGCCACGGCTGTGCGCATTTCCGGGCGTATCCCCTAGCGCCTCTGCGGTCGGCTCAGCCGCTGACGCCAGGTCGGCCGTACAGGGCGGTCATCGTGGCCTGCATGGCCGCGAACGGCCGTTCGGCGCCGTCGGCGAACGCCTCCCCGCGGCAGACG
>Ga0187817_10000612_pt1 | contig 15785 bp, 9 predicted proteins | sample NC_wetland_sal_i_17_FD_132431 | JGI IMG/M metagenome (GOLD analysis project Ga0187817, IMG submission 132431) | Wetland sediment microbial communities from Neuse River Estuary, North Carolina, USA - SO4_2 | ecosystem: Environmental > Aquatic > Freshwater > Wetlands > Sediment | place: USA: North...
GGAGCCTGCCGCAGAAATCATGACGCTGGTTCCGCCCGAGTTGGTGAGAGTTTCCGACAGTGTCTGGGAATTGCCGACCTGAACGCTACCGAAGCCGAGATTGGTTGGGTTCGCCGTGAGCTGTCCGGAGGCTACACCTGTGCCCGACACTGGCAAGGTCACAGCAATGGAGCTGCTGGCCGCGAAACCGTTGTGGTCTTTGTTATGAGTGATGAATGTAATCGCGACGCTGCCACTGTTAGTGCCAGGAGACGGCGGAGAAAATGTTACGTCGCAGGTTACACTCTGCCCACCAGCTAGGGTCACGGGATAACTCAGGCCGCTAAGGGTGAAGCCTGTTCCCGATAGACTCGCCTGAGTTACGGTCAACTTCGGGCCGCCAGAATTTGCCAGAGTGACTGATTGCGTCTGGCTACTGCCGACGGAGACGCTGCCAAAGTTGATGTTCGAAGGATTTACCGTAAGCTGACTGGCGGCCCCTGATGCATATGAGTTAAGCGCGAGGATTGCGATGAAAAAGAAAAACAACCGGAGTCCGCACGAGATCTTGCTCCATCTCGATCCCAAATGTTTCACAGCACCGACCTCTTGCACCGCGCTAGAGCTGCGCGGAGGGGGATGTGAAGCGGCTGCGCCCCATCTCACGATTCCATGACTGTTATGCTCTATCAGGGTGCAGCAGCTTCAGTTTGCGGGCGAAGAGCGAGGAGCGATAGGTCTCAGTAGTGCAACGGAATAAGTAGGAAGTACATGTCCTTCCGAATGCTGACCGTGGGATTTGTCATGTGACGGTCGCTCGAGGCCATGACTCTTGAACCGAACCAAGTCCACCGTCAAGCAACACCAGCATTACGCCGGACGCATGGCAGCCTGTTCTGCTGGCGTGGCTTCGCGCGTGAGGTAGATTTTTTCGGTTGACATCGGTGGACGTCTCGAGCTGATTGACGCAACGTGGACCGAAGGGCGGGTTGCCGTCGACACAGTGACGTTTTGATTTCGTGCGCAACACGGCCTGCGCGCACGGGTCTTTGCCGCCGTGACCATCATCTCCAAGAAAGGCCTTCCCCGTTAAGCACCTCTCTTCGAGTCAGCACTTATTGAACGGGGGGCCTAGGCGGCCATTGTTTACCGCATTGTTGACATCGCTTTTGCTCACCGAGCTTCGTGATCCTAGTGTCGCCGCAACCGGGACAGACCTCTGATTGTGCTGCCGAGGCGCTCGAGCGTGCGTCAACCCAAGATTGACCAGTCCAACGGCGCCTCCGTGCACTTTCGATTTTGCGTCGACATCGAGCGGTTCGCGAAGATGTGTTCATGCGATCCTTCCCCCTGATCGTAATCGCATGGGTATTCTGCTGGCTGATACCCGCGCCCGCCTGGGCGCAGGAACTCCATTGCAAACCTTGCTGGCACAATTTCGGTGAGGTCCAGATCGGTGGTTCCCGTTCTTTTCACTTCCACCTTGCGAACACTGGGAAGAAGACGGTGCGTATCAGCTCCAGGTCGGAACAAGGGAGCGCTTTCTCATTTCGCCATTTCCCTTTGCCCCTGAACATCCGGCCCGGGGCGAGTGTCGCGTTGGCCGTGATTTTCGAGCCGACTGCCAAGGGGTATACCCAGGGCATCCTTACGCTCAGAAGTAATGCCCACGATCCCGTGCTTAAGGTGCATGTCGAGGGGACCGGCTTTTACCCCGTCGGGGCGCAACTGAAAGTGACTCCTACAACCCTCAATTTCGGAAACGTCACGGTAGGATCGAGCGCCAGCCTGCAGGCTACGCTGACAGCCTCGAATTCGGAGGTAATCATCTCGTCGGACCGGTCAACCAGCTCTGAGTTTGCCATCCTCGGGCTGAATCCGCCGGTAACGATTCCGGCTGGACAGAGCATCCAGGTCACGCTTCAATTCACGCCGAATGCCTCGGGCACGTCGTCCGCCCGAGCGGGATTCATCAGCAACGCAGTGGACTCACCAACCTTGGAGGCGTTGGCGGGTGCGGGCGTGGCGCAAACTCCCCATAGCGTCTATCTTTCCTGGGATTCGGGCTCCGGCGCGGCGGTCGGATACAACGTGTACCGCGGCATTGCTAAGGGCGGTCCCTATCAGATGATCAATACGGCGCTGGAGGCCTCGACCAATTACACAGACTATACGGTTGTCTCCGGGTCGACTTATTATTATGTCACCACCGCAGTGAACCCCCAAGGTCAGGAAAGCGCCCATTCCAATGTCGCCGAGGCAGTGATTCCGAGCCCCTAGCTGCCGAACTCCCTTCCCTCTGGTGCCAGCCTTTTTTTCATCACGTCGCGCCTGCGGCGGCAGGGTCCAAGCGGAGGGCCGATCCGCGATCCCCTGAGCTGGGCGGGGCGTAGAGCTAGCGGTCAAAGGTTGGCCCGCCAGAAGTTAGTCGGCCATGCTGAGCGCGACGCCTACGGATTCGGAATGACGGCCTGCGCTTGATTCGAGTATCCACTTTCATTCGAGTTGCCATCCACGGCCGTGGCTACGTAGTAGTAAGTCTGGCCGGAGACGACCGTGCTGTCCGTGTATGCGTTCGTACCGTCGAGCGAAGTGTTGATCATCGTGTACGGGCCCCCCGACACGGTGCCGCGGTAGATGTTGTAGCCGACTGCGTTCGCTGAAGCATCCCAGGTGAGGTCGACGGTGTGTTGAGTTGGCGCCGTTCCCGTGCCCGTCATCGATTGCACGGCGGGCGAGTTCGAGGCGTTGCTCGCGAACGACAAAGACGCCGAAGTGGCTCCGCTCGTCTGCGGTGTGAAAGTGACGGTGAAAGTAGCGGATTGACCGGCGGTGAGTGTTGCCGGCAGGGAAATTCCGGAGAGCACAAACTCATTGTTGTTCAGGCCTGCCGAGGAAACCGTGACCGACGCGCCGCTGGCAGTGAGGGCGCCATTGAGCGCCGAACTCGAGCCGACGGTCACGTTGCCAAAGCTGAGACTGGTTGGAGACACGGCCAACGTACCCGCGGCCGTCCCGGTTCCGGAGAGTGCGATATTGAGCTGTGAGTTCGATGCGTTCGACGCCACGGACAAGCTTCCGCTCGCCGCGCCGGCGCTGGTCGGCGTAAAGGTGACAGTAAATGTCACGCTTTGGTTTGCCGTCAGAGCCAACGGCAAGTTCAGTCCGCTAATCGAGAAAGCCGCGGCGCTGGAACTCACTTGCGAGATGGTGACCGACGATCCGCCGGCGTTGGTCAGCGTTTCCGACAAGTTCGTGCTGTTGCCGACCTGGACGCTCCCGAACGCCAGGCTCGTGGGATTGGCAGTCAGCGTTCCTTGCGTCACACCCGTTCCAGAGAGCGGAATGCTCAAGTTGGGATTCGAGCCGGTGGAAGTGATGCCTACGCTGCCGCTGGCGACGCCGTTCGCGGTCGGAGAGAAAAGCACGGTGAACGACGTGCTCTGGCCCGCGGTTAATGTCAATGGCAAGGACAAACCACTCAAACTGAATCCGCCGCCGCTGGCAGTCGCCGCCGAGATCGTGAGGCTGGTTCCGCCGGAATTGGTCAGGGTTCCAGTCAGCGATTTCGAAGTGCCGATTTGGATGTTTCCGAAGCTGAAGCTGGTCGGATTCGATCCCAATTGACCTTGCGCAATGCCGGTTCCGGAAAGTGGTACGGTGAGTGTCGTGTTGCTCGCGGTGGAATTGATGGTTAGCGTGCCGCTCGCCGCACCCGCAGCCGATGGCGTGAAGATCACATTGAATGTAACGCCCTGTCCGGCATTGAGCGTGATCGGCGGGTTCACGCCAGTGACGCTAAATCCGCTGCCGCTTGCCGCCGCGCTCGCTACCGTAACGCTTTCCCCACCTGTATTCGTAACTGTCACGGGCACGGTCTGATTGTTTCCCACCGTCACATTTCCAAAATCCACACTGGTTGGATTTGCGTTCAGCGCGCCCGGCGTCAGACCTGTGCCCGAGAGCGAAATACTGAGCGGCGAGTTGGATCCATTGGAGACGATGCTCAACGTTCCACTCGCAGCGCCCGCGCTAGTCGCTGCAAAGGTAGCCGTGAAAGTGACGCTCTGATTGGCAGCGAGGGTCACCGGCAGAGTCAGCCCGCTGACCGAGAAACCGGCTCCGCTCGGCGTTGCCTGCGAGATCGTGACGGTGGATCCGCCCGTGTTGGTCAACGTCTCGGATTTACTGCTATTGCTCCCCACCTGGACACTTCCGAATGACAGGCTGGAAGGATTGGGAGAGACTGTGCCGGCAGTAACTCCAGCGCCAGTGAAGGGAAGCACTACTGTGTTGTTTACCTGGTTTGCGGTGGTAGCAAAGGTGACGCTGCCGCTGAAATTACCGGCTGCAGTGGGCGCGAACGTGATGGTCGCCGAAGTCGAAGTTCCGGGGTTCAGCGTGAGTGGCAGGGCGAGGTTGCTCATCGAAAATCCTGCGCCGCTCATGGTCGCCGATGTGACGGTGAGATCAGTTCCACCGCTGTTCGAGAGAGTCACCGTGCTGATCTGGTTCGCCCCAACCTGGATGTTTCCGAAGGCAACCGACGAGGGACTCGGGGAGAGCTTTCCCGGCGTGACGGCGGTGGCAGAGGCGGACAGGGAAACATAGGGTTGCGCATTCGGCCCATCAAAGGAAATCGTGGCGATCGGATTGCCCGTAGCTGTAGGTTGGAACTTAACGCTGAAGGAAGCGGTTTGTCCCGCAGCCAACAGCGTTGGCGGTGTGATGCCAGTGACCTGGAAGCCGGAGCCCAGTCCTTGAATCGAGCTGATGGTAACGGCAGACGAGGTGTTGTTCAAAATCGTATCCGACAGCGTCTTACTGCCGCCGATCGGCACCGACCCGAAGTTCAGGCTTCCGATCCCGAGCCCGACAGAGCCACCGCCGTTCGAACCTCCCATTAGACCCTGGCACCCGGTGAGCAGCCACAGGCCGCCAGCAATCACGAGGGAAATGGCCATGCGACGAAGCAACCAATAACCGTTCAATGCGACCTCTGTGTGCCCTGTCCGCATCCTAGTGCGACGGAGGGGGATTCTTGGCGCCGGATGCCCTGCTCCGGCAAGGCCAGTGTCGCTCCCGGCTGCCACGAGCCATAGATTGCGAAAGGCCATGGTGCGCGGTGCCAAATCCCCACTCCCGGACTGAACTGCGGCGCGGAGGGAGGAATACAGACCGCTGTAGCCTATAAGCTGTTGCCAATGAACGATAAAGAGCGTTCAGGCCGAGATTCAAGTTACCTGGGTCACCGTCTGGAGCAGATTTTGCCAAAAGGCCATCTGTGCAGCGCGTACCGACGCCGGGTGGATGCCTCCAGAATTGCCGCCCTCGATGCTCAGGGGCACTCCGGGGCTTCAATCGGAACGAAGTTAGGAATACAATGGCGTCCGTCTCGACGATTCTCTTTTCCGCCGCTGCCATGCCCTCGAACCGGCCGAACCTGATACTTGACGAGCAATCCTTTCAGGGCTTGCTGTCCGCTGCCTTCACCATCCAGGAACATAACGACCGGCGGAAACTCGCTGGGCAAACCCCCCCTCGAGAAACCCAGCCGAAACCGCAAGCCCACCCCGAACCGAAAGCCGATAGACTTTGCCAGCATTGTGGCGCGCTGATGCCGGCAGACGCATCGCGGTGCGGGAGCTGCGGCCTAGACGAGATTAGTCCGGGGGAACGCATGCTGCCCAATTGGGCCTCGATGTGGCTGAAGAGCCAGAAGCAAGACTTGTGGCCCGAGCGCCCTCCCGAGATTCGCGAAGGTGCGCGGAATTCTGTCAAGCCGCCTGCGGCCAAGCGCAAAGGTGCACGAAAGGCTGTCAAGCCGCCTGCGGCCAAGCGCAGGCCGCGAGCTCAGGCAGCGCAAGATTCTGCCAGCAACGGCTTGCTCGCTTTGCCGGTTGCAAAAGGGGTTGCCGAGGAAACGATCCCGCTGGAAAAAACCGAGACCATCCACGACCGAGCGTTCGACACATCAGCACTCGACACAGCCGAAGCGAAAAGCCAATGGATCACTGAAGCGACCGAAGACTTGACACCGGAAGACCTGGCACCCGGAGATGCTGAGCTGGCCGTCCAGCCATTCCAGTTATCCGCAAGTGGCGATTCTTCCCCGGTCGACGCAAGCATCGACGCCAGCGGTGCCAGCACTGAGCTGCTCAATTGTGTCCCAAACCATCTTCTTCGGGAAATTGTCCAGCGGGCTCTTCAAGCGACCCATGCGACTGGCGCTGCGATTGCGCTCGAACAGCAAGGGGAGCTGATTTGCCGGGCAGTTGCGGGTGATTCTGCTTCCGAAATTGGCGCTAGGATCAACACAGGATCAGGCCCTACAGGTTTATGCGCTTCTAGCGGAATAATGCAGTTGTGCAGTAATACGGAGTTGGACTCCCAGGTGGATGCCGACGCGTGCCGAGGACTCGGCGTAAGCGCCATCATGGTCGTGCCTCTTCTTCATCAAGGTCAGTTGCTGGGGTTGATTGAAGTTTTTTCCCGCCGACCATATGCATTTGGAAAGCGCGACCTGCAAGCGCTGCAGGATTTGGCGGAAAAATTTACTGCGAACCTGCAACTCAGTGCTGAGTCGGCAGACGCTAATACCGGTCACGAGTCTTCTGGAGTTCGTGCTGCTTCAGATCCATCGGGAGGAGAGAAAAACCAGAGTCATTTTGCTGGCATGCAAGAGTTCGGCATTTACACTTTCGCGATCATAGCTTGCGTCCTGATCGCCTTCTACTGGGCCTGGAAGCCGGTCGATCTCATAACAAATCCGGCCAAAGGGCAAGTAACTCTGATTTCAACAGTCCCGGCTGTTCCGGCGCGGCTTTCGGTTTCTCACGTTGTGGAAGGGACTTTACTTCATCGCGTATACCCCACCTACCCGATGGACGCTTTGCGGCAGCGTATTCAAGGCCAAGTTGTGCTGCAGGTTCGAATCAGTAAGGACGGATCAGTCTATGGTGCGAAGACAATCGGTGGCGAGCCCATCCTGTCTCAGGCAGCTGTGGAAGCGGTGCGAGAGTGGCGGTTCAGCCCGTACAAGATGAATAATAAGCCGTTCGACGTGGCTGCTCAGATCACGTTCGAATTCAGCCTCGTAAAGTAGAACCCCTTGACTGGGCATGCCCTTCGGCTCGCCTTGCTGCAATGTAAGGATGGCGCCCAAGATTGTTGCGAGTAGTCTCGGCTTTTCTTCTTTGCTAAGACCTTGTAACAAAACCCCGACCGCTGGCAGTTGAGTCCGGCTATTGCAGCCTCGCGTACTCCGTCTTGGCTTGCCTCAAGATGGGGATGTCGGGGTCGGCATCTTTCCAGAGCGTGAAGAAATCCTTGTAAGCGGTACGGGCTTTGACGGTATCACCAGAGGTGGCGTAGGCGCGACCGATTTGGAGATGCGCCAAGGCTCCTGTCACGAAGTTGGTGACAATACCTCTGTGGTCCATTAGCTTCTGGAATTCGCTGGCTGCAACGGCACCATCATGTGCTAGCAGGTAGGCTTCACCGCGGAGGTACGCGGGGTAGAGCGTTCCAACTTGCAGCGGCAGCGGCCAGCCCAGTTCGTAGGGCGCAGCGGCCTCCAGCAACACGACTGCTTGCGATGAATGGCCTTCCTTGAGTTCGATCGCTGCGTTGACGGTCGGAAGCCAATAGAGTTTCAGCACGGTATTGGAGGGGTAGCTCTTCTCCAATTCCTCGACCAGCCTCTTGGCGCGAGCGGTCTCGCCCACGCGAGCGAGCGCGAGGGCAGCGAATACTTTCACATCCCGACCCGGGTCCAATGTTAAAGCATTCCTGGCGGATTGTTTTACCTCTGCGGTTTGGCCGAACTCCGCCTCGCGCAGTGCAGCATTTGCCTGCCATAGCGCCGCCGCCTCTTTGGAGCCGGAGCGAACCGCCGAGTCTACGGCTCTGCGCGAGAACGCCCGCGCCTTGCTTAGCCGTCCGTAGTAAGCGTCGGTATCGGATTGGAATGAGAGCAGGATGTCTTCGACGCCCGGCTTGCCTGCGGCCCAGCGTACCTGCTGCTCCATCTGCGCGGAATCGTCTCGGAGAAAGGCGAGATAGTAGATCTCCCAGCGCAGAAGCCCGCCATCCAGGTTGCGTGCCCGCGCCAGATCCAAAGTAGCTTTGGCATCATCCAACCGGTTCAAGTTCAGATAGATCGCGCCCAGATTTCCATAAGTCGTTTGCTCGTCCGGCTCGAGCCGCAATGCCTCTTGAGATTGCGTGAGGGCTTCCCGGTACTGCCCCAGAAAGGCGTAATCCAGACCTAAGTTGACACGCGGAACGTGGTCACGAGGATAGTTTTCTGTCCACAGTTGATAATTTTGTATGGCCTTCTCTAGTTCTCCCGTGACTTGAAAGTAAGCCGCGGAAATACGCAACTTCTCCCGCTCCGTAACCCGGTCGCGCAACGCATAGGCTTTGCGGGCGTATTCCATGGCCAGCGATGGTTGGTTGAGATCGAGGTACGCCATCGACAGCCTGGAATATGCCATGGGGAAATTGGGATCGAGCTCCAGTGCCTGCTTGAAGAATGGGACGCTGGGCGCATCTCCCTGTTCGCGTTTTACTTTGTCCCCCATGCTGTAGTTTTTCAGGGCTTCGAGTGAGGTGGTGGTCGCCTCGAGGGGAACTTCGAATTTCTGAACCGACGGAAGCGATTCGCCCAACTTGGCGCGCAGCGCGGAAGCTACCCGATCGAGCGCCCGCAGGACATCTGCTTTGCTCGACGCTTGCACTTGCTCCTGATCTAAGACCTCGCCCGTCGCGCAGCCAGCGGCAACCAGACCGATGACATACGATCCGCCGAGGCTGGAGATGGAGCCCGTCAGGATTGCCTTGCTTCCCGTCCGCAGGCAAAGCTCCCGACCTACATCTGCAGTCACACGTTCGTCGGCAGGGCGACCCATCATGCGCAAAGTGTCGCTCACCTTTCTGTCGGACAACACGCTTAAGAAAGGAGACTGCTCCAGGTCCACCGCCAGGGCCTGTTTCAGAGCACCGTCAAACACGGGATCGCCCGTCCTGTTGGTGAAGTCCGCCAACAAGACTGTATCTTTCTCCGTGAGCTTGGGGGGTGGGCGATGGAAGATGAAGTAGCCCGCCCCCGCTAACGTTGCGACCAGAACGATGGCTATGACGGTCATCCATGTGCGGCGCTTCGTGGAGGCTGAGACCGTTACCCCGTCGATCACCGTCGCCTTGCCGGAATCGGCGTCTCGCAGATGAGGAGGGGAATCCATCCGCGCAGCAGCAGGCGGTGTGAACTGTGCAGGCGGACGCTCGATCCACTCGACAGGTATCTTCCAGCGATATCCACGGCGCGCTAAGGTCTCGATATATCTGGGCTGGTCGGCAGAGTCACCCAATGCGACTCGCAGCCTCTTGATGGCAGCATTGATGCTGTTTTCGAATTCAACCACCGTGTCATTCGGCCAGAGTCCGCTCTGAATCTCTTGCCGCGTTACCACTTCGCCCGCAGACTCCAGCAGCATCGCGAGAATCTGGAACGATTGATCGGGCAGCTTGATTCTGTCTCCGTTCTTGCAGAGTTCTCCTGTCCGCAGATTGACTTCGAAGGACTCGAAGCGGGCCAGGTATGGAGACTGGAGAGCTTCTTTCACGGGAATACACCTGCAAGTCTGAGTTCCACCGGTCGCGGAGGGAGGTCGGAGCAAGGACTCCGGCGATTCAGATTGCGAGAAAGTCTACCATTTCTTTCCGGCGAAAAGAAGCAAACAGGTGCCAATGCCCCACCTCAACATTCAGAGGCGTAACTGCAGAGATTTTCAGGAAATAGCTCAGGTGATGCGTGGCTTCCGGAGCCTGCCGGGACGGCCCTATTGCTTGCCAAGTCACGTGAATATCACCCACGTGTCACACGCATGCCATTGAACCCCTTGCTCGTTGCAGGTAAAAACGGATGCGTGATTCGCTCTTTGGGAAACAAGGAGGCCGCTTATGAGCGCGAATGCGATTCCCACCGCTGATGAGTTGCAGGGCAATACGGAGAAAGGCGCGCGTGCGAGTTGCCTACCCGTCCCACTCGGACAGCGCTTCTGTGGACAGAAGCTCCTGGCAGTGGCGCTGGCACTGGCCTGTTGCGGTTTATGCAGCGCACAGATCACCCGTAGGGTTGCTGGCAATGTGTCGCCATGGGTTGAGCGCGCCCAAAAGCTTGGCGCGGCTGACGATAATCAACGGGTCATGATCGCCGCCTACCTGAGTTTCAGGAACCAAGCTGCGCTTGAGAACCTGATTACCGACCAAAGCACCCCCGGAAACGCGAAATACGGCCGGTTTCTTACGCCCGAGGAATTCCGGGCCCAGTTCGCGCCCGATCCGGCTGACGTGAAACTTGTTCAGGATACCCTTGCAGGTCTGGGCTTCACCATCGAACACACCCCTGCAAGTGGATTATTCGTGGAAGCCAGCGGAACCGTTGCTCAGGTCAAGAGTGCGTTTCGAGTGTCGCAGGATCTGTATTCTTTCAATGGCAAAACGCTTCGCGCCAACACCGAGTCGCCAACCCTTCCTGCTCGAATTGCCAATTTGGTGACCTTCATTGCGGGTCTGGATGACAGCCGTTTCCTGGTGAAACCGTTGCACGTTTCCGGGGTCCGAGATTCCGCTCCCGGTGCCCCCTATGATATGGATCCAGCCGTATGCAGCACCTATTGGAACGATCATTCTGCATCCGTATCGTTACCGGCCAGCCCATATCCGGCCGACCTGCCGTGGATGATCTGCGGCTACACGCCACAGCAGTTGCGGCAGGCTTATGGAGCAGATAAGGTTCCGCAAACCGGACGAGGCGTTCGGGTCGCCATTACCGGCGTGTACGCGTCCCCAACAATTGTGGCGGATGTCAACCGGTTCTCGGCTAATCATGGCTTGCCGCTGTTGACCCACTTAAATTTCGCCCAGAATATCCCGCCCGGCATTTACAAGGTGCCCGCCAACGATCCCTGCGGTCCGCAAAGCTGGTATCAGGAGGAGACCGAGGACGTCGAAGCAGTGCACGAGATGGCGCCGGGCGCGTTCATTCTCTACGTTGGTGTCAGTTGCACAGACTCTACCGATACTCTCGGAATTCCTGAGATTGGCTTGTACGACATCATCGACAACCGGCTCGCGGACATCGTATCGAACAGCTGGACGACCTTCGACCCCGAGGGGTTCGCGCCGCCTGGTTTGATTCAGGCGGATGACGCTGAGTTCATGCAAGCGGCTGCGGAAGGAATCTCAGTCCTGTTTGCCTCCGGGGATTTTGGCGACATGTCCTTCACCGGGATCGCGTCTGGCGGATGGCCAGCAGATAGTCCCTGGGTCACGGCTGTTGGCGGTACGACCCTGGCTCTGAATGCATCGGGTGAAAAATCCGAATGGGGTTGGGGAGAATGGTCCACCAATCTTAGCAGCCCTGTGATCCTGGATCATTTTACGAAGGTGACAGACAGTGGATTGGCCGGCCCGTTCTCCTTTGACATCGGATCGGGAGGCGGCATCAGTTTTGTGGAACCGCAGCCGTTTTATCAGCAAGGCGTTGTTCCCAGCAAGCTGTCGAATCAGACCTACCTGAGCAACGGTACGCCGGTTCCGCTGGCGTCTGCACGCCGCGTCACGCCCGACATTTCAATGGACGCGAATCCCCTCACTGGTCCGCTCATCGGAGAAACTGATGTCATTACCGGAGACCCCAGCTACGATCACGGTTGCATGAAGCTCTCGCTCCATACCCAGTATTGCGAACGCAACCAGGGCGGAACGAGCTTTTCAACTCCCTTGTTCGCCGGCGTCCTGGCGCTCGTCGACGAGGAGCGGCTCAACAACTCTTTGAGCCCGATCGGGTTCGCGAACCCCGCGCTCTACAGTTTGACCACGGGCACTGCGGATTCGTCGGCGCCGATCATCGATGTCCTGCCACCTTCGTCGCCAATCGCGGTGCTGAGGAAGTACTTCCACGATCCGGTTGTCTACGTGAACAGCATGAACTCGGCTCCTGACCCGAGCGGTAGCGGAGTGATCGAGGGAGCGGATGCCGACTACTGGTTACTTACCAGCGAGGGATACGATGCGGTTACAGGTCTGGGAACGCCAAACGTTCCATCGCTGATCGAGGCACTCGGCTCACAGATGACCGTTAGTCCAGCCGCCTGGGACATCCTACACGACACGCTTTCGCTTGCGGACGACGCGAATCGCAGTGGGCAGTCTGTGTCGCGCAACGGCACTGGTGCTGCACTCAGGTGCTCGCTGCAAGGGGTGGAGTGCTCTAACCCACGGCTCCCCCGATGTTGCCCTGGGCTCGTATGCGAGTACACAGGAATCCGAGGTTTTTGTACGTCCAGACCATTTTAAAGACACGCACAGGGGGCAAACACGGCACTTCGGTCTATGGAGAGCCGAAGTTGCCTAGTGAAGTGACGGGCAAATTGATTTGACTGCTTCGGAAACGTACTTTCAAATTACGAACGTCCACTCGGGTGCCAGTTGCCAGGTCGGGAATCGTGGAAGCTAAGGGCTCTTCGAGGCGGTCGCCCTCCCCTTGGTTCTCAACGGGAGGGCATTTGTAGAGACAGCCAGGCTTAGGAATCGCATGATGGCACGACCGAGCACAGGCGACTGAATGCGTCCCTCCCCCAAGAAACACATTCGGGCTGGAGGCTCGGCCAAAGTAGCGACATCATATCGCCAATGTAAAAACAGTCAAGTAAAATCTAGGTGTAGGGCTCGAAACATCCTTAAACGACTGATGTTTTGTTCAACAGAACCCTTGAATCCAGGAATTATTGCCGACCGCGTCAGCCGGTATCCTCGGGGGTGTTCTGGGCGGCTGGGTCTTCGGGCTTTTGGGCATCTGCACGGGCGGCGGCATCCTAGGCGCCATCAATATTGCAGCCTGGCAGACGGTTGCAAAATCGCGAAATCACTCATCGCGAAATCACTCATTGACCGAGTTCTGAGTATAATCGCCTGCTTACATCAACGATCCGGTGGCAAGCCGAAACCGGTGAACTCGCGAGGTCACCCATATGCCCAAGCGCCGCAGGGAGCGTCGAGCGCGGTTACAGCCGCAATATTCAAGCGACGAGAAAGAGATAGAGGTCTGGAGAGAATGGCGAGTTGCTGAATGCGCCACGCAGCACTAGAATTTCCGGCGTAAAGGAGGCAGCCATGAAAGCGAAAGCGATTGTATTGGCTCTGGCGCTGTGCTTTGTCGGAGTCGCTCTGGGCTACGCCGCCGCCGACGCGTTTATGGGCACTTGGAAGCTGAACGAGGCCAAGTCGAAGCTCGGCCCGGGTTCGCGCAAGAATAACACGGTTGTCTACGAGGCTTCGGGTAACAACGTGAAAGTCACCGCGGATGGCACCGATAGCGACGGTAGACCCGCTCACAACGAATGGACGGGAAAGTTCGACGGCAAAGACTACCCGGTCACGGGCGATCCCACTGCAGACACGCGGTCGTACAAAATGGTCAACGACCGTACGTTGACGCTGACCGACAAGAAGAACGGCAAAACTACCATCACTGGTCGCGTTGTCGTCTCCGCTGACGGCAAGAGCCGCACGGTGACCGTGAGCGGAACTGATGCGACGGGCAAAAAGTTCCACCGCACTGCGGTATCCGACAAGCAGTAAGCTATTCCCAGCCTTGGCCGGGCGACACAGAAGCACTTCCGCCGGGAGTTTCCGAGCGGAGGGCTGATTTCTAGTGGCACCTCATTTCCGCCGGATTGTTGGCGTAGCCGTGCGCCGTGAAAGGCGCTGGACTTCAGCGGGTGTAACTCCCGCCCGGGAGCTGGTTCGCTCCACCCGGTGGCAATCGAAGCGGCAGCGGTACGCCCAACCGGATTGCGGCGGGTCGTGCGAAAGCACCCCAACAGCCACCGGGAGGCTAAAGCCGCTGCGCCTGTTCTCGACTCTACTCGCGAAGCGCTCACAATCAGGTCAGCGAGTGCAATGGCCTGGTTCTGGACAGTAATCCTCAATCACGATACCCTCACCCCAAAGCAGTGTGCCCCCAGCCGAGCGGCTCTACCAACGGAGTCGGTATTTACTATTATGAAGAAGAATGTTTGGAGAGCGGTGATCGAGGTGGCTTTTATTATCTTCCTGTTTTATTCCAATCTCTTGATGGGAGAATTTGAGCGATCAGGCATGGGTCAAAAGAGGGGTGTAGCTTGGGCAATCGAAGATATTTTTACCGCTGCGAATTTTGAGATTGCCATGATCGCCGCGCTCATCGGTTATGGCCTTGTTGAATTTCTTCGAAAGAGATTCTAGGCAAACGTGGATCTGATTCTCGGTTGCAAAAGAAAGAGCAGCAGTGCCCCCGCGATGATGATGCCCGCTCCACCGCGCCGCCAGTCGCCTCTGACACAGTTAACCTATTCCGAGTAGAATCGGCTAACGCACGCTTCGCTCGACGAATCATCGAGGTGCTCATGACGCGCGAGCTTTCCCGCATCATCCAGCTGACTTCCATTTTTCTGGTCACCACCTTCTCCATCACATTTTTTTCGATGTTCGCCGCTCCCCCGTTGTTTAAAGGGGTGCTCACTTACCACAATGACAATCAGCGCACGGGACGCAATCAGAGTGAGACTCTGCTCACGCTCCAGACTGTGAACTCCACGACCTTTGGCAAGCTGTTTGTGATCGGCACCGACGGACGAGTGGATGCGCAACCGTTGTATGTACCGAACCTCAGCATCGCGGGGAATGGCATACACAACGTTTTATTCGTGGCCAGCGAGCACGACACCGTTTATGGATTCGACGCAGATGATGGCGCAAGGCTCTGGCAAGTCACGATGCTGAAGACCGGAGAGACACCGTCCGACAATCGCGGCTGCGGCCAGGTGTCGCCTGAGATTGGTGTGACTTCTACGCCGGTGATCGACTTGGCGGCAGGCCCGCACGGCACGATTTATGTCGTCGCCATGAGTAAGGGCACGAACGGAAACTACCATCAGCGACTGCATGCGCTCGACATCACCAGCGGCGCCGAGCAGTTTGGAGGACCCGTCGATGTTGTGGCCAAGTATCCCGGGAACGGCGACAACAGCCAGAATGGCTTCGTGATCTTCGATCCCAAGCAGTACAAGGAGCGAGCCGGACTGCTGCTCCTGAACCATATTGTTTATACGTCGTGGGCATCGCATTGCGACTTCCGTCCCTATACCGGGTGGATCATCAGCTACAACGGGACGACGCTCGCGCAGCAGTCGGTGCTGAACGTTACTCCGAACGGGAATGAAGGAGCGATCTGGGCGGCGGGCGCGGGACCGGCGGCGGATGGGGCTGGCTACATCTACTTTCTCGATGCCAATGGGACTTTCGACACAACCCTCGATGCCAACGGGTTCCCGGCCAACGGCGACTATGGCAACGCCATCATGAAGTTGTCTACGAAGAACGGCCACCTGGCGGTCGCGGACTACTTCAACATGTACAACACCGTCAACGAGTCGAACGCGGACGAGGATCTGGGATCGGGCGGCGCAATGGTCGTTCCCGATTTCAAAGACTCCAGCGGCGTGTTGCATCGTCTGGCGGTCGGCGCGGGCAAGGATGGGAATATCTACTTAGTGAACCGGGATAACATGGGTAAGTTCAATCCCCATAACAACAGCCAGATTTATCAGGAACTGACCGGCGCACTCGCGGGCGGTGTATTCTCGATGCCGGCGTTCTGGAAGAACCGGATCTACTACGGGGCCGTCGGCGACAGGCTCAACGCGTTTTCGTTCAACGGCAACGCGCTGCTGAATGCGACTCCGTCTTCGCAAACGGCC
>Ga0187817_10000614_pt1 | contig 15780 bp, 14 predicted proteins | sample NC_wetland_sal_i_17_FD_132431 | JGI IMG/M metagenome (GOLD analysis project Ga0187817, IMG submission 132431) | Wetland sediment microbial communities from Neuse River Estuary, North Carolina, USA - SO4_2 | ecosystem: Environmental > Aquatic > Freshwater > Wetlands > Sediment | place: USA...
CCGGTCATCAAAAAGGAGAACAACTTGGCACGTTATACCGATGCAGTGTGTCGTCTTTGTCGCCGGGAAGGGATCAAGCTCTTCCTCAAAGGCACCAAGTGCTTCAGCGACAAATGTCCTATTGAGAAGCGCAACTTCGCTCCCGGACAGCACGGGAAAGACAAGAAGACCAAGGTCGTAGGCTACGGTCTGCAGTTGCGCGAAAAACAGAAAGCCAAGCGCATCTACTTCACCCAGGAAGGCCAGTTCCGGAATTACTTCGAGAACGCGGTCCGGTCCAAGGGTGTGACGGGCGCAAAACTACTGGAGTCGCTCGAGCGGCGTCTGGACAACGTGGTCTACCGGCTGGGCTTTGGCATTTCCCGCCGCCAGGCGCGCCAGTTGGTACGTCACGGACACGTACAGGTGGATGGCAAGAAGGTGAACATCCCATCGTACGAGGTCACCGTGGGAGAAGAGATTGCGATTCGCGAGGGCAGCCGCAAGCTGCCGATTCTCGAAATCGCGAAGGATTTCGCCAGCCATCAGCCGGCGCCGGTGTGGTTGGAGATCGATCGCGAGAACTATAAAGGCCGCGTTCAAGCGCTGCCGAAGCGCGAAGATATCCAGTTGCCGGTGAATGAACAGCTGATTGTCGAGTTGTATAGCAAGTAATAGCGAGTCGTTGGTCGTTCGTCGTTGGTCGTTGGCAACCAGCGACTCGCGAACGACGAACGACTGATTTTAGGCGTACTTTTTCGTGCCAGATCAGCCCTTCCTGCTATGACCTGAGCCGGGCCGCTCGGCGAGCAGGATCGAGCCACATGGCCGAGAGGAGAAACACATGCTTTGGAGAGGTTTTCAAAAACCGAAGCGGCTGGCGAGTGATACCAGTTCGCTCACTGATAAATACGGAATGTTCTGGGCGCAGCCGTTTGAGCGCGGTTTTGGTACGACCATTGGCAACGCGCTGCGGCGCGTGATGCTCAGTTCGATTGAAGGCGCGGCGGTTACCGCGGTGAAGATCGAAGGCGTGCTGCATGAGTTCCAGTCGATCCCGGGCGTCGTCGAGGACGCGACCGACATCATCCTCAACCTTAAGCAAGTCCCATTCAAACTTGCGGGAGATGGTCCGAAGGCGATTTACCTACGGGCCGAGCAGCCGGGTGTGGTGACCAGCGGCATGATCGAGGCTGATGGCGATGTGGAAGTGCTCGACAAGGAAATTTACATCGCGACGGTGAGCGAGGGCGGCAAGCTCGACATGGAAATGCGCCTGAAGCGCGGCCGCGGTTACGTTTCCGCGGACAAGAATTTCGAGGATGATCTGGGGATCGGATTCATCCCGATCGACTCCGTGCACACGCCGGTGCGCAAGTGCAACTACACCGTCGAAGCCGCGCGTTTGGGGCAGATCACCGATTACGACAAGCTGACGGTCGAAGTCTGGACCAACGGTTCGATCACTCCCGGCGATGCGCTGGGATTGTCGGCGAAGCTGATCAAGGATCACATGAATATCTTTATCAACTTCGAAGAGGAGATCGAAACGGCGTCGGCGAGCGAAGAGCGCCGTCCGGAGATCAAGAACGAGAACCTGAACCGGTCGGTCGAGGAACTGGAACTCTCGGTGCGCAGCTACAACTGCCTCAAGAACGCCAACATTCAGTCGATCGGCGAACTGGTGCAGAAGACCGAAGCCGAGATGCTGAAAACGAAAAATTTCGGCCGCAAGTCGCTGAACGAGATCAAGGAGATTCTCTCCTCGATGGGTCTGAGCCTGGGCATGAAGATCGACGAACATGGGAACGCTGTCCCAGGTCCGACCTCGAACCAGGTGCTGCCCGCTTCAGCTTACGGCGACAACGATCTGTAGAACCGAGTGGATAGTGGATAGTGGTCAGTGTTTAGTTAAACCCTGCCTAACTATCAACTATCCACTAACCACTATCCACTGAGGTTTCCATGCGTCACAAAGTTGCAGGCTACAAATTAGGACGGACCACTTCGCATCGGCGCGCGATGCTGCGTAACATGGTCACGTCGATCATCATGGAAGAGCGCATTGAGACCACCGTGATCAAGGCGAAAGCGGTGCGTCCGCAGGTCGAAAAGATGATCACGCTGGGCAAGAAGGGCGATCTGGCGGCTCGCCGGCAGGCAGCGTCCTATTTGATGACGGACGAAGCCGTCCGCAAGCTTTTCGATACCGTGGCTCCGCGCTTCGGCGACCGCAACGGTGGCTATACACGTATTGTTCGCGGCGCTTGGCGGAAGGGCGACGGCGCCGAAAAGGCCTTCATCGAACTCTTGGGCAGCGAGCAGGTGCTCGACGAAAAACGCCAAAAGCGCGCCGAAATCCGCGCCAAGCGCGTCGAGGAAAACCGCAAAGCCATGGAAGAAGCCGACGCACAAGCACAGGCCCAGGCTGGCGCTGCCGAACCGGCCGAGGGTGAGGAAAAGAAAGAGTAGCTCGCCACCGTCTCAGTCTGCGTGAAGAATGTCTTTCAAAAAGACAAGAAGAGCGTCCGAAATGGGCGCTCTTTTTTTGCGGGGCTCCTTTGCCTATCGCATCGGCTTGGTACCTTGTTGGCGGCATTTGCCTGATGTGCGTGCCCTCCCTACAATAGAAATTTAATCCAAAATCCTATGATCCATTTTCCCGTTCCCGAGGCCCTCACATTCGACGACGTTCTACTCCTGCCGGCGCGTTCCGGAGTCGTGCCCGCGAACACCAATACCCAAACCCAGCTCTCGCGCAACATCCGGCTGAACATTCCGATTATCAGCGCCGCCATGGATACGGTGACCGAATCGCATATGGCGATTGCCATGGCGCAACAGGGTGGGCTGGGGATTATTCACCGCAACCTGACCATCGAGCAGCAGGCGAATGAAGTCGATAAGGTGAAGCGGTCGGAGAGCGGCATGATTGTCGATCCCGTTACCATGTCGCCGGATGCCAAGGTTTCCGATGCGCTCGACATCATGCAGAAATACAAGATTTCCGGCGTGCCCATCACCCTCAAAGATGGAAAACTGGTCGGCATTCTGACCAATCGCGATCTCCGTTTCGAGACACGTTTCGACATTCCAATCAGCAAGGTGATGACCAAGGAAAACCTGATCACGGTGCCGGTCGGAACGACGCTGGAGCAGGCGGAAGAGATTCTGCACGAGCACCGCGTGGAAAAGCTGCTGGTGGTGGACGACAAGTACAACCTGAAGGGCTTGATCACGGTCAAGGACATCCAGAAAAAACTGAAATATCCCGGCGCCGCCAAGGACGAACAGGGCCGGCTGCGGGTGAGCGCGGCGATCGGGGCGACCGGCGATTTCCTGGAGCGCGCGCAGGAACTGGCGAAGGCCAAAATCGATGTGTTGGCCATCGACAGCGCGCACGGACATTCCACGCTGGTGCTCGAAGCGGTCAAAAAAGTGAAAGCGAAGTTGCCGGAGATGGAACTGATCGCCGGCAACGTAGCGACCTTTGACGGAGCCTGTGACCTGGTGCGCGCGGGGGCGGACGGGATTAAAGTCGGCATTGGGCCGGGCTCGATCTGCACCACGCGCATCGTAACCGGCGTCGGCGTTCCGCAGATCACGGCGATTGCGGAGGCAGCGCGGGCCACGCGCGATTCGGGTGTGCCGGTGGTTGCCGACGGCGGCATCAAGTATTCCGGCGATATCAGCAAGGCGCTGGCAGCGGGCGCTTCGGCGGTAATGATCGGATCCATGTTTGCGGGAACGGATGAAAGCCCAGGTGAACAGATTCTCTACCAGGGCCGCACCTTCAAGGCGTATCGCGGCATGGGCTCGCTGGGGGCGATGGCGGCGGGTTCGAGCGAACGCTATTTCCAGAACTCGGATGGAGATGCGTCGACCGCGGCGGCAATGACAATGACGGGCGAAGAGTCCAACCGTCTGGGTAAGTTGGTGCCCGAAGGAATTGAAGGGCGCGTGCCCTATCGCGGTTCGGTGGCGATGATCGTGCACCAGATGGTGGGCGGGCTGAAGTCGGGCATGGGATACTGCGGCTGCCAGACGGTGGCGGAACTGCAGCAGAAAGCGCGATTCGTGCGCATCAGCGCCGCCGGCCTGCGCGAAAGCCACGTGCACGACGTCATGATCACACGGGAAGCTCCGAACTACGCGGCAGAGTAAGGCAAGGGACCGATTTGACTGCGTCCCGTCCCAATCTTCCCCGTGCGTGGTGGCCGGCGTTGCTCTGGACTGGCCTCATTTCCCTGGAGTCCACGGGTTTCTTCTCCGCCCAGAATACCGGCCGTGTGTTGTACACGCTGCTGACCCGCCTGTTCGGCGAAATCAATCTCCACGACTTCCTCATCTTTCATTACTACCTGCGCAAGACCGGACACGTCGTCGGGTACGGCGTGTTGAGCCTGTTGCTGCTGCGGGGCTGGCGGGCGACGTTTGGTCATGCTCATGCATTATTCGGGCGCACGGCGCTGCTGTCCTGGCTGGGCACCGTCTTCGTTGCCTCGATGGATGAATGGCACCAGAGCTACATTCCATCGCGCACCGGCTCTTGGCGGGATGTTGTGCTCGACAGCGTGGCGGGCTTAGGTTTTCTGCTCGCCGCGTATTTCTGGTTGCGGAGGTCGGAGCCCACTTTGTCGGCCGAATCCTAAGTCGGCAGATTCCCCACCACGGAGGCACGGAGCCACGGAGAACCTGACTCCCTAGTGGATTCGAGGGTTAGTTCGACGCAGATCACTTTCGCGCGGGCGAACGGTGGACGAGCAGGGCGAATGCCGAGAACGCGGCGATTCCCGCTGATAGATAGAACGGCGTCGGCGCTCCATAAACCTTCCACAGCGCGCCGGTGATCACGCTCGCCAGCAGCGTCGTCAGGCTGGTCACAAAAAAATAGATTCCCAGCGCGCGCCCGCGCACGTCGGCGGGCACCGCTTCCACGACCAGCGCCTTGAGCACGGGATTGGTCAGCGCGTAGAAAAGTCCGTAAAAGGCCATGGTCAGCCATATCGCGAATTGGGAAGGCGCCAGCGCGAAGACAAAATAGACGATGGCGAAAACGAAATATCCGGCGGCGGCGATAGCGGAACGCGTAAAGCGGTCGCTGAACTTACCGGCGGGCCACGAAAACAAGGTAAACATAATGTTGAAGACCAGCCCCAGCAGCGGCGCCTGAGACGCTCGAATGCCGATGCTTCCGGCCCGCAATACCAGGAACATGTCGCTGGAATTTCCCAGCGAAAACAGTGTGACCACGGCCAGGACGTAGTAGAAGCCCAGAGGCAATTTTGGGAGCCACTCGGCTTTGCTTGTGTGGGGACGGGCGCCCTCGCGAGCCTGCGTAGGGACGGCCGCCCTCGGCCGTCCAGCCGAGCCCAGCTCGGCAGAAACCTCGCGAATACCCACCCAGGCGACGAGTACGCACAGGACTCCCGGGACCGCGGCCGACGCGAACACGCCCCTCATGCCGAAGCGTCCGATCACGGCCAGCGCCAGCAGCGGGCCGGCGATAGCGCCGGCGGAATCCATGGCTTGAATCAGGCCGTAGGCGGAGCCGATGGCTGACTGGTCGACCGACTCCGCGACCATCACATCGCGAGCAGTCCCACGGACGCCTTTCGCAAGGCGATCGCAAAAACGAATTCCCAGAATCTGCCACCAGGAAGAAACCAGCGCCAGCAAGGGCTTCACCGCGTTGGCGACGAGGTAGCCGCCAACCACGATGGGCTTGCGGTGCGCAGCTCGGTCGGTCACATAGCCCGAGAAAAGCTTGGCGAAAGAGGCTACACTCTCGGCGATGCCTTCGATAATCCCAAGTTGAGCCGGTCCGGCCCCGAGCGATGCGAGAAAGGCGGGCAGCACCCAGTAGGCCATTTCACTAGCGGTGTCGTTGAGGAACGAAGTCAGGCCGAAGGCATAAATATTTCGGGGGGCAGATAGGGATTGCGGTGCGGGCGGCGCGTTCATGTCCGTCCATTGAAAATAGCACGTACATTGGAGGGCCGCGCGTTCCTACACGGTACGGCGGCCGAGAGCTGTTAGTTCCCGCGGGTGGTTGAATTGACCAAAGCGGCAGATTCAGACGGAGCCGTAGCAGGCGCCTTTTCCGAAACTGTCGAGGGGCGCGTTCCGATCCCGATCTGCATGGCGGTATTCTTCGGGAATTCTACTTCGCGTCCTCGGGCAATGAAGTGCGAGTACACCGACACTGCGGCTCCGTAGGCTCCCATGGTGGTGCCAAAGACGCGGGAGCGTGCGGCCGCGCCCACGACCATTCCTACCAGCTTGAATCCACCAAGACCGCCCGTGGCGCCGCTGTGGCCGCCTGCATCGCCATCGTGATCCTGGCCGGAACTCGCTGCCATCATCGCGAGTCCGAGCGACACGGCGGTTCCAAGATAGCGCGACTTCGAGGTGGTCGCTTCCGCGCCGCCTTCGGAATCGAGCTTCACGTTGGCATCCTTGCCGGCTTGTACGCCTTCCAGCGTAGATACGATCTTCTGCTCCAGGCCATCGGGCGGAACAAGCTCCGAGAACGCTATACGCAGCTGTCCGTTCTTTTTCATGCGACGTGCCGGCTGCGCCTGCTTTACCGTGCCCTTCAGCCGGCTGCCTTGGGGAAGGATGAGGCGCTCGCCATCCATCAGCGGTTGCGACAGGACCGCTTCCACGTCCTCGCCTTGGTGGGAGGTGGCGGACGACAGCGGTGTGACCAGCCGCGCATAAACGACGCTGCCCTCGGGAAGCGAGCTGCCAATCGAGGAGGCCATGGGGACGGTCATCACCTCGCTGCCGAAATTCAGGGGATCCTGCAATTCCGCAAAGTACACGGTTCCGGCGGGGATGTACTGCCGGTGCACCGGCAATTGCGCTTCGCCGTAGCGTTCCAGGCGCTGCATTTTACCAGGCGTCTTCAGTTGCTTCATGGCGTTGTCCCATTCCTGGTGGGCCTGCTTCTTCGCCTCGTTTACTTTTTCGGACGCCTTGTCCTTTACCACATTTTTCTTTCCTTTTTCGTTGGCCGCGGTTACCAACTCGATGACCTGGCCCGATCCGGGAGTGACGGTGGTATGCAGCGGAAAACGTCTGCCGTCCTGCAGCACCAATTCATCGAAACCGATTTCCACTTTCCTTCGAGGCGTGAAATCCGCGTTCAGCGCCGCTTGCGTACGCTTGCCGCCCGAGACCGTCTCGATCTTCGTGACTTTTCCGATGATCTCAGAGCCGACGGGCACAACAACGTGGTCAAATGCGTAAACTGGTTCCACGACGCGTCCGTGGACCGACTGTCCCACCTTTCTTACCCGGACTTCCCGATCCAGGGCGACTTGCAAGGGCGAGCCTTTCGCCACGGTTAGAGTGACCGTCTGCGGCGGCGCGGGCTGGGCTGGTTCACTGGAGGCAGATGCAGGTGGGCGTGCAGAACCTCGTTCGGAACCGGGGGTGAGTTGAGGAACCGGAACTTCCTGAGCTTCAAGAGTGCAGGCCCAGCTGAGGGCAAGCAGAATTGTGCACAATGCGCGCGCTACTGCCATATCGACTTCTCCGCGGGTTCCCCAGGGTGCTTACTGTAATTGTAGATCAAGGGGGATGTCACAAGAGCTACAGTCTAGGATGCAAGAGCCGGGCCCTGGAGAAGCTAAAATCGACAATCCTAAGACCTGAGACCTGAGACCTGACGCCTTCAACCTGACACCTTTCCCCCCGCGCCGCTTCCAGTAGAATAGAAGCACATGTCCGACCGCACCTTTACCCTCGATGAAGCGCAGATGCTCCTGCCGATTCTGGAGTCGCTGCTCCGGCAGGCAATCCACGGCAAAAAGCTGATTGAAGGCGTGGACGCCGAGTTGCAGGAGACGGCGCACCGGGTTTTTCTCAGCGGCGGCACGTTGTTGAATGTGGTGCATCTGGCGCGGCGCAAGGCGGAACGTGAGAAGGCGATCCGCCGCCTCAAGGATGCCCTCGCCGAAATTGACGCGACCGGCGTGCAGGTGAAAGATCTCGACATCGGGTTGCTTGATTTCCCCTGCAAGGTCGACGGGGAAATCCTCCTGTTGTGCTGGAAACTGGGCGAGCCGGCGATCGCGCACTGGCACGGGACGAGCGAGGGTTTCGCAGGACGCAAGCCGATTGACGATAGGATCGCTAAGGCCGGGAAGAAGCGGACGAAGTAAAAAAGGTCTCAGCTGTCAGCTCTCACCCATCAGTCAAATCCCCCCGCAATGTTGTCATCCTGAGCGAAGCGAAGGACCTCTGTATTCTGCCGGCAGCGCCAGAAATCCGGCCTGCCGGAAAACACCGTGCAAGTTCAGAAGCGACGCCCCGTTCCTTATATTCGAGAGCGCTTCGGGCATTTCACGGACCAGGTGGTCAATGGCACGACCCAAGCCATGCACTATCGGGAGCGAGCAAGGGCTACGCGTTCTGCTAAAATCACGCTATTCGAGGCGATTATCTATGTTGGCTGGGCGCAAACTGGCGTTGACGCTTGCTTTTACGGTTCTGGTTGCACTGGCCTTTGGCGTCAGCTGCAAGGGGTTCTTCCCGAATCCGACGATTACCAGTTTCACAATCACCCCGACGAATGCGATCGTTTTGCTCGGCGGAACTACGCAGATGAACGCGTGGGGCACCGACAACCAGGGCGATACAAACGTCAATATAACTGGCCAAGTGAGCTGGTCAAACGGCGGTAGCGGCGCCATCGGCATATCGACCGGTGGGCTCTTGTCAGGGCTTGAGCTGAATACAAGTCCTGTGACGATCACTGCTACTTACGAGGGAGATCCTCCGCAAACCGCGACCGCTAATGTCTGCGTCGATACCGGTACCACTCTCACGATTGCCCCGGCACCCTACACTGATAGTACCGCTGCGACTTCGCAACAGTTCACGGCGTCCTTAATCGCGACTGTAAACGGACAGACAACCACCTTGGACGTTACGGATGTCGTTCAATGGACATCGACAAATTCGGCAGTCACCATTACCAACGGAACTGGACTTGCCACAATAACTGTACCCGCTGCGGGTTCGTCCGCGGCGACGGGGACAGTCACTGCGACCTATACCTGCAACGGCAGCACAATTACCAGCAACACGTCGAACGTCACGATTGATCCTTCTTAGCACGGCGGGCCCGTGGGGCGGGTGGCCGGGTGCCCCACTCAATCGCGTTCTTTGTGTCTAGTTCCCCGACACTCCTGAAAATTCACCCGCACCCATCCAGTTTCTTCGTAAAGGTAAGACGAAAACTGCTCCACTTCCACTGTTCTGGCTTCCCCACCGGTTCGCGCTTCAAAGGGTTGCCATGTCTTCGGCGAACTGCTACGGTCGTTTGTTTGGCAATACTCGGAATTGACGTTTCCCTTCGATGCGATAGGTTGCGAAGTCGGCTTGATCGACCGTGAGAATGACGGAAAGAGATTCGCGCCTCGCCAGATACACGAGTGTGGCATCGGCAAAGTCCATGGGCCTATCCCAATAGCGCGACATCAGACCGTGCAGGTGCGTCAGTTCCGCGTGTTCGATAATGCCGAGAGTGAGCGCTCCCGAACGGACAAACTTCCACGCGGCTTCGATCTCGTGGCGTGAATCGCCGGCCAAATGGAAAACTTCTGTCAGTACCGCCTCGGAGGTCAACACCGGCAGCCGCAGGTGACGGAACGCGTCGACGCAGAGGTTGTGCCAGCGATCCGTTCGGTCGAGCAGCGCGAGAATTGCCCCCGTGTCGATGAGCGCATTGGCAGCGAGCGTATCAGCGAGCACGGCGCTGTCTCAGGCGTTTGCGGAGCACATCGCGCGCAGTTTCCGCACGGCGAGGATTGCCGCTGGCGAGGGATCCGAAGCAGGTGCCAGCGGCGGCCTGAAGGCTGCGTTGCGCCTCATCCTCGGGGATCTCCGCCTCGCTATTCTTGAGCCAATCGCGGACGGCGGCCTCCAGAACCGCAGAAACCGGCACCTTACAGCGACGTGCTTTCCGCTCTAGGTCCGACTTGAGCTCTCCCGATAGACGCCAACTGTAAACTTCGGTCTTCACGCACTACAGTGTAGTACAATATAGGCGCCTTTGCAACGGCGGGCGCGAATCTATTTTTGTCAAATATGGCGTTTCCCGCTAACCCTATGATTCCATTAGACTAGGGGCGGAGGTCGTGGAGTGGTCGCACGGGAGCTTGGAGGGTTGCGCGTTCTCTTTCCTGCGCCGCCGCGCCGCGCTATAGTAAAAGTCTGATCCAGTGAAGTTCACCCCGACATTCCTAGCGCGATCGACGGCGATCGCCCTCTGTCTAGCCAGCGCGATTTTTCTGTCAGCCTGCAAGCGCGGCAACCGCGTGCTCGAGATCGCCTACGTTTCCGGCGTTCAGGCCAACCTGCGCGACCACGTGGCGGCGGTGTACGAGAAAACCGGGGTGGTGAAGAACGGCGAGCGCGTGGAAGTGCTCGACCGTGATCGCCACTTCGTCAAAGTGCGTACTGCTTCGGGCGCGATGGGATGGGTGGAGCAGCGCTACCTCGTCGGCCAGGATGTCTTCGATCAAATCCAGAAGCTGAGCGCAGACAACCAGAACGATCCCGTGCAGGCGCAGGGCGTGACGCGAAACGATACGAATCTGCATGTCGAACCGGGGCGCGATACCGAACATCTCTATCAGATTTCTTCCGGCGAAAAGCTGGCGCTACTGAAGCGAGGCACAGCCGAGAAGCCGGGCGTGGTTGCGCCGCCGTCGCGCTCCGCCACGACGGGCGGCAATCGGCAAGACAAGAAAGAGCCCGTTCCAGTGATTGAGGATTGGTGGCTGGTGCGCGATTCCAGCAACCGCGTCGGCTGGGTGCTGGCCCGCATGGTGGACGTCGACGTTCCGCTCGACGTTGCGCAATACGCGGAAGGCCAGCGCATCGTCGCATTCTTCGTGCTGAATCAGGTTCGGGATGGAGATAAGAAGATCGCGCAGTATCTGACCGCCCTCACCGAACCCAAGGACGGCCTGCCCTTCGACTTCAACCAGATTCGCGTCTTCACCTGGAATGTGAAGCGCCATCGCTATGAGACGGCTTATCGCGAGCGCATGGAAGGCGTCCTGCCCGTGACCGTCGCCCAAGAGAACTTCGACAAGGAAGGCCTGTTGCCCGTGTTCATCGTCCGGGTGCAGGACGACAACGGCAATGTCACCGAGCGCAAATACAAGCTGAACACGCCGATCGTGCGCCGCGTGCTCGCGCCGGGAGAAGCGCCGGTGCGGACATCATCGAAGCGAACGACGCGGCGGAAGCCATAACCTTGTCACCGCCGAAACGCCGAGAGAAAGCAGGTCCTTCGCTTCGCTCAGGATGACAATTTTATTTAGGGTTACTCGGCGTCTCGGCGGTGCAACACCCTTCAAGAATAGAACTTGGCAATACTCTTGACCACGCAGCGGATTTCCGCCTCGGTCAACTCTGGGAACATCGGCAACGCCAGCACTTCCTTCGCCGCTTGTTCGGCGACGGGCATGTCTCCCGATTGCAGTCCCAGGTAGGAAAAGACCGGCTGCATGTGGAGCGGCAGCGGGTAGTAGATTTCCGAGCCAATTTTTCGGCCGGCGAGGAACTTGCGCAGATCGTCCCGGCGCTGGGCGCGAATCACATACTGATGAAACACATGTTTGGCCCGCGGACTCCGCGCGAGCAAGCGGACGGGCGCATCACTTAAATCCGAAGTCTGGCTGGAAGTCAGCCCGGTGCTGGCGAACAGCCGATCGTAGGTCGCCGCGTGATGCCGGCGGCGCTCGTTCCAGTCGGCAATGTGGGTTAGTTTCACGCGCAGCACCGCCGCTTGAATGGCGTCCATGCGTCCATTCCAGCCAAATTCGTGATGGTAGTAACGCCGCGGACTGCCATGGTTGCGGAGTTGCCGCATGTGTTCGGCCATCTCCGGACGGGTGGTGGTGACGATGCCCGCGTCTCCGTAGGCGCTCAGGTTCTTGGTGGGATAAAAACTAAAGGCGGCAGTGACGCCGAGCGCGCCCGCGCAGCGTCCGCGCCACTCGGCGCCAATCGCCTGGGCGGCGTCCTCAACGACGACAACTCCGAATTCCTGACCATATTCCTTAACTATTCGGTCGAGTGCGTCCATGTCGGCGCACTGTCCGTAAAGATGCACGGGAAGAATCGCGCGAAGATTTGCGGGGCGCCGTGTGCGGAGTTGTTGATCGACCAGCACAGCATCGAGATTCAGCGTGCCGGGATCGACGTCCACGAAGGCCGGCGTTGCGCCCGCTCGCACAATCGCACTGGCTGAAGCAAAGAAACTGAAGGCCGTGGTAATGACCGAGTCTCCGGGCTTTACGCCCGCGGCGACCAGCGCCAGCCAGAGCGCCTCTGTTCCCGACGCGCAACCGACGGCGCAGGCCGCTCCCGTTAAGGCGGCAATCTCTTTCTCGAGCGCTTCGACTTCGGGACCGAGTATGAAGCTTTGCGAGTCGCACACGCGGGCGATCGCAGCCAGTACGTCTTCGCGGATGCCATCGTACTGGCGGCGCAAGTCCAGGAGTGGGATGGATTCAGGCGCGGTATTTCGCGCCAACTTTGGTGGCGCCTTGCGTGCAGATGAGAGACTGGACTTCACCAGAACAAGATTCTAGCAGGCGCGATCGCTCAGGCGGAGAGTCGCAGGTTCCAGTGGCGATCTAGCGGCGCCTCGTAATCTTTGGCAAGGCTGGGGCAGCGGGGCGACGGAGGTGCGGCTTGTCCAATTTCTTATCGTCCACACACCCGGAATCATCCAAATACCGACGCCAGTGCGCCAACTCAGCGCGCAGCCGGTCGAAATCGAGATCGGGAAACGAGGTGTCCGCGCCATTGAGATTGCGCAGGGCACGCTCCAGGACCGAGCGCGCACCCACATTGTTGCCCGTCGACTGATGATGAAAAGCAACCGCCAACTGAACTATACCCTGGAGATGCCGGCGCGATGGCTGATCGCCAGGCAGAGCGCGCCAGACGTCTTCGAGAACTTCATGAGCGTCGAAGAAATGGGCGCGGTTGAACAGATCGACACCCTTGTGGAAGTCGTCGTTCTTGGGCGTCGCGGTCATAGCGGGCTCGTCTCGACAATGCGCTCTGCGTGAGTGCCGCCGTGCCTCTTTACTTTCCGAACATGGGATAGTGGCTCGCGGCTCCCATCAAAAAAAGCAGAGGGAACGACAGTACGAAGTTCGCGCGCGAAGTAAGGAAGGCCTGCCGCGCCAGATATTTTGCCTTGTCGGGTATTGGTGTGCCATTGGCGGCGTTGTCGGCGGTCCATTGGATGATTTTCTTCTGCGCGCGCCAGATCACGCCCCAGACGTTCAGCATCATCATCCAACCCATCCCGCCGCCGATGCCGATCGCGAGCAGGCGATTGCTCTCCCATCCATGATCGTTCAGCCTCAGAAACAGGCAGGAGGCTGCGACCACGATGACGGTGTAAATTGCCGCCAGCACCAGCCCGTTGTCGAGCACTCCCTTACCGGGAATCGTGCAGGCATACATCAGCGCCCAAGCGACCGTCCAGATTATGAAGAAGGGGCCCATCGGACCGCCGGAAGACGCGCCACCGTTTTTGGCGTCGGAGGCGACGATGTCGCCCCAGTAGGCCAGGCCCGCCAGCACGGTGAGCACCGATGACCAACGGAACCACCACAGCGCGCGCGACATCAGGCTGGGCAGGACTTTGCCTTTGGTGGCGGGGTCCAGCCCCTTCATGAAGGGAACGTTGACCAGATTAAAGAAATAGAGCAGGCCGATCCAGGTTATGCCCCCGACAAAATGCGCCCAACGAAACAGCATCAGGAGGTTTGTGTTGAAGTCGGTGGGGAAGTTGATAGTGGTCAAGGTTCGGCTCCTGTTCTGAAATCTGTTCCCAAAGGGACGATTGTAGATGGCTGGCCTGGGAAATGAAACCTGGCCGGTTGTCCCAGAGTGAATGGAAATGAGCTGTTGGGTGGGTTTGTGGTTTGGGATGTTGAAAAGCGCGGGACAAGGCCGTATTGTAGGAGCCGATAGAAACCGAGCTGCCGCCATTGCCCTCCCTATGCTCATGGCGCGGCATCAAACTCGCAAGAAGGAGATCGGCAAATGGAAGCCAAGCCGGCACAACAGAATATTCAGGATTCCTTCCTCAACACGGCACGAAAGGAACGGCACAATATTACGATTTATCTGGTCAGCGGAGTGAAGCTGACGGGCCGTATCCGATCCTTCGACAAGTACTCGGTGGTCCTAGAAACCGGAAGCCAGGAGCAGCTCATCTTCAAGCATGCGATTTCAACCGTCGTCATCGCGCGCGGGGCCCACAGCCATACCGAGTCGAAGCCAGCAGCGGCGGCGTCCGCTGAGGAGGCGGCGTTGCCCAACTCCGCTTCCGGTACGGCAGGATGAAGTGAGTTTGCTTGCGCCGAGATGACTCCAGACTGAGCAGCCGCGACAATTCGCGGAATAGCTCGCGGAATGAGCCCAAGGCGGTCGTGAATCCATCGGAGCGGCGGGAGCGCGCTTTCCTGGTGGGGGTGGAGTTTCGCACCCGGGGCCGCGCTGGCCACGCTGGGAAGACAGCTTCAGCAGGCATCACTCCGGGGGCTCAGGCAGCTCGAGATCACGCCACCAGCGTTGCCGCGTCGTCATCGTCGGTGCCCGTGGGTTCCCTGGATTTCAGCTCCGAAGACTCGCTCGACGAACTGCGGGCCTTGGCGACGAGCGCGGGCGCTGAAATTGCCGGCGAATTCACCCAGCGCAAGGACCGGCCGGATCCTGCCACGCTGATCGGTAAGGGTAAGCTGGAGGAAATTGCGGGCGCATCGGCCTCGGTTTCGGCGGATGTGATTCTGTTCGATCACGACCTCTCACCTTCGCAACAGCGGAATATCGAGCGCGTGGTCCAAACACGCGTCATCGATCGCACCCAGCTGATTCTCGATATCTTCGCGCGGCACGCCCGCACCTGTGAGGGACAGTTGCAGGTGGAACTGGCGCAGCTCGAATATTTGCTTCCGCGGCTGGCGGGACGCGGCGTGGAAATGTCGCAGCTCGGCGGCGGCATCGGCACTCGCGGTCCGGGCGAAACTCAACTGGAGACTGACCGGCGCAAGATTTACCGCCGCGTCCGGCACGTCAAGCAGCAAATCGAAAGTGTGCGCCGCATCCGGGCGCAACAGAGGCAACGCCGCGAATCGGTTCCAGTGGCCACGGTCGCTCTGGTGGGCTACACCAACGCGGGAAAGTCCACGTTGTTCAATGCTCTTACCAAGTCGAATGTGGTGGCGTCGTCGCGCATGTTTGCCACACTCGATCCCACCATCCGGGGCGTTGACCTGCCGTCGAAACGCAAAGTTCTATTCTCCGACACCGTGGGTTTTATCCGCCATCTTCCGCATACGCTGGTTTCGGCGTTCCGCGCCACGCTCGAAGAGGTACAGCGCGCGACCCTCATCCTGCAGGTCTCGGACGCCAGCAGCCCGGTCTCGGGCGAACAGGATGCGCAAGTCGAAAGCGTCCTTAAGGAACTCGACGCCGACAAGAAGCCCAGGCTGCGGGTGATGAATAAGATCGACCTGCTGCCTCCGAAGCAGCGCGAGTCGCTCCGCGACAGCGATCTGCGTGACCACGATCAAACCATCCATGTCTCGGCGGCGAAAGGAATCGGACTCGGCACTCTGCTTGATCGTGTCGATGGGCTGCTCGAAGAAGACCGTCCCCGTCGCGTTCGCCTGCGCGTCCCGCAAAAAGAGGGCAAGATGCTGGCCCAGTTGGAGGCCGGCGCTCGCATCTATTCCCGGCAGTATCAGG